>Ga0187783_10000004_pt1 | contig 328651 bp, 262 predicted proteins | sample 1015_SJ02_MP02_2_FD_132471 | JGI IMG/M metagenome (GOLD analysis project Ga0187783, IMG submission 132471) | Tropical peat soil microbial communities from peatlands in Department of Meta, Colombia - 1015_SJ02_MP02_20_MG | ecosystem: Environmental > Terrestrial > Soil > Wetlands > Peat... | reverse complement strand
TGCCTGTTTTCAATTGAGCTTGCAGCGAAAGACAGTAGCTAGGGTGTAACACTCGGCAGATGGGATGCTAAAATCTTGGGCTCTCGATGGGGCCGGACTTATATGGCGAAAGAACTGTTTGGAACGGATGGGATACGCGGGATACCGGGCGAGTACCCGCTCGATGACGTGACGCTGATCCGCGTTGGCCTGGCGCTGGGCGACTTTTTGCGAACTCAGGGGATCGCCGGTAATGAGCAGGCCGGCAAGCGTGCGAGGGTGCTGGTTGGGCGGGATACGCGAGAGTCTGGTCCGCACATTGCAGAGCGGATCGCGCGCGGGCTAGAGACGGCGGGCGCGGAGCCGGTGTCGGCGGGCGTATTGACAACGCCCGGAGTGGCATGGCTGGTTCATTGCGAAGGATTTTCGGCCGGCGTTGTGATTTCCGCGTCGCACAATCCGTACCACGACAATGGCGTGAAATTGATTTCGTCGTCGGGAATGAAATTTCCGGATACGGTGGAGGCGGGAATCGAGAAATTCATCGCCGCAAGCGATGGCGTCACGCCGATTGCGACGAAGATGCGGCTCGAGGGTGACGAGAAGCTGCACGAGGACTATCTGGGCGGGTTGCGGCGAGCGGCGTTGCCAGGTGCCAAATTTGTGGGAATGAAAATCGTGCTCGACTGTGCGAACGGTGCGGCAAGCCGGTTGGCTCCGCGGCTCTTTCGCAGCTTAGGCGCGGAAGTGGTGGCGATAAACGACGCGCCCGACGGACGAAACATCAACGCTGGTGGCGGCTCGTTGCACCCGGAAGGGATGCAGCGGAGCGTAGTGGAGGAGCACGCAACGCTGGGGGTTGCGTTCGATGGCGATGCGGACCGCGCGATCTTCGCGAGCGCATCGGGGAAACTGGTGGACGGCGATGGTGTGTTGCTCGTGGCGGGGCGGTACATGAAGGCGCAGGGTCAACTGAAGAGCGACGTAATCGTCGGGACGACGATGGCGAACCTGGGGCTCGAGCGAGCGCTAGATGCCGATGGGCTGAAATTGGTGCGGACGGCGGTCGGCGACCGGTATGTTCTAGAGGAAATGTTGCGCATCGGCGCGAACCTAGGCGGTGAGCAGTCTGGTCACATCTTGTTTTTGGACGATGCCACCACCGGCGACGGGATGCTAACGGCGGTCAAGATTGCGTCGATTGTGTCGTTGATGGGGGGACTCGATGAGTTGGTGGCGGACTTGAGGATCTTTCCGCAGAAGATCGTAAATGTAAGGGTGAAGGCAAAGCCGAAGTTGGAGGCGTTGCCTGAGGTGGCGCGAGCACTGGCTGAGGCTAATGCTGCGCTGGGCGACCGTGGGCGCGTGGTGCTTAGGTATTCGGGCACGGAGCCTCTGGCGCGGGTGATGGTTGAGGCGGAGCACGAAGAAGATGTGCGTCGGTGGACTCAGGCCTTGGCAGGTGCCTTGCGTGGCGCGATCGGGGCGTAGAGGTGGGCAGGCCGACATTCGCGGCAGGTGCAATCTTCCAAAGGCCATAGGAAAATCGGCCGAGGATTTAAGAAATTGGATATGGCCGAGGGGATTGGGGCCACCGCCTAGCGAGAGGCGACCCGCAAGTCTAACAGATACAGTGATATTGGTAGGAAGAGTTGCAAGGGCAGTCGGTGGCAACACGCGTGCAATCGGATAGAGACGGCTGTCTCTTATCCCGGGGTGGGCCGGTTTCGCCGCGCCGAAACCGGAATCTTGGGGGTAGAGCAAAATAGGGGGCCCGACGGGGCCCCCTTTAGTTTTTTGGTCATCTCGGAAATTTTTGTCCCGCCGACGCCTGAGATACTTTCAGCCCCGGAAAAGCCAATCTTAGCCACACCAGAAAGACGAGCCTTTCGCTGCGTGTCGGATTCGGCAAGGTTCCACATTCCTGGGGACCCGAGCCACACGGTTTCGGAGGCGTTCGTGAGCAGTACGTGTCAGGAGCAGCACGCAAGGGGATGGGCGGTGTTGTGAGGGGCGGAGGTGCGTGTTGTAATAGCAGAAGCTCGCGCGAAGCCTCTCATTATGACGGCTGGACTCCAATTCCTGGCACTCTTGTTCATCTTTTTTCTTATAGCGGTGCCGGTCTTGGCGATTGTGGCGTTCGTGCGCGCGGGGAGCGCGCAACGAGCGGCCGACCAAATCCCGAAATTGACGTCACGGATCTGGGAATTGGAGCGTCAACTCAGGGCATTAGGCCAAAGCGTCGCGGCGCTCGGGTCGAATGCGGCTCCGGGTGCATCAGCCGGACATCGCCAGGACACTGAAATGCCCGCCCGCTCCCTTGAGACTCACGCGACCGTTTCGCCCGGGCCAGCGCCAGTAAGTTCGATGACAGCGCACCAGCCGCCGTCTACACCGGTTGCGGCTTCGAGTCCCTTGGCTTGGCCACCAGCATCGGGGGCATTTCGCGAGGCAGCGGGCGGCGCGCCATCGAGTATGCAGTCGACGACATCGCCGGTGTCAACGACGCCGAAGTCGCCGACGGTACATGTGCCTCCTTCAGCAAGTAAGCCGACGACAACGCAGCCGCCGCTGACATACGGCGGGCAAAATCCTGCTTCGCAGGCGGCATCAGCGGCTCCGCCGATTTCGCTTCACTCGCAACAGCCAGCGCTGCCTCCGAGGCCTCCGCAGCCGCCTCATCAGGTGGCGCCGCCACCGCCGTCAAAATCAGCGGCCGATGACGACGTGGAAAGCATGATTGCGGGACGATGGTTCAACTACGTGGGAATTCTGGCAGTGGCGCTCGCGGTCGCCTTCTTTCTGAAGTACGCATTTGACAACAACTGGATCGGGCCAGGTGGGCGCGTGACGATTGGTCTTCTCGCTGGAGCGGCGATGTATCCGCTGAGCCAGTGGGTGTACAAACGCGGATATCAGTATTACTCCGAGGGGCTGGCAGGACTGGGCGCGGGCATTTTGTATTTGTCCGTTTGGGCAGGCTGGCACTACTACCACATTTTTGAGCAGGCCTATGCATTTCCCCTGATGATTGCGATCACGGCGGCGACGGTTGCCGTGGCGTTCGGGCGGAATTCGCAGCGCATCGCCGTGCTAGCGCTGATTGGCGGATTGCTGACGCCAATTCTAGTGAGTACCGGCGCCAACGAGGAGGTCGCGCTATTCAGCTATTTGCTGGTTCTCGGCGGCGGAATGCTGGCGATCGCATGGGTGAAGAAGTGGCAGTGGATTGCGCCGCTGCAGTTTGCGGGTACGCTCATCTATTTCTGGAGCTGGTACGGCGACTATTTCGCGCGCTACGAGCTGAATACGACTCTGCTCTACGCGACGCTGTTCTTCGCGGTGTTTGAGGCGCTGCCAGCCGTGCGTTGCATGCAAGAGGGTGAACTGGGCGCGATCGACGTCACGATCGTGCTGACGAATGCGTTTCAGTATCTGGTCGCCTTGCATTTGATGCTGGGGCCGCAATCCAAGTGGGAACTCACGTTTGCGGTACTGGGAGTTTCAGCTGCGCATCTCGTGGCGGAGCGCGCGTTGCCTCGCAAGCCTACCCCCGCGAACCAACTGGCGCATGCGCTGTATGCGGGGCTCTCACTGACGTTCGCGACGCTGGCGATTCCGATTCGGTTGGAAGGCAAATGGATCACGATCGCATTCGCTGTGGAAGGCGCGATGCTGATCTGGAGTGGATTGCGGATTCAGTCGAAAGCCCTGCGAGTAGCCGGGTTCGTGCTATTCGCGATTGTAGCCGTGAGGCTGGTGATTTTGGTGAACCAGAGTCCGATACCGAACACGTTCCTGCTCAACGAGCGGTTTCTGACGATGGCCATTGCCGCCGCGTGCTGGCTAGCAGCGTTTTTCTTCGCTCGGCAATCGGACTGCGAACTCAGCCCGACAGAAACGCAAACGTACTACGCAGTCGCGGTGGCCGCGAACTTCTGTTTGCTCGCGGCACTGTCAATGGACACGTGGGATCTCTTCGGGCGCACAGCGGTGGCGGGCATTGACCGAGGCTTGGCGCAACAACTGGCGTTATCGGTGCTATGGGTCGGATATGCGCTGGTGCTGGTCGTTGCGGGCGCACTGCTAAAATCGGCAGCAACGCGTTGGCAGGGACTGGGATTGCTGTTGATGGCGATCATAAAGGTGTTTTTCTTCGATCTGTCGTTCCTCACCCGGTTTTACCGCATCGTTTCCTTCTTCGTGCTGGGGCTGGTGCTGCTGCTCGTATCATTTTTTTACCAGCGACGAGCGAAGACAGCGCAAAGCGCCAAATGATGGTGAGCCAATGAGGCGCGCACCAATATTCAGGATACTTTTCGCAAATGTGGCAGCGGTAGTTTGTGTGACCGTGGCAATCGGCGCGGGGCCGCTATCGGGCGAATGGCAGCACTGGCGGTATTCACGCGAAATCGAAGCACCATCCACGGCTGCCGTGCGCTTCGTGAAACTGGTCCTGCCGCAGGACGTGTATCTCCACGCTGACAATTCGCTGGCGGATATTCGCGTGATCGATGACGCAGGACAGGAAGTGCCTTATACGCAGTTCACGCGCGACAGCGTTGCGCTGCCGGCAGTTTTTCCCGCGCAAGTTATCGAGGATAGCTTCTCGCCGGGGAATTACACGCAGCTGGTGCTCGATTTGAGCCCTTATACGGAGTTTCACGATGCCGCGGAGATCGGCGTGGGTCAGGACGAGGTCATGGAGTGGGTACAAGTGGAAGCGAGCGACGACGCGCGAGTGTGGCGCATCGTTCAGGAGCGCGCGCCGATCTTCCGCTTCGCTCGAGAAGGCCGCCAGGGCAACCAGCGCGTGGCGTATTCGGAAAACAACGCGCGATACCTACGTATTAGGATACTCGACGGAGACAAGCAGTTTCCCGTGCAGTCCGTAAGAATTTTCGCTAAGCCGACCGTTCCACCCGCTCCGGAGCGAGTGGCGCTGCCCATCGAGATGACTCCGACGAAAGCAGACGTTCTGGATGCGAGCGCATGGTCAGTAGACCTGCAAAGGCCACAGGTGCCTGTTCGCGAGGTGAGATTCGAAGTGGGGCCGGGCGAATTCGTCCGAGAAGTGCGCATTCAATCCAGCCGGGACGCGAAAATGTGGGGACCTCAGGCAAGCGGCGAGATTTTTCGTTTCAGTCAGGACGGCCACGAGTGCGAACAACTCTCCGTTTCGACCGGGGCGCCTCAGCGTTACGTGCGGGTGGAGATTTTGAACGGCAATGACGCGCCATTGCGCACGACACCAAAACTATATGTTACGCCGGAGCAATTGGTCTTCGAGCAGGAACCGGGGAAAAACTATCGGTTGATCTACGGCGACCCCGCCGCGAAGGCGCCGCTCTACGATTTGCGGCGGCGCGTGAGTTTCCAGCAGATGAACGCGTCCGTGGAAGCGCAAACGGGATCCGAAGATGTAAATTCCGCGTGGACTGATCCGCGGCCGTGGTCCGAAACGCATGAGGTAGTGGTGTGGTTCGGAGTGGCAGCGGCAATCTTGCTCCTGGCGTTTACCGCGATTCAGTCGCTCCGGACGCAGGGAGGAGGTTCGGCCGAGCGAGCCGACTGAAAACAAGGGAAGCGACTTCTCCGCGCCGAAGAAATTAGGGCGGGTGTAAAACCCGGTGCCACAAATCTCAGTTGAGAAGAAATGGCGTCAGCTGCAGCCGGAGGTGCTCCCGCAGTTGGAGCATTTGTAGCAGCTGCCATTGGGCGTCATGAGCATGCCGCACTCAGAGCAATAAGGCGCGTCCTCGATCGCTGCACGGGCGCGCGTAGAAACTTCAGGTTCCTCCGGCGCCTTCATGAACGTCACCGAGGCACCCTGCTTTGCGACAGGTTCCGAAGCTTCCTCGGATTCCACCACGCCACTGTCGCCATCAAGGTAGTCGCGCGAGATGAATTTCCCGCCGAGCCAGCGTCCCAGGTAATCCACAATGGATTTCGCGTAGCGAATCTCCGGATTGCCCGTATAGCCGGAAGGCTCGAACCGCGAATTCACGAATTTGTCGACGAGCGCGCGCAACGGAACGCCGTATTGCAGCGAAATGGAAACCGACAGCGCGAAAGCGTCCATGATGCCGGAGAGTGTGGAGCCTTCCTTGGCCATCTTGATGAAGATTTCGCCCGGGCGCCCGTCTTTGTACATGCCAACGGTGACGTAGCCTTCATGTCCGCCGACAGAGAACTTATGCGTGATGGAACTGCGTTCAGCTGGCAGCTTCCGCCTCTTTGCACCTTCGAAGAGCTCCTGCTGGGCAGGCACTGCTGCTTCCACGGAGGACTTTGATGGAGCGGGTTCGGGAGTCACGGCTACTTTTTCTTCTTCCTTTTTGCCGGCCGCGGAAAGCGGCTGCGAGCGCTTGGAGTTATCGCGATAGATGGCGACGGCCTTGAGTCCCAATTTCCAGGACTCAGTATACGCGTCGATGATGTCCTCCACCGTGGAATTCTCAGGCATGTTGATGGTCTTGCTGATGGCGCCGGAAAGGAACGGCTGAGCGGCGGCCATCATGCGCAGGTGACCGCGCCAAGCAATCGAGCGTCCGCCACCCATGGCCAGCGAGCAATCAAAGACGGGCAAGTGCTCGGGCTTGAAGCCGGGTGCGCCTTCGATCGTGCCGTTGGCGTCAATGAAGTCGACGATTTTAGCCACATCTTCCGGCGCGTAACCGAGACGCATCAGCGCCTGTGGGACGGTGTTATTCACGATTTTGATTACGCCGCCGCCTACAAGCCGCTTATGCTTGACGAGCGCAAGATCAGGCTCGATGCCTGTCGTGTCGCAGTCCATCATGAAGCCAATCGTGCCGGTGGGAGCGAGAACGGAAACCTGCGAGTTTTTGTAGCCGTACTTTTCGCCGAGCGACAGCGCGTCGTCCCAGGATTCACGAGCGGCCCGAAGGAGCGAGGGCTGGACATTTTCTTCCTTTATTGGCCGCAGCGAATCGCGATGCATGCGAATCACGTCGAGCATCGAATCGCGATTGCGGAGGTAGCCGCCGAAAGGCCCCATGCGCTCGGCAATCCTCGCCGATTGCGCGTAGGCCTCGCCGGTCATCAGCGCGGTGATCGCGCCGCAGAAGTCGCGCCCGCCTTCGGAATCGTAGGGGAGCGCGAGCGACATCAGGAGCGCGCCGAGATTCGCGTAGCCGATGCCCAGCGGACGATAGTCGTGCGAATTGCGCGCGATTTTTTCGGTCGGATAGCTGGCGTTATCTACCAGAATTTCCTGTGCGGTGATGGTGACGTCAACCGCGTGGCGGAAGCCATCTGTATCGAACTGGCCATTCGCGCCAAGGAATTTCAAAAGATTCAGCGAGGCGAGATTGCATGCCGTATCGTCCAGGAACATGTATTCAGAGCACGGATTCGACGCATAGATTCGGTCTGTGGCCTTGCAGGTGTGCCAGCGATTGATTGTCGAATCATATTGCATGCCGGGGTCGCCGCATTGCCACGCGGACTTGGCCATTTGCGTCATCAGGTCGCGGGCTCGGTATTTGTCTATGGGCTTGCCATCGGTGATGTTTCGGGTCCACCAATCGCGATCCTCTTCGACGGCACGCATGAAATCGTCGGTGACGCGGACGGAGTGATTGGCGTTCTGGAAGAAGACAGAAGCGTAAGCTTCTCCGTCGATTGCGGGATCGTAGCCCTGCCCGATGAGGACGTGCGCCTTGCGCTCCTCCTTCATCTTGCTGTCAATGAACTCGACGATGTCGGGATGGTCGGCGTTGAGGATTACCATCTTGGCGGCACGGCGCGTCTTGCCGCCGCTCTTGATCACGCCGGCGAAAGCGTCGAAGCCCTTCATGAAGCTCACAGGTCCGGAGGCGATGCCGCCGCCGGAAAGAGATTCACGGCTGCCGCGCAGTGAAGAGAAATTCGTGCCCGTGCCAGAGCCCCACTTGAAGAGCATGCCCTCCGTCTTGGCCAGATTCATGATGGAATCCATGTTGTCCTGGACGGAGTTGATAAAGCAGGCAGAGCACTGCGGCTTGGCCTGAACGCCCACGTTAAACCAGACAGGCGAGTTGAACGCGACTTTCTGCTCAACGAGCAGGTGCGTCAGCTCATCGCGGAAAATGTTCTTCGATTCCGCGGACGCGAAGTAGCTGCTGTCCTCGCCCCAACGGACAATCGTATCGACCACACGGCCGATCAACTGGCGGACTGAAGTTTCACGCTCGGGAGTGTTGGGCTTACCGTGAAAATACTTCGAGGCTACTATGTTCGTCGCGGTCTGCGACCAGGACTTGGGAACCTCGACATTCTCCTGCCGGAAAATTACCTGGCCCTTATCATTGCTAATGAGTGCGGTTCTGCGCTCCCATTCGACTTTATCGAATGGCGCAATCTTGCCGTCCGTGAAGCGGCGCTGAAATTCGAGTCCTGTTTTGCGCGTGATCTGTTCTGTTTCCATATGTCCGTTACTTCCGTTACCGCCAAGCGTGCTACTCAAAGCCGTCCTTGTCTCAGCCATCATCTGCCTCCGCGCCGGCAGTCGAGCCGTCGAATGTTTTGCCCGAAATGCGAAAGATGGCCAGTTACCATTTTACCCTAACGCGAGTTCGGGCCGTCGTCTGGTATGCCGATAAGGAACCGAAAAGATGCCCCGAAATGCACCGGGACCGTAAGCGTCAAAAGTAGTTTTCAACGTCAAAAGCTGAAAACGGGAAAAGCCAAGCTAAGCCGCGCTGGTCGGTGGCGCGGTGCAAGGAACATTTCCCTGTCAGTATTCGATTGAACCCGGTGCGTTCCGTCCCTTGGTTCAACCTCCGATGGTGCTAAGGAGGGTTGAACTTTCCCCCGAGTCTGGGAGCGAAGTATCGGTTCAGTGGGAAAAGTTGTCAAGAAAAATTCATCTGCGGACCACAAAATATTTGGTGAGTCGTGCCCAAAGCGTCTATCCGTAGTGGTGCCTGTGCAAAACAGCACAACTTGTGCAAAACCGGAATTTGCTATGTATGTCGCATTAGCCCGCCGCGTTTGAAACGTCTAACGGTTGACTGTAAGGGCTTCGAGAAGGCCCGCATTATTTTTTCGGGCAACTAGGCTGGAGTTGACGGCTGTATTTCCGAGGGGAACAATAAATAATTGAAGCTATGGCGCCCCCGGCAATCGAGATCGACGGATTGACGAAGGATTATCCAGTTGGATTCTGGCGCAAGCGAATGCGCCGGTCGCTGGACCACTTGTCGCTGCGCGTGGAGGAAGGGGAAGTGTTCGGTTTTCTGGGGCCGAACGGCGCGGGCAAGACTACGACGTTGAAGCTGCTGATGAATCTGATTTTTCCCACCGAAGGCACCGCGCGGATTCGGGGCAAGTCGATCGAGGACGTCCAGATGCACCGCGAGATTGGGTATCTGCCAGAGCAGCCGTATTTCTATGATTACCTGACGGGGCGTGAGTTGCTGGACTACTATGCGCAGTTCTTTGGCTACGACCGGGCAGACAGACGAAACCGCGTGGCCAAATTGCTCGAACTGGTTGGGTTGACTGGTGCGGCAAATGTGCAGCTGCGGAAATACTCGAAAGGAATGCTGCAGCGCGTGGGAATCGCCCAGGCGATTTTGAACGATCCCAACGTGGTTTTTCTGGACGAGCCGATGTCCGGGCTTGATCCGGTCGGCCGGCGCGAAGTGCGCGATGTGATTCTGGATTTGAAGCAGCGAGGCTGCACAGTTTTCTTTTCGACGCACATTCTCTCGGACGCGGAAATGCTTTGTGATCGCGTGGCGGTGCTGGTGGAGGGCAAGCTGCAAGGAGTGGGTGCGCCGAAGGAGATTGTTTCGTTTGAAGTGCAGGGCATGGAAATCATGTTTGAGGTCGATGGTACTCCTGTGCTGGCAGGACTGATCGACCGCTCGCGAAAAACAGGCTCGCGCTACCAACTGGAGGTTCCGGAAGCTGAACTATTTCATGCGCTCGACCAACTGCGCGACGCCAACGCACGGGTGTTCTCAGTAATGCCGATTCGGCCGACGCTGGAAGATTATTTTATGCGGTTGGTACAGCGCAAGAAGGACAAAGCGCCCCCTCCTGCGGTGGAGGTTGCGACTCGATGAGCGCAATGCCGGGAATCGTTGCGATCAATACATTTCGCGAGGCGGTGCGGGACCGCGTTCTCTACAATTTGATCTTCTTTGCGCTGCTGATGATTGGTGCGGCAGTCTTCGTCGGGCAGATTTCGATCGGCATCGAGCGGCTGGTGATTGTGAATCTGGGGGTGTCAGCTATTTCGTTGATCGGTCTGGTGATGGCAATTTTCATAGGTGTGGGGCTCGTTTACAAGGAAATCGAGAAGCGCACACTCTACAGCCTGCTCGCAAAGCCGATTCGGCGCTGGCAATTTCTGGTGGGAAAATACGCGGGGCTTCTGCTGACGCTTCTAGTGAACACGGCGCTGATGACGGTAGGTCTTGCTGGCGCGCTTTACTACGTCGGTCGGCCGTTCGTGCGCGCCGACGTTTCAATTCTAATCGCGATTTACTTCATCCTGCTTGAACTGGCGCTAGTGACGGCGCTGGCGCTCTTTTTCTCTTGCTTTTCGAGCCCGATGCTTTCAACCCTGTTCACGTTGGGAATCTACATTACTGGAACGTTCGCGAATGACATCCGCAGTTTCGGCGACTTCACGAAAAACCGCGCAATTCAAGCGATGACGCGGGTCATCTATTACATGCTGCCGAATTTTCACAATTTCAATGCCATCGCGATGGCGGGGCATGGCGAAGCCGTGCCTTTCGCGCTAGTTTTGCAAAATACCTTGTACACAGGGTTGTATGCGGCGCTCCTTCTGGTTGCGGCGTCTGCGATCTTCTCTCACCGGAACCTGAAATGAGCGGCACAAGCCGAGCCTGGACGTTGCGAGTCGCGCTGGTCGGGGTACCGCTGATGTTCATCGCCCTCGCGGCTTTGCAAAGGCGTCTCGACTCGCAAGCTCTTTCCGAGGCGATGCAGAACGAGGACCTTGTGCTCCGTTCGCCTTCCCTGGTGAAGAAACTCAGCCTTGGTTATGACGCCCTACTCGCCGACATATATTGGACGCGAGCGGTGCAGTACTACGGGCAGAGAATCGGGGACGCGCACACGAAGTTCGACTCCCTGGGTCCTCTGCTCGACATCGCGACAACACTCGATCCCAAGTTGATTGTCGCGTACCGTTTTGGCGCGATTTTTCTTTCCGAACCTAGAGCGGTGGGAGCAGGACGCGCAGATCTAGCGGTGAATCTGGTACAAAAAGGCATCGAGGCCAATCCGGATCAATGGATTCTGAACTACGACCTTGGATTTCTTTACTACTGGCGTTTGAAGGATTACCCCAAAGCGGCGCAGGTTTATGCGGAGGGAGGCAAGAAGCCGCATGCACCGCTTGTGATGACGTTGATGGCGGCTCGCGTCGCACAGAAGGGCAATGATCTCGAAACCTCCAGAATGATCTTCCTCCAACTATACGAGTCGTCGCGAGACAAAAACGTTCGCAAAATGGCCATGCGCGAACTGCGCGCACTCAAAGCGCAAGAGGACGAGATGCATCTCGACGAGATCATCCAGGACTACACAAGGCGCTTTGGCCACTATCCTGTGTCGACGAAAGAGATGGTTCAGGCGGGCATGCTACCGTTTGAGCCGGTGGATTCGATCGGCTTTCCTTATGTGATCGGGCCAGACGGGAAATCACACCTGAATCCAGACAGCCCAGTGGAACCCGACGCCGAAAAGCCGCTGCAAATTCCGCAGATAAACCCTTAGCGTTCTTCGCGACAGATATTGCGCTCTGGCTGCAGAAATTTGTCGACCGGGGGGTCTTATTCGTAGCGCAGAGCTTCTACAGGATTGAGTTTTGCAGCTTTGGTGGCAGGCCAGACACCGAAGATCAGGCCAATCGACACAGACACAGAAAATCCCACGATGACGGCCCACAGCGGGACGATTGCCTTCATTGAACTTACCGCTGTAATCAGAAACACGATGGAGCTCCCGAAAAGTATGCCGATGATGCCGCCGCTCCCCGTAAGCGTCATCGCCTCAAACAGAAACTGCCAGGTGATGTCGCGACTGCGGGCACCAATGGCTTTACGCACGCCGATTTCGCGAGTGCGCTCGGTCACGGAGACGAGCATGATATTCATCACGCCGACGCCGCCGATCAAGAGACCGATGGAGCTGAGGACGAAGATTGCGGCGACCACGCCGAAGATGATGTCGTTGAAATTTTGCGCCGCTTCCACTTGCGTCTGGATCGAGAAGTCATCGGGCTTGTTGTAGGGAACATTTCGGCGGCGGCGCAAGACTTCACGGGCTTGGTCGACCGCCTGGTCGAGCCGTCCGGGGTACGCGAGAATGCGAATTGCAATTTCGTAGCCCGAAGAATAGAGCTTCATGAAGGTGTAGTAGGGAATAACGACGCGCCTATCGTCGTTGTTGGTTTCGAAACCTTCCACAGGTCGTTCGAAGACGCCGATCACAGTGTAAGTAGACCCGTCGACGATGATTTCCTTTCCGAGTGCGTCCTGAACCGTGGGGAAAAGCGCGGTGGCGACGTCTTGGCCAATCGCTACGACGTTTTCCCTGTGTTCATTTTCCGCCTCGGTAAAAAAGCGGCCGGCTTTCAATGTTGCGTTTGAATAGACTTGCAAATAGGCTGGAAAAGTGCCGCGAAACTCGCCCCCTTGCACCGTGCCTTTCTGATAGCGGACGTTGTGCTGCTGCTCCCATTGAAAGGCGGAAACGGCGGTCTGCTTGATGGCCGGGCAAAGCTGCTGGAGGGCCAAGCCGTCTTCGAGAGTGAAAGGTTTCCGCAGGCGCTCTTCCTTCGGGCGACGCCCAATCGAGGGACCCTGGCTGAAGCGGTCGATAAAAGCCGTGTCGATCCCCTGCTGCAGAATCATGTCCTGGACCGTACTTCGAAAACCCTGAATCAAACCGACCACCAAGATGATCAACGCGACGCCGATCATTACACCGAGAATCGCGAGGAAACTGCGGAGTTTGTGAGCCCGCAACGTGTCGAGCGCCAGATGGAGATTCTCTCGATAATCCTGGCGGAACTTCATCGTTTCAGTTCTCCACCCGCAGCGCGTCGATGGGATCGAGCCGGGAGGCGCGCATGGCGGGATAAATTCCAAAGAATAGGCCCACGGCAGTTGAGAGAAACAGCGCGATCAAAATCGCGAAAAACGGGGTGGAGATCGGAATCGGTGTGGTTGCTCTGACGAGGTAAGTAAGCGCCAGGGCAGCCGCAACCCCCATGGCGCCGCCGAGGCACGAGAGGAGAGACGATTCGACGAGAAACTGCATGAGAATGTGCCGGCGCCGCGCTCCCAGGGATTTGCGCAGGCCGATCTCGCGCGTCCGCTCGGTGACACTTGCGAGCATGATGTTCATGATGACGATTCCGCCCACGACCAGGAAAACCGACGTGACCCAAACCGCGATAGCAAAGATATTTCCGGTCAGGTCCTGCCATAAGCTCATCAGGGAACTCGGCTCGATGATCCCGAAGTCGTCCTCGTGCTGATAGGGGACGTGATGCCGCGACCGGAGAATCACCCGTGCTTCATCTTCGGCGGCCGGCATAAAGTCCGGGTTCCGTGCTTGAATGAAGATTGTGATTGAATCGTCGGGACCGAGCCATTCCTTTCGATAAGTCCCGAGTGGGATCATGATGAAATTGTCCCGCGACTGGCCAAGAACGCTGCCAAGCTCCTTGGCGACGCCGACGATTTCGTATTGTCCCTGGCCGGGCCGGATGGATTTGCCAATGGGATCAACGCCGCCGAAAAACTGCTTTACGAGATCCTGGCCGATGATACAGACGTTCGAGCGATGAATTTCATCGGACTCGGTAAGAAGGCGCCCGCTAGCAACGTCAATCGCTTCGAGTGGGGCGAAAAATGGCGTGGCCCCGAGGATGTTGACGTCCTCTTTTAGATCATTCCCGTACCGCACGTCCGCGACCGTCTGCTGCTCGCCCACTACCGCCGATGCCAGCTTCATTTGGCTGCTGAGTGCATCCAGATCATCCGGCCGCAGCGGCGGCCGCTTGCGGGCTTTGTACCACTGCTCTTCGTTGGTGATGATGCCGAAGCGATCAACGATAAAGGCGTTCGCGCCCAGATTCGCGATCTTGGTCGCGACGTAAACATTCAGCCCATTTAGCACGGACATGACTGCCACGAGGGTCGTGACCGCCAAAATCACGCCCAGCAATGTGAGGAACGTGCGAAGCTTGTGCGCTCGAAGCGTGTCCAGGGCAAGACGAAGCGTCTCCTTCAGAGCAACACTCGTCTGGCGCGCTTCGTTCAGGAAATGGGAGGCTTTCGCCACAGCACTCTATAATACGGATGATTACGTCAAAAAAGTTCAGAAGTTTTGTAAAAAGCAGGGTTTAGCACGTCTGGATTTCATTGTGTGGCTGCGTGGAATACGCTGGGTCGCGGATACAATAGAGCTGTAACCAAAATCAAACCTCAAGAATCAGAAGCGCAGGGATTCCACGTGCATCGCGGCTCAGGCATATTAACTCTAATCTTTTCAGCGGGCATGACCGCTTGGGCGGCAGCGCCAGTCCTCCTGCCGCAACCTTCCCAGAGTGACCCGGAGTTCAAGATTTCGGGGCCGCAAGCCGGGAATGCTCAGCCTCCCTCGCCGGCCGAAATGAAAACTCGGACGGACGAGCTGATCGCGAACCAGCATAGCGACGACCAGCTCGTCGAGCAGTACGAGCATGTAGAGCGGGAAATCGACCGGTCTGGCGGTACCGAACAGAAGGTTCTTCAGGACCGCACGTTTCGCGTCGTCCCCACGGGCACGGGGACGCTCAGGATTCTTCTGAGAGAGAATGGCAAGAACGCTGATCCGGCAGACTACCGAAAGCAATTGCAGGCCTGGCAAGATGTGCTCGAGCTCGCGCTGAAGCCGGACGATCCGCGAGAACAAAGCGCGTACACGAAATTCGAAAAGAAGAAGCGTGACAGAGCAGAGATGGTCGATTCGGCACGTGAGGCCTTTTTGCAAAAGTGGATCGGTAGAGAAACTCTGTATGGCCACGATTGCGACGTAATCCAACTCGACCCAAATCCGAATTACCACCCGCACTCGCTCATGCAGGAAGCAGTGACGCACTTCACGGCAAAAGCGTGGGTGGATCACGGTTCCAATCAACTTGTGCATGGTGAGGCCCGCGTGATCCGCGACATCTCGGTAGGCGGCGGGATTTTGGGCAAGCTTTACCGGGGGGGCGTTTTCTCGTTCGATCAGGCACCCGTTGCTCCCGGAGTGTGGTTCCCGGTTCGATATCAATACGACTTTACCGGCCGAAAATTCCTTTTTACGTTCGAAGTTCACCAGGTGGTCCAGTCGAATCAGTATCGCCGCGTTGGGCCGCCAAGAGAGGCTCTCGCCACCGTTCAAAACGAAATCGCGTCGGGCAAAATAGTTACCGCAGATCCTTAGATTGGGGAGCAGTACCTCGGGACAGTGTCAGGCTAGAGTAGTACTTCCTTGAATTTCCGAGGGCTTGCTTGGCCCGATGGTAGGGTGTCTGTAGGAGACACCATGAACCGATTTACTCTCGCGGTCTTGGCACTTTTGAGTCTTGCGGCCGCCGGTGTGCTGGTTGGTCGAATGCAGGCTGTGCAGGCCGCGCCGGCACAGCAGTCGTCGCAAAGCACGGCACCGCCAACGACGCAATCGTCGCCGCCGCCGGCATCACCGCAGCAGAATTCATCGCCACAATCGAATTCGGGCAACCCTGCGCAGGCTACGGAGAAAAGTGACAAGAAGGTCTGGACCAATGATGATGTGGGAGACTTGCGTGATCGGTCAGCCATCTCGACAATTGGCGACGCCGCTCCGCCACCCAAGAAGCCTGTCACCAAACCAGCACCGGCGCTCAGCGCTGCGAAGATAAAGTGGTACATCGATCAAATCAGCGCGTTGCAAGCGAAAATCCCGCCGCTAAACGCCAAAATCAGCCAGTTGCAAGCGGCACTGAACGGGGATCAAGTGGACGCGCCGCGCCAGTATGGCTGGGCAAGACCAGACGATTGGCGCGATGAGCTTCAGAGACTGCAAAAGCAGCGCGATGACCTACAGGCGAAGATCAGCGATCTCGAAGATCAAGCGCGACATGACGGAGTTCCTGCGAACCAGGTTCCGTGAATCGAGCGCCAGCAAACCGAGGCCAATTATTAGAAGCTACTTCTCAATTCTCGCCACGCGTTGAGGCTGAAGCAGGACGTCGGACGGGTCGTATTCCTTCAAACCCTGAGCTATTTCTCCCGCTGGCAAGCGCCGAAGCGAGTAGACGTAGGGGCGCGGTCCCGCACCAAGATTTATATCTGCGATCACCTGAAAGTAGGCCCCGGCGTATCGGATCGTGAAGGGATATTTCCACTCGTTCTTTGGGCGGCACGAGGAAATTTTCATATCACAGCTGGCGTCACCAGGCACGATTGCGTCAATGACAAGAGCGAGCGCCGACGCCTGCGGCGGGCGCTTGGCCTTGCGGATGAACCGCTCAATTAGAGTTAGCGGAAGAGTGGCATAAACCTCGCCGGTCGCAAGCGCCGCGACCGAGCGCACAACGCCCTCAAAGCCAAAATACGCAACCAGCCAGGTTATCGGATTCAGCCAGAACCAGAAATAAGCGAACAAACCCAGGCGTTCTCTCATCCCTGCCGCGTCAGAGGATGAGTGCGCGATCGCGTTGCCGATGATCGTGACGTATACCGAGTACCAAACCAACAATCCTATCAGCGAGCAAACGGCCTCAAGAATTCCAGAAATCGTGCCGACTCGGGCCAAGCGATTTGGAGTAGTGCGAAAAAGGGGCTCACGCCAGTGGCGCGGCAGGAACGCGAAGATTGGCCCAAGAATGTAGGTGCTCAGCCACGTAGCCAATGTACGAAAACAGAATAGCTCAGCCATCCTGCTTGAAACCAAGAAAATCTTGATGCTGTAACGTGTTGCAAAGGAAGGTCACTCAGTTTCTGTTTGAAGCTCGCAAACCCTGGCGGTGCTCCTCGATCAAGACTCCGCCCTGACGTGTGGTATTCTCCGCCCCGAGGTTACGAGTCTTGCAGACTGAGGATACTTGGTGATCTCTGCCAGTAAAAAGTTCCCCCTATCCATGATCGCCTTGGCGCTCGGCGTCGCCATATTCGGTGCCCCGGCCGTCTGGCATGGCCATGCCGCCGAGGTGCCGGACTTTAGCGCCATGTTCAACAAAACTGACGTCATGATTTCCGCGCGCGACGGCGTGAAGTTGCATACGGAAATTTATGTGCCGAAGGACGCGAAAGAGCCGTTGCCCTTTTTTCTTGAGCGCACGCCGTACGGGCTGGACAATGACGGCAAGGGGTATTCGGGGCATCTCAATCTCTATCGAGAGATGATTCCCGACGGCTATATTTTCGTCTTTCAGGATATTCGCGGGCGCTACGGTTCCGAAGGCACTTTCGTCATGCAGCGCGACCCACGCGATCGCAAAGATCCCCATTCCATCGACGAAGGTACCGACACGTACGACACCATCGATTGGCTCGTGAAAAACGTACCCAATAACAACGGACGCGCGGGAGAGGCCGGCATTTCTTACGGAGGCTGGCTTACAGCGATGTCGCTGCTCGAGCCCCATCCCGCCCTAAAAGCCGTCTCCGAGCAAGCTTCCCCCGCTGACATGTTTCTGGGCGATGATTTTCATCACAACGGTGCATTTCGCCTTAGCTACGGCTTTGAATATGCGGCGCTGATGGAGACTGATAAGACCAATTTTCAGTTTCAATTTGACAAGTATGACAGCTACGATTGGTATCTCTCGCTAGGTCCTCTTTCGAATGCCAATACGCTTTACCTTAACGGCAAAATTCCCACATGGAACAATTTCGTCGCTCATCCGAATTACGATTCCTTCTGGGACAAGCAGGCCTTCACGCGCTATTTCAAGGACCTCACACTTCAGGTCCCGAATCTCAACGTGGCTGGCTGGTGGGATCAGGAAGATTTCTATGGTCCCATCCGAATTTATGAACTACTCAAAACTCATGACGCAGAGCACAACGACTATCTCGCAGTTGGACCCTGGAATCATGGTGGGTGGGCGCATGGTCCCGGCAACAAGCTGGGCAACGTCGAATTCGGCACCGACACGGCAGCTTACTTTCGAGCGAAGATTCAAGCCCCATGGTTCGCGTATTGGCTGAAAGACAAAGGACACCTCCCGCTCCTCGAAGCAGTGACGTTCGAAACCGGCTCCAATCAGTGGAAGAACTGGGATTCCTGGCCCCCGCGCGCAAGCGTCGCTCCGCGTCGGTTGTACTTTCGTGAGGGCGGCGGCCTCTCGTTTGAGCCGCCTGGCGCCGAAGAAAACGCCACTACCAAGGCTAGCGACGCGGCCAGCTTCGATAGCTACATTTCCGATCCAGCGAATCCGGTTCCGTATCGCCATCGTCCGATTGAAGAAACGTATTCAGAAGGCAGCCGCTGGTACTGGTGGCTTACGGAAGATCAGCGCTTCGTTGAACATCGGCCCGATACACTTTCCTGGGAAACGGATCCTCTTGCAACCGATGTTACCGTTGCGGGGGACATTGTCGCTCACCTCTTTGCCTCGACCACGGGCACCGACAGTGATTGGATCGTGAAATTGATCGACGTATATCCCGAAAAATACGCGACGGATCCTAAAATGGGCGGGTATGAGTTGATGGTCGCCGATGAGGTTTTTCGCGGCCGTTTCCGCAACAGTTTCGAAAAACCGGAGCCCCTCGTGGCGAATCAAATCACGCCCTTTGCGATCGGCCTTCACACGAACAACCACGCGTTCCTGAAGGGCCATCGAATCATGGTGCAGGTGCAAAGCACTTGGTTTCCTATAATCGACCGCAATCCGCAGAAATTCGTGACGAACATCTTTGAGGCGAAAGTCAGCGATTACCAGAGGGCAACGCAGCGGGTCTATCGTTCGAAGCAGTATCCTTCGAACGTCGAATTCCCAGTGGTAACTCAATGAAGCCGCCAATATCTTTCATTACGGAATCGTCCTTCCGGCAAGGCAGGTCATGACAATCCCCTTTGACATGGTGACGACGGCTTTTGAAATACAGGGCCATCGCGTTGTCAAAACGATCGGCCTCGTCCGGGGCGTGACGGTTCGTTCGCGAAGCATCTTTGGGACTCTCCCAGCTTCTCTCGAAACGCTGATCGGCGGAAACATCACTCTGTTTGAGGAGATGTGCGAAAAGACTCGCGAACAGGCTCTTGAACTCATGATGCAGCACGCCTCGCAACAAGGCGCCAATGCCGTCATCGGCGTGCGCTATGACGCCACGGAGGTCATGCAGGGCGTTACGGAAGTACTCGCGTACGGCACAGCAGTCCAAGTCGAGCGCGCCTCGTGATCTTTCCTCGCAAGTTGCCGCATAAAATCGCAAAGGATTAAAATTATGTGCTCACGAGCTAGGGAGGAGATTGATGAAGTTTCAGTTTAGGATTGTCGCGGCGATGATCGTCGCCAGCATAATCGCGACGGCCCTTCTGCGCGGAGCCGAAGGGCCAAAAACCGAGGTGGTCCAATTCGCCAGCGCTAAAGATCCCAAGGACATAGCCAGCGGTTTTCTCGCTGTTCCGGAAAAACCTGGTCGCTATCCAGGTCTGATCGTAGTTCATGAATGGTGGGGCCTCAACGACTGGGTCAAGGAGCAGACCACCAAACTGGCTTCGCAAGGATATGTTGCCCTGGCCGTCGACCTGTATCGAGGCAGGGTGGCCGCTGATTCCGCCGAAGCGCACGAGTTGAGTCGCGGTTTGCCGAGTGATCGGGCGATTCTCGATCTAATGGGAGGAATCATCTATCTGGCTGGCCGCAACGACGTCGATCGGGGCCACGTCGGCACAATTGGGTGGGCCATGGGAGGAGGATATGCAATTCAACTGGCGGCGCGCGTTCCTCGGCTTAGTGCCTGCGTCATCAACTACGGCGTGCTGCCGACCGATCCCAATGAGCTTCAGAACATTGGCGCCCCCATCCTGGGGAACTTTGGTGCTGATGACCACGGCATCACTCCTGCCGATGTGCAGGCGTTTCAGAAAACAATGGAGAACCTTCAAAGGCGGGTCGACATTAAGATTTATGATGGCGCCGGCCACGGCTTTGAGAATCCGAGCAATCCCGGGTATCGCCCCCAAGCCGCTGAAGATGCATGGAATCGCACAGTCACATTCCTGAATAAAACTCTGAAGTGACTAAAAGCGAAACGTTACGTTTTCGAACCCAAACTGGCTAACCGTACCATTGTCGACGGCGTCCAACATTCATAGACTTCGACGCGGGGGCACTTCGCGTGGTGCACAGCCTGCAAAGCAAACGTCCTTCCGGCGAACACTCGACGGTCATCAGTCCGCATTTGCGTGTGACGATTTTCTCTTTCGCGATTATTTTCCCTGTGATTTTCTGTGTTCTCCTTAAGCCAACGGCCGGGCCAGGCGGCTTGGGCCACCTTCAGCCATATCGTGCAAATCGATCGCCCTGCAAAGTCATCCGATATCTCGAACGCAAGCTTGGCGACGATGCAGCCGCAACAGCAAGCTGAGTTTTTGCTCAAAGCCGCCGTAAATCGTTCCGCTGACGCAGCCCAAGAGATTGGCAATCGCGCGCCATCGTGGCGCGGCCACATTCAAGCCACCGCACAACTCGACGAGCTGTTGAATGCTGCCCTCATTTCGCCGGATTTGAACGCTCGAGCTGCGGCTCTCGAAACTAAACTTGCCGCCGACAATATCGCGAAAAACCCGCGTTCGGTTCACGCTGTGATTGCCAGAATTGATCGCGAGCCGTCAGCGCGGCCCTGGGGGCTTTGGATGCTGGGTGCGCTCGGCAACCGGGGCGTCGAGTCGAGCCGCGCGCTCTCAACTCTTGTTAATTACGCCCACGACTCCGATGAAAGGACTCGCTACTGGGCTGTCGAAGGGTTGTCCGTGCTGGGTATAGATGGCTCCGTCCAACCATTGCTCGCTCTTCTTCGGGACGATCCTTCGCCAAGTGTGCGCGACCGCGCCGCTTGCGCTTTGGCACAGTCGGGGATGCTCACCATGACGCAGCGGTCCGCTGCCGTTCCCGCTCTCATTGATTACATCGGCGATGGGTCGCTGGACGCGGGCACGCACGATCTGGTCTACAACGCATTGCGTCACATCACTGGCGAGGCGCTTGGAAACAACTCTGCGGCTTGGCGCAGTTGGTTCGATGCGAGTGGTCACTGAGCGGCGTTGCGGCTCTGAAAATTTCAGTCCAAGGCCCGAACCAAGCTTCTCACACGTTCTTCGGATACGATGAAGTGTTGATACTCGTGGCCCGCGACGGTTCCCATCGACACTTTTTCGTTTCGATATTGCATGGCGCTGACGACAGGAATTTGCACTCCGCTGTGCCCAACGTGGACCTCTCGCGCGCCCGTTTCATCCACGATCCGCCTCACGTTGCTCTCGCGCACGCCGCCGCAAACCGTGATAGCGATGCGATTCCGAGCCGTCCGCAGCAATGCCGAAATCGTAGCGAGGGCGTCCTCCGCTTTTGACTCACCGCCGGAGGTAAGGATACGAGCTGCACCTGACTCGATCACGGATTCCAGCGCTTCGTGCAGGTTTTCCGTCATGTCGAACGCGCGGTGGAACGTTACAGTCATGGGCTTGGCGATTTCCACTGCTTCGCGTGTTCGCTTCAAGTCAATCCTGCCATCGGGGATCAAGATTCCAAGCACCACTCCATCGGCGCCGAGCTGCTTAGCCATAAGAATATCGCGTTTCATGATTTCGAATTCCTGTTTGGTGTAACAGAAGTCGCTTGCGCGAGGACGGATCATTACATGCAGAGGGATGCTCATCCGATTTCTCACTGTGGCAATCAGTCCCGCGCTTGGTGTGGTCCCACCCTGGAGCAAATCGGTACACAGTTCCACGCGACCCGCCCCGCCGCGCTGCGCAGCTACCGCGGACTCCACCGAATCGAGCGAGATTTCTACGAGAGGCTTTTGTTGAACCGGATTGCGTTGAGGAGTGGCCATCTGTGGGTGCGAGCGCTCGTCGCGGCTGTGCTAAGATAGCTTGATGTTAGGCCCGTAGCTCAGTTGGCTAGAGCGCCACCTTGACACGGTGGAGGTCTGCGGTTCGAGCCCGCACGGGCCTACCATTTTAGGTCGCCCGTTCATTTCTGAGCCGTGATTTCCTGTGTTGCTTTTAGCTTGTTCCCAACTACGCATAAACGTATCGACGTCGACGGACGGCTTTGGGATTTGCAGCGACGCACTCAGAACGGGATTACTGATTCTTGATCACCTCGCCGCCCTTCATCACGAAACGGATGTTTTCGAGAACGTGCACATCCGCAAGCGGATCTCCCTCCACAGCAACGATGTCGGCGAATTTCCCGGGTTCAATCGTTCCCACTCGATCTGACCATCCGAGCAAATCGGCCGCATTTACCGTCGCTGCCTGAATCGATTGCAGTGGCGACAATCCCATCGCTACCATTTTCCCAAATTCGTGTGCATTCAATCCATGCGGATACACTGCCGCGTCCGTTCCGAACGCAATCTTCACGCCCGACTTCAGAGCATGGGATTCATTCTTTTCCGCGATCGGAAGCAACGTCCGGGCTTTCTCGATGACATTCGAGGTGAGGCCGAGCGACTGCAGATTTTGTCCGAGCCAATCCTCGAGGTAAACCGTGGGCACCAAATATGTTCCGCGCTGCTTCATGAGTTCAATGTCTTCGTCGTCGATATAGCTACCGTGTTCGATCGAATCGACGCCTGCCAGAACGGCGTACTTTATTCCCAGTGCGCCGTGCGCATGTGCAGCCACTTTGCGACCGAGGCCGTGGGCCGTCTCAACGATTGCTTTCATCTCTTCTGGACTGTACTGGGCCAGAGCCGGATTATCGCCCTCCGAAAACACTCCACCGGTGGCCATGAATTTGATCACGTCGGCGCCATACTTAACGTTCTCGCGAACCTTTTGGGCGACGGCGTCAATACCGTCGGCCACGCCGTCCTCGGAAAAATCGAATTGAGGGGCGAGGAAATTCTGGTCGGCGTGCCCTCCGGTGATGCTAAGCGCAGGTCCTGACGCTTGCATCCGAGGTCCGGGCACATCGCCGGCATTGATGGCGTCGCGCAGAGCGATGTCGGAGTACCCGTGTGCCGCAACGTTCCGAACGGTGGTAAATCCGGCCTCGAGAGTCACCCGCGCGTTACGCGCGCCGATCAGCGCTTCACGCGGATATGAAATGTGAAGACTGACGGGGCCCGGCGAGTTGCGGACTCATGGTCAGGTGAACGTGGCAATCGATCAGTCCTGGGAGCACGGTTTCTTTGGCTAGATCGATGATTTTGGCTGAGGCCGGCAATTGTTTCTGGATGTCAGAAGACTTCCCCACGGCCTTGATGCGGTCGGCTTCGATCCAAATGGTTTCGTCAACCAGATAAACGCCATTGCGAACATCGAGAATCCTGCCAGTTTTAATCGCGACAACATTTGACGGAGCCGTTGGCCGTTGCGCAAACGAAGATACTGCCGTGCACACAGCTATCAGCAAAAGCAGTCGATGCTTCATCGTCCCTCCCAAAGGTTGCGCGTGACGGCACAACGATCGCCACGGCCGCCGGATTGTAACGCCCCAGAAGGAGAGTGTTGTGATTTTTTGCTTCAACGAGGCTCGTGCCACCGGCGGTCGCTTGAGACACTAGCAATCGAGGCAGCCGAATTAAAACTTGTTCCTTGACAGGCCTGGCTGTGCATATGTATGATTATGCAGTAAGATGCATATTCACGCATAGACGTGAATAGTTACGCGAACACTCATGGGCGTACAGAAAAGATTTCGACAGGGACAAATACTCAAGCTCCTCGCCAATCAGCACGTCGCGAGCCAGGACGAGCTGCGTCGCCAGCTCGGTCATCTTGGAGTCCGTGCGACACAGGCGACGCTGTCGCGCGATCTCCGAGAGTTGCGGCTAGTGAAAACTGCAGAAGGTTATCGGGCGCTGTCGGCCGCCGCCGCCGAGGACGGGGCTCCAGTGGCTGCGCTTGGCCGTGCGGTGAAGGAGTTCCTCCTAGACCTGCGCCCTGCGCAAAACATGCTCGTTCTCAAGACTCCGCCAGGCGGCGCTCAACCGCTGGCGGCAGCAGTTGACGCTGAGCATTGGAAGGAAGTGGCCGGCACGCTGGCCGGCGACGACACAGTTTTGATCATTGCTGCGACGCGCCCCGGCTGCACGAGCGTGAGGAAACGCCTGGAGGCGTTCCTACGGTGAGCGAACCCGTAAGGGCCGCTGTCGTTGGAGCAACGGGCTATGCCGGTTACGAACTGGCCCGCCTGCTTCTGCGGCACCCGCAAGTGGAAAGGCCCACGTTTTATCTGCGCGGTGCAAACGCAAATGTCCGCTGCCTGACGGAACTATTCCCCCAGCTGCGCGGCTGGGGTGAAGCTCCTTGCAGACCGCTCTCCGCAGCCTGCATCGCAGATAGCGGCTCGCAAATGGTCTTTCTGTCGATTCCGCACGAAGTTTCCATCGAACTTGTACCGGAGTTGCTCGATGCGGATCCGAAGCTTCGGATTATCGACCTCAGCGGAGCGTTTCGTTTTCGCGACCCGAAGCAGTTTTCTGGATGGTACAAAGTCAAACCTGCTGACTCCACTATTCTGGCCGAGTCGACTTACGGTCTGCCAGAGTTGTATGGCGATGCAATCGCAGATTCGCGGATCGTTGCGAATCCCGGCTGCTACTCCACGTCCGTAATTCTGGGTCTGCGGCCGCTTGTGGATTCGGGCTGGATTGACACCGGTCGCGGCGTGGTTTGCGATTGCAAGTCGGGCGCGAGCGGCGCCGGCAAAGAGCCGAAGCGGGAAACGCAGTTTGTTGAGATAAATGAAAACTTCAGAGCCTATGGCCTTTTTGCGCACCGGCACACGCCTGAGGTTGCCGATCATTTGGGGCTTGCCGAGAGTGATTTTGTGTTTTCGACGCATTTGCTTCCCATTGAGCGCGGAATCCTTTCCACGCTTTACGTCCGCCTGAAGGAGCCTCGTGACACAGATCAAGTCGCGGCTTTATATAAGGGTTTTTACGCTGGCAGGCCGATGGTACGCGTCTCCCCAATAGGCAAGATTCCCGAACTTCAAGACGTAACACGCACCAACTTCTGTGATATCGGGTTTGCGATAGATGCGTCAGGGAAGCGGCTGATTGTCGTCTCCTGCCTGGACAATCTTGGTAAAGGCGCGGCCGGCCAGGCTGTGCAGAACATGAATCTGATGAATGGTTATCCGGAGGCTGCGGGACTGATATGAGATTACTGGTCAAGATAGCGGGAGCGCTGCTGGAGAGCGACGGACACGTCCAAGACATCGCCCGGCAAGTTGCTGAAATCGCCCGCGATGGCCACGAATTGGTTATTGTTCATGGCGGCGGGAAAATCTTCACCGCCACTCTGGCGCGCCTGGGGATCGAGAGCCAATTTGTCAACGGGCTCCGCGTAACCGACAAGGCAACGCGAGACGTTGCGGTGATGGTGTTCGCGGGGCTGCTGAACAAGAAGCTGGCGGGAGCGATTTCGCTTTCGGGGCAGCCTGCGGTGGGAATCAGCGCTCCAGACGCCGCCTGCTTCCTGGCTGAGCCGATGCAAGTCGATGACTTCGGCAAGAGTTTGGGTTATGTCGGGTATCTCACCGAAGTTAACGTCGATTTCCTGCGCTCGCTCTGGCATGCGGGCATTGTTCCGGTCGCATCCTGTCTCGGTCTCGGTGCGGACGGAGAAATCTACAATATCAACGCCGATCACATGGCTGCGGCCGCCGCGGAGTTCATCCGCGCCGACCGGCTCATTTATCTCACAGATGTTGCCGGCGTTCTTGATGGACGAAAAGTGCTTCGCGCCGTCAAAGGAACGGATATCGAAGATCTCATTCGTCAGAACAAGGTTTCAGGCGGCATGATCCTGAAACTCGAGGCTGCAAAACGCGCGCTCGCCGCGGGCGTGCGCGAAGTGCGTATTGTGGGCGGGACGCAGCCTGGGGCGCTCGTCTCCGCTGCCAGCACGAACTCACCGCGGAGTCTGGGAACTCGCGTTCTCCCCGTCATTCGATCTGCGGCGAAATCCGCGCACGGAACGGCTTAAGGAAAGGAAATTGACTAAGAGGAATAACTCGGGTTCTGGCAGGCAATCCCTGGCGAGGATTCGCGCTGACGAAGCGCACTTTCTGATGAACACGTATCGGCGGCCGCCAATTGTATTCACCCATGGACAAGGCTGCCGGCTCTATGACTCCCAAGGGCGCGCTTATCTCGATTTTCTTGGCGGCATTGCCGTCAATGCGTTGGGGCACGCCCATCCGCGGTTGGTGCGCGTTATTCGGCGTGAAGCCGGCCGGGCGATTCACCTTTCGAACCTCTTTCACAATTCGTATCAGGCGCCTCTTGCACGAAAACTGGCCGCATGGTCCGGCCTCGATCGCGTTTTTCTCACGAACAGCGGCACCGAAGCGATCGAAGGCGCCCTAAAACTAGCTCGCGCCTACGCCCACGGGAAAGAAAGAGGTAGCTCCGCGCCAAAGACTCGGATTTTGGCGCTCGAAAACTCCTTCCACGGCCGCACGTTCGGTGCAGTTTCGATTACGTATCCGGCCAAATATCGCGAACCTTTCGCACCGTTGGTTCCCGGGGTCGAGTTTGTCCGCCTGAATGACATCGCCGATCTCGAGAAGAAGTTCGACGGTTCCGCTTGCGCCTTCGTGGTGGAAACGATTCAAGGTGAGGGTGGCATCTATCCTGTAACCCAGGATTTCTGGGATCGCGCGCGTTCTCTTGCCACGCAAAACGATGCGGCGCTGATTGCCGACGAGATTCAGTGCGGTCTGGGACGGACGGGACGCCGATTCGCATATCAGAAATTTGGCTCGCTCCCCGACGTCGTGGCGGTGGCCAAGCCCCTTGCCGGAGGTTTGCCTCTCGGCGCGTTAGTAGCGAACGAAAGGTTTGCGGCTGCATTCTTCCCTGGCCTGCATGGAACTACATTCGGTGGCGGTCCTCTGATTTGCGCGGCGGCTCTTGAGTTCCTAACCGTGATCGAAGAGCAGGGGCTCATGGGAAACGTGCGAGCGCGCGGCGCTCAACTGTGCAAGGGGCTCGAAGAGCTTGCTGCGCGTTTCGATTTTATCCAGGAGATTCGAGGCGAAGGCTTGATGGTGGGGGTTGATCTGACCGTCGATGGCACGCCGATTGTGGAAGAAGCGCTGCGTCGTGGCCTGCTCATCAATTGCACGCACGACCACATCATACGACTCCTCCCGCCATTCATTGTCCGTTCCCGCGACGTCGACGAATTTCTGGAAAAGTTCGAGAATGTGCTCGCAAAGGTCTCGAAAAATTGCAGATCAACTCGGAAGCCCGGTCCGATAGAAATGAAAACGCAAGAGCCAGCCCTTATGGCTGCCACGAGGTAAACATGAACGCTACAGCTACCACACTCACGCTCACAAAAGACCTTCTTACCGGAACAGAATGGAGCCCCGCACAAATTCGCGATCTCTTTCGCCTCGCGGCAACTATAAAAGCCCGTCCGGAGCGGCATAGCGCGAGGCTGGCAGGACGGTCGTTCGCTATGATCTTCGAAAAGCCGTCGCTGCGAACGCGAGTTAGTTTCGAAGTTGCAATTGCCAGCTTAGGCGGCTCATCAATCTTTCTCGACCACACGGCGAACCACCTAGGCGCAAGGGAACCGATTCCCGACGTGGCCAAGTGCCTCGCACGCTGGGTGCAAGGAATCATCGCGCGCGTCTTCTCGCAGGATTCGCTCGAACAACTTGCCGTCCATTCGCGGATCCCTGTGATCAACGCGCTCTCCGACCGGTATCATCCCTGCCAGGCGTTTGCTGATTTCTTTACGCTAGAAGAGCGGTTCGGCAATTTGCGCGGGCTGAAGTTAGCTTACATCGGCGACGGGAACAACATGTGCCATTCCCTTCTGGCAGCTGCCGCTCGCGTGGGTGCGCACATCCGAGTCGCCGCTCCGGCAGGATATGAACCTGATCTCGCAGTCGTCGCGGAGGCAAAGCGCGCAGCCCGAGAAACTCGCAGCAAAATCGAAATCCTTCGTTCGCCCGAGGAAGCCGTTACAGGGGCACAAGCCGTCTATACGGACGTGTGGGCCAGCATGGGACAGGAGGAGGAAGCTGCCGATCGCGAAATTGCGTTCGCGGGGTATCAGGTGAACGAATCGCTTCTTTCGCGTGCCGCAGGCGACGCGGTCTTCATGCATTGCCTTCCTGCGCATCGGGGGCTTGAGGTCAGTGAGGGCGCGATGGATGATTCCCGATCCATTGTTTTCGACCAGGCCGAGAATCGGCTCCACGTTCAGAAAGCCATTTTGCTCACTTTACTCAGCTGATGAAATCGAACTCAGGAGAAAGAATTGCCTAAGAAAGTTGTCCTTGCATACTCGGGAGGTCTCGACACCTCGATCATCATTCCGTGGCTGAAGGAGAACTACGGTGGCTGCGAAGTGATCGCCATGATTGGCGATCTCGGCCAGCAAGAGGACTTGGACGGTGCTCGCAAGAAGGCAGTGGCCACGGGCGCGAGCGCCGCATACGTGGAAGATCTTCGCGAAGAATTCATCACGGGTTACATCTGGCCTACGCTCCGCGCTGGCGCCGTATATGAGCACAAGTATCTTCTGGGGACGTCGTTTGCCCGGCCTCTCCTCGCTAAACGCCAGGTTGAGATTGCCCGCAGAGTCGGCGCCGATGCGCTCGCGCACGGCTGTACGGGTAAGGGCAATGATCAGGTCCGCTTCGAGCTTGCCGCGAAGGCGCTTGCACCTGATCTGAAGATCATTGCTCCCTGGCGCGAATGGAACATCGTTTCTCGCGAGCAAGCGATCGAGTATGCCCGCTCGCACAACATCCCAATCGAGCAAACCACAAGAAACATCTACAGCCGCGACCGCAATATCTGGCATCTCAGCCACGAAGGCGGAGTCTTGGAAGATCCTGCAAACGCGCCGGAAGAGTCTATGTGGCAGTGGATTGTTTCCCCGGCGAAAGCTCCGGATCGGCCGACCACCGTTGAAATCGGCTTCGAATCAGGCATGCCCGTTTCGATAAACGGGAGAAAACTCGCGTCCCTTGCTTTGATCGAGCAACTGAATGAAATCGCGGCGGCGAACGCCGTCGGACGTATGGACATCGTCGAGAATCGCCTCGTCGGGATCAAATCTCGCGGCGCTTACGAAACCCCAGGCGGCACACTCCTCGTCTCAGCTCACCGTGAGCTTGAGTCGCTTTGTCTTGATCGGGAAACCGCGCATTATCAGCAGCTTCTGGCCCTCCGCTATGCAGAGATGGTTTATTACGGTATGTGGTTCACGCCATTGCGTGAGGCTCTCGACAGCTTTTTCGCTAAATCGCAGGAGCGCGTAACCGGCTCGGTGGCGCTCACGCTGTTCAAGGGGAATCTCACCCCAACATCGCGCCGTTCTCCGTTCTCACTTTATCGCACTAATCTAGCCAGTTTCACGATGACAGGCTACAATCCGAAAGACGCCGAGGGGTTCATCAACCTTTTCGCGCTTCCGATTACAGTGCCGCTCGAGGCAGAAGTACCTCTTGCTGCCGAAGTGAAATGAGCACTCCGGGCAGCCCCAAAATGTGGGGAGGGCGTTTCGAGCGATCCACAGACGCATCCTTCTACGAGTTTGAACGCTCCTGGAGTTTCGATCGCCGCCTGCTTCCGCAGGAATTTGCTCTCGACCGTGCCTGGACCCGCGCAATTGCTGCGGCCGGAGTTCTCACAGGTGAAGAAGGCGAGCAAATCGTCGCCGCGCTTGACGATCTCGAGCGTCGCGTCGAGTCGGACCGCGCCTGGCTGGATGCTTCGAAGGCCGAAGACGTGCACCATTTTGTCGAAAGTGCACTAATCGACAAGCTTGGCCCCGTCGGTGCAAAGCTCCATACAGCCCGAAGCCGGAACGAAATGGTTGCCACTGAATTTCGCATGTACGTCAAAGAGGCGGTACGCGGCATGCGCGGCGCGCTCGCATCATTGCTCCGAGCTATCGCAAGGCAAGCCGATTCGAATTTCGGCGTTCCGATGCCAGGAAATACGCACATGCAACACGCCCAGCCGCTCCTGGTGTCGCACTGGTTGCACGCGCATGGCGAAGCTTTCCTGCGTGACGCTGGTCGGGTCTCCGCTGCTGCAGCGAGTGCCGACGCCTGCCCGCTCGGCTCAGGTGCGCTAGCTGGTTGCGCGCTCTCCATTGACAGGGAAGCTCTAGCACGTGACCTCGCTTTCTCCCGCCCGACCGCCAACAGCCTCGATTCGGTGAGCGACCGCGATTTTGCTCTCGAATACCTGTTTTCCCTGGTCACCGTCGCCATGCATCTTTCGAGGCTCGCTGAAGATATGGTCGTTTTTTCATCGCCCGAATTCGGTTTCATCGAGTTGCCGGATGAATATTCGACGGGAAGCAGCCTAATGCCTCAGAAGAAAAATCCAGACGCGTGGGAACTCATCCGCGGAAAGACGGGCCGAATCTATGGCGCTCTTACCGCCGTTCTGACGACGCTCAAAGGCCTTCCGTCCAGTTATCAACGCGACCTGCAAGAGGACAAAGAGCCTTTATTCGCCGCTCACGACCAGACGCTCGCAATGACGCAAATTGCTGCGGCCACTCTCTCAGCGACGAAGTTCCGCGAGGAGCGGCTTCGCGAATCGTCTGAGGATCCAGCTCTTGTCGCCACAGAGGTAGCTCATTATCTTGTCGGGAGGGGCATCCCTTTTCGTGAGGCCCACGAGATTGTCGGCAGGATTTTGCGCGAAACGGAGCAACAGGGCAAATCGATTCGGGAAATTCCGATCGAACAACTGACGAAATTCTCGCCAGCATTTGATGCTGATGTGGCATCAGCCTTGACGCTTGAGTCCGCGCTTGCCCGGCATGCCACCGTGGGTGGAACGGCGCCGTCTTCTGTTCGTGCAGCGCTCGATGACTTCAAATCCCGCATCGCCAAACTTGAAGACAATCCGTGAATACTCTTCCCGAGCGCGGGTCTGAAATGCCCAAGGGCCTTTCGAATTCGCAGATCCCGCACGGGTTCAGGTTTGCGGCCCTGCATTGCGGACTCAAGAAATCACGGCCCGATCTCGCGCTCATAACCAGCGATAGCGCAGCCGCCGCGGCCGCAATATTCACCACCAACCGGGTTCAAGCGGCCCCCGTCTGGCTCTGCAAAGAGCACCTACGGCAATCGCGGAGCCGCGTCCGAGCGATCATTATCAATTCGGGAAACGCGAATTGCTGCACAGGCCCAGAAGGCCTCAAGGCATCCCGATCCACAGCGGCTAGCCTCGCAGTCGCGCTCGACTGTGAAGTCCGCGAAATCCTCGTGTGCTCGACTGGAGTAATAGGAGCACCGCTGTGCGTCGAGAAAATCCTGAACTCCATCGACGCACTTAAGGAGGGACTGAAATCGGCAGCAAGCAATTTCGAGCATGCCGCGCGCGCCATCATGACGACCGACACTCGCCCAAAGTGGGCGGTGAGAAAATGCACGATCGACGGGAAACAAGTGCGCCTTATCGGATGTGCTAAAGGGTCCGGGATGATTCACCCCCAGATGGCAACGACTCTCTCATTCGTGATGACTGACGCCGCAATCGGCGCCGCTTCGCTTTCCCGCGCGCTTCGGATGGCCGCTGAACCTACATTCAACTCCATCACTGTTGACGGAGACACTTCTACAAACGACACGCTCGCGGTCCTTGCGAACGGTCAGGCCGGCGCACGGCGCATCGCTGACGGCAGCAGCGGCTATAAGAAATTCACGGCTGCGCTGACCGATGTTCTGCGTTCGCTCGCACTCCAGATTGTTGAAGATGGCGAAGGCGCGGAACACTTGATCGAGATTGAAGTTCGGGGTGCTCCTACTGATCGCGGCGCTGACCAGATTGCTCGGACCATCGCCCAATCGTTGCTGGTGAAGACCGCATTTGCGGGCGCCGATCCTAATTGGGGACGCATTATCGCCGCAGCGGGCCGCGCCGGGGTGGATTTCGATTTCGAGCGCGTCGACATATGGCTCGCCGGCATCCAGGTCTGTCGCCGCGGCCGCGAATATCTGTTTGATGAAAAGGCCGCTCACAAGAAAATGGTGGAGAAGCGAGTACCAATCCTGGTTGACTTGCGCAGCGGAACGGGGCGCGCCCGGATGTACACGTGCGACCTTACAAAGGAATACGTTCACATCAACGCCAGTTACCGCACGTGAGATTTCTTGGAGCGCGTGCTAGGACCGCGATGACGAGCGAAGAACTAGCGAAGAAGAAGATGCGATTTTGTTGCGATTAGAAATCAGCACAACACTTGTTCTCAGGAGCTTGCAACAGATTTTGAATTGAGTGTCGTTGCGATTAGCTTTTTCTTCGCCTCTTTCGATCTAGTTTCGCCGGGCCAAGTAAGCGAAACTTCGCTGGCCTGCACTGACCCTAGCCTGTCAACGGAATGGTTGACTCTCGGGGCCGGTTGCGCGCAAGATGCTGCCGAGTTGCTGAGGTGCTCGCTTCGATCCGGAGCAGCCGGCGCATCCCTAGCGGTTTGGCTTGGTTTTTCGCGCTATCGTCTTTGACTGCCCTCGGCCGTGGATCCTGTCTCTTCAGCATCGCCGTTCACACGCTAAGGTTGCGGCGCTGAACGCGCGAGTTTACTGAAAGGTGCCCTGTCCTGGCAGGGCGCGAGGAGTAGGACCGTGAAGAAACTGTATGTGGGCAATCTCTCGTTTAAGGCCACTGAGGAGCAGGTGCAGGCGTTATTCTCGGAAGCAGGTTTGCAACCCGATTCGCTTACGTTGTTGCGCGATCGGTTCACGGGGCAGCCACGCGGGTTCGGTTTCGCGGAATTTCGAGACGACGGCGAGGCGGAAAAGGCGGTTGCGGCGCTGAATGGCAAGGATTTTCTCGGTCGCGCACTGGTGGTGAACGAGGCGCGGCCGCGTGAGGGAGGCGGAGGCGGTGGCGGCCGCGGCGGCCATGGTGGCGGCGGGCACGGCGGGGATCGTGGCGGCCGCGGGGGCGGTGGCGGGCGCGGAGGTGATCGAGGAGATCGCGGCGACCGCGGGGGCCGTGGCGGCTATGGCCGTGACCGCTGAATCGTAAGTATCTCCTTACTCGTCTTCGACACCTTCAGAAATTTTCGCTAAACAGAAAAGAGAATGAGCAGTTTTGGCGCTCATTCGCCGGGTTGTCTTCTCTCCCGGTTTGCCAGATCTCTCCTGTTCATCAGAATTCGAAGCGAGCCCCGAGGGTCACGATGCGGCCGGCGAGAGCGGGATGTCGCCTGCGCAAAGTTCGCGTTGTCCATGTTGTTCGAGATGCTGCCCGGGGAGAAGTTTAGAGCGTTGAAGAAATTTATAGGCGTCGACCCGAAACTCAATCCTTGCATTTTCTCCAAGTCCCCGGAATGCGGGGTAGCCCAAAAACCCTTCACCAGAGTCGCATCGAAGTCTCTGTACAGTGGATCCTTCAGCGAGTTGCGAGGTGCGTGCTAATTCCTAAAACGATGCTAAAGCGATTTAACAACCGCCAGTGAGGAGAGTGACACCACACGCGATTTGCGGAGGTCACGCTCTCTTCCCGCCGAGTACCTTGCCGCAGCAACTGGATTATGGGACACTCCGCGATGTGTCACCCAAGAAACCTCCAGCGTCCCGCCGATGGCATTCCGCGCACCGCTCAATGAGTCTGAAGCAACTGGCGGATCATCTGGGTCTTTCACCTGCGACCGTTTCCGTGGTGATCAATCGTGCAGCCGTGGCAGACACGATTTCGCAGCACACCAAGGAACTGATTCTCTCTGCTGCGCGTAAATTCAATTACCGGCCCAATTTTTTCGCGCGTTCCCTGCGAACCCAGCGCAGCCTTACCGTAGGGGTTATGGTCCCGGAAGTCAGTGAAGGCTACGCGACGGCAGTCTTAAGCGGGATTGAAGATCATCTGCTTCAAGAGGGATATTTCTACTTTGTCGCGAGCCACCGCCACCGCGAAGATTTGATCGATGAGTATCCGAAGCTTTTTCTCGATCGGGCCGTGGACGCGATCATTGCGGTCGACACGCCCTGGCATCACAGACTCCGGGTGCCGGTTGTTACCGTGTCCGGCCACAACGAAGCGCCGGGCGTAGTCAACGTGGTGCTCGATCACGAGATTGCAGCAAGTATGGCGCTAAAACACCTCGCGGGGCTCGGGCATCGCGACATCGCCTTCATCAAGGGTAAAGCGTTCAGCTCCGACACTGAAGTTCGCTGGAACGCTATCGTGAAAGCCACTGCGGACCTGGGAATCCGCATTTCGCCAAAGCTGACCGCGCAACTCGAAGGCGATGAAGCTTCGCCGCGCCTTGGCTATGAAGTGACCAGCGCACTGCTGAAATCGCGCGAGCGGTTCTCAGCTATCTTTGCCTTTAACGACATCTCCGCAATCGGGGCCATTCGAGCAATTCGCGAAGCGGCACTGCACGTCCCGGAAGACATTTCCGTCGTTGGATTCGACGATATCGAGAGCGCCGCGTATCAGAATCCGAGCTTGACCACAGTACGCCAGCCACTGAGAAAAATGGGCACGATCGCTGCGGAAACGGTACTGCGGCGGATTCGGACTCCTGCGACTCATGCCAAGGTCAAACACATCACCGTTGAGCCTGAACTGATCGTGCGCGAAACCACGCGGGCACATCGCGACGGCGAATGAAACATAGTCAGAGTTGAAGCCGCTTACTTCACTTCAATGACCGCGAGGGCGTGCGGCGCCAAAGTAAGAGTGAGGCTGCCGCTCGTTATGCTCAGCTGATAAGCTGGCGGCAGAATCGCAGCCTGCCTGAGCTGGCGAATCTGTGCTTCGGTGGGAAATCGGGGGGCGCCCATGGCTTTGAAAGCCATCTCCGAATCCCCGTGCCGTGGGTCCGCAATCGAGACGAGGGCGTGTGTCGAATTGACATGCTCGAAACGCAAGGTCCACGTCTTTGGCGTTCCGGCTTCGTCCGGGCCAGCATAGTTCCAGACAGCAGCGACGATCGACCCGTCACCGTTGCGCGTGAGCAGTGCCGCATCAGAACTGACCTCGATTCGCTGGTCTCCCAGTTGATGCAGCAACTTGAAAGCGTTGAACGCAGGCTTCGGAATCCCGTCTTCCGCGACTAAGCCGAATCCGCCATAAAACGGCGTTTTCACCACGCCCTGTTCTTCGAACACGTCCGAGAATGTCCAATATGACATCATGTCCACCAATCCATCACACTGGCGAATTGTGTCCGCGAGCCATGGGCCCATGTAGGACGTGTCGGTTACGGCCGGTTCGTTGGCATAACTTGCGTTGAATTCACTCCAGATCAAAGGCAAACCGGGCTCTGATGAGGACTCGATTTGATCGTGCACTTTCCGTACAGCGCGGCAGACCATCCGATCGCGCGGGATCGTCTCATCCGTGCCGAATACATCCTGCGCGCGGTCGTTTCCATAAACGTGGGTAGAGACGAAATCAAGGGGAACGTTCGCGTCATGACAGTGCTTGATGAATGCGTCCGCCCACGCTGCTTGCGCTGTGGCGGGACCGCCGACACGAATGCGAGGGCTCACTGACTTCAACGCGCGTGCCGTGTGATCGTAAAGCTCCCAGTAAGTGGCCTGGCGAGGGTTCCCGCCCCAGAAATCGAGATTTGGCTCATTCCACACTTCGAAATACCACTGGCTTACTTCATCGCTTCCGTATCGGTCGATCAGATGGTGCGCGAAGGTCGCAATCATGTCGTCCCATTTCGACCAGTCTCTTGGGGGCGCGACAATCGGCTTGTACCAGAAAGCCTGGACGATGTCCGCGGAGGCAAGTTTCTTAGGCATGAAGCTGAGCTCGACGAAGGGACGCACGTGATTTTTCAGCAACCCGTCGTAAATCTGATCGACGTACGAAAAATTGTAAACGGGCCTCCCTCGCTCATCCTCGTTATACAGGCCCACTTCATCATGAAAGATCGCGTGGAAGCGCACGTATTGAAAATCAGTGATCTCTTTTACTTCACGCAAATCCCGGCGATAACTTTCACGCAAGCTTAAGATCGCGCGGCCAGATCCAAACATCCGCTCCCAGAAATGGGGAAAATTGTGAACGGGAGCAGAAGCGTCGAGAACGATGACGTTTCCGGAGGGGCTTTGAGCTCGAACAATACGGAGCGAAAGCAGGAGTAGCAACAAGAGAGCCAGCACTGCGTGATCGCGTTTGAACGTGGGCTGGGCTGGCATGTCTGAGCTAAATCGTTTTAATTGGACCATTGTCTAGCATGCAGGCTTCGCGGTGTCAACGAGAATTCTTTCCTTCTCTTGAAAGCTGCCCGCATTGGGCAGTCAGGCTCAGTTTGAAACGGTGGGCTTTGAGGGCGTGTTGCTGTTGTCGAAGAACGCATGCCGGTAATACTCGGAATCTCCGCGCAGGGAAGCAACAGCGATTTGGACAAGGCATTACGAATTTCCAACGTTTGGAGTGTGGCCAGAAGCGTCGAAAGCGATCACGTGACGGCGGGGTGCGGCGCCGCGCCATGTGCGAATCGAGGCAATCGCACAAGAAATACGGTGCCGGATTCGGACGTCTTCTCAACGACAACCGATCCTCCGTGGTCGTGGACGATCTTATTGACGATCGCCAGGCCCAGGCCGGTTCCGTTTGGCTTCCCATAACTTACGAACGGATCAAACAACGTACCACGCACGGATGGCGGTATTCCCGGCCCGTTATCGGTCACGCGCACTTCAAACGAATCGCGAGCCGCGATGATGTCCACCTGTATTGCGCCCTGCCATTGAGGAGTGACCTCGCACGAGTTCAGAATCAGGTTGAAGAAAACCCTTTCGATCTTCTTGGGGTCAAACAGGCCTTCGGTGTCGCCCGACGTGCACACAGAAATGGAACGGTTCCGGAATTCGGGACGCGCGAGCGCTGATTCAGCCGCATGGCGAACCACATGTTCCATGGATGCAGGCGCTACGGCGATTGCCCCATCCTCTTTGGAAAGTTCTCGGAACGAATCGAGCAGATCCACCATTTGTTCCGACGCCAACTTGATTTCGTTGTAGACGTCGTCTTTATCGAGTTTCAGATTGTCGGCCTCGTAGAGAAATTCCGCGTTGGCCACAAGCGCCGCCAGATAATGGCGAAGATCGTGCGAAATGGAACTCGCTGCCCTGCCGAGCGCAGCCGTCCTTTCGTTAGCGATCAATCGTTGTTGCGAGGCGAGCAGTTCACTGCGCATTTTCGCGAAGGCCTCTCCGAGTTCAGCCACCTCGCTGGTCCCTCGCGGCGTGATCGTGTAGCCATAATCGCCGGCGCCGAGTGCGCGAACCCCAGCAACGAGATTATCCAACGGCCGAGTAATGGTGTGCGCGAAGACGCTCAACGACAGCGCGCCCAAAAACAGTGCAAAGAATGCAATAAAGAAGATCGTGCGATTGAGCTGTCGGATCGATTGATTCGCCTCTTGCAAGGAAACCAGAACGTAACAGCGCACTGGAGTCGAAGGACCATCGTGAATCAGCACCGATTCCGCGGCGTATGGAGTGGAGTCGATGATGATCTCACGCGTTGAGCCCTGCTGCTCCTCATTGGGACGCCGCAAAAGCTCATTCAATTCGCCATATTGGGAAGGTAAAAAAGTTGAAGCGATAATGTCGTGTCCGGTCGCCAGCACGATTTGACTGCCGGCGACTACTGCCAGCTGTTGCGCCACCGCGGAATCAACCTGCTCGCCAAGTGCCAGCACTCCACGCTGGCGCAATGCGGCTCCTTCCCCGGCAATGATGGGTCGCAAGAAGATCCAGTAGAGTTCGCCAGAGTCGTACCACCAGGCCGCATCCTCGCCCTGTTCGAGTGATCGCGTGAGCACGGGTTGTGCGATTGCCGGATTCCAGGTTCCTTTCCGCACATGGAAACCGAGAATTTTGCCGCTGGTATTCGCAACGAGAAGCAAGTCGCAGCCAGCCAGTCGCCAGAAAGGCGACGACGCATCCTGAATGGTGGGCGCATCGTTACTGGTCATCAGGGCCTTCAGCGTGGGCAATTCGGCAAGGAGATTCACGGTTCGCGAAAGCTCAATTTCCCTCTGCCGCTGAACACTTTTGAACGCGCGAACCGATGCTTCGGTGCTGTCCCGTACTTGCTGGTCGATTTCGGCGCGAACCTTGCTTCTCACGATGAATACGATTGCGGCCGTGAGGCTGCAGACGATCAGCAGGTTCGCGATGAGGAGTTGAGTTCGAAGGCGGAAGCTAGGCATTAGCTCTCTGGGTTATTGTCTCGCGGGCGCTACCACGTTTCCTGTCGTGAACTTGTATCCCGCGCCGTGCATCGTCAGGAAATAACGCGGGCTCGCCGGATCCGGTTCAAGCTTCTGGCGCAACCGCAGGATATGATTGTCCACGGTGCGGGTGGTGGGGTAATTGTCATATCCCCACACTTCATTCAGCAGTTCTTCGCGCGAGACCACGCGGCCCGGTGATCTCGCAAAAAACTTCAACAACTTGAATTCTTGAGCGGTCAGCGTGACCGCTTTGCCTCCGCGAGCTGCTTCCATGCTGGTAAAGTCCACACGCACATCTCCGAATGTCAGCAGTTCGTGCTCGATCGTTTCTGCAGGCACGTTTGTAACGTGCTGCGGCGCCGGCGAACCGCGCCGCATGGCGCGTCGCACGCGAGCCAAGAGCTCTTTGGGGCTGAAAGGCTTGGTCACGTAGTCATCTGCGCCCAGTTCAAGCAACAGCACCTTGTCTTCGACGTCGGCATTTGCACTGAGAACGACAATAGGCACCTCCGGCGCGTGCGACTTAAAAGCACGGCACAATTCCTTGCCGGGTAACCGCGGCAGCTTCAAATCAAGAACCACTACGTTCGGCGCCTGTTTGCGAAACGCCTCGATTCCCGCCATGCCATCGGAAGCGATTCGAACCGCGAGCCCTTCTGCCTCAAACAGGCGCTGTAGCGTGCGCTGCATGGGGCGGCTGTCTTCGATAATCAGCACTGTTTCCATGGATGGCTCCCAAGCTTTGTGGTTCGCCAAAGCGCGACGATCAACGCTCGGCGCCTCTGCTTGCTCTGTCGCGGCCACGTCAGTTTTCATAGTCGCTCACACCCGCTTTCGGGTCGTAATCGAGGCCATACTTATTCTTGTGCTTCTCGGTGGCGTGATATGTGACGGGCAATGAAATGGTGGGGAGGGTATGGCTGTCATCTTCAATCTTTACCGCGCGCTCCAAACCTCTTAGCGCCTCCGCGGTCGCGTTGTCGTACCAAACGTGCAGCGTGTAGCTCCCGCGCGGTACCTTCGGAATTGACACGCGACCCGCGCTGTCCGATACCCCGTAAAAATCCGAATCGACTGTCATGATTACAGCCGCCATTTCCGGATGAATATTGCAGAAGATGTACGACGCTCCCTGTCGATCGAATCGTATCTCCTTGTGCGCTCCCGCCTCATAGAGGCCCAAGTCGAATCGTTTGCCCTGGTACAGCGAAAAGACATTGTGGAACCACGGGTCCAGATTTGGAAAGTCCACAAGACTCCCCACTGGAACCACAAGCAAACTCGGCTCGAACATTTTGTTGTGCTGGAGCATCCGAAAGTTCTGCGGCGTGGGAGATTCGCCTCTTTGAATCGGATCGATTGCATCGAGCCACAGCACTACGCTGGACCCGTCTTTCACAGTTTTATGCGACCCGGCGAGGAACAGCTTAATCTCCCCATTCACATCAAACCGGCTTTCGCTCGACGGGATATCCCCCGCTCGTCCTATCGCTCTCGACGCCAGGGCCAAAGCCAAAATTACAAGCGCGATTCGCAACTGGTTCTTCATAAGACCTAAAAGAGAAAAGCAGCCGCCAATCCTACCTGGTCCGCGATTGCAGGCGCACCCGAACTTGGATACGTTCTCAACCGCCGGAATTCCGGCGATAACAACAAATCCGACCGCGGCCTCAATATGTAATTCACGAAGAGCATCTCGTTCCGCGGTGAAAGGTTTCCCAGTGCCGTGGCATCCAGTAGCTGCACATCGCGAAAATAGCTCGAATTCCGGCCTCCCGTCCCCAGTCCCCAATTGAACTCGTTGCGTGAGTTGACCCTAAGTTTAAGCTGAGTCCAACCACCCATCACAGTCAGACCTTCGAGTGCTGGCACAGCCACCGTGTAGTAGCTGTAGTCGCCCGAGGGCGGTACCGGCGCCGGGACTCCCCCGAAAGCATCGATGCCTTTGCCTGTAAAGAATTCACCTGAGACTTCGGTGTGCGGAAGTACTGGGAATCGCCAATCGGCCGTCACACCCCAACCGTCGACCGTCGTATCTCCCTGAAACCGAAGCGGCGAATAAATACCGGAGACCCCGAATGAAAATGGAACTCTTTCGTTCGCTGCATTTTCGGAGAACCGCACGGCGTAAGTGGGCTGTCGCGAGCTCTCCTGAGGCGACGGAATTCGGACCGCCAAGCTTTCTCGCGCGTAGGTCGGCGGATCGATCAGGCCAGCATCGATTCGAAATTGCGAGCCCCCGGCGTCAATTCGCTGCTGGACTCCGATAGTCGGGCTCCACGTCCACAAATCCCCGGCGGCGGCAAACGTGGGAATTCCCACCGCCATATAAGAGGTGGGAGTGTTCGGCGCAAAAAGTGGTGTATCGATTCCGCCGAAAACCGAGGTGTGCGTCCAATTTAAGCGGAGCCGCGCTACCCGCAGCCGCACCAGCCCTGATGTATTGGCTGCGTATCCGGAAGGAAGCCCGCCGAAGAAATCCATTTGTACGTCGCCCACGGTATCGGCGCCGAGGATTTGCGGCCCGACACCCGTGATTCCGATGATGGACTGCCGAAACGAGGCGCCCACCGCTCCGGATGGATATCCCGACTGGTGTTCCAACGCGACGGTGGGCACGTCCAGGTTGTCCACTTGGCCCGTCACATCGAAGGCGTTGAGCAAGACCATGCCGGAAAGTTTCACGCGATACTTAAGGCTGCTCTCCACTTTGTCTTGAGCTTGCTCTTCCACGCGAGCGTTCAACACTTGCCAATCGTCGGTGCTAATCGGCGGAGTTTCTTGAATATTGGGTGCCCCTGAAGTACCCGGCGTCACGAACGGCGCCGGAGCGCCGTTTTGCACCTTCAGTTCGTTCGCTGTCGTGGGCGCGGTGCCCATTTTTTGCATTACCTGTTCAAGCATGCCCCGCAGCTCTCTGATCTCTTCTCTCGATTCAGAAAGCTCGGTCCTGGTTTGCTCGAGGGAGTCCGTCAAGACGCGGATTCTTGCGTCCAGATCGGCTTGTCCTCGTGTCGCGGCCGGCTGTCCCACGGCTGATTGCCCCCAAACGGGCACACCGCCCATCAATGCCAGGCAGAGAAGACTTCCACACATGCTTATTCTTTTCGCCCCAGATTCCATGAGTCTCACCCCCCAGGCCATACGTTTGTCTCAGCGGCCGGAATCAAGCCATAGTAAGTCATTTCAGAAGAGTGGACGATAAAAGGGCCTTTTCGCTGTGGTTACGTTCGGCAGAATCTGTAGGCTCCTTGAGGGCGCGGCAATCGCTCACTCTAGCCGTCGGATGCAGCGGCTGCCCACGTCGGCATGGGGCGATTCGTATGCCGTTCCGCAGGCTGCCGCTACTTCCGCGGATCTCGCGACAGGCATTCGGAAATGCCCGTCCCGGAGAACTCAGGCTCAGATTCCTCTGGCGGAAGCACGTCTCGCTGGGCACATGCTCCCGCCGCAGGTATGAACCGAACCCCGGTGGCTCTCTGGGGATTTGGCTGGCGGCCGGCGTCCAGTTCTTCTCGCGAAGAAATTTAGGGGAATCCCAATGGTTGATTGCCATGGCAATGTCCGCGAATTGTCAAAAACTTGTAAACGGAAGAGGCTGAGCCACGACCTAAGAAGAGCGATTCCACACTTGCCGGACGCTTGTTCCACTTCCTCCCGTGCGAGCTTGCCACGTTCCGCGCTGGCTTTCCCAATCCGCCTGCCTTAGACTGCGAGGCATCTGACGGTTCTCAGCTTGCCCGACTGCCTCGCGAAGGAGCACATGAATATGTCCTTGATTCCAGACCCGACCTTCTATCCTTCACCGCGTATGGCGATGCAGGCGCCGCCGGAACGCCTCGGCTACGTCGCGCTGCTCAACGTTGGGACGAACGGAACTCGCGACGCGCTCGGCGTGATTGATCTGGAGCCAAGCTCTTCCGGATATGGCCAACTCGTCGGGCAAGTGGATTTTCCCCGCGGCGATAACGAGCTGCACCATTTCGGTTGGAATGCTTGCAGCGCGTGCCTTTGCCCTCAGGCTCCGCATGCGCACATGGAGCGTCGCTACTTGATTGTCCCGGGCATCGGGTCGTCTCGGATTCATATACTGGACACGAAGGCCGACCCAAAGCAGCCCAAAATCGTGAAGGTAATTGAGCCCGAGGAATTCATCAAGAAGACCGGCTACACCTCGCCCCATACGATTCATTGCGGTCCAGATGGCGTGTATGGGAGCGCCCTGGGATCAGCCAGCGGAGACGGCCCCGGCGGAATTTTCCTGATGGACGCGAACACGTTCGAATTGAAAGGGCAATGGGAACGCGATCGCGGGCCGCAGCAACTGGCCTATGATTTCTGGTGGCACCTGGGACATGACACCATGGTGACCTCTGAATGGGGCACACCCAACATGGTGAAAAACGGCCTCAATGGAGAGTTGCTCTTGGGTGGCAAGTACGGACACAAGCTCCATATTTGGGACCTCGACAAGCGCCGCCATGTCCAGGAGATCGAACTGGGCCCAGAGCAGCAGATGGTGCTCGAACTGCGGCCCGCCCATGATCCGAAGAAGACGTATGGTTTTGTGGGCGTGGTCGTTTCGCTCAAAGACCTCTCATCCTCGATCTGGATGTGGTACCGGGAAGACGGGAAGAACTCCAAATGGGCGGTCCGCAAGGTGATCGAAATCCCCGCGGAGCCAGCGGAGCCAGAAAAGCTCCCGCCGCTGCTGCAGGGCTTTAAGGCAGTTCCGCCACTGGTAACGGACATTAATCTTTCACTTGATGACCGCTTCCTCTATGTCTCCTGCTGGGGTACAGGCGAGTTCGTTCAGTACGACGTCTCCGATCCAGTCAACCCCAAGAAGACAGGTTCGGTTCACTTGGGCGGGATCGTACGTCGCACGGCACACCTGAAAAAGCCGAAGCAGCCGCTCAACGGCGGGCCGCAGATGGTCGAAATTAGCAGGGACGGTAAGCGGATCTATTTCACCAACTCGCTTTATTCACCCTGGGACGAACAGTTCTATCCCGAGGGCGTCAAGAGTTGGATGGTGAAGGTCGACGCGCATCCGAGCGGCGGCATGAAGTTGGACGGAAATTTTTTTGTGGAATTCGAAGGGCTCCGCGCCCACCAGGTGCGGCTCCAAGGCGGCGACGCCTCCTCGGATTCGTATTGCTTCTCGGACGGGCAATGACACATGCAGCTCTGACTTCGACGATGCTATGGCTGATGGCGCTGTTCGGCGCCTACCACGGAATCAATCCCGGCATGGGGTGGCTCTTCGCTGTGGCGCTGGGGATGCAGGAGCAAAAGGGCAAAGCAATCGCAAGAGCGCTCGTTCCTATCGCGGTCGGTCACGCCCTCGCCATCGGCACCGTCGTTTTGGCAGCGGCCCTAGTCGGTTTTGCTCTGCCGCTCGTGGCTGTCCGCTATGCCGTCGCCGTGCTCCTAATCGGTCTGGGTATCTATTCCCTGGTTGGGCATCGCCATCCGCGATGGGTGCGAATGCAGGTCGGCTTTCGAGACCTGACCGTCTGGTCGTTTCTTATGGCCTCAGCACACGGCGCAGGTTTGATGGTAATACCGGTATTGCTGGGCAGCAGCACAGTCGAAGCGGCGGGGCACATGGCAGGCCATCCGGCTGCCGCCGATCCTCTGGCCGGTCTGCTTGCCACGGTGGTCCACACAACCGCGTATCTTGCCGTTACGGGCACTCTTGCGTGGGTCGTCTATTATAAGTTTGGCCTCGCACTTCTGCGCAAGGCTTGGTTCAACTTCAACCTGGTCTGGGGAGTCGCACTCGTGGTCACCGGTCTGTTCACGCTCGTCGTGTAACAACATCGTGCCCGTTTCCGCTTCAAGAGCGCGACGGAATATCTCGGGCGAGATCCAAATTCAGTCCTTACAACTTTCTATGTTGAGTGGGCGCGAAGCACTTCGGTCAGCCGCTCGGCAATAATTTGATCCTCACCCGGCTTCAGCATGAACGAATTCATTTCTAATCCAGGTGCGCCACTTTCACCCGTACCCAACACAATCGAAGGTGTTCCTTTGCGCAGTGTCTGAGTAACATCGCGCGGCGTCGCCGATATTCGCTGCGAATCCCACTTAATCCGCATGGTCGGCACGTGATTGGCGATGTCAGGCACAAAAAACTCCGTGGTGACTCCTTGAACACTCGATACCTGGGTCGAAATGTTCTCAAGGCGCCGCTGCCACTCGCGCGTCAGTGCGTCCTGGTCTTCCTCTAAATACAGCTCGACTGCCTTCACCATCCCGACGATTTCCTCTTTTCCCACCTTCTGCCCACGGCCAAGCGTGTCTTCATGAGGACTGTTGTTTAGAAGCGCGTAACCCACTAGATCAGTCCTTCCGATTAGCAGGCCCGCGCACTGCGGTCCCCGAATCGCCTTTCCGCCGCTAAACGTGATCAGATCGTAGCCCATATTCGCGTAATCCCAAAGGTGCGAAACTGGCGGCGTGTCGGCTGCGGCATCGATCATGGTTGGCAGGTTGTATTGCTTCCCAAGTTTTACCCATTCATCCACTTTTATTTGGCCGTCGGCATTCGCAAAATTGGTGTAATGCATCATCGCTGTCTTCTGATTCACGGCGTTGCGCAGGTCGTCGCGCGTTTCGATTTCGATCAGCTTCGCGCCCGTGCAGCGTAGCTGGTGATCGAAGGGATTGCGATGCGACTTCTGAATGATCACCTCCGATTTTAGCCCCGTGAGGTCAGGCAACTGGCGAATGTACTGTTCATTGTTGCCGGTCAAGATGCCCGCTAATCCTGACTGCATCGCTCCGGCCGCGCCTGACGTCACAAGCGCCGTGTAGCCTTCCGGCAGCTTGAGCAGCTCGGCGATTTTCCTTCCCGCGACAACTTCCAGTTCCGGGATGCTTACGAAATGCTGTCCCGCCAGTGCCATCACGGCTTCAACCTCCGGCCGCGGCAGCGAACCTCCGAGAACGGTCATCGTGCCTTGGCCGTTGATAACCGTAGTCACACCGAGTTCTTCGTAGACGTTCCCGGAAGCGCCGAACCCCCTGAGCTTTGGCACAACATGTGTGTCCACACTAGGTGCCGGAGAAATTCTCCATCCGCCCATCGCCCAGGCCGTCACGGTTCCCAGCGTCCCCATGAATGTGCGCCGATTCCACTTGAATGCCATGATTGAAGCCCTCCTGCAACAGCGTTATTTCCGAACGACGGCCGCGATGCAGTTCACTTCCACCAGTGACTGGCCAGGCAGCGCCGCCACAGCGACGCACGTCCGCGCCGGCCCTCCGTGCGGAAAATAAGTCTTGAACACCTTGTTCAAGCCATCGTAGTTGTCGATGCTGGTCAAATAGACAGTCAGCTGGAGAATGCTGTCCATCGTTCCGCCGCCCGCTTCCACCAGCATTTTCACGCTGTCCATTACTTTCGTTGTGTGAGTTTCAATGTCATTTGGGAAATCGCCCTGCGCATGCGAATGCGCTCCCTGCCCGGCGATGTAAATCAGATCGTTGTGGACAATCAGAGGCGTGATGAATCCCGTCGTGCCTGCGGGCTTCCCATCGTAATCGAGCTTCCGGACGCCGCCCATTTCCTGGGCACTGGCCGTCGCAGAACTCATCCGCGCGAGGCCCAGCCCCGACGCGAACGCTGCGAACCGCGCCGCGAAGCCTCGCCGTGAAACTGTTTCACTTTTCATAACTCCGCTCCTTTGAACGAAAGTGAACTGCCTCTTCTTCAAGGCAGCGCAAACGTAAATAAATCGGTTCCCGCCGCGATGGCCACGTACTGTTTGCCAGCCACCTGGTAGCTCATCGGTGACGCATGAATATCCTGGCCCGTGGTGAAATGCCAGAGCGGCGTGCCACTCACCGCATCGACCGCTTCAAAGGATTGCTGATCATCTCCGAAGAAAACCAGGCCGCTCGCCGTAGTCATAACGCCGCCTGACGAATGGCCTCCGCCCACTTGCGGATAGCGCCACACGAACACTCCCGATTCGACGTTGTAGGCGATAAGAACTTTCTGTCGAGTTGCATCGGGGGCGTGCCTTACACCGGTCGCGTAGTACGTGCGTCCTTCAACAAATCGCTCTGGCCCTTTCGAGAAAAAGACTCCACATTCTTCGAGCGACAAAAAATATAAAACGTGCGTGTCGGGATTGTACGCCGGCGAGTACCAGTTCGTGGCGCCCGCAAATCCTGGGCAAACTAAGGCACCTTCCGGCGTCGGTTGCACGCCGCTGCGGATCGGACGTCCCTGCTCATCGATGCCTTTCGCCCAATTCATTTTGTCCGCAAATCGAGTCGACGCCAGAAATTTCCCATTTGTCCGGTCGAGCACATAGATGAATCCGTTGCGGTTTGCCTCGACCAGCAATTTCCGCGACTCGCCTTTGAAGTTTCCATCGAGCAGCACGGCCGTTTCCGTTGCGTCGTAGTCGTAAAGGTCGTGCGGCGTGAACTGAAAATACCACTTCAGTTTCCCTGTATCGGGATCAATTGCCAGCACGCAATCGGTATAGAGATCGTCTCCGGGCCGCGGATCGCCATTGAAATCGGGCGAAGGATTGCTCGTCCCCCAAAAAACCAAATTTAACTCGGGATCGTACGTTCCCGGCATCCACGTAGTGCCTCCACCGTGAAGATACGCATCACCCGGCCAGCTTTCCGCGCCTGGCTCGCCCGGCCCCGGGATTGTCCAAAAACGCCAAGCCAGCTTCCCGGTCTGCGCATCGAACGCCGCCAAAAATCCACGCACGCCGTCATCGCCGCCCGAGGTGCCCACCAGAACTTTGTCTTTGATGACGAGCGGCGCGGCCGTCGCGCCATAATTCTTGTTCCCTTCCGCGTACGGCGTATCCCAAATCAAATGGCCTGATCGCCCATCCAGGCACAACAAATGAGCGTTGTCCGTTTCCAGATAAACGCGCGAGTGCAAAATACCTGTGCCGCGATTGTGGTGCTGCGAAGCGTCATCGATGAGGCCTTGAGTCACTGGACGCGAATAGTGCCAAATCTCCCGGCCGGTCCTCGCATCCAGGGCGAAGACATCATTCTGGACGCCGACGAACATCACGCCATCGACCACTTCCGGCGTCACTTCCATATCGTCGGCGTCTGCCGCGTGAAACACCCACTCTGCACGCAATTGCCCCACATTTGTTTTGTCGATTTGGCGCAAACTCGAATAGCGCTGCCCGGAATAGTCGCCGTTATACGAAAGCCAATTCGCGCCCACTGGCTCCACGATTAAAGACTCGGGTTGTACATCGATCAGCGTGGACGTCGAGATTTCGCGGCTCTGACCGACTCCAAGGAGCAGCGTCAAAGATGTGGCACCTGCAAAGTAGCCGAGAAGCCGAGTTGATAGTCGCGTCTTCACGAACCGCCAGCCTTCCCGCTGATTTCGGCTTCACCCAACTGCCCTAGATCTGACCCCATCTCATCAACTAAATGTAGCGACACTTTTGTGGCCGCCTGCGGCGTCGCAATACGCTCATTGATCCTCACCTCTTCTGCCGGATCGACATTTCGCAGTGCAACGGACGCGACCTCCCACCCGTCCGCATCTGCAAATCGCGCCACCAGCCGAGCGCGATAGAACACACCGAATGCTCCCGTGAGTTTCACACCTTCCTTCGTGGTGCTTGCCGCCAGCGGCTCCGTGACCACGCCCGCCTCTGTCGCGGTCGTGAAAGTCGATCCGGCGCGCGTCGGCAACCAACTCGTTGCAAAGGTGTACGACTCACCCGGCCCCAACTTCACCATAGGGCTATTCAGCTCCGCCTCCATGTAGAAAGGCGCATCCTCGGCACTCGAACGAATCATCGCAATGCCATTCGCATCCACGTCCACCGCAGGCCCGTTCTTGTAGAAGATCACGGTCGCCTTGCCGGGATACTCGGCAGCAGCATCGAAATGAAACCGCTCAACCATCGCATACCGGCTCGCGCCATCAACAACAGCCACCCATCCCACCGTTGAATCCACCCACACCTCACTCTGCAAATCGAGCCAGTGCAACATGAACACCTCATTCTTCACCGAAAACGACGGATCATCCGCCAGTCCCGAGCGCACATGATATGTATCCAAATAGGCGCTCTTCGGGTTCGCCGGCGTGAACGCCCAAAAATCATGATTGAACCTCACCGGATTGGCTGCGTCGGCCGTGTCGTATTGCGTCACCGATTGCACCGACCACCGTATGGGATGATCCGCGGCGTTTTTCATCGTCGCGCGAAACGAGATCTCAGGCGAATCGGACCCGATCACAATCTCTCGCGCGTACTGCAAGCCTGTCCCCGTGTCCGCCGTTCCCTCAAGCTGCACAGCACATTGCTTCCCTTGCGACAGCACCCGAAATGCGTAGTCGCCATCGTCTAGCGCGTCCGAAATCGGCCCAGGCCAGTGATCGCCGTCGTCCGGGCCTTCAGGCATGGGCCAAATCTTGTCTCCGCCGTAGTTGAACCATTTTCTTGTGCCCTCAACCGGCGGAAAGTACTGTCCTTTATATTTCGAATTCACAAACAGAAACGCATGGCCCGCAAACATCACTTGCATGAGCCGGCCGCCCAGTTTCGGAACGAAAAAGAGTTGCAACCACCGATTCGTCACCTGCTCTGCCTGCCATCCGTCGAAGTCCGCAGCCTGAACATGGCACTGGTCAACTTGTGCCGGCTTCGATTGCGTGTCTTGCAATGGCCGTGCGCTCCTGAAACGAGAGGGCAGGGCGAGCGCACAAACGACAATCAAGACCCAGCCTTTGGAGTTCATGCCAAAGTTGCGATTTCGCTCGTGATCATAAGCGCCCAAACTTCTTCACCGCTTCCTCAATCGATTTCAGCTTCTCGATGTACGCGTACATAGAGTGTTCCTTGAAATCCATGTCCTGCGCCGTTGCGAGCACATCCGCGGCCCTTGCGCGCGGCACTACAGCCACGCCGTCCGCATCAGCCACTACGATGTCCCCCGGGTGCACGGAAACGCCGTCGCACACGATCGGCGTGTTCACGCCGGCAAATCGGTAGTGATTTACCGAAGTCGATGGCACGATCCCCAGCGAATACACAGGGAACGCAATTTTCGTCAGGTAGGCCACATCGCGAACTCCGCCGTCGATTACGGCGCCGGGAAAATTGCGCGCTTGCATCGCGGTGCCCATCAATCCTCCCATACCCGCGATGTCGATTCCGTCCTCAACTTTCATCACGTACACTGAATTCGGGCCGCCTGAATCGATTGCCGCCAACATCCCATTCAGCGCGTCCGGGTCTTTGTTTTCCTCTTTCTTCAACTCCACTGTCAGCGCGAACCCGGCAAACTTGGCTGGGAATATGGGACGCATCCGATGTGACATGTACATCCGCTGCCCCACAATTTTCTCGGTGGCGTCGGACACCGACGCCACTTCCACGTGTCGGAAGCCCACGAGAAGCTCAGCCCCGTCACTCGCCGTCGGCTGTGGCGAAATTGAGCCGGCGCCCGCCGAAATTGCTGCCACGATAGCGGCTGACAATATGGCGAGAGTTGACGCTTTCTTCATCCAAAAGGGGAAAATCCCAAATCGCGTCGAGCGGATCATGTGCACATCTCCGGGACCAGCGTGATCAGGGCACTCTACTCCGTTTTTCGCGGTCCGCATACCCTCTCGTAAATTTTATTAAATTTCAATAAAGAATTGCCGTTGACATATCGGCAACCCGTGCTATAAATGCGCGCGGGTGGACGTCTTTAATCTGACTTATCCTGTTGTCCGAAATTTTATCCGCTAGCGCGAGCGGCCCAATACCGGCTCAAGTGCCGGCCATTCGGAGGAGAACCCTATGCAAGCCGTTCGCAAGTCATTTCTCGCGTGCCTGATCTTTTTCCTCGGATCGTCCCTGGCGTTGGCTAGCATCACCGGCACCATATCCGGCATCGTCACCGATGCCAGCGGCTCCGTCATTCCAGGCGTCACTGTCACAGCGGTTGCTGTCGCTACAGGGATACGTTCTGTGGTTCAGACGGACGGAAAGGGATTCTACAGTTTCCCCGATCTGGCGGTGGGCACCTATAACGTTACTGCCGAGCAAAAAGGCTTCAAAACGTACGAGAAGGACAGCATCATCATCGATGCGAATTCAAACATCCGTGTCGACATCCCTCTAGAGGTGGGCGCCGTCGCGGAACGCGTCACCGTTTCCAGCGATGTCGTACAGGTGGAAACCCAGAGCACGCAAATGGGTGAGGTGATCACGGGCGAGCGCATGACGGCCGTTCCGCTGAACGGCCGCGACTTTACAGATCTCCTCGACCTGCAACCGGGCGTGGTACCCAACGCCTACTCAAGCCAGGCCCCTGGGTTGGGCGACCGGGTTGTGGGCGGCGACACGCAGGGCGTGAATTCCGGAACGCAGTCCATTAACGGACAGCGAGAAACTTCGAATGGCTTCATGGTAAACGGAGCGAACGTCGAAGAAGGCAAGAATAACGGTACCAGCGTCATCCCGAACCTCGACTCGATCGCAGAATTCCGAATCATTACCAACAATTTCGATGCCGAGTACGGGAATTATAGCGGCGGCCAAGTCAACGTCGTCACAAAACAGGGCACGAACAGCTTCCACGGTGATGCGTTCGAATTTAATCGCAACACGGACTTCAATGCTCGCAATTATTACGCAACGTCGATTCCGAAGTTCATCCAGAACCAATTTGGAGGCACCTTCGGCGGCCCCATTCGGAAAGATAGCACATTCTTTTTCGCCGATTACCAGGGCACACGGCAAATCAACGGACCGACGCAAACCACGTACGTGCCAGACGGAACATTCGATAACTCCGGCAATTACGATCTTTCGGCGACTCAGCAAACTGACCTTAACAACGCCGCCGCCCAGGGGACCATCGGATCGGTGGGTGGATCGAATTTCGCTACCATCCTTTCAAACCGACTTGGATACGCGGTCAATCCCGGAGAAGACTACTTTTACGCGACCTCATCAGGTGGTGCGTGCACAACGACAAATCCCACCACTGGATGTGTATTTCCGAACTTCGTGATCCCGCAACCGGCGTTTTCGTCAGCCGCGGTTGGGCTGATGCCCTACATCCCGCAGCCGAACGTCTCTGCGGGTTTCTTCGCTACGACCGGATTCGACTATTCCACCTCGGCTTTTAACAACCATCTTAGAGACGACAAAGTTGGGCTCAGAATCGATCAGAACACACGCTGGGGAATGCTCTCGGCCTACTATCACGGTGACGATGACACCGTCAACAGCCCCTTCCCCAGCGGTGGCGCCAATGTCGCCAGCCCGAATATCGGCGCTTATAGCGGGCTCAACAAGACTCGTGCCCAACTGTGGATGCTCAGCGATACCAAAGGCTTCGGTTCAACTGCCGTTAACGAAGCCAGGATCGCTTACGTTCGCAACGCCGCTCATCTCTTCACGCCCGAAGGTGGCCTGTCAAACAACGGAACACCGATCACGCTAACCGGGCTCGGCTTCCCCGCGCCCTGTCAAGTAGGTGCTTCTGGATGTCTTAATCCCGGCTTGCAAGCCGCCGGAACGTTCAATGGCGGGATTGCACCGGTGGCTCCAGCGCTCGAAGGTGTGCCTAATATCGGATTCAATGACTTCACCATTGGAGTCCCCTCAGACAGCACGAAGCAATACAATAATATGTTCCAGGGCCAGGATAATTTCACGAAAGTCGTCGGTACTCACAGCCTCAAGTTCGGCGCGCAGTTTCACTATGACCAGATCAATGATCGAAACTTTTACGGCGAGAACGGTAGTTTCAGTTTTGACGGCAGCGAAACCGGTCTTGATTTCGCGGATTTCCTGGTGGGCGCGCCTGATGGCTTTATCCAGGCTACTGAACAGCTTCTCGATACTCGCTCGAAGTATTTCGGCGCTTACGGACAAGATAGCTGGCGCATTACCCCCAATTTGACCCTGAACTACGGCCTGCGTTGGGAATTCAGCAATCCCTGGTATGACACCGGGAACAAACTCGAGACGATCATTCCGGGTGTGCAGTCGGTCGTCTTTCCGGGCGCCCCGTTAGGGTACTTGGTTCCCGGAGATCCTGACACTCCGGGAGGCGCGGCCGGCGGCGTTCCTCGTACTCTCGCCTCGACTCGCTATCACAACTTTTCGCCGCGCCTGGGCATCGCTTATTCTCCCGGCGCAGATTCGGGTTTCCTCGCAAAATTGACCGGCGGCCCGGGGAAGACCAGCATTCGCGCGGGCTACGGAATTTTCTATTCTGCGATCGAAGATCTGACACAGTTTCAGGAAATTGGCGATGCGCCGTACGGGTTGTTTTACGTCGATCCAGTCCCGCCGCTTTTTGAGGCGCCCTATATTGATCGTGGAACCGGCAACAACGAAGGGCAACGGTTCCCGTTTACCTTTCCGCCGCGGGGTGTGAGCTCCAAAAATCCCGACAGCACCTTCAATTGGGCCGGGGTAGAGCCCATCATCGGCGCCCTTGCCTATTATCGGGGCAATGATTTGCCGTACGCTGAGGACTACGAGTTTTCCATTCAGCGCCAGTTTGGTTCAAACACCGTCGCAAGCATCAGCTATGTTGGAACCCAGGCCCACCACCTGCTCACCGAGCTTGAATCGAATCCAGGCAACCAACAACTCTGCCTGGAACTTGCTGCGGAGGGTTGCGGCCCGTTTGGCGAAGCCAACGCATACACGCTCCCGCCGGGCGCGCCGTATCCCGCTGCCGCAACGCCAGGGGTCGAGACAACCGGCCCGTGTACTCCACCCGCATCAGGCACTTGCAATGTCATCAATACAACCTACACAGTTATCCCCCCCGAGAACGGGGTGTTGGGTCTTGGCAACGACCCGTATGAAATTACTGCCGCCCAGTCCTCTTACAACTCCTTGCAGGCCAGCATTCGCCAAAGCACTTCCTTTGGCAGCTTTCTGCTCGGCTACACCTATAGCAAGTGCCGCGACGACGCTTCGGGCCTTCAAGAAGGAGTGAACCCGTTTGATCCCAAGGCCAGCACAGCGCTTTGCATCTTCGACGTCACTCACAATTTCACCGGCAGTTATGATATGAAGCTGCCGCTCGATCGCCTCTTCCACGCTGATTCCGACTGGGCCAACCGGGTCGCCGGGGGCTGGTCCTTATCAGGGATCACCACTTTCGCGACGGGTCTTCCCGTCGTGATTAGCGAACGCGATGACAATTCGCTCACCGGCACAATAAACACAGAAGCGCCCATCGATGAGCCGGAGTTCACACCGGGGAAAATTCTGAACGACACAAACCCGCGGCACGGAAATACCTATTTCAATACGAGCCTTTTCTCTTTTGAAACCATCGGACAAATTGGCAATGCCAAACGCCGATTCTTCCACGGGCCAGGTTTGAACAATTGGGATTTTGCCCTGCTCAAGGATACGAAGTTCACGGAATCGAAGAGTTTGCAGTTTCGGGCCGAAGCATTCAACATCTTCAACCACGCGCAATTCTCAAATCCTGATGGCACAATCAATGATGGCACGTTCGGGCTCGTGGGAGGAGCGTATGCGCCCAGGATCCTGCAAATCGCCCTCAAATTCCTGTTTTGACCCGAGCCGAAGCTGAAGTGTGGCGAATTCTCGGCGAAGTTCGGCGTTGTTAACGCAAACTAGAGTAGGTCGGAGCCGGTTCCTGCGAACTTTTCGCAGTTCGCTTGCGATAACTGTTCTGTGCTCCGCATCCGGCGCGAATTCAGGCGCTCGGACAGTGTGTCGGCAAAGCGCGAGTCAGATACGTAGGTCGAAGTCGTCGAATGCAACGGCGACGCTGATTGCCGGGCGTCAGGTCTTCTCCACTGCCTGCGCCTCCTGCCATGGGCTCGACGGCCGCGGCAGCGACCGCGCCCCGAACATTTTGGTTCGGCCCGAGGTTCTGCGCATGTCGAGCGCGGACATCAGTCGTGTGATTCGCGAAGGCACTCCTTCGAAACGCATGCCCGCATTCGGCGAGTCTTTCGATACAGCAACCCTCGGCGAACTCACTGCGTACGTGCGCAGTCTCCTGGAAAATAATCAGCAGCCTACGCGGCTCCCTGGCGACCCGGTCGCGGGCAAACCGGTCTTCTATGGAAAAGCCGGTTGCTCGGAATGTCATATGGTCAATGGCGAAGGCGGGTTTCTCGGCGATGATCTTTCTGTCTACGCGCGCTCGCACTCGCCGGACGATATTCGGGGCACGATTACCGACCCTAGCAAGAATCGCGAGCGCCAGCCCAAAACAGTTTCCGTGGTCACTCGCGACGGGCTGCAATTTACGGGCATCGCTCGCAACGAGGACAATTTTTCCATTCAAGTGCAGACTGCTGATGGTGCTTTTCATCTGCTCGCGAAATCCGACATTGCGAAGTTGAATTACGAACCGCACTCGCTGATGCCCGCCGATTACGCACAGCGCCTCTCCGCCCGCGAGCTGGACGACCTTGTCAGCTTCCTGATACGGGCTGCTTCTGAGAACTCAAAATTGAACGCGGCTTCATCACGAAAGGATTCTGGCGGCCACCGTGAGTAGCCCGCACAAACTTTTGGAGGCTTTCGTGAGACTCAAAAACCTCGGTCGACTTATAGGAACTTTCGTCGTCGCCTCGGCCGTTCTTTCGCTGCTCTGCTTCCATTCAATTCGTGCTCAGCAAACGCCGCGCAAGTTCGAACTCCGGGCTCTGATGCCTCAGTTTTGGAATTTCGTTGGCCGCGACGCAAAACTTACGACCATCGCCTCCGGATTCGGCTTCACCGAGGGGCCCGTGTGGGATCCTTCTGGCTTTACCTACGTCAGCGACGAAGAGATCAACAAAATCTTCCGCGTCTACCCCGACGGCCATAAGGAGGCTCTCATCGCCCTGGGCGATCCCGATGGGAATACGTTTGACACGCTAGGCCGTTTGATCGATTGCGCCAGCGTCCTGCGCGCCATTATCCGCATCTCGTCCGATGGCAAATACACAATTCTCGCTGACCGCTACCAAGGCTTGAAATTCAATAGTCCCAACGATGTCGTGATCGGCCCCGATGGCGCCGTCTATTTCACTGATCCTACTCTCGACCTGCCCCAAGGCCAGACGCAGGAAACTCCATTTCAAGGTGTTTATCGCTTGGACGACCACGGCACAGTTCAGCTCCTTACAAAGGATCTGACTCAGCCCAATGGCCTCGCGTTCTCACCTGATGGCACAAAGTTGTACATCGACGATAGCGACCAGCGGAACATTCGCGTCTACGATTTCACGGCTGGGGCCATTTCAAATGGCCGCATCTTCGGCGATGAGCACGGCGAAAAAGACGACGGCGTGCCCGACGGCATGAAACTCGACCAAAACGGAAACATCTTCGTCACTGGTCCCAAAGGAATTTGGGTTTGGAATCCCCAAGGCCAGCATATCGGTACCATCGAAATGCCCGAGCAGCCCGCCAACTTGACTTGGGGAGATAAGGATTACCGAACTCTATTCATCACCGCGACTCATTCTGTCTACAGCCTCCGCACTTCAACTCGCGGCTTTCTTGGTTATCTGAAGAAGTAAGCGCGCCGCAGCCGCGACTTTGGGAGTTTCGAATCTTGCCTTAAGCACTTGAGTGAATCAGCGTCAAGTTGAAAGACTTTAATAAATTCTAGTGAAGCCTTCATTGTCGCTACGACTCAAATGCGGTGCACGAGCCCCTGCTCCGTCGCCTGCGTATTGCGCACAAGCAGCAAAACTAAAATCATCCCTACAAACGGCACCAGGCCCGCCACGATCATGATGGGATCAAAGGAATGTGTCGCCGCCGCGGCGCGCGCATCCGAAAATCGTCCCACCAGCTCGAACGCGATGATCGTGCCGATGCCCGCTCCCGTGCCTCCAAAGCCGCTCACCGAACCGACCGACTCCGCCGCATACAAATCTGACGGCAGCACGTTCGCAATCGTGGTGAACGATCCATAGGAAAAAGTCGCCAGGGCAAGCAGTGCCGTAAGCGCACCCACACGCGCGGTCAGAATCGTCGGGATCAGTAGCAGCGTGCCCGTGCCTCCGAAGACGACCACGGCCTTTCTCGCTGCACCCACTGTCCAACCTCGTCGAATTAGAAGTCCTGAAATCCAGCCGCCGAAAAGATTCCCCAGATCAGCGGCAATGAACGGCACCCACACCGCCACGAGATTGCTTTTGAGTTCAATTCCCTTGCCGACGAGATAGATTGGAAACCAGTCTGCCACGAAAAACCACACGGGATCGGTAAGCGTCCGCGCCACAATCGTTCCCCAGGTTTGCGGCAGCTTGAGAAGCTCAGCCCACCGAACTGGGCGCACCGGTTTGGCTGAAGACTCCTCACGATCGCGAAGAATCATTTCGCGTTCCGAAGCGCTGATTCGCGGATGATCTTGCGGTCGGTCGTAAACTCGTTGCCAGACGAATAGCCAAATGAAGCCGAGCAGTCCTGGCACGATTACCGCAGGACGCCAGCCCCACCGAAGATAAATTCCCAGAACGATAAACGGCGCGATCGCGCCCCCGACCGATGAGCCGCTGTCAAAAACCGCTGTCGCCAGCCCGCGCTCGCTCTTTGGGAACCATTCCGCCACGGCTTTTGTCGCGGCAGGCCAGTTCGCCGATTCCCCTGCACCAAGCAAAAATCGAAAGCCGGCGAAACTGTGCAGGCCTCTGGCAAGCGGCGTGAGAATCGAAACAAGCGAATACCAAAGCACGGTCCTGCCGAGCCCGCGCTTCGTCCCCGCGCGGTCCATCATTCGCCCGCACAGCGTCTGCCCGATCGAATAAGCCACGCGAAACGCAATAACGATGTTCGCGTAATCCGTGTTTGTCCAGCGATACTCACGTTGGAGGTAGGGGGCTAGTACCGAAATCGTTTGCCGGTCGACGTAATTGATGACGGTAGAAACGAACAGTATTCCGGCGATCCACCATCGCAGATTAGGAATTGTGCGGTCCGTTCGAGTCGTTGGATTGATTCGGATTGAGGTTCCGGACATACATCTTTATGCTGCCGCGTGCTTCGACAATGTTACGGGACTAAGGAGCGCCGCGGAATTCTTGTCCAGATAGACGGTTGCGTTCCCATGCTTTCGCAAAATCGAGGATGGCGCCATCGGCGTGATCTCACCATCAAAGCACGCCTTCACTGCCTGTGCCTTTCGTGAGTCCGGAACCACGGCGATGATCTCCTTCGCCTTCAGGATTTGTCGCACCGACATCGAAATCGCCTGCCTCGGCACTTCCGAAATGTCCTTGTACCATCCCTCGCCCACCTGCTGGCGTCTACAAGCTTCGTCGAGATTCACTACCAGAAATGGTTCTTCCGTTTCGAAATCCGCCGGTGGGTCGTTGAACGCAATATGGCCGTTCTCCCCAATTCCGACGATGGCGAGGTCAATGGGAGCGCCAGAGATCGCCTGATTGGCCTTCGCGATCACTTTCGCCACATCGTCGGAGCCGTTCAGCAAATGCAGCCTGCTGATGCCGGCCTTGCTGATTAGATGCTCTTCCAGGAATCTGCAGAAGCTCGCCGGATGCGTGGGCGGCAATCCTACATATTCGTCGAGGTGAAACAACTCCACTTCCTGCCACGGGATGCTTGGAATTGCTGTCAGAGCTTCCAGAAACTGAAATTGCGACGCGGCGCTTGCCGCAACAAGGCGCGCCACACCGCGTTCACGAACGGCGGACCGAATTGCATTCGCCGCCTGCTCTGCCGCCGCCTTTCCTAGCGCGAACTTGTCCTCAAGTGCCCTAATCACCATCGAGATCTCCTTGCGCCATGCGCGCGCGTATTATACAAACCGGCAGGCGCGCACAGGAGTGCGGACTTGCGACTTCAGGATTTCGCCCGATCAGCTGCGAGAGTAACCTGGAAACTTGCTTTAATTGTTCTTCTGTCGGCAACTACAACAGAGCAAGTTTTGGCGCAGACTGTTCGGGTCGATTCCACGCCTAGCCATGTCGCTAATACTTTTAGTCCGCTTCGCGCGCTTGGTTCTACTGTCGACCGCATTCCCAGCAATGCAACGGATACATTTTTCCGACCTGATCAAATCCAAGAGATACTCAAGGCTGGATGGGGTGCCATCAGCTACCGTCAGAATACTGACCTTTTCGTGCAAGCCTGGCACTGGAATCCAAAAGGCACTTGGAGCGATCCAGCTGGAAAGGGCTACTTCGTCGGCGATTCAACGCCGCGCGAGATGATTCGCCACTCTTACGGCTATTCGTTACAGCATCGAGGCTTTACCCGCAACGGCGGAACCGAATTCGACGGTTACTCGCGCCTCGACGACGGCGATTTGAATACCTACTGGAAGAGCAATCCTTATCTGTCGCATCAGTTCACTCACGAAGACGATTCGCTGCATCCGCAATGGGTCGTTATCGATCTTGGCTCAAAGCAGCAGGTCAATGCCGTCCGCATAGCTTGGGCCGACCCCTACGCCGTGAGATACCAGATCCAATACTGGACTGGCGACGACGCTATGGACGATCAGGCAGCAGGCGAATGGCGGAACTTCAGTTTCGGTAGCGTCGCCGACGGCAAGGGCGGCACCGCAACATTCGGCGATTCCTCTGCTCCCACCTCCAGTCGTTTTGTGCGCGTCCTGATGACTGAATCCTCAAACACTTGCGACACGCACAGTTCCACCGACTCCCGCAACTGCGTTGGCTTTGCCATCCGCGAAATCTATGCCGGCATCATGGACAGCAGATGGCAATTCATCGACCATCTTCATCATTCGCCAGACCAAAAACAGTCGCTCACCTATTGCTCATCCGTTGATCCCTGGCACGAACCATCCGATTTGTACGTTGCTCCCGATCGCATGGAATCTGGCGACCAGCCCGGCTTCGATCTTTTCTACACCAGCGGCATCACGCGAGGATTGCCCGCCATCATCCCCATTGCGATGCTTTACAGCACGCCCGAAGACGCCGCCGCCGAGATCGCATACGTCGAAAAACGGGGTTATGGCATCCGCTATGTGGAAATGGGCGAGGAACCCGACGGCCAGTACATGCAGCCGGAAGACGACGCCGCCTTGTACATGCAATTTGCCGCCGCACTCCGTCGCGTCGATCCCGAACTGAGACTTGGCGGCCCTGTCTTCGAAGGCGTCGACGAAGACATCAAGGCCTGGGCTGATGTTCGAGGCAAGACCTCATGGTTAGGTCGCTTTTTCGATTACCTGAGATCCCGCGGCCACATTTCCGACCTCTCCTTCATGTCCTTCGAGCATTACCCCTTCGATGGCTGCACCACGCCCTGGCAGAACCTTTACAAAGAGCCTCAACTCCTCACACACATCATGGAGGTCTGGCGCGACGATGGCCTGCCCCCTAACACGCCTCTGCTCGACACGGAAACGAATGCCCACGGCGGCGAAGCTGCCGTTGATATTTTCGGGGCACTGTGGCTTGACGATACTTTCGCAGCCTTCCTGACTAAGGGCGGCGAAGCCACTTTCTATTACCACGATCTGCCCTATTCGCCACCGCATCCCGCCTGCTCGAACAGCTGGGGCACCTATCACATGTTCATGGTCGATAAAAACTACGCAATCCGCTCGCGCACTTCGCAATTCTATGGCGCTCAGTTGATTACCCAGGAATGGGCTGAACCAGGCGACAATCCGCACCACGTTTTCAAAGCTTCTTCAGACGTAAAGGACGCTGAGGCTCACACCTTGGTAAGCGCATATGCAGTCCTCCGTCCCGACGGCCAATGGTCGCTGATGCTGATCAATAAGGATCACGACCATCCGCACTCGCTAAGAGTTGTCTTTCACGATGACGACGCCCACACCGATCGCGCCTTTGCTGGCCCCGTCACGATGATCACCTACGGCAGCGCTCAATACCAGTGGCATGCCAACCGCAAGCACGGCTACGCCAACCCGGATTTGCCCCCAGCGAAATCCACCATCACGGGCGCGGCCGATTCCGTTTACACAATTCCACAGGCGTCAGTCACTATTCTTCGCGGGCACATTCAATGACGCAATTCCAGCGCAATTTCTAGTCGCAGAGCCATCTTGCCGGGCACTCAGGAATCCACAGACCCTCGGTCGATATAACCCCAGTACCATTGACCTCACGTTGGCCTCTCCCCAAGCTGATTTTGTAATGGGCCGCTATTCCAACTTGGCCGGGAAATATGTCGAAGCACAGTACCGCGCCGGCGACATCTATTTATCCGCTCGCGGCACTCTCGTTGCGGAAACCGAGAAGGCTGTCTTCATTGAAGAGCGCTTCACTCACAATGGTACGGAAAAGACGATTCGCATCGAAATCCCCCACGAATATCTGATCCGCATTGTCGAATCCTCCGTAAAGTCGCCCTCTGCTCGCGTCTAGCGGCGAACCTCGGCCTGATCGGCAATCGAAATTAGTCCGCTGCTCCAGCGGGATGCTTTATATTTGCACTTTCCTGCGGAGGCTCAGATGAAACCAAAAGTAGGGCTCATCGGATTAGGCCTGATGGGCAAGCCTATCGGTCGGAATTTGCTCAAGGCGGGATTCCCTCTCGTCGTCTGGAACCGTACCAAAGACCGCGCCGACGATCTCGTTGGCGAAGGCGCGAAGTTCGCTGCGAGTCCTCGAGAAACAGCGTTGCAGGTTGACGTCCTCATCACCATCGTCAGCGATCCCCCGGCCGTTGAGCAAGTTCTCTGGGGACAGAACGGCGCACTAGACGGCCTTCGCCGCGGCAGCCTCTACATTGACTCGAGCACCGTCTCTCCCGACCTAGCCCGCCGCGCCGCTTCCGCGTGCGCCGACCGCGGCATCGATTACCTCGACGCACCCGTCACGGGTGGCACCTGGGGCGCGGAAAAGGGAGAACTCGTCTTCATGATTGGCGGCAGAGCCGAGGTTCTCGACCGCGCCAGGCCCGTCCTCGAAGCTGTCGGCAAGCGTTTCTTCCTTCTTGGTCCGAATGGTGCCGGTCAGACCGTGAAGCTCGCCATGAATATGATTCTCGCTCTCGAGGTGCAAGCGCTGGCCGAAGCAGTTGCCCTTGTCACCAAGGTGGGAGTCCCCGGAGAAAAACTGGTCGAAGTCATGCAATCCAGCATGGCTCGCGCGGCCGTTCTGGATGTAAAGGCTCCTCTGATCCTGAAGAACGAATTTCCGCCCAGCTTTCCTCTGCGCCTGATGCACAAAGACGTTCGCCTGGCTCTCGAACTTGCCCGCAACGAAGGTGTACCGCTGCCGGCAGGCACCGCCGCATTCGCTGCTTATAGCGCCGTAAAGGACGAAACGAAAGAAGACGTCGACTATGCTGCCGTCGCGCGCTTTTGGCAGCACTCCGACGCCTAACTCAAAGATGACCTCAGCGTTCTCTGGCTTGATTCTATTCCGCTGTGGGCTCTGCCACGATTTGCGCGGCCGCCTGGTTTCTCTGGCAGGTCCTTCTAGTTCGACCAGCTTACTAACTCGCCGTTGCTTTCGTCATGGCTACCGGTGGAAAAAACGCCAGCGGCAAATCGCGCGTTGTTCTCAATCCCGCCGGCGCCGCAGCAATCGCTGGAATTGCGTTCACCACTACCGCAGCCGTTGCTACGTCACCATGCGTCCCGCCGGGGATCACGAGCGTCAAATTTGGCTCGCCCGTCAGCTCAATTGAGTCTGCTGGCTCCTTTGCGCCGACATACATTCGCAAATCCAGAAAAATCTTCTCCTCACCGCGAGCCGTCCCTCGCGCCGCTTGGTGAACACCCGCCACCTGTCCCGGTGCAACCTCTAAAAACTCCGTCTTCACCGTTTCCTGCGCAATCACCGGCTCGATCGTTTCTGAAATACTGTCAATCGCAAATCCGAGTCCGTCCGCTACCATTGCCACCGACTCTGGCAGACCGTGATGCTTGATCACGCCCGCGTCCACTTGCTCGCGAAATTCCTCCGGCGTCATCCCAGCACCGATTTTCTTCTGCAGCGGCAGCCGCCTCTTCGACGCGTCCACCACCCGCACCGCGCGCACCCTATCCACTCGCTGCGAAACGGCGCTGAGGGTTAACACCAGCTTATCGAGCACGAATCCCGGATTCACGCCCATTCCCACCAGAGCCACGCCTTCATCCTTTGCCGCCGCATCGAGCTTTGCGGAAAGCTCCGGATGCTTCCGAAACGGGTATGCCAGCTCTTCGCACGTAGACACGATGCAACATCCCGCCGCAAGGCACTCCAGCAACTGATTCATCACGCTCGCCAGGTACGACGACGTTGAATGCACGACCACGTCTACAGGCTTGTCCAGCGCCGTACTCGCCTCCTCATACACTGGCACGCCCCACGGCGCGTCCGACGCGCCGACGATTTCGCCGAGGTCCCTGCCCACCTTTGCCGGATCCTTGTCGATCGCTCCCACGATCTCAATCGGCGACTTCTGCCGCATCAGTCGCACGATCGAAGCCCCAATCGGCCCGACGCCAAACTGCACCACTCGTATCTTCTTCACGGTAGGTCCTTTGCCTGTCAAATGGTCGAGATAACTTAAGGCCTAATCTCCATCACCGCAACCACAATCCGCGCCACCTGCGTGCCGGGTTATTGCACCGCTTGTCCGGCGCCTCGCCTGCACGTCATAATGTCCGCACGTGCCCCAGCCTCTTGATCCGCGTCTCCAAACATCTACTCGCTCCCACACCATCTTCCGCGCGCTACTCCATTATGGTGGTAGCGCTCTTGCCCTACTCTTGCTTTTTCGATTTCTTCCGGGTCGCCGGGTGCTGCAGGCTCTGGAAAAACTTCCGCCGCGAACCTGGCTGCTTGTTCTCTTGGCCTACCTTGCGACGCACTGTCTAGGCGTCGGCAAATGGCGCCTCATAGTCAATACTGCGGGTGCCGGTCTCAATTTTCTCCAAGCCGCGCGTTGCTATTTCGCGGGCCTCTTCGGCTCGCTTTTCTTGCCTTCACTCATTGGTGGCGACCTGATTCGCGCTGGTCTCGCGATGCGCTATGGAAAGACCAAAGCGGGAGTGCTGCTCGGCAGCTTTATAGACCGCGTCATCGATTTCGTGGGTTTGACTCTTCTGGCGATCGCGGGTGCCGCGCTTGCTCCCCACTCGCTTCATCCTCAAAGCCGTCGCATTTTTCTCTATTTCACAGCCGCAGCCTTCATCGCCGCTGCAATCCTGCTCATCGGTCTCGTCATCATCCCGATCCGGCTTTTGTCGTTTCGGATGCGCCGACGAGCCGCCAGCCTCCGCCGCGCCGCGCGATCAATGGCGCGACGCCCTGTCACCGCTGTGATCGCCCTCTCCATTTCCCTGGCCTCACAGCTTTCGTTTATCGCGTTGAGCCTCGCCCTGGCCCGGGCGTGCGCGCTCGACTTGCCGTTTCGGGCTTGGCTCTTCGCCTGGCCGCTAGCGAAACTCTCTGCGGCCCTGCCGATCACGCAAGGTGGCATCGGCGTTCGCGAAGCTGCTCTCGCGGCTCTGTTGGTCCCTTTCGGCGCTCCCCCGGCTATCGCGGTCGCGGCTGGACTCGCCTGGGAAGCAGTCGTTATAGGCGGAGCCTTGGCGGCCGGTGTCTTTGCTCTTCTCTCCGGTCGGACCGCTCCGCTTACTCAGAGGAGAGACCTCACGCGGGCAAATATCCAGCGAGCCCGTCCCGGACAAACGGATCGCAAATCCACATCTATGACCAATGTAGGGGATAAGAATTGATTTCTGCGTGTTGCCTGACGGGAAATGATGTGCAGAGTGGCCCTACAGTCGGGATCGCGTCGCGCGTATGTACTCGCGCAATGCGCTCACATTGGGGCCATATGAACCCACGCGCCCCGCATCTACCGGAAGCCCAAGGCGTTCCGCCTGCTCGATGCTCAACCCCGCATCGTCCAGTTCGGCAAGGCTATAGCCCTCGGTCGGAACCAGCCGGCGGCGTGCGACCTCCACGGGGCGAAGCGGCCGTTGCAGGTGTGACCGCTTCTTCACGATCTCGAAGAATTCATCCCAGTCCCGCCGGTTCCACATAACGCCTCCGCCTGACTGCCTTCAATCACAACGTTGGATGCACAACACTAACTTTCGGTAGCCGATATTTCTCGGCGACGATCTGTTAATTCCGGCGCCGCAGTGCTGCAAATTCTAACCCCGCGTCCTGTGGAAAGTCGCGACGTGTATCCTGTCAGTTATCGCGTTTTACGCACGCGAAACGCCGCGCCTACGGGCGCGTCTGCGGCACGGCTCGCTCGCTTTTCCAGATTGTCCTGCTGCGGCCGCCGTCGTTTCACTCCCCTCTTGTGCTGCCCGCGTTTCTCTCCGTGTTCCGTGAGCTGAAATCGCGCCAAGCTACACCACTTCTCGGCCCGCTGCTATACTGTTGATACGTTACTTGGCGATTTTCGTTTCACCAATTTTCCATGAGCAGTCCCGTCATCGTCGTTCACTATCACGAGCTCTGGCTTAAGGGCGGAAACCGTCGCTTTTTTCTCGGCAAACTTTTCAGCGCTCTCCGGCAGTCCCTCGAAGGCCTTCCTCTTGAACGCATCGAGCAGCCCGGCGATCGCTTCCTGATCCGCTTGGGGGATGCCGCTTCGCTTCCGTCCGCTCTCGAACGCGTCCGTCGCGTGCTCGGCGTTGCTTACTATGCCGTCGCGGTCCCGGTGGAGCGCGACCTCGACGCGATTAGCCGTGCCGCGTGGATCGAATTGGAACCGCTTCCGTTCGCGAGCTTTGCGATTCGCGCGAAGCGCAGCGACAAGACTTTTCCTTATACGACCATGCAGATCGAAGCTGCCGTCGGCCACTACGTCCTCGATCAACTCCGCGCCCAGAGGCGCGACGTCCGCGTCCAGCTCAAAGATCCCGAACTCACTTGCCACATCGAGATCACTCCCGGCCCGATTCTTGTGTACGCGAAGAGGATGGAAGGTACCGGCGGCCTGCCGGCCAATACGTCCGGTAAGATGGCCTGCCTGCTTTCAGGAGGGTACGACTCCGCTGTGGCCGCGTATCAAATGATGAAGCGCGGCGCCCATCTTTCCTTCGTGCACTTTTACGGCACAGGCGCGCGCCCAGGCGAATCCTCGCTGCACATCGCCACGAGCCTTGCGCGACAGCTCGTGCGTTATCAATTCAACGCGAAACTCTATCGCGTCCCATTCGAATCGATTCAGCGTGAAATCGTTCGCTTCGCTCCGGAAGACTTCCGCATCCTGCTCTACCGGCGGATGATGCTGCGCATCGCGCAGGTCATCGCCAAGCGCGAACACGCTCTCGCCCTCGTCACCGGAGATAGCCTCGGCCAGGTAGCTTCGCAAACGCTGCGCAATCTCGTCGCCGTCGATGCCGCCGCTACGATGCCCGTATTTCGCCCGCTCATTGGCACCGACAAGCTCGACATCCTAACCACGGCACGCAAAATCGGCACCTATGACATTTCCTCCGAGCCGTTTCACGATTGCTGCCCGGTGTTTCTGCCGCGCAGGCCGGCTCTGTTTGCCAGCCCCGCTGATCTCGACGCCGCGGAATCTGCACTCGATATTCCTGAGCTGATTACGCGGGGAATTCGCGGTGCCTCCATTGAGCGCTTGAAACTCTCCGGCGGCGATGTGTCCGTCTCGTCCGTCGTCACGGGCCGCAAACTCGCTGCCGCGCCGTAGCACCCGCAAGATTGTCTGCAGTGGCTCGCAGAAACTACGCCACCGCTTCCTGCAAAGCCATCAGGAGCACCACCTTACCACCTACCCCTGAGGCCACTCGCTGATATGCTTTCGCCACGTCTACCAACGCATACCGCTCACCGATCTTCGGCGCCTCGATGGCGCCCGACTCAAAGAGCGGCGCGATCTGGTTCAGTATTGCGGCGCATTGCGTCACGTCGAATTTCTGTGTGTCCAGCCCCAGCAAAATATTCTGGTGTTTGTAGAACGACAGGATATCGATCGTCGCCTCTTTCCCGCCCGCCACCGAATAGACGACCTGCCGCCCGCCAATTCCGAGCGCCCCTTGAATCGCCTGGAAAATGCCGCTTCCGACGCCATTCAGCGCTACGTCGGCGCCTTTACCGTTTGTTACTTGCTGCGTAACGCTTTCCAGGTCGTTCCGATCGGATTGGGCAATCGCCTGCACCTTGCCAGAGTTCATTGGTCCGCGCTGGCTGGCATCTTTGATAAGGGCGATCACCTTCGCACCCTTCGCGTGCGCGATCTGAATCGCCGCCTGGCCCACTCCGCCCGCTGCGCCGGAAACAATTATCCATTCGCCCGCCTTTACTTTGGCCAAATTCACCAGCGCCGAGTATGCCGTTACAAATGGCACGCCCGCCGCTGCCGCCTGCTCGGCTGTCAGATTTTTCGGCCGCACTGCGATGGCTTGCTGCGGAATCACCACGTATTCCGCCTGAGTCCCGTCTCGCGTGACTCCCAGGTCACCTCCCGTGCCCCACACCTGCCGGCCGACGAGGCTCGCTGGACCTTCCATGACCCTACCTGCGAAATCTCGTCCCAGCACGCGTGGAAGCACTGAATCTGGAAATCTTCCAACGGCGCTGCCCACGTCGCTGGGGTTGATTCCCGCTGCTTCCACTTTCACGAGCACTTCGTCCGGCCCCGGCGTCGGCTTCGGAATATCGCTAACTTTCAGGTCGCTCGGCGGCCCATGCTGCCGGATGTAAATTGCCTTCATTGGTGGTCTCTTCCCTGGAAGTCTCACCTAGTCTAAGACAAAAAACTGATCGCTATCTGATATGCCAACTTTAAGTGGTCTGCAGTCTGATGTAATTCCGCTGGCTGTAGCCTCGCTTTTCTGAGGCTATCAACGCTTCACCCCTGCTCACCACGAGCACTCTGCACGCATCTAGCATTCCCGAATTTCGATTTTCGGCCTTTCCGCGTGCTATCATCCTTCGCACATAACGCCCTATGAAACGTCGAATGATTGGGGCATCCGCCCGGCCGTCAATCCGCATATCCTTGATACTTGCAGTGCTCTGCCTGACTGTGACTGGCTCCGCTCACGCCCAAGATTCCGACCTCAACGCGCTGGCTTCGCAAGTGGCCCAGAGCCTCAAGGCAGCAAAACTCAAAAACGTTGCCGTATTCGATTTCACCGGTCCAGGAGAAAACGTTACCGCTCTAGGTCCCAAACTTGCTGACGATTTCTCGCAAGCTCTTTCGCGCTCGAATCGGCACCTCCACGTCGAAAACCGCGCTGCTGTTGCCCGGGAAATGAAGGAATCCGATTACACGCCGGTAGACGAACTCTATTCGGATTCGATCCTCGCCCTTGCCGCATACATAGACCTGGACGCCGCGGTGCTCGGCACAATTTCCACGATCGGCGATCAAATCAAGGTTTCGGTTCGCGTTGCGAAAATCGCTCACGGGCATTCCACTGTTGTTGACACAAAAGACGCCACCCTCCCCCTACCCGCCGATGATGCGAAGCAGCTACAAACCTACTTGGCACGCGTTCAAACGGCCGAGGTCTTCAAGAATTTTCCCGACACCGGCAAAGGAGGCATTTCGTATCCGAGCTGCGTGTATTGCCCGCAGGCCCAATACACCGACGCCGCCGTGAAGCATCACCTTCAAGGCACTGTCGAGTTGGTTGGCGTGATTGATACAAATGGCCGCGCGTCTGAGGTCAAGGCGGTGAAACACTTACCTGGCGGGCTTTCAGACAGCGCGGTGGACAGCCTGAAGCAGTGGCGATTTAAGCCCGCGCTGGACGCGAACGGCAATCCCGTTGCGGTCCGCCAGATCATCGAAGTTACTTTCCATCTCTACTGAATCGCTTTCACATTTTCCCCAGCTTCTAAATTGGAACCCGCGCCGCGGCGGCATCGTATAAGAGTGAGAGAGAACCGATGCGACTACCACACCGGACTGCGTGCGTTGTTCTGTTGATGAGCCTGGGTCTCTGGGTATGTGCGAGAGCCAATGGACAAGATAGTGCGAGCGCGGCTGCGAAGCAGGCTCAGAAAGCGGAGTCGAAGCAGGAGGTAAAAGCAGCGGCGCAAGAAGGCGCGAAAGCGATCGCGCAATACGTGAAAGCAGCGGGCGGCGCGAAGGCGCTGGCTCGCATTCAAACGCTGTCGATTCAAGGACAAGTGGCGAGAATTGGAAACACTAGCGGCGGCAACGGCGCGAATGACAGCTCGAACGATGGTAACAATGCAGCGGCCGGCGAGGGCGAGAGCAACTCGGGGACGTACACGCTGGATACGAAGATGCCAAACCGGTACTACTCGGAGCTGGTGGTCGGGAGCAAGCGACTGATCGAGGCGTATAACGGGAAGTCGGCGTGGCATGAGGACGCTGCGGGCAATCCGGCGACGATGGTGGGTGACGATTCGCTGGAAGCGCAGCTTGAGGCGCAAATCGCGAACACCCGGCTGACGGATTTGAAGAGGAACAGGCTCGACGTGGCGCTGGTGGGACACGCGAACGTGCGCGGCAAGGATGCGTTGCAAGTGGAAATGACGTCGGCTACGCACATGAAGCGCGAGCTGTTTTTCGACGCGCAAACGCATTTGCTGACGGAGGAAGCGGGCTCAGGGGCGGGCGCGGCGATGCAGCTTTACTTCAGCGACTATCGGCCCGAGAGCGGCGTGCAGGTGGCGCATAAGATCGAAATGCACAGAGGCGCAGACGCGTATGCGATCGAGGTGACCAGCGTCTCGGTGAATCAGCCTGTGGGCGAGCGCGTGTTCGATCTGCCGCTCGGTTCGCAGGTGAAGCTGCCGGACTTGAAGGCGCTGTTCAAGGAATTGGACGATAACCAGAAGGCGATCGACAAAATCAAGGAAAACTATGCGGGTACGCGCACGGAGGAAGAAACGGAATACGACGGGAACGGCGGGGTAAAACGCCACGAGGTGAAGGAGTATGCGTTCTTTTATTTCGACGGCGACGAAATCTCCACTCTGACGAAGAAGGACGGCAAAGCGCTTACGGACGAAGAGGAACAAAAGGAAATCGAGAAAGCGAACAAGCAAGTGGAGGAAATCAAAAAGCGGCAGGAGAAAAAGGACGCTAAAGAAGAAAAAGCGAAAGAAGAAGGCAAAGGGGAAAAAGAGAACGAGGATCCTGGAATCGAAGTCTTTCTGCGGACATGCCAGTTTGTGAACCCGCGGCGGGAGCGTTTTCGAGGTCAGGACGTGCTGGTGTTCGATTTCGAGGGCAATCCGGAATACAAGCCGCGCAACATGGAAGAGAAAATCGTACAGAAGCTAGCGGGGGTCGTGTGGGTGGACGAGAGGGCGCACGACGTGGCGCGGCTCGAGGCTTACTTTGCAGGCGACGCAAAAATTGTCGGCGGATTATTGGCGACGGTGCAGAAGGGGACGGGATTCGTGATGGAGCAGCAGTTTATGAACAACGAGGTGTGGTTGCCAACGTACGAGGAGGCGCATGGAGGGGTGCGCGTCTTTATGGTAAAGGGATTTCGAATCGATGGGGTGACGCGGTATTCGGATTACAAGAAATACCATGTGGAAGCTTCATCAGTGGTGGGAACACCAAAGCAAGAGTGAGGGCGTAGCGCCAGCAAAGGCCCGGGGCTAAAGTCCCTCTACTTTTTCACCGCTTCTTTCGGGTGGACTGAAGTCCTCCCTCTCCCCGCATAAATGCGGGGGCTCCCACGGCGAATTGGAAGCTACCTCGCGAGGGATGAGGCACCCAAGCTGTGGGGCTGGAGCGCTCGACGAATTCCTCAGGGGCAGCTCGCGTTAGGCATTTTTCTTGAGTTCGGCGAGGACAAGCTTGGCGACTTCTTTCAGGGTGTCGAAGACGCCCTGGCCCTGGATGGCAACGGCTTCGAGAGTGGGTTCACCCTTGACGGAGAGCTCCTTTTTCAAAGCGTCGACGGGCATGGCGTTAGGCAGGTCCCGTTTATTGAGCTGGAGGACGTAGGGGATGGAGGAGAAGTCGAGGTTGTGATCCTTGAGGTGCTCGCGGAGGTTATCGAGGGTTTCGAGGTTGGCATCGAGGCGCTCTTCCTGAGAGTCAGCAACGAATACGACGCCGTCGGCGCCTTTTAGAATGAGGCGGCGGCTGGCCTCATAAAAAACCTGGCCGGGAACCGTGTACAGGTGGAAGCGCGTCTTGAACCCGCGGACCGTGCCGAGGTCCAGCGGAAGAAAATCGAAGAAAAGGGTGCGGTCAGTTTCGGTGGCCAGCGAAACCATCTTTCCCTTTTGATTCGTGTTGGTGTGATCGTAAACCCACTGCAAATTGGCAGTTTTCCCGCCCAGGCCGGGACCGTAGTAGACAAGTTTGCAGTTAATTTCCCGCGCGGGAAAATTAATGAACGGCACGAGTTTCCTCAAATGCAGGCAGCAATTCTTTATAGCATACGAGTTAGTGGAGGCAAACGCATTGAGGCGAAAGTGGTTCGCAACAGGCAATGATTGAGCGGCAGGCCTGAAAACGGCCACGAACAACCACTGCGAGGACGGCAAGCACTCAGAGAGATACGACGAGCGCGAGAAACAGGGCTTGACAGAGGCGCCGCGCAATGCTACAACATGTAGCGCTACAATGACTAGCTCAAAACAAAAACGTCCAAAGAATCTGGGTGAAGTAGAACAAATGGTCATGGATCACGTGTGGTCACACGGGCCCTGCTCTGCGGAAGCGTGCCGTGAGGCGCTCGCTTCGACGAGGCCGATGAAAGAGTCAACTGTGCGGACGATCCTGCGGCGGCTGGAGCAAAAGGGATTCGCGTCGCATAAGGTGGAAGGGCGCACATACATCTATCGAGCGGTGGAAGGGCCGCAAAACGTGGCGGTGCGCGCGGTGAAAAACATTATCGATCGATTCTGCGGCGGGTCAGCTGAGCAGTTGCTGATCGGCATGGTGGACAACGCAGTGGTCGACCGGGAGCAACTCGAGCGGCTCGCACGCAAAATCGCGCAGAAGAAATCGCCGAGTGCGGGCGCCGGGGTGAGCGAGTCTGCAAAGAAAGAAGAATAGCCATGCCTGCTGAACTAGTGCGCGCGAGTGAGAGTTTGCTGGTGCATGTGGCCGAACCGGCAGCGCGGTCAATTTTGTTGGGGTGCTGCGCAGCGGGGGTGTTGGCGGCCTTGCGAGTGAAGAACGTGTCTGTGCGGGTGGTTGTGTGGCGCGGCGTCTTAGTGGCAGCACTCGCGATGCCGTTGCTAGGGTTGATGGTGTTGCCGGTGCGTGTGAGTTTGCCCGCGCCTGTGGCAAGGGTGGCGAGGTACGTCCAGGCGGGGAGCTATCCGGTTGCCGAGAAGGTCCAAACCCAGCCTGAGGGGCTAAAGGCCAATGAACAGATGCAAGCCTCCACATCGGAGCTGAAGTTTCGCCCCCCCAAGAACCGAGCGACAGGCAGCCTATTTGTCCTCCGGTCGAGCGTCAGGCACGAGGAACAAGATCCGATGGAGTTCAAGAGCAGACCTGCACGCGTTTCGATTCCAGCGAACGGGCGGATTCCGTGGGCGGTTTTCGCGGCTGCTATTTATGCGGCGATCTGGCTCGTCTTTCTCCTGCGAGTGTGGCTTGGAGTTCGGGTGGCAGGAAGGCTGGAGCGGCTGGCGACGTCGATTGAAGATGCGGGATTGTTGAAAGTCGCGGGGGAGGTTGCGCGGGTGATCGGGCTGCGGATGGCGCCGCGGCTGGCCGAATCAGGAATGCTCGCTGTCCCAGTGACACTCGGGGTCCGCAGGCCGGTCATTCTCTTTCCCACAGAATGGCGCGAGTGGGAAACGGGCGAGAAAGAAGCGGTGCTGGCGCACGAGATTTCGCATGTGGCGCGACGGGACGCGTTGTTTCAGCGCCTGGCACTTATTCACCGAGCGATTTTCTGGTTTAGTCCCTTCGCGTGGTGGTTGGAGCGGCACCTGGTGGATTTGTCGGAGCAGGCCAGCGACGAGGCCGCTTTGGAAAGTGGTGCAGACCGCATGCGATACGCGGAAACGCTGCTGGGATTCTTTGCGATCCTAGAAGGCGCTCCGCAACGAGTTTGGTGGCAGGGTGTATCGATGGCAAAGGTGGGGCAGGCTGAGAAGCGAGTGGACCGAATTTTGGCATGGAGGGGAACAATGACGAAGCGATTGACGAGATCTCTGACGATGGCATTGGTCGCGGTTGCAGCGCCCGTGGTGATGTTGACGGCGTCGGTACATCCGGCGATGAATGATTCTCAAGAGCCGGTCGCCAGTGTTCGTCCGCCACACCCACCGGTGCCCCAGGTTGCGCCGGCACCCGCGGCACCTCCGGCCGCCGCGGCTCCGGTGACTACCATCGCGCCACCACCCGCAGAGCCGACTGGAGCATCGGTCGCGCCAATCGCCCCCCTCGCAGCGATTCCTCCGATCGGCCCGGGGGAGGCAATTGCGCCCGTAGCGGCTTGGCCGGCCGAACTTCAGGAACCGGTGCCCACGCCACCCGCGATTGCGGGCAACTCGGACGCGGCGGAAGAAGCACGCTACGCGACACAGGTCGCTTGGGAAGCCCTGGTCAAGGCCAAACGGCAAGTTAGAGCGGCAAAAGAACGGACCGCGGAATCAGAAACCGAAGCGAACCTTGACGCTGTCAAGAAAGCAATGGCGGCCTACGAAGCGGCCGTGGGAAAGTACAAAGCGAGTTTCAAGCAGTACTACACTCGAGTGGCTGAGGCTCGCGAAGTAGAGGCCGCGGCACAAAACATCAGCGGTATTAGCGGGGGCATTTACGGCGGCGTCTATGGCGGGGTGAGTGGAGGTGTCGGCGGCAGGCCTTATGCGCAGTCAGCGGGAAGCAGCGACGAACAATACCGGATCGTCGGGAGCTACTCCGGCGATTCAGGGCCACGGTTCGTGATTGTCACGAAAGGGACGGAGGGCGTGACAATGTCCGGCACAGAAGAAGATGCGGAGCACGCGCGAGCACTGCGCGGCAAAATCCCGAGTGACTTCATCTGGTTTGAGCGCGATGAAAAGTCATACATTATCCGCGACGCGGCAACGGTAGAGCGCGCGAAGAAGTTGTGGGCGCCAGAAGAGGAGCTTGGCAAGAAGCAGGAGGAACTTGGAAAGCAGCAGGAAGAGCTTGGAAAACAGCAAGAAGCGCTTGGCCAAAAGATGGAGCAGGTTCGCGTGAAGATTCCGGACATGAGCGCCGAAATGCAGGCGCTGATGGCAAAGATGAAGGAACTGGGCGCAAATGGCGGGACGCAGGAGGAGATTGGCGAACTGCAAAACCAAATCGGAGAACTGCAAAGCCGCGTGGGCGAGATTCAGTCCGACGCCGGAAGGCAGCAAAGCGAAATTGGAAGACAGCAAAGCGAGCTTGGGCGCAAGCAGGGAGTGCTGGGAAGACAGCAGGGGGATTTGGGGCGGCAGCAAGGGGAGCTTGCGAAGCAAGCTACGAAGGAGATGAAAGACTTGCTGGACGAGGCGATTGCCCACGGGACGGCGCAGCCGGAGTAGTCCTTAGTGCTATTGGAGCCTAGCGGCTTCGGCGCGGGCCTGCTTGAGAATGGGAACGTCGGTATCTGCGAATTTCCAGAGCTGAAAGAAATCGTTGTAGGCGACTTGTGCTTTTTGATTGTCGCCATCCAAGGCGGCGGCTCGGGCCAAGCCTAGGTGCGCCAGCGCGCCAATGGGATCGTTAATGACAACTCCCCGAGAATCGATGATCTTTTGGAACTGAAGGGCGGCTTCCGCACCGCGTTGCGCGTGGAGGTAGGCCTGCCCGCGAACGTACATCGAAAACAAATTGTTTGAAAAATTGCTGGGTCCAGGAACTCCAAGTTCATAGGACGCTGAAAGTTGTAAAAGCTCCAGCGCCTTCATGTCTTCGCTGCGCTGCAGCGCCAATTCGGCGCGCAGAGTGGGCAAGTAATCAAACTGAACAATCGTGTCCTGCGCGAACCGGCCCTGCAGATCGGCGGCCAGAGACTCGCTCCGCGCGGTTTCACCTGCAATCGCAAGGGCCAGCGCGGCCGGATATTCTGCATCGCGGCCATCCGAAAGATCGAGAGCGTCCGCCGCCTCCTTGCGCGCTTGAGCGGGATCTCCGAAGAACGCGTCGTGAACGGCGGCGGCGGCTATGTAACCGGCCGCCTTCTCTTTCTCATTCCCGAATTGTGCGGAGGCAACCGCTTCGCCCAAGAGCTCGCGCGATTTTGCAAGCTGGCCAGAATATGCGGCCGAATCGGCTGCGTAGTAAATCATGTTGCTTTCCACTTCGGGTTTACCGACGGCCCATTCGAGTTGTCGCGCCATCCCGCCTTGATCGCCCATTAGAAACGCAAGCTGATAGAGATAGAGGCGCAAATCGTGGGAATCCGGATTCTTTGCGATGGCCTCCGTCGCTGTCTTTTCGGATTCTGTAAATCGATTCAAATACATGTACGTGGCCACAAGATTGCCGTAGGTGAGCGCGTCCGCCGGCGCCACTTCTTGCGCCCGGCGAAATGCGGCCAGGGCTTTGTCGTGCTGTCCGAGATTCTGATAGATCACTCCCAGATTGTTTGGAGGAACCTCTTCCCGCGGATACGTCTGCTCCCACAAGGTGTAGGTCTGCCTGGCTTTTTCGAGGTCACCGGTTCCGAACTGATAGTAGTGAGTCTCGATGTAAAGCCGTTCCCACTCGCTGACGTGCTCGCGCAAATCGTAGGCTTTTTGTGCATTCTCGGAGGCGAGCTTTTTATCGCCAAGGTTGTGATAGGTAGTGCCGAGCGACGCATAGGCCATCGCGAATTTGGGATCGAGTGCGACGGCCTGGTTGAAGAGGTTTACGGCTCCAGCATAGTCACCTCTCTGAATCATGGCTTTGCGGCCGAGACTGTAGTCCTTCAGGGCTTCGAGAGAAGGGGTGGTTGCCTGCTCGATCGAGGCGTCGAGGTTCTGAACGGATTTCAGCGACTCGCCGAGTTTGGCGCGCAATTTGGTGGAGGCCTCATCCAGAGCTTTGAGGACATGCTCCTTGCTGTCTGCGGTGACTTGCTCCTTGACAAGATCGTCGCCTGTTTGACAGTTCACCGCGGTGATGCCGATGACATATTCGGCGCCCAGATTCGAAATTGACCCGCTGAGATACGCTTTACTTCCTATCCGCGCACATACGACTCGCGCAATTTCCGGCGTCAATTTTGTGCCGCGCGGCTGACCCATGAGTTGAAGCGTCTGCTGGACACGCTGATCGGATACTAGGCTCAAGAACGGGGACTGTTCAAGTTGAACGGCAAGCCCTTGCTGGAGGGTGTCGTCGAAAACGGGATCGCCGGTCTTGTTATTGAAGTCAGCTAGAACAACGGTGTCGCTTTCGTTGAGCGCGTTGGCGCGTCGCGCGTTTAGAAGCCAAGCGGCGCCTGCCAGCGCGACTAGTAGCGCCAAGGCTGCACCGAGCGCGATCCATCGACGACGCGCGGCACGAGGAGCAGAAGGCGCGCGTATCTGCTGGGTATGACCGGACTCGATGCTCAGCTTCAGCTGCTTCAAGTCCGCGCAAGCCTCGGCGGCGGTCTGATAGCGCTCTTCGCGATCCTTGCTAAGAGCTGCGTCGATGATCTCCTCAAGCCCCGGAGGAATCTCCGGGCTGATGTTTCGGACTGGCACAGGAGGCTTGGTGAGAATGGCTTCGATAATTGCACCCGGCGTGCCACCGCCAAAGGCCTGGCGTCCAGTGGCCATTTCATAGAGAAGCAGGCCGAGAGAAAAGATGTCCGTGCGAGCGTCGAGCTCGTCGCCGCGAATCTGTTCTGGAGACATATAAGAGGGGGTGCCGCTGATCATGCCAACGATAGATACGGAGTCCTGCGACTCCTCACCGGAAGCACCTGCCCCAGCCGCGACTCCCTTGGGAACCAGTTTGGCGAGGCCAAAATCGAGAACTTTAATCCGGCCCCGCCGGGTGACAAAGATGTTGGCTGGTTTAATATCGCGGTGAATGATGCCTTCCGTGTGCGCGGCATCGAGCGCATCGGCGATCTGAATACCGACATTCAGAATCTCCTCTACCGGAAGTGGATTGCCGTGAATGTGGTTGCGAAGCGTTTCGCCCGAGATAAATTCCATAGCCATGAACGGCCGGCGGTCTTCTTCGCCGATATCGTAGATGGTGCAAATGCCCGGGTGATTGAGAGCAGACGCAGCCTGCGCTTCTCGGCGGAAGCGCTCGAGAACTTGTGAATCGTGAGCGAGGTTTTCCGGAAGAAATTTCAGTGCGACGGCACGATCGAGCCGGATGTCTTGAGCTTTGTAGACTACTCCCATTCCACCTGAGCCAAGCTTCTCGATTATCCGGTAGTGAGAGATTGTCTGGCCGATCATTGGCGGGCACCGGCGCGTGAGTTTAGTTTACGTCAAAGAGTCGGCTCGTCCGAATTGATGTCGCTGGGCGCTCTTCTTCGCTCTGTTTTTGGAGGCTTGGGGGCGCCGATCAGGTTAAGCACGTTTGCGCCTTCGCCATAGTCGCTCGCGACGCTAAACGGCTGCTGTTCCAGAGTGATGTTCTTATTGCAAGCCGTGCACACCAGCGCGGCATAAGCGCCGCCGTCGGGTTGCCGGAACATATTGCAGCGCATCACCCGCCCGCAGCAGATTGGAACCCAGACATTCGCAGACGTGTCTGGAGTCATGCGCCTCCTCAGGCGAAGAGTGGCCGGATTATACACTGGAATCAGAAACTTCGGATGCAGACGTAGCGCAAGTGGGTGGGACGAGACCGGACGGGTTTAGGCCGCGGAAGTCATAATCGGAGCGACGAGAAGCTAGCGGGAGAAGCCGTGCTGCGACGCGAAACGGATGCTGGTGAGACTCGCCGCACAGTCTCAAGCTGCGGAGTGGTTGATCTTGTCGACAAAACCTCCCATAGCCGAAAGAGGGCCTTATGGGTTTCAGGAAGCTCGGTCGCGCCGGCATATATTACTGGTGTAGTTATGAAATCGAGCTGGATGACGCTATTGAAAGATTGGATGTGGGTTGCAAAATTGGGATTGCGTGGCCGCATTGACGCGAGATATTGATTTTGTTATGTTTCGTTTATGATCCTCGGAGAGCCCGTGTGAAGCGACGAGCGGCCCGCACCAGTAACTCCTCCCGAAACAGCCATAAGTTTCTAAAAACACAAGCCTTAAAGAAGAGCGCGAAGACAAAGGCCGTGCCGCCAGATCCCGACGCCGCTGCTAAACAGCAGCAACTCAAGGCGTATGAAGAGGCGCTTAAGTCCTTCCAACAGCAAAAGTTCCATCGCGCGAAGCAGTCTTTCGAACAGGTCATCGGCGGACCGACGAGGGAATTGGTCGATCGCGCGAAGATGCACATTCGTATCTGCGAGGTAAGGATTTCGCGTCCCCCCGCACCTCCGGTGAAGTCCGCGGAAGACCACTATACGCAAGGCGTGGCGCTGATGAACCTGGGGCGTTGGGATGAAGCGCGAGAACATTTCGATCGCGCGCGAAAGACGGCCCCAAAAGCCGACCACATCGTCTACGCGATGGCTGCGCTGGATTGTCTGACGGGGGAAGCGGACTCGGCGATGGAGAATCTGAAAATCGCAATTCAATTACGCCCTGAGAACCGCTACCACGCTCGGAATGACGAAGATTTCTCTTTCCTCCAGGAAGATCCACGGTTCACCGAGCTGCTCTATCCCGAACGCGATGGTTCGGGGGGTTAACTCCTTCTCTATACGTGGCAAATCATTCGCAAGAACGGGGCAGGCCTGCGCGAGTTGTTGCGGTCGGCGGGGGCACCGGACTTTCAACTGTGCTGCGCGGGCTGAAAGAGTACGTGGCGGCGCGCCGGCCGGAGAAAAAGCCGCGGCCGATCGCTGATCTCGCGGCCATCGTGACGGTGATGGACGACGGCGGCAGTTCGGGGCGATTGCGACGCGAATATCGAGTGCTTCCTCCGGGAGATGTCCGCAATTGCATGGTGGCACTCTCGAAGGACGAACACCTGCTGACTCACCTTTTCGAGTATCGATTTCCCGGGGACCGTGGGCTCGGCGGGCATAGCTTCGGGAACCTGTTCCTGACGGCCCTGACGAATGTGACTGGAGATTTTCCCGAGGCGATTCGAGTTTCGTCGCAAGTACTGGCGATTCGCGGGCGGATTTTTCCGTCGACCGAGCAGAACGTCACGCTGGAGGCTGAGCTGGAAGACGGCAAGCGTGTGGCCGGCGAAACGAACATTTCGAAATCGAGAAAGCGGATTCGGTGCGTGCGGCTGGTGCCGAGGCGAGTGCGTCCGTTTCCGGAGGTGCTGCGGGCCATCCGCGAGGCCGATTTGGTACTCGTGGGACCGGGATCGCTTTACACGAGCATCATTCCGAATCTGCTGATTGAGGGTGTGGTGGAAGCGATTGCGGGATCGAACGCGAAGTGCGTTTATATTGCGAATCTGATGACTCAGCCTGGCGAGACGCAACACTATTCGGTGGCCGATCACGTGCATGCCATCTATGATCACACAGCAAAGAAGATATTCGATTATGTGATCATCAATCGCGCTTCGGTAGGACCGGGATTATTGCGACGCTACGCGGCTCAGGGCGCAGAGCAGGTCCGGCCATCCTACGCGGAACTGGATGAGATAGGCTTGAAATACATTGTGGGCGATTTGGTGAGGCAGGATGGGGTGGTGCGTCACGATCAGGCGCGACTGAGCCGGTTGCTGCTGGAACAATTCGTGAATCAGAGCGGCGGAAAAAGACGGGCAAAGGCGTAAGGCGCAGCAGATAGCATCTACCCTAAACGATTCTCGTCTGGCATCAGAGGAACGAGTTCGCGCCCATAGAGTTTCTTGCGCGTGGGTGCTTGTGTTCGTATACTGACCGGCGCTGTTGGGAGTCTCCGCCGCCTCATAACTCACCTGTTCATCCAATGAATAATCGCGACGAAGGACGAGGGAGGTGCCATGTCTGCGGCCGCGCAAGATGAGCTGAATGTCTATCAGTCCGCGGAGGCGCGGTTTGAAGCGGCTGCGCAAAAGCTTGGACTGGAAGACGGCGTTTATCGCTACCTGAAGTATCCCAGCAAAGAAATCACGGTGTATGTTCCGGTCGCCCGCGACACGGGCCAATTGGAGGTTTTTGTCGGTTACCGCGTACTGCATTCGTCGGTGCGGGGGCCGGGCAAGGGCGGGATTCGTTTCGCACCAAACGTGACGATCGATGAAGTACGCGCATTGGCGGCATGGATGACATGGAAGTGTGCGGTGGTGAGCATTCCGTTCGGCGGGGCGAAAGGCGGCGTGATTTGTGATCCGACTCAGTTGTCGCGCGGGGAACTGGAGCGAATCACGCGGCGATACACCGCGGAACTGAGCGAGTGGCTGGGCCCCGAGCGTGATGTGCCGGCACCAGACCTGGGCACGAACGATCAGACCATGGCGTGGGTCATGGACACGTACGCGATGCACGTGCGGCAAGCAACGACGGCGGTGGTGACGGGAAAACCGCTCGAATTGGGCGGCTCACAAGGACGCAAGGAGGCCACGGGCCGCGGCTTGATGATCTGCTGCAATAAAGCGATTCATAAGCTTGGGATGTACCGGCAGAATTGCCGGGTGATTATTCAGGGATTCGGAAACGTGGGCTCGCTCGCCGCAATGCTGATGCATGAGGCGGGCTACAAGATAATCGGTCTAGCGGACATCCACGGCGGGCTTTACAACGACAAGGGATTCGACGTACCCAAAGTGGTCGAATGGGTTTATGGGCAGAGAAAGGCCCTGCCGGATTTTCCGGGCGGCGGCGAAAAGCTAAGCGCGCAGGAAGTGCTGTTTCGACCGTGCGATATTCTGGTTCCAGCAGCCACGGAGAACCAGATTACGACGCAAAACGCGGAGCGTGTGGACTGCAGGATCTTGTGCGAGGGTGCGAACGGGCCGACGACGTCACACGCGGACCCCATCATCGAGAAAAAGGGAATTTTCGTGATCCCGGATATCCTGGGAAATGCGGGCGGCGTGACGGTAAGCTATTTCGAATGGGTGCAGGATCGACAGGGATTCTTCTGGCGGGAAAGCGAAGTGAACGAGCGGCTGAAAGATGTGATGGAGAACAGTTTCGACGAGGTGGTGCGGTACGCTGAGGCGCACGGCGTGAATAATCGCATCGCGGCTTATATTTTAGCCATCGACCGCGTGGCGCGCGCGCTGAAACTTCGGGGGATTTACGCGTAGAGTGAAATTTTGTGACGCGTCGCCAAGGAGGCAACTCTGACTCCTGAATCGATTTCGCCGGGCGCGGTGAAGACGGAAGAAGAGCACCGCCAGGACATCTGTGCGGTGGGGAGATGGATTCATGACCGCGCTTACGTTGCGTCGACCGACGGCAATATCTCTGTCCGGCTGGATCCGCGCCACGTCCTCACTTCACCCACCAACATAAGCAAAGGGATGATGAGCACCGAAGACCTTGTGATCACGGATTTGAAAGGCAACAAAGTGAAGGGCCATCGCAACCCTTCCTCTGAGCTGGCGATGCATCTTCTGATTTACCGACAGCGGGCAGACATTAATGCTGTGTGTCACGCCCATCCACCGACGGCCACCGGGTATGCCGCGGCGGGGCTGCCGCTGAATCGAGCGATCTTGGCAGAGCTTGTGGTATCGCTCGGTTGTATTCCGGTAGCGCGTTACGGTACTCCTGGAACCCCGGAATTGACTGACGCGATCGAGCCGCTCGTAGCAAACCATGATGCAATTCTGATGGCGAATCATGGAGTGGTGACGTATGGTCCGGACTTACTGACCGCGTTTTTTCGAATGGAGACCGCGGAGCATTTCGCGCGAGTCGCGCTGGTGACGGAACTGCTCGGGAAGCAGGTGTTGCTTTCGAGCAAAGACGTGGAAAAGTTGCTGGCGGCTCGGGCGCGTTATGGAATACAGACGGCGGCGACGGCAGGGCCGGAGTGCGCGGAGGCGACGAGCGACGAGGGGGATCGAATCACACTGACGCGGCATGAGCTGGATGCGCTGGTGGAGGAAGCTGTTCAAAAGGACCGCGCCCGCCGGTGACCTTGCGAAGACGGCAAGAAATTTGTGCCGGGACTCTGCGATTCAAAATGCAAATAGACCTTGAAGATTGTTAACGACGGAAGTGGCCCGCGAAAATTTCTCGTGAGAGACGATTCCCCTCTCGACCGCTGCATGTAACAATGCTATGCTCCCGCTCGCGAAAAACTTTCTCTCAGGTGTAGAAGTGGATTCAAGCCATCCCAGCACGCAGCGCCGCCGCAGTGAACGAGTTGCCGAGTCGCTCCCCATCGTAGTTCGAGGAGTGGATCTGCTCGGGCAGCCATTCGAGGAACGGACTGCGACGCTCGCGTTTAACCTTCACGGATGCCGCTACGCGTCGAAGCATCACCTTCCGAAGAACACATGGGTAACGATCGAACTGGCACGGGGCGCACAACTGCATAACGTGCGAGCGCGTGTGGCATGGATACAAAGACCGCATTCGGTGCGGGAGTTTTTCCAAATCGCCGTGGAGTTGGAAAATCCAGAGAATATATGGGCGTTCGAACCCGTACCGCCGGGGTGGGTTGGAGCGGCGGCAAAGGCTCGGGCGCATCAGGAAGCCCTTCGGAAGCAGGACGGAACCGACATGCAGGATGCGCGGCCGCGCGAGATAGAAACAGTTTCACAAGATACGGGGATTTCCAGGGACGAACCAATGGCCGAAATGAACGAGTCGATACGTGCGGCAGCCAATCCAGTCACGGAAGAGGCAGCGAGCGAGAGTCCCTTGATTCGGGATATAGGGGCTGACCTCGAGCGAAGGGCGAATCACGCCGTCGAAGAAGCCGCGGCGAGGGCTGAAGAGCGGATTCGTCAGACGGCGGCAGAGATCGAACGGCGACAAGCGTCTTCATCGGAGGAGTTCCTCCGCAAATGGCATGAAGATTTCGAGCAGGCGCAGCGCAGCGCGCTGGAAGCATTGTCTGCGCAAGCGGCGTCGGAGCAAGGCGACGCTTTGCGGGGGGTAAAGTCCGAAATCGAGGAGAGCTTTGGGCAGACGCGCCGCATGATAGAAGAGGCGGAGAAGAAGGCCGCGGAGCTGCGCCGGCAGAGCGAGGCTGCCTCCGAGGCGGCGAGCCGGATCGCGCAAGCGCGGCTCGGGCTGGAAGCCATGGAAACGGCCCGGGGAACTCACGCGTCGACGGAACGGCCGAAGGAGGAATCGCCGATCTTTGAGGCTGCGGCCACCGGGTGGCGCGAACGGCTGGCTTCGGAAACGTCTATCGCGCAAGCACAGTGGAACGAGTTGTTGCAATCTTCGCTGGATGGCGGGGTACAGCGCATCGTCGACCTGCTGTCGGCGCGTTCGCAGGAAATCGTGCGAAGCACCGAAGCAAAATTTACGGAGCGGTTCAATGAATTGCGGCAGCCGCTCGCGCAACTCACTCTGGAGGCCCGGCAGGCGTCAGCGGAAGTGCGATCTGCTTTGGATCAAGAACTGGCGCGTGCAAAGGCTTCGCTCGGGGAGATCGAGCATTCGGCAAGCCGCATGAACGAGTTTTCGACGCAGATCGAGGCGACGGCGCAGGACTCGGTGCATGAATTACGGCGGCGGTTGGAGGGCATTCTCGACACGCAGACGGAAGAGATGAACCGCCGCGCGGAGACGATCATCAATGGCGCGACGCAAAAAGCGGCGCCCGCACTTGAGTCGCTCGGTCAAAGGCAAGTTGAACAGACGCTCGCCGAAGTCGAGATGAGGCTGGCGCCGCACCTCGACCGCGTGCCGCAACTGATCAGCGAGTTATCCAATCGCGAGGTTCAAGTCGAAGACGCGCTGCGGCTGCATCGCGAGCGACTGCGCCAGGTTTCGGAAAACAGCCAGCGGGAGCTTTCCTCGCATCTGGCGGCGACTGTGGCGGAGGTTCGCAACGACTTTGAGACGGCGCGCCGAGAAGCAATCGCGCGGTGGAACGAGGAATTGGATGCCAGCGGCGTGCGGGCGGCCCACGCAGCGTCGGAATCGATCGAACGCAGCTCCCAATGGTTTCAGCAGGAAACGCAGACGCGGTTGCAAGTGTTGGTGGAGCAAACGCTGGCCGGGGCGAACGCGAGCCTGGAGGAGAAAGCGAATGAAGCGAAGCAGAAGTTTGCGACCGGGCTCGAGGCCGAAACGGCTCCACATTTAGCGCGGATACGAGGGCAGCTCGATACGCTCACAGGGGAGCTGGTCGGCAGCGCGCGAACCCAGATTGAACAGGCAGCGGAAGCGACGGCCGCAGCGTTCGGACAGGTTTTGCGGGGCATTTCCGATCAGGAGGTCGAGCACTTTTCGAACGCGAGTCAAAGTGTACTGCTGGAACGGAATTCCGACCTGGAAGCAGCGACTGGAAGATTTCTCGGTCGATTCGAAACGGATGCGGAAGCATCGCTCGGACGATTGCGGGAGCGGCTTGGCGCCGAGGTGGATTCGAACGTGACGGCAGGGCGGTCGGCGTTGGCGGCCGAATTGAACAACGCAGTTGGGGGATACCGGGCCGAATGCGATGCCCAGCACAAGGAATGGATCGAGAGCCTAGATCGTCTCGGCGAAGAAGCTGCGGGGCGCTACCGCGAACGGCTGGACACAACGTGCGATTCATGGATGGTCTCGTCGGTGCGCCGGCTCAACGAGCACGGGCAGAACGTGATTGAGTCTCTGATGCGTTCGGCGGATCAGGCACTGCGCGACTCATGCGCGCGATTCTTTGAGGGATTGGCCGAGACGCTGCGGGATCGCGGAGGTTCGAATGGAACCGGCAGCTACGCGCCAGGCGCTGCCGCGCGCGAGGGGGTGGAATTACCTCAAGAACATAGCGATACGGCGCTAAACCAGCCGAACCTGTAGTGACCCTGAATTCGTCGAGGCGTTATCAGTATCCATGATCACAGTCAGGATTACTTCAGACCTACGATTTCCCGAACCGAATCCCCTACGTATCTAACCTGCTCCGGACTGAGTGTGGAATAAATCGGAAGGCTCAGAACGTGGGCGCAAGCGCGCTCGGCATTCGGGAAGGTACCCGCGGGGTAGCCGAGGGACGAGTACGCGGGCTGCAAATGGAGCGGCTTCGGATAATGAACGGCTGTCTCAACGCCGCGTTCGGCGAGCTTCGCGATCACGGAGGCGCGATTCTGCACGTAAATGACGAACTGGTGGTAAACGCACTGATCGCGGGGATCATCGACCGGAATTTCGAGGCGGGCTCCTGCCAGCATCTTCCTATAATCGGCGGCAATTTCTCGTCGCTTCATCGTCCATCCATGAAGCCGGCGCAGTTTGATGCGTAGCACGGCGCCCTGGAAACCTTGCATGCGGTAGTTGTAGCCGACGAACTCGTGTTCATAGCGAGCGGTTTGGCCGTGTGACCGGGCAGCGCGGACGAACTTCGCGATCCGGTCGTCGTTCGTAGTCAGCGCTCCGCCTTCGCCATAGGCGCCAAGATTTTTCGTCGGATAGAAGCTGAAGGCTCCTGCATTGCCCATGCTGCCGACGCTCTGCCCGCGGTAGCGCGCGCCGTGGGCTTGCGCGGCGTCTTCCAGGATTTTGAGGTATCGCCGGGCAGCGATTTCGCGGATGGGATTCATGTCAGCCGGGCGGCCGTAGAGGTGCACGGGGAGAATTGCGCGCGTACGGCGAGTGATGGCGCCCTCGATTAGGTTGGGATCGATATTGGCGGTGGAAGGATCGATGTCGACGAAGACGGGCCGCGCGCCGCAATAGGTAATGGCTTCGGCTGTGGCGATGAACGTATTCGGGGTCGTGATTACTTCGTCGCCCTGCTGCACGCCAATGGCGAGCAAACCGAGGTGCAAAGCGGCTGTGCCGCTGCTGAGCGCGACGCAATGGCTGGTGCCGCAAAACTCGGCGAATTCGCGTTCGAAAATTTCAACTTCCTCCCCCTGAATGAAGGCCGCTTTTTCGCAGATGCGATCGAGCGCCGGAAGAATCTCACTGCGCAACTCCGCGCATTCAGCCGGGAAATCCACGAAGGGAACTTTCACAGGCAGCCTTTTGAATCTCAAAAAACTCTACTTGACCACGGCAACGTTCACAAGTCCAAGGGCCGAATCAGATGTGGGTGAGAGTGCCGGTTATCTTCGTGCGGCGCAGAGCCCAGGAAAAAACCGCGAACGAAATCGGGATCAGGACCGCCGCAAAAACGAGCAGAATCAGAAAAGATGGAAGAAGCTCGCGCCACCCGGCACCTTCCAGCAGGGCGGCACGCATGCCTTCGAGGGAGTATGTGACGGGAACCAGTCGTGCAAGAAGTTGCAGAGGCTGAGGCAGCACGACGACGGGATACATCATTCCTCCAACGAGGCCTGAGACGCCCAGGACGACCCACTTCGCGGGATTGCCTCGCTTGAAAAGAATCTGATAGCTCGCAGAAAGAATACCCAGTCCGACAAAGGCCAGAACGGATGCAAAAAGAATGGCGGCTGCTCCAGGCCAGTTCGCGGATTGTGGCCTGAAGCCGAAAAGCAAGACTCCCCACCCCAGATAGACGCAAGTGCGAAGGGCCAGAGCAAAGAATGGATACGCCGCGGAGCCGGCGAGAATCGTCGAGAGCGGGGTTTGAGTGACTAGCAAAGCTTCCAGAGTGCGATTCTGCCGGGCCTCTTCGAGGCTGGACTCGAAGGCGTCGATCGAGACGCTCAGGTAATCGAAGAAGGCGAAGCCCACAAGGGCAAAGGCGAAGTAGCTGCTTCCATGCGGCAACGCGGCAGCGAGCTGCGGGCTTTCAACAAACCGTGAGAGGTAATAGAAGGTCGCAACTCCGAAAAAGGCTTCGAGGGTTTCCAGGACAAGGGCGCCGCGATAGCCCCGTGCGATGGCGAGGTCACGCCAGAAAAAGGCGAGAATTTTCCGGAGCGTGTACATAGGCCTCATGGAAGCACTTCATCGGCGACAGGATGGTGTGTGAGCTTCGCCATGGCTTTTTCGAGCGATGAAGTTCCGGTGGCTGCGCAGAGTCTTTGGGGCGAATCGGAAGCAACGATGATGCCTTTGTCGAGGATGATCACGCGGTCGGCAATCTCTTCGATTTCAGCCAGCAAGTGGGAAGAGAAGAGCAGAGTCGCGCCCTGATTTCGGACAAGTTCATCTTTCAGCAGGCGACGGAAATCGGCGGCGGAGAGCGGATCGAGACTGCGCGTGGGCTCGTCTAGAAGCAAAACTTTGGGGTCGAGAAGGAGCGCGCGCGCGAGCCCGAGTCGATGAGTGAGACCTGTGGAATAAGTCCGAACCTGGCGATCAAGCTCGTCGCTGATGCCCAGCCATCGCGAGACGGCAGCGATGCGCTCGCGCGCCAGCGGGCCCGTCAAGTTATTCATTGCGGCGAAAAAGGAAAGATTTTGCCTTCCAGTGAGGCGAGTGTAGAAGCCTTCATCGCCGCCAGTGTGATATCCGAATTGGCGGCGCGCGTCGGCGGGGTGGCGAATGACGTCGAATCCGGCGATTGAAGCGTGGCCGCGCGTGGCAACGATGAGGGTCGCCAGTATCCGCAGCAAAGTGGATTTACCGGCGCCGTTCGGCCCGGCGAGTGCGACGGCTTCGCCATGATCGACCGCGAACGAAACGCCTCCGAGTGCGCGCTGGGTGGGCCGCGCGAAAGGCTGAAGCAAGGCTTTCCACCCTGAGTGGGCCGGCGGGAAGAATTTTTCGAGGGATTCAACGAGGATCGCGGCATCAGACATCAGTGGCGTTTATAACCGAGATGCGCGAGGGAATCCAGCGCGCACGATGGGCGGAATTTCCCTGGCCATAAGGGTGATTGCCGTTCGCCAGGGCTACCTTGTAGAATGCCCCGGTACCAAGAAATCGAATCGCTCCGGGGTCGGGCGGTTCTCTTTTCGGAACAGGGCGCGTGTGTGCCCGAATCGCCATCCGGGTAGTCTCTAACCTCTGAGGTTTGCGTGGACGCTGCGATTTCCATTCGCTCGATTGTGGTGGCGACGAAAAACCAAGTGTCCTGCGCACTTGGCGATGAGTCAGCTATTTTAAACATGCAAAACAGCGTCTACTACGGCATGAATTCCGTGGGGACCCGCGTATGGAACCTGCTGAAACAGCCGCGCAGCATCCGCGAAATTCGCGACGCGCTGCTCGAGGAATATGAAGTCGGCGAGGAGGAATGCGAGCGAGATTTGCTCGAGTTGCTCGAGCAGATGAGGAAGGAAGGACTCATAGAACTTCGCAGCGCCGCGGCCGTCTAGGTGCGGCAAGCGTAGTTTCCATTCAAACGTTCTGCGTGGGGCCCGCAGAACGTAAAGCCCAGCCGGGGCCTGAGTCGCAACTGCGACTTTATCTGGGGTGACGGGTTGAAATCGCTGGCGGAAAAATGGCGTGGGTTCTGGCGACTCACTGGGTTTGAGCGAGGGATTGTAATCGAATCCGCGATGGCGCTCATCGCTACCTGGGTCGGACTGCGAGTGACCGGTTATCGACGGTGGCAGTCGGTGCTGGTATGGATGACTCCGTTGCAAACATCGTTGCAGCCAGCGGAGCTCGATTCTGCGCGAATGATTGCGCGAATTGAGTCCGCGGCGGCACGGCACTTATTCTCTTGGGCAAGCTGCCTCGAGCAGTCGATGGTCCTTTGTTGGCAGTTGCGGCGACGGAAAATTCCAGCCGAACTACGCCTGGGCGTGCAGAAGCGAGCGGAACGATTCGAAGCGCACGCGTGGGTTGAGCTGCAAGGTGTGGTGCTGAATGACGCCGATGAAACCCACATCCATTTTGTGTCTTTCAATGAGCAAATGGCTTCGGCGGAGACGACGTCACCTTGAGCGGAATCGCCGGCATTTTTAATAGGAATGGAAAGCCGGTCGATCGCGCCCTGCTGCAGGCTCTGACGCACTTTTTGCGCTATCGCGGACCTGATGCACGGGAGACGTGGTCATTCGGTGCGGTGGGCCTGGGGCACGCAATGGTTCGGACAACGCGAGAGTCGCTAAATGAACGCCAGCCCGTCGGCGTCGACGGGCGATTCTGGATAACGGCGGATGCGCGGATCGATTACCGGACAGAACTTGGGGCGAAGCTGGAAGGCGCAGGAAGAAAGCCTTCGCGGACAGCTAGCGACGCCGAGCTGATCCTGCACGCATATGCGGCGTGGGGTTCGGATTGCGTCCAATACTTGCGCGGGGATTTTTCGTTTGCCATCTGGGACATACGCGAAAGGCAGCTCTTCTGTGCGCGGGATCACTTCGGGGTCAAACCTTTCTATTATGCCGAAGCTGGCGGCACGTTCATTTTCAGCAACACTTTAAACTCCGTTCGCATGCATCCGCTGACGACGGACGAGCTGAACGACGCAGCCATTCTGGATTTTCTGTTAATCGGTATGAATTGGAACGACGCGACGACGACTTTCCGCGACGTGCTCCGTCTACCACCGGCTCATTCGTTGACGATTTCGGCTGATGAGTTGCGTCTTCGAGGGTATTGGAAACCGCCGATCGACGGCCGAATTCGCCATCGCGACGAAGCGGAGTATCTGGAACATTTTCGATCATTGCTGAATCAAGCAGTGCACGAACGGATGAGAACGGACCGGGTGGGGATTTTTCTCAGCGGCGGGCTGGATTCTTCTTCCATTGCGGCCACAGCGCGGCGAGTGACCGGGAACTCAGAAAGAGCCGAGCTGCGGGCCTTCACGACAGTGTGCGAATCGTTGGCGCCGGACATCGAGCGGAGGTTCGCGCTGAAGGTGGCGGAGCACCTTCAGATTCCGATTCGCTTCCAAAATTTGAAGAGAAGCGAACCGTTCCGGCGAACTGATGTGAACGAGAGCGCGTGGCCGGAACCTATCGCTGAACCGTTCTTCGCGGACGTCCTTGATGGATTCCGGATGATAGAAGCAAATTGTCGTGTAGCGCTGAATGGTGAAGGAAACGACGCCCTGATGAGCTTCCAGATGACTCCTTATGCGCGCGACTTGTGGCGAAAGAGGGAGTGGCGGAGGCTGCTCCACGAGATGGTGCGGTTTGTGCGGGTGCGGCGCGTGCCGGCGCGGGGAGCAGCTGCGTGGGCGCAGAAGTTATTCGGAAAAGGACCGCTCGTGGGCGTTTTGCCGAACTGGATTTCACCTGACCTGGCGCAGCCGCGGCGTGTGAGGGAACGGTGGGAGGAAATCAACGGCAGGAGCGGCTCGCGCAAACATCCAATCGTGCCAACGGCGCACGCTTCGCTGGAACTGCCCACATGGGCGCAGTTTTTTGAGAGCAACGATCCGGGGGTGACGCATTGTCCCGTGGAAGTGCGCTATCCATTTTTCGATTTGCGGATCGTGGAATTTCTCTTGGCCATTCCACCGTTCCCCTGGTTCTACGAAAAGATGCTGCTGCGGAGCGCCATGGCCGGGCGACTCCCTGAGGAAATTCTTATGAGGCCGAAGACCCCGATGGCAACCGATCCTTTGGTCGCGCAAGTGCGTGCATGCGACGAAACTGCCCTGGATCCGATGAACTGGGTGCCGGAAATGGACCGATTCGTGGATCGCGCCGCCATGCCGAAACTGGCGGGCGAAGATTTGGAGGAGAAAGTTCGAATCGGAGTGCGCCCGCACTGCCTGAACTTTTGGTTGCAGTTCTCGCGGGGAGTCCGGTATAACTTGGTTGCGGAGGCCGGCAATGGTTAAGCCCGTTAAGACGGGTTCGAAGAAGCCTTATTCCTCGCCAAAATTGACTGTTTACGGCACCGTTCATGAATTGACCCAAGCAAACGCGACTCGCGGAAACAGGGATAATTCTCGCCGATTGACTTACACACGACTTTAATCGCGCTTGAGGGAACCTATCTGCCCCAGATGTTCTTCAGGTATTCAGCTTTCGGGCTGCAAATCCACTCGAACACCGAAATTCCTGGCCTGAAACCAGAGAATAACTTTGTCTTTGTCCCGGACTTCGTCCTGCGCCTGGGATACCGCCCTGATCTAGGCGATCCGGCTGGCGGTTCATCGGATCGTCTCGTTTACGTGAGTAGCATGAACGATGAGGCGGGTCAGCCTGCCCTGAAGATCTGGGAGACAAATGGAAGCGGATTTTTCCACCTCGTCTATTGCGACGGAACGCAATTCTGGCTGGATCGAGCAGGAACGAAGCTCTGGGCGACTTGGGAAGCGAATTGCTCCATCGAGACTACCGCTTTGTATTTGATGGGGCCCGTTATGGCATTGGTTCTTCGGTTGCGTGGGGTGATCTGTTTGCACGCCAGCGCCGTGATCGTGGAGGGACGAGCCGTCGCATTCGTTGGACCGGAAGAAGCAGGCAAATCGACGATCGCCGCGACGTTTGCGCAGAGAGGATTTTTAATTTTATCGGACGACATTGTTCCCCTGGTGGAAAAGGGGGAGGAGTTTTTTGCCCAGCCCGGGTCTGCGCATTTGCGGCTCTGGCCCGAATCCGTGGAAATGCTGTTCGGCGGTCGCCAAGCGCTGCGTCCGCTACTGCCGGGTTGGGAGAAGAGAAGGCTTTCCGAGGGGGATCACAATTCCAGGTTCACGAGCGAACCTGCTCCGTTGGCGGCTATATATACGTTAGGCGCGCGGAGCGCGGACGATTCAGCGCCTTGCATCGAAGGACTGAGCCAGCAAACGGCTTTAATAAACCTGGTTGCGAACAGCTACGCCACCCAGTTGATCGACCCTAAGATGCGAGGCGAGGAGCTGGAGTTTTTCGGGCGACTGGTCTCGCGGGTTCCTGTGCGGCAATTGACGGCGCATGCAGAGGCAAGGCGATTGGATGAATTGAGCGAGGTAGTTTGCGGGGATTTCGCTTCTTTGGGCTGGAAGGGGATGCATCCGCGATGAGAAGGAGGCGAGGTTTGTAAGGGCTTGGCAGTTTCACTTCTGGACACTTTCCGTTCCACCTTGGCACAGCCCAAAACGAAACGTGCTACCATCCCGTCGCAAATGTCGTTTCAGGTTCAGGTACGGGAGCGTTCATTCGCGGAATTCCGGAAGAGTGCGTTGCCTCGGTATCAAAACAAAAGGCAAAATCCAAACGGGAAGCGAGCATTCGGTTCCCAACACTTGGGGCTAGAGGATAGATCAGGAGGATCATCGCAATGAAGATGAGGGCTTCGTTGCTGAAATTTTCAAGTGTGCTCGGTCTGGCGGTGTTCATGGCCAGCTGGGCGCTCATTAGCGCCCATCGCAATCTGACGAAATACGCCGTAACAGAGCCATCGAATCTTTCGGCCGCTCAAGTGACGCGAATCGGCGCGCAATACGGGCGCTTGCCTCTGAGCTTCGAGCCCAATCAGGGACAGACGGCGCCAGAAGTGGACTTTTTGTCGCAAGGAAACGGATATGAACTCTTTCTGACGCATCAAGACGCGGTACTCGCCTTGCGCCAGCCGATGGCGATTCATACCTCGCGACTAAATCGCACCAGCTACTTAAGGGAAATGCGAAAGGCGCGACAAGCGGCAAAGACCTCGGTGGTGCGGTTGCACTTTGAAGGGTCAAACGCAAATGCAGAGTTGACCGGCGTGAATCGGTTGCCGGGCAGAACCGACTACTTTACGGGAAAGGATTCCAGGAAATGGCGGACGGGCGTGCCCTCATTCGCCCAAGTGGCTTATCGCGGAATCTATCCGGGAATCGATGCCAAGTTCTACGGCAATCAAACCCAGCTTGAGTATGACTTTGTTGTTTCGCCGGGAGCCGATCCGAACGAGATCGCGCTGGATGTGGAGGGCGCGAAGGGATTGAGGATCGATGCGGACGGGAATCTGGTAATGAGGATAAACGGAGGCAACCTCAGACTATTGAAGCCAACCGTCTATCAAGAAGCGGCTGGGAACCGGCGCGAAATCGCTGCGAACTATGCGATCGGTTCCGATAACCGCGTCAAGTTCTCGGTCGGAACATACGATTCGAACGAACCGCTCGTAATCGATCCAGTTCTGGATTATTCGACGTACCTCGGCGGAAGCGCGGGAAACTCCGCACTCGGCGTGTTTGATTTCGGTTATGGCATAGCAGTGGACGCCAAAGGCGACGCCTACGTGGCCGGCCAAACTGTTTCCCTGACCTTTCCGACGACCGCTAGCGGGTATACACCGGGCCCGCTGGCAAGCAATCCAAATGGCGCGGTTTTTGTCACGGAGCTGAATCCGACCGGCACGGCAGAGCTTTATTCGACGTATTTAATCGGAACGGATGCCCAAGGTGATTATGGGTTTGCGCTTGCACTGGACCCATCAGGAAACGTGTACGTGACGGGACAGACCTTCTCTACGGGTTTTCCAGTGACGGCGAATGCAGCCGAGGGAACCGCACCTGCAAACGTAACAATCAATGGAACGGCCTTCCTTTCAAAGATCAATCCCTCTCTCTCGGGCGCCAATTCGCTTTTGTACTCGTCGTATCTCGGCGGGACTGGTGGCGAGTGGGGCAACTCGGTAGCCGCGGATGCGACTAACAACGCGTACATAGCCGGCTTCACGACGTCGACCGATTTCCTGAGCACAGTGACCACTGCAACCGGGTACCAAACATCGAACCCCGAGCCCACGCCAACCAACGGGACCGCCTTCCTAGCGGTAGTCAACACGGCGGGTTCCGGAGCCAGTTCTGTCGTCTACTCCACGTACCTGGGCGGAAACGGCACCAACGCGGCCAATCTTGGGTATGGAGACCAGGCGTTCGGGGTCGCTGCTGACTCTTCCCAGAACGCATACGTAGTTGGCGGCACTTCATCGACGAATTTCCCGACATTGAACGGGCTGCAGGGCAGCGTTAACGCGAGCAATACAGTAGGCGAAGGCTTTGTTTCTCGATTCAACACAGCCAAAACTGGTGCGAGCTCGCTGGTCTATTCGACCTATCTCGGCGGAGAAGTCTTCGACGTGGCCACAGGCGCGGCTCTGGAGCCTGGGAACGCAACGCCCGCGAATGCCGTTTACGTAACGGGGCAAACGGCCTCAACACAGTTTCCCGTATCACAAGGAGCCTACGCTTCAACTGTAAATGCGAATGGAATCGTTTTCGCAACCATTCTTGACACAACGCAATCCGGGAATGCGTCGCTGAAGTACTCGGCGGTGGTGGGTGGCTCGGGAGGTGACTTGGGAAATGGGATTCGGGCCGATTCTTCAGGCAATGGTTACGTTGTAGGCTCTACGCAATCCGCGAATTTCCCCGTTACGCCCGGCGCTTTTCAGACCAGCAATAACAATAAAACTGGAACGACGGCACTCGTGTTCGAGGTGAATCCCGGCGGCAACGGCAATGCAGACCTTGTGTATTCGTCCTATTTCGGAGGCAGTGGGCCCGGTGCCGATAGAGGATGGGCGATTGCGCTGGATAGCTCGAACGACGTCTACATCACCGGCGAAACCGGATCGACGAGCAATTTCGCCGTTTTCCCAGCGGGAGCGTTTCAGACGACGATGACACAATTTGACGCCAGCGCCACGGATGCAGCCTTCGTCGCGGAACTGACGCTGGAGCCCACGATGTCATTCTCGGCGACGACGCTGGCCTTCGGAAACGAAGCCGCAGGCAGCACCGCAACCGCGTGCGGCGCTCTGAACCCATGCGAAGTGACGCTGGTCAATAACACCAGCGCCGCAATTCCGATCACCGTGGGCGCGATCACGCCGGTGGGCACTGGTTTCGCCGCGGGCGTTCCGTCTTGCGGCGCATCCGTCGTGCCTGGAACAGCCTGCACAATAGCGGTGACGTTCACGCCGCCGGCGAACGGGCCCGACGTGGGGACTCTGCCGATCAGCTTTACAGCGGGAAATAACCTGGTAGCCAGCACACAGAATATTACGCTAACAGGAACTGGGGCCAGCTTCACGGTGGCGCCTAATCCGCTGCCAAGCTTCGGTTTTGAATTGGTCACGACTACGAGTGCGGCGCAGCAGGTGATTCTGACGAACAACAGCGCCTCGGCTTTGGCGTTCACTACAGCGGCGACCGCACCGTTCGCAGAAAACGACAATTGCATGGGGAGCGTGGCCGCGAACAGCATGTGCACGCTGAACGTGACTTTCGCGCCCACCGTCACAGGAGCCGCGAATGGAACCCTGACGGTCACGTCGGGGGCGGTAAACGAAGTGGCGCAGTTGAGCGGGAGCGGCGGAGACTTTTCTGTGGCGCTTCCGGCATCGATTTCGGTAACCAACAACGCGGGAAGCGGAACCGCGAACTTGACGGCGACCACGGGATTCGCGCCGAGCGTGAGCTTCGTGTGCACGACGACGATCCCGAATGGAAGCTGCTCGGCTGCGACGACGACCGCGCCAAATTCAGTGAACATCATGGTTTCGGTTTCGGCATCCGTGCCGCCTGCTTCGCGGCGGTTCGATACCTGGCGAATGTTGCGGCCGATGGCGCCGGTAGCGGCAGTGGTGCTTGCCTTGTTGAGCTTGCCGCTCGCGAGGCGGCGCAGAATCTGGTTAGGATTTGCCACACTCGTCTTGATGGTGGCTGTCCTTTCCTCCTGCACCGGAAACCTGACCGGGGCCAAGACGTATGCGCTCAGCCTTATGGCAAGCTCAAGCACTGACGGCAACGGTTCAACCGTGAGCCATTCGTACTCGACGTCCGTGACGGTCACGAAATAGAGTCCAGTTCTAACCAGCCGCGCGCTCTCGCGGGAGGGCGCGCGGTTTTCTTTGTGTCCAGGCCTCTTTACCTCTGCTCAATTTTCGCCTGCGATGCCCGGACAACCCAGCACATCCCGTGGTTATCTAAGAACCGCGAATGATTGTTAGTCTCGCCGGAGAGTGATGATTCGCAGCAATGCATGTATGATTGGCGGCTTGTCGTAGTGCGCGATTGACACCTGGGGAGTCGGCGTCGACATGGGAGGCCGGGCGTAAATGAAGATCTTTTTAAGAGTGATGGTGTTCTGGATGTTCTGTGCCGTTCCATCCTTCGCGCAGACGCCAAGGATTGAGTTGGCGGCCGGCCCGACATTCGATCGGTATACCGCTCCGAACGGGTTTGACTTGAATATGGTGGGATGGACGTTTTCGGGAGAGTACAACGTGTTCCGATGGCTGGGCGGTGAGTTTCAGGCGTCAGGCGATTACAGCAACAAAGCAACAATCGGGAGGACTAGCGTTTACACGGTGCAGGTGGGTCCGACTTTTTACCCTTTTCGCCATCACAAGCTGACGCCCTGGGGGCACGCCTTGGTGGGTGAAGGGTATTATCGGGATGAGATTCCCCAAAATGGCGGGTTTCCCGCGCAAGTGAATTCCGATTTTGCATTCACGTGGCGCGTGGGAGTGGGAGCTGATCTGAACCTGAAACGGCACTGGGGAGTTCGTTTGCTTCAATTCGACTACGGCTCGACACGATTCTTCAGCAATAAGACAGGTCAACCGGACTACCGGATTTCCATCGGGGTTACATACCGAATCGGCACTAAGAAGTAACGTCTGGAGGACGGGTTTTCTCCGCGAACGACGGGGCGGCGACGAATCCTCGCGAATTTGCTCTTGCGGAGGGAGCAATAGCCGTAGCAGATTACGACGTTGTGGAACTCCCTCTCGTAGGAAACAATGCACGACGCTGGATTCTGCTGGGATCGGTCGCTATCGCCGCCGTACTCATCTGGCAAGCGACCCAGATCGCGCTAGCCAACCACCTCATTCAGTCGCAGTCCTCCGAAAGAATTGAGCGCGGGATTCGATTGGTTCCGGGCAACGCCGACGCCTGGGACCGGCTTGGCCGTTACAGGCAATGGGACCTGATGAATCCCGATCCGTCGTCCGCCATTGAGGATTACAAGAACGCTGTCCAAAGAGAACCGACGTCTCCTTACTACTGGATGGATCTAGCAAGCGCATACGAAGATGCAGGAAATTTCGGAGACGCGCGTGCGGCATTCCGCCATGCTGAGGGAATTTATCCGGCATCGGCGGATGTCGCGTGGCATTACGGAAATTTTCTGCTGCGGGAGGGGATGACAGAGGAAGGAATCAGTGAGATCGGCAAAGCGGTTCGCGTGGATCCTTCGCTGCTACCGCAAGCGGTCTCGCGAGTGTGGCATGCAAATCACGACGTAAATCTTCTGGTGGACCGGATTCTGCCGCCAACTCTGGAGTCTTATCTTGCCGCGATCGATTTTTTTGACTACGCGCAGGAGCCGCAGCCTGCGCTTCTGATCTGGCGCAGAGCCGTGATGTTGGGAGAGCCAATTCCTCTCAAGCGTTCCTTCCCGCTAATCGACGAGCTGATTTGGAGCGACCGGTCTGAGGACGCGGAGCAAGTTTGGCTGGAGGCGCTTCGAGCGGCTGGGAAGCCTCACGAACGCGCGCCGGACAATTCAGTGGTTTGGGATGGTGAGTTCGCGGAGCCTTTTTCCGATGGCGGACTCGGATGGAGATGGGAACCTCCGATTGGCGTCGCCATCGATTTCGATGCGGCGAGGCAACTGAGCGGCACGCGATCCGTGCGACTGGATTTCGGCGGAAGCACGAACCTGGAGTTGAATGAGCCGCTGCAGTACGTTCCCGTCCAGCCGAGCCGCATCTACAGGTTCCACGGATACCTGCGGACGGAGCGAATCAGCACGGAGAGTGGTTTGCGATTTTCGATTGTCGATCCGCATCATCTGTCAGATACGAATGTGTTGACCGACAATCTAACAGGCACGAATGGCTGGACGGAAGTGAACGCGGAGGTGCAGACGGGCCCGAAGACGCATTTCCTGCTGGTGCGCGCGTTTCGGCGCCCGAGCCGTCTCTTCGAGAACAAGCTCACAGGCACCGCGTGGATTGCCGATGTTTCGCTCATTGCATCCGACACGGAACTGAAGGACTCGAAGCAATGAACTTCGTCAGGGGAGGGATATGTTTCCTGCTGGCATTCAGTGTTTTGGCGTTCGGCGGAGTTGAGGTTTGGTCCGGAGCGGTTGTCGAAATCGGGGCTGCCGTTCTGCTGGTGACGTGGGCAATCGTCACGTGGTCGGAAGCAGATGCGAAGATCCAGTGGAATCCGCTGAACTGGCCGATCCTGGCGCTGGTGGGGATCGGCCTGTTGCAATTGGTCTTTCATCGCACCGCGTATGCGTACCTTACTCGGACAGAAATCGTGAAATTTTCGGCTTATGCCGTGCTGTTTTTCTTGACGGCGCAAGTGTTCCGACAGAGACCGGACCTGACAAAATTGGTATGGTTTCTGATCCTGCTCGGATTCGGAGTTTCGCTCTTCGGGATCGTGCAGCACTTTACGACGACCTCAAAAATCTACTGGTATAGAGAATTGCCGCTCGGCGGTGATCTTTTTGGGCCCTACGTGAATCGGAACCATTTCGCCGGATTTGTTGAGCTCGTGGCTCCTGTGGGATTGTCATTGATGGCGTTTCGGGGTGTGCGCCGAGATCTTTTCCCGTTGGCCACCCTGCTGACGATTATTCCGGTGAGCGCGCTGATTCTATCCGGCTCGCGCGGTGGAATCGTGAGCTTTGCGTTCGAGCTTGGAGTCCTCGCGCTGCTGGTGCGCAGCCGAAAGTCGCGCGAAGGCCCGCGCATGGCGGCCGTGGGCATCGTGGCGCTCGCGGCGGTCGCATTGATTCTGTGGATTGGTGCTGGGAAAGCGATTGAGAGATTTTCGACGCTGCCGAGTGGCGACACTTCGCTCGCGCGGCGCGGAACGATGGTGCGCGCATCGGCTGAAATCGTGCGCGATCATCCGATCTTTGGCGCCGGGTTGGGTACCATCGTGGCGGTATATCCGCGATATGAGACGTACTATGACGGTCGAGTGGTGGAGCATGTTCACAACGATTACATGGAAGGCCTGGCTGAGACCGGGATTGTGGGTGGGCTGTGCGGCTTAGCCTTTCTGACCCTGCTTTACATGCAGGCGCGAGGGGATTTTGAAGCGGAGCAGGGGCACTTCTCGCGCGCAATACACGCAGGGGCAATCGTTGCCGTTTCCGGGCTTTTGCTGCACAGTTTTGTCGATTTTAATTTGCACATACCGTCGAACGCTTTGCTGTTTCTGGTGCAGTGTCATCTGGCGACGTGCACGCCGCTGCCCTCGGAATCGCCGCGGCAGCGGACGAGGCGCAGGAGTCATGACGATGCCGAGGTTGCGGTTTGATTGAGCCGCGCTCTGCCCGCAAAACAAAGATTGGGGTGATCGGTCCCGTAGAGCAACGAACATGCTAGGGCTCGTTGCCGGGTGCATCGTTCTCACCTGGATGGCCTGTGGAATCCTCCTGATCGGAATCGGTTCGTTAACGCTCCGCGCTTTCTCTCAAGCTTTCAGTGCCCTCGACGCGTTGTGGGTGGGACTGATCACATCAGCTACATTTCTGGCGATATGGAACCTTTTCTGGCCTATAAGTTCAAGCGCGGATTACTGGCTGGTGTGCTCGGGGATCTTGGGCGTTTACTGGCAGCGCCGCCAGCTTCTCGGAGAGGCGAGAGAAATCCTTTCGCGCAAAATCCTGCTGGCTGTTTATGCCGCGATTTGCGCGGCAATCGCGTTCCGAGCTGCGGGACCGTGTGAATATTACGACACGGGGCTATACGGTGCGCAGATGGTTCGCTGGGCGCAGGCGTATCCGGCTGTCTTCGGGCTTGCCAATGTGCACGGCCGGCTGGGTTTCAATTCATTGGTCTTCTCAATCGACGCTGCGCTAGGGCACGGGCCGTGGAGCAACTTCTACTTCCATCTGTTTGGTGGATTCAGCTTCTGCGTTTTGTGGTCTGCACTCCTGCCTGCTTGCAGCCGTGTGATTCGCGGCGAAGATATAGAGGCATCGGACTGGTTTCGTGCGATTGTGGCTGTCGCATTGTCGATCTGGTCAGCTCGCGGCTTCGTGGTCGGTACCACGACCGACGAGCCGAGCGCCGTTTTATGTTTGGCTGCGGCGGCGATGATTTTTGAAGCGCTGCAGCAGAAGCAATTTGTCATCGACGCATCATCCGCGATGGATAGCTCACACCGGCTTCTAAAGCTTGCCATAGCGGCGACACTCCTGGTGTTGGCGGTGACCTTCAAGTTGTCAGTGATTGTTTTTGCATTTCTGAGCTGGATTTTGGCTTTCACAATTCTTTATTCGGCGCGGAAACAGTCTCGTTTGCCGTGGGTGGCAGGTGGCGCTGGAATTTCCGTGCTTGCCCCGTGGTTGGCTGGCAGGGTGATTCTCAGCGGATATCCCTTCTTTCCTAACTCCTCATTCGCTTTCTCCGGCGACTGGCGTGTCCCTCGCGCTATCGCCGACATGTATGAGGCGTGGGTGCAGATCTGGGGCCGCACGGAACTGACAGGAGCTGAAGGTGTAGGCTGGTTGCGACCGTGGCTTCACGCCGCTATTCGCCACAGAGCGGGTTTCCAAGTGCCGATGGGCATTGCTCTCATCGGATTCGCGGCTTTGATCGTCGTGCGAACTCCTGCACGATCGATTCAGATGCGGGGGATTTGGCTGCTTTTGCCATCGATTAGCGGCATTTTGTTTTGGTTTTGGAAGAGCCCGGATCCCCGATTCGGCCAGCCGGCGATATGGACGTTGGCTGCCACCGTGGGCAGCCTCGCGATCGAGCAAGCGCGGGCAGGGCTGAAATTGCTTCGCCCAAGATTCATTGTGTCCGCGTTGGCCGTGGCCATTATCTGGTGCCTTTTCTCGTTTGGATGGCGCCGCGCATATCAAGTGCTGGAGCCGGTCGATGGGTTTTCGGGTTTGCCCAGCCCAGAGATAGCGGCTCGTCACACGTCGTCCGGGCTTACGGTCTACGTGCCTGTGAAGGGCAACCAGTGCTGGGAATCTGCTCTGGTATGTACTCCTTACTTCGATGAGAGTCTCGAAATGCGCTCTCCTTCGAACATGCGGTGGGGATTCCGGTCAGAAGGATTGCTCGAATTACCTGATGCGGCGCTCCTGAAGAATCGTGGCAACTCTCCAAATGGGACCTGCACTTATTTCTCGTGCGCCTCGACGGCGACGCCGAATGTAGCGTTGTGGAAGATGGATCGAATCCGCGGTCCGCTCAAGAACGGATCGTTCAATTGGGTAAAAACGAAATAGTCGTACTTCTCAGGCGCAAGGGCGTTCGGAGTGTTCCACCAGTACGACCTGTCCACGGTGTCGTATGGCGCTATGGTCGTCGCATGATATCGCCGGGTATAGAAGTCGATCTCCGGCTGATACCACCAAGTGCCACCGATTCGGACGTTGGCTAGGTTTCGCGATTGTGCGTCCGCGTAAATGGTGCGGAAAAGATCGCGGGAGATTACGTCGTATTGGTTATATCTGAAGTATTTTGTGTTTAGTGAGGCCGTATAGTCCGCGATCACGGCACCTGCAATCAAAATACAAACGATTTTGAGCCAGCCCCCAACGAAGCTGGAGGAAAGTTCTCGGGCCACTAGAATTGCCGCCACTGTAAATAAAGGTACGAGGTACAGGCTGGTCCGAGCTACCGGATAGTTCATTTGGATGGTAGCGTGAAGAATCCAATTCAAAACTACTGCTCCCATCGCCGAGCCTGCAAAAAGAAGTGTGTTTGCGCGGCCCGCACTGATCGGTGGATCGCGCCGCGAAAGAAAAACTAGACCACAGGAAATGAAGCCAAACAGGAGAGGCAACATGACGTAAACGCCTAGGTCCGAAACTGATTTCAGAAAACTTCCAGGCGAGAGCGGAAGAGCTCCCAGACTGACCGAATAAATGTCGCCGGTCCACTTGTAGAGAAAAGAGGAGTTGAAGATGTCGCGAAGCGAGTCACTGGCACTGTGGAGTCCCATGGCAAATTGCGCCGGGCGGGCTTGGATGAGAAATGGCCAAAAAATCGACAGTCCCACAGCCGCTCCTGGCACCAGAAAAATCCAGGCGAAAGTTCTGACCGACAATTTCCAATTGAAATAAGCGCGTAAAACCAAGAAGAGCGATACGGTCAAACTTGCCAACGGAATCGCGTTGGTAACGTTCGCTGTCACTGACAAGGCCAGCAGAATGGAAACCGTGCCACATTCTCTGCGGAAGCCTTTGTCCTCAAAGTCGCTTTCGGACCTGCCTAGGAGATCGGCCGCAAAGTACATTCCGCAAATTAGGAACCCGAGTCCTAAACTGTATCCTCGCGCCGCGGCCATGAAGTCCATCGTGGTCGGATGCAGGCAAAGAAGGGCGACGGATGCCAGCATGAGGAGTTTTTCGCCGAAGAGCTTGCTGCTCAAGAGGTAAGCCCCGATCAAATAAAACGCGGCGCCCACCAAGGCGGGAAGACGAAGCGTGAATTCGGTTACGCCCAGAAGCTTGACGCATGGCTTCGCCAGCAAGGTGAACAGTACGTGGTTGGTCGAATTAAATTGGAGCGCACTCAGAACACCACCATCTAGGAACCACGTATATTCCAAAGCTTCGTCATGAGCAATCGGTTGGGTGGCTGCGCGGTAGACGGACAGGGAAAAAATGAAAATCAACAGCAGCAGAGCCGCACTCCGGCACGCGAGTTGAAGTGCGCCCAAGTCTTGCGTTCCTCGAAACGCTGCCCCAGCGCCCCTTCGACGATCACCGGGCGCATCACACGGCGCCGCATCCAGATTTTGAGGCAGTCCTGCCAAGAGAATGGCCCTAACCCTGAATCGCCAGCATTTCTAATATGCCGCGAAGATAAAAGCAACCAAGCGAGGGTGACCGGCGACAAATTGGAATCTCACGTTGACAGGTTTGCTGCTACTGCGCCATAGTGTCGCGGGGTCATCTCTCTCGATGGATTTGAAAGTCCGTGGAGTTTCGCCCGGGCTCGCGGTGAGGCTTGCGTGCATGCTGTTGTGCCTGGCGGTTTTTCCGGTTAGGAGCGCCTGGAGACAGCAAAAAGAAGAAACTCCCAAGCAGACAAACGAGAAAATCCAAGAGCTTGCCAGCCTGGCTCGGACCCGAGCGGTAGACACGCCGATCGGAACCGGCGATCTTTTGCACGTGGACGTATTCGACATTCCGGAACTTTCTCGCGAACTGCGGGTTAGTGATACCGGGGACATAAGCTTCCCTTTGATACCGGGCAGGATTCATGCCGCCGGACTGACGACGTTTCAGCTCGAGGGGCAGCTGGAGCAATTGCTGGTTGAAAATGGATTGGTGTCGCACCCGCAGGTATCCGTCTTCGTTAAGGAGCAAAATAGTCAAGGAATTTCGATCGTCGGAGCCGTGAGCAAGCCGATGGTTTATCAGGTTATCCGGCCGACGACGTTGTTAGAGGTGCTTGCCGACGCGGGAGGCATTACCGATGACGCGGGCAGCGTCATCATTATCACGCGCCCCGAGCGACCGGGAGCGGTAATCGCGGTGGCCGACCCGCCTGGCGCGGCCTCCCCAGATCCTCCGCCGGACCCGCAAGCCGATTCGGAAATCATCACGATTCAAATCAAGGATCTGCTTGATTCCGGCGACTCGAAGTTCAACGTTCAGGTCTTCGGAGGCGACATCATCAGCATCCCGAAAGCTGGCATTGTTTACGTGATGGGTGCAGGCGTGTCGCAGCCGGGCGGCTACGTAATGTTGGGTCACGGAGATCAAATCACCGTACTGAGGGCGGTTGCACTGGCGCACGGCCTGACTGGATTCGCGAAGTCCGATGAGGCGGTGATCATGCGAACAAACCCGCTAACAGGAAAGCGCGACGAGATCCCGGTTCATATAAAGCAGATCGAGAAGCACAAGGATGAGGACCTCGCCATGAAGTCGAACGACATATTGTACGTGCCGGACAGTTTCGGGAAAAAGGCGCTTGCGAAGGGCGGCGAGGCCGCACTCGGCATCGGCACATCCGTTGTGATCTACCGGGCGGCTTATCAGTAGGAGAGCGGCGAGAGCATGGAAGAAGCCTCCAAACTGAGTTTGCGTGACCGAAGAGCGGGAGAGGCTCTCACCGTTGTTCCTGCACCATCCGTGCTTCCGTGGGACCAGGTCCCGCGCGAGCCCCATCTACTCGATTACGTCATCATTCTCCGCAAGCACCAATGGCTGATTCTTACGTTTCTGCTGACGGTAGTGACTGTGGTGACGATTGCCTCGTTCAAGATGAAGCCGGTTTATGAGGCAGCTGCGCGCGTGGAGATCGACAAGGAAACGCAGAACCCGTTGAGGTTCCAGGACGAGAACTCGTACGACGATTACATGGACTCTGAGGATTACCTGGAAACGCAGGCAAAGATTCTGCAGAGCGAGACGTTGGCTTTGCAGACCATCCGATCACTCGATCTCGGGCGCTATCCTGAATTCGGAGGCTCGTCCAATGCACTCACATTTGCGCAGGGCGCGAGCGGATCGAAACGCCCGGCGATACTGAGCGCTTTCTTGGGAAGCTTGAGCGTCAAGCGCGTGCCAAACAGCCGGCTGATTGAAGTGAGGTTTGAAGCCGAAGACCCGCAACTTGCGGCGCTCGTTGTGAACACGCACCTGCAGGACTTCATCGAACAGAATTTTCGAAGCAAGTACGATGCGACCACGCAGGCTTCTACCTGGCTTTCTGCGGAGCTGGAAGAACTGCGGATGAAAGTGGAAAAGTCGGAAGACGAACGAATCGCATACGAGCGAAAGAACCAAATCTGGCAAATCGATGAGAAGCAGGACATAACCACACAAAAATTGGCTGACCTCAGCAAGACCTTAACGGACGCGCAAATGACTCTTGCTGAAAAAGAGGCTCTTTACCGCATGGCCGTCTCCGGCAGTGTGGATTCCCTGCCTGCCGCCCATGACAGCCCGGTGATCCAGGATTTGATTAAGCGGAAATCACAACTGGAAGAAGATTACGCCGAGGCCGTGGATCAGTATGGGCCAAACTATCCCAAGGTGCAGCGACTGGCCGCCCAACGGAAAGAGATGGAGGATGATCTCGCGAAGCAGCGGGCTCTCGTTGTGGAGACCATCAAGACTGAATACGATACGCAGCGGAACCACGTAGCGATTCTGCAAGAGGCATTGGACCGGCAAAAGGCTGAGGCGAACGATCTGGCAGAGAAGCTGGTCAACTACAACATTCTTCAGCACGACGCCGAGGCGAACAAGCAATTGTATGACGGTTTGCTGCAAAAGCTGAAAGAGGCGGGAATATCTGCCGGATTGCGTTCGAGCAATATACGCGTGGTCGATCCAGCGCTCGCTCCGACGACGCCTTCACGCCCGCAGAAGGCCCGAAACATTTCGCTCGCCTTTCTAGTGGGTTTGGTTGGCGGAATGGGACTCGCTGTATTCCGGGAATATCTGGACAATACGGTCAAGTCGCCAGATGACATCGAGACGCTTACGGGACTGCCGTCACTCGCGGTTGTCCCGTCGCTGCCGGGATTGAATGGGCATCACAACAGGCTGTCTCGTCTCGCTCGGTCAGCTGCTCCCCAAACCGCTTCAGGTCCGAAGGTCGAGCTGCTCTCCTACATCCAGCCCAAATCGACGATTTCGGAGGCGTTTCGCGCGCTGCGCACTTCGCTGCTGCTCTCTCAGGCAGAGCACCCGCCTCAAGTGATCCTGGTGACGAGCGCCCTGCCGCGCGAGGGCAAAACCACGGCGGCCGTAAATCTCGGCGTGACTCTCGCTCAGTTGGGCGACCGAACGCTCCTGATGGACTCCGACCTCCGCAAGCCTGGCATCCGGCGGGCCCTGAATCTGACCGTTGGTAAGGAAGCGGGACTCAGTTCCTATCTAGCTGGAGTGTCCACACTCGATGAAGTGACGGTACCGCATCCCACAATCAGCAACTTAACGGCTCTAACGACTGGACCGGTTCCACCGAGTCCAGCGGATCTTCTCTCGTCTCACAAGATGCGTGAGGCGATCGCTGAACTTCGGCGAAGGTTCAAGTTTATTGTGATTGACTCGCCGCCTGTGATGGCAGCGACAGACGCAGTGATTCTATCGGCGTTGACAGACGGGGTTCTGCTGGTGGTGCGCAGTGGTGAGACCCCCAAAGAAGCGTTCACACGGACGCGCGATTTGCTGGCAGCGGTGAAGTGCCGGTTGCTGGGAGTGGTGCTTAACGCCGTGGACTCGAGTGCTCCGGATTACTACTACTCCTACCGGTATTATCCCTATGCCTACGGCTACGGTTACGGGGAGGACGTTGGCAAAGAGGCGGCGATTTCCGCAGGAAACGATGAAGTGCAGAAATCCTAACGAGAGAGGTGGTGCTTGCGCTACCTAATCACTGGCGGTGCCGGATTCATCGGATCGCATCTGGCTGAGGCGCTCCTGAACCGCGGCGATAGCGTGTTCATCCTGGACGACCTTTCCACTGGAAGCGTGGAAAATATCCGCCATCTGAAGACTTTCGATCGCTTCCACTACTTCTTCGATACCATCACGAACAAACATCTTCTCGCTGAGCTCGTGGACGAATCCGACGCGGTCATTCATCTGGCGGCAGCGGTTGGTGTGCGGCTGATTGTCGAGAGTCCCGTACGCACGCTTGAGACGAACGTTTACGGCACGCAATTGGTTTTGGACGCGGCATCGAAGAAACGAAAGCTTGTCCTGGCCGCATCGACATCCGAAGTGTACGGCAAAAGCGATAAGGTACCTTTTCGCGAAGACGCCGACCTCGTTTTGGGACCGACAACAAAGGGCCGCTGGAGTTACGCGGCATCGAAGGCGCTCGACGAATTTCTGGCGCTATCGTACTGGAAAGAGAAAAAACAACCCGTGATCGTCGTAAGGCTCTTCAACACGGTTGGGCCGCGACAAACCGGGCGGTACGGCATGGTGCTGCCGACATTCGTGCGTCAGGCTCTCGAGGGCATGCCGATCACGGTGTTTGGCACAGGGGCTCAGTCTCGCTGTTTCTGCGACGTTCGGGATACGGTGGAGGCAGTAACACGGTTGATGGCAAAAGACGCGGCCGTGGGCGAGGTCGTCAATATCGGCACCGACGAGGAGATCTCGATTGAAGCGCTGGCACGATTGATCAAGCTACGGACCAACAGCGCATCCCCGATCGAACACATCGCCTACGACCAGGCCTATGAGCCGGGGTTTGAGGACATGCTGCGCCGAGTTCCCTCACTCGAAAAGTTGCAACAACTCGTTTCCTTCCGGCCTTCGACTCCCCTGACGGAAATTGTTGACCGGGTGATCGATGCTTTTCGGAAGAAGCTCGAAGCGGAATGGGCTCCCCGGGATGGGTCCGACAGGCGAGCGGTAACAGGGGCGACCGTACTTTGAGTGAACTGAATCACTTTAAGGCATTCAAGTGAGCTGCGTACCTTCGCATGCGACAGCAACGGTTGTCACCAAGTTGAAGGTGCCGATGTCGTCGTAGCGGTGCTTCAAATTCTGGGCTTCGAGTGGCATCCATGGCATATTCGTCGATGGGCGAAGCTAAGGACATAGGGCTGTGAATTCCATGTCGCCAACCATTCAGCAACGCGTCGAAGGCGGGGCGCTGGGAGCAACGTCGCACGCGGGTGACACCGCGAGAACCAGCCTGTCCGTTCTAGTGCCGGTCTACAACGAGCAATTTTTGGTGGCGACCAGCCTGGGAAGGCTGAAAGCGCTGAGCGAATCGCCTCTGCTCGAGCGGATCAAGGTAATTGTGGTTGATGATGGCTCGTCCGATGCCACGCCATTGGCCATCGCAGGTTTTCGCGAGGCGCTCAAGTCAGAACCGACCGATCCGAAATTTAGCTGGGTATGGATTCAGCACGACAAGAACAACGGCAAGGGAACGGCAGTCAGAACTGCATTGTCCCACGCGGATACCGAGCTCGTGGTCATTCACGATGCGGATCTTGAATACCAGCCGCGCGACTTACTGCAAATGGTGGAAGTGTTTTTGAATGAAGATGCGGATGCTGTGTTCGGATCACGTTTCATGTCCGGAGGTTATAAGCGTGCGCTCTTTTTCAAGCATGCTCTCGGCAACAAGGTTCTTACATTCCTGTGCGACTTGGTGTGCGATCTGAATCTGACCGATATGGAAACCTGCTACAAAATGGTCCGAACGAATCTTCTGCAGAGCATTCCTCTGGAAAGCGCGAGCTTTGATGTGGAAGCTGAGCTCGCCATAAAGTTGGCGCGGCGCGGAGCGAGGATTTTCGAAGTTCCAATCAGTTATTCGGGCCGCACCTATGGCGAGGGCAAAAAGATCGGATGGAAAGACGGCGTGCGGGCGCTGTGGGCCATTATGTACCACGCGCTCTCTGACCGCATCTACACGGGGGATGAAGCTGGGGCGGAGATTCTGGAGAGGCTCAATCGAGCGCCGCGGTTCACGCGATGGATGGCCGACGTGATCTTGCCGCACATGGGTCAACGAGTGCTGGAAATTGGTGCGGGCATAGCGAACATGTCGGTTCACCTGATGCCACGTTCCCTCTATTGGGCTACCGATGTGAACCCTCAATATCTGCAGAGGTTGAGTACTTTCCGTCCGACGAGGCCGTACATGCGGGTCGGGCACGTTGATGCCGCGGACCTGGCGACGTATCCGACGGGGCAAAAATTTGACACGGTCGTGTGCCTTAATGTTGTCGAGCACATTTCGGACGATTTGACGACGCTGAGAAATATCTGGCATGCGCTGGAACCTGGCGGCCGCGCCATCGTTCTTGTGCCCTCCGGGCCGAGCCTCTACGGAACCTTGGACGAGGTCCTGGGCCACTGCCGACGTTACACCGAAGCGCAGCTCATCGACGTGGCGAAACATGCCGGTTTCAGTGTGGACACAGTGCTCAAATTCAATCGCCCAGGCGTTCTTGCATGGTGGCTGAATGGGAAGGTTTTGAAGCGCAGGACATTTGGAACGGGGCAAATCCGCCTACTGAATATTGCAACTCCGGTCTTTCGACGAATGGACTCGTGGGTTCCGCTGCCTCCGCTGTCCATAATCGGCATTTTCCGAAAAGACTCGGAGCCCACGCTTCGAAGCGAAAATTTGGACTCCGATCCGACACCGAGTTGAGTTCCGCGAGCTCAGTTTTGAACCTTAGAGAAGCGAATGACAGCGGTATTGAGCGAGACCGCGCCCGGTTCGTTCGACTAACCACGTATCAGAGAATCCTGATCCTTTTGTTCGTGGCCACGATCCCACTAAGCAATCCGTGGGTCCGTGGTGACGGAGTGGGGTATTACGCCTATGCGCGGTCTCTCTTGATCGAGAGGCGATTGGATTTTGTCAAGGATTGGGAACACGGCAACGAGAGCTTTGTAATGGGCCGGGTGGACTCGTCGGGTCACGTGCTGGCCGATCAGTACACGTCCACGGGAAGGATTGCGAATTTGTGGTCGATTGGCCCTTCCCTGCTCTGGTTGCCATTCCTTGCGCTCACTCACGCAGGCGTCCTGTTTGCGGATCACTTTGGCGCTCATATTCCACCGAATGGCTTTTCGAGTCCATACCTGATCGCCATGGCCGTGGCGACTTCGGCTTATGGCTTTTTGGGACTGTGGCTTTCGTTCTCCTTAGCGCGCAAGTATTTCAGTGAGAGCGCAGCATTCCTGGCAACGCTCGGAATCTGGTGGGCAACTTCCCTTCCCGTATATATGTATTTCAACCCGTCATGGTCGCACGCTCATTCTGCGTTTGTCGTATCACTTTTCCTGTGGTTCTGGCACCGGACACAGCAAGATCGAACCGTTGCCCAGTGGGTCGTCTTGGGGCTGATCTCCGGGCTTATGATGGACGTCTATTATCCCAATGGTATTTTCCTGCTCATTCCCCTTCTTGAGGCAGTTCCCCGGTATTGGGAGACCGTAAAATCGCGCTTCAGGAAAAATAGTGAAGCGATGAGTCTCTTTCCTCGGCACCTTCTGTATTTAGGCGCATTCCTGGTCAGCCTTCTGCCGACCCTGATATCGCGCCGCATTATTTTCGGCGCTGCTTTAAAGACGGGCTACATGCCCGCGGAGGCTTGGAAGTGGCGATCCCCCGCGTTTTGGAGTGTCCTGTGGTCTGCCGATCACGGGTTACTGAGCTGGACACCGATTCTGGTGCTGGCGACCATAGGACTTGTTCTCTTCCTGAAGGTCGATAGGCCATTGGCGACCAAACTCATTGTCTGCACCCTGGCGTTCTACGTATTGATTGCCATTTATCCCGATTGGGACGGGCTATCCTCGTTTGGCAATCGCTTTTTCGTCTCCTTGACGCCGATCTTCGTGCTGGGACTGACTGCTTTCTTCGATTATCTTGCGCGCGGCTGGCGCGAGAAACGCGGCCGAATTGCGGCGGTTGCGTTCACCGCTATTCTGATAGCGTGGAACTTGGGATTAATCTATCAGTGGGGAACGCATTTGATCCCCGCGCGAGGGCCGATTTCGTGGCGGGCCGCCGCGTACAATCAGGTCGCTGTCGTACCGGTGGAAGCCACTCGAACACTGAAGAATTATCTCCTCCGACGGGGCCGACTTATGCAGCGAATTGAAGAAGAGGATGTAAAGCAACTGAAATCGGGCAGCGAGTGATTTGGGCCGGAACATGAGTGCATCGCAGACCGCAGTTCTACAAAGTCCGCCGGTTATGAAGATTACTCCGCCGGGAAACTGGTGGAAAATCCCGATCGGCGAACTGTGGGAATACCAGGAACTGATTTACTTCTTTGTTTGGCGTGATATCAAGGTTCGCTACAAGCAGACGCTCGTGGGGGCAGCGTGGGCCATTTTACAGCCGTTCCTAACGATGCTTATTTTCAGCATCTTCTTCGGAGCGCTCGCCCACATTCCCTCGCAGGGGTTGCCGTATCCGATTTTTTACTACAGCGCTCTCTTGCCGTGGATGTATTTCGCTGCTTCGGTTCAGAGCGCAACCAACACGATCGTTGAAAATCAGCGGGTGATCACGAAGGTCTATTTCCCGCGGCTCGCTCTGCCCATTTCGTCGGTGCTCTCGGGTCTTGTCGATTTCGGCGTTTCCTTTCTTATGTTCGTGGCGATGATGGCGTATTATCACGTGCGACCAACCCCGGCCCTCCTCTGGATGCCCGTGTTCCTCTTGATGGCGGTAGCGACGGCTCTCGGGATCGGACTCTGGCTGTCGGCCCTGAACGCAATCTATCGCGACGTCCGCTACGTCGTGCCTTTTCTCGTGCAATTCTGGTTGTTCGCTTCGCCAGTGGCCTATCCGAGTTCGCTTGTGCCCGCAAAATGGAAATCCTTGTATAGCTTGAATCCGATGACGGGCGTAATCGAAGGCTTTCGCTGGTCTTTAACAGGCAAAGGCAATCCACCAGGGCGCCTGGTGCTGATTTCGGCGGGCGTCGTTCTATTTGTGCTGATCGCAGGACTTGGTTATTTCCAGCGGATGGAAACAACGATAGCAGACGTGGTTTGAGTGACAGCAGATGAGCGGAAGCGACCACACCGTCATTGGAGTGCATGCGCTCGGCAAGCGGTATCGGGTCGGGGAGCGCGAGCGATATCTCGCACTGCGTGATTTATTCGCGCGCGCGGCGCTAGCTCCGTTCCGATCGACAAAAAAAACGCGAGGCGATTATTTGTGGGCTCTCCGGGACATCAGCCTCGAAATTCGACAGGGCGAGGTCGTAGGCCTCATCGGTCGAAACGGCGCTGGCAAAAGCACGCTGCTAAAGATTCTGGCCAGAATCACGCGTCCCACGACGGGGTTTGCCGAAGTCAGCGGCCGCGTAGGGAGCCTTCTCGAGGTTGGCACAGGTTTTCATCCTGAGCTGACGGGGCGCGAAAACGTTTACCTGAGTGGCGCCATTTTGGGAATGCAAAAAGCGGAGATCGCGCGAAAGTTCGACGAAATTGTGGCATTTGCGGAGGTGGATCGTTTCCTCGATACACCGCTGAAGCATTACAGCAGCGGCATGCAAATGCGCTTGGCCTTTGCGGTGGCGGCGCATCTTGAGCCGGAAATACTGTTGGTGGACGAGGTACTGGCAGTGGGGGACTTGCGTTTTCAAAAGAAGTGTCTCGGCAAAATGGGAGACGTGGCCAAGGCCGGCCGCACCATCATTTTTGTCAGTCACCAGATGAACCAGATCCGCCGCCTCTGCGAACGCGTGTATTGGCTGGACGGAGGACAAATCCGAGAGTCAGGACCGACGGCTGAGGTGGTTGGAGCATATGAGGTAGCGATGTCGTCTGGGGACTTACTGGAGAACACAGACCGGGCAGCATCGAAAGGACGGTTTGTACGGTGGGAGATTGCTGATCTTTCTTCGGGAAGCCCGCACTTGTTGAATACACTGGGGCCCGTGACGGTACGATTTGTCCTGGAACTGAAGAGGCCTATCCACAACGGGCACCACGGCGTGGCACTGCGAGGCATGGACAATCAGCTGATATGGGCCTGGGCAACCAGCGAGCTCGAATTGGAGATGGGTTCACATGAGTTTCGGTACACTTTTCCAATGCTCCCCGTGCGCCCCGGACCCTACCGGTGGCACGTGAGCCTGTACGACGACGGCAAACTGATCGACGCCTTGGAGTGCCTGCCCGAAATGATTGTGGCAACTGAAAATTATCAGCATTCGCGGGATGAATGGAACGGCGTCCTGAATGTGCCTTGCAGATTCGAGGTGCTTGAGGGAGTGAGGGTTGAGTAGCGAATTTATTTTTGACCGGGAGCATGCGCGGCAGTTCGTAACCGCACGGCAAGATTTCCTGCAGCCGATCCTGCACGACTTGCGCGCCAAACTGCAACTTGAATCTGCAGCGGACGTTGGATGTGGGGTGGGATATTTTTCCGAATTTTTGAATCGCCTAGGGTTTCACGTCGTTGGATTAGATGGCAGGTTGGGGAATGTTGAAGAGGCAAGGCGCCGTCATCCGAATCTCGTATTCAAGCACTCAAACGTAGAAGACACCTCGATCGCGGAAAGCTACGACCTGGTCCTGTGCCTAGGTTTGCTGTATCACCTCGAAAATCCTGTCCTGGCTCTCCGCAACCTGTCAAAGATGACGGGCAAACTCTTGTTGATTGAGAGTTACGCTACACCGCAGCGGCAGACTGCCCTTTATCTGCGCGAAGAGGCTCCTTTCGAAGATCAGAGCCTGACAAGCCTTGCTCTTTATCCGTCTTGGGCGACGCTAGTAAAGATATGCTATCGGGTCGGATTCTGCGCGGTGTACGGATTCAGGTCGCAGCCACAACATGAAGATTTTCGGGATCACCGCTGGCGCAAGCGGCAAAGGAGGATCTTTCTAGCTTCTCGGACGCCGTTGGACCTTCCATATCTGACATGTATCAGTGAGCCTCAGGATCTCTCTGATCCCTGGCAGACTGCGAGTGGAGGGATAATTGGTCTATTGGGGCGAATAAAGCGGCGGATGACTACGGCACTGATTGGAAATCCCAGTGAAGTTACACGAGTGGCCCGCGACAAGGTAGTTAGGCACGACTTTTGAAGATGAAATATTTTTACTCAGTTCAAGAGCTATGAATTTCGTCGGTGTGGAGATCGAACGCGTCCGGGAGTATTGGGATCGACGGCCGTGCAACATTCGGCATTCGCCGCGTCCCATCGGCAGCCGCGAGTACTTCGACGAGGTCGAAGCCCGCAAGTATCTTGTCGAACCGCACATTCCCCGGTTTGCGGAATTCGATCGATGGCGGGGCAAAAAAGTGCTCGAAATCGGGTGCGGGATCGGCACCGATACGATCAACTTCGCGCGGCATGGAGCGCACGTAACGGCCGTGGATCTCTCCGAGAGATCGCTTGAAGTTGCTCAATCGAGAGCCGAAGTTTATGGTCTGCAAGACCATATACGATTCTTCTGTGGGAACGCGGAGGAGCTTTCGCGATTCGTCCCCGCCGAGAATTATCATCTCGTTTACTCCTTTGGCGTGATTCACCACACGCCCAATCCGGATCGCGTTCTGGAACAAATGCGAGCGTACGCGAGTTCCGGGACGACCCTAAAGATCATGGTGTATCACCGAAGATCATGGAAAGTGTTCTGGATTTTGGCGACCGAAGGCAAAGGGCGATTCTGGAACCTTCCCGAAGCCGTTGCTCGAAACTCTGAAGCACAAACGGGTTGCCCGATTACCTACACGTATACGCGCCGCGAAGGCAAAGAGCTACTTGCGAGACACGGCTTCCGAGTACATGAAGTTGTTGTCGATCACATTTTCCCCTACCGAATAAAGGATTACGTTCAATACCGGTATGTGAAGACACCCTATTGGGGTTGGATGCCGCCGGCGCTTTTCCATAGGCTGGAGAAGTGGTGGGGCTGGCACTTGTGCATTACCGCAGAAGCATGAGCGGAAGTCAGGAGTTGAGCATGAGCCGCTTGGGAGGCTTATGATCAGTTCGATCTCTGTAATCGGCCTGGGAAAGCTGGGTTCGCCCCTGGCAGCTTGCTTTGCGGCCGCGGGCTTTTGCGTCCAGGCGGTGGATGTAGATCCCGCAAAGGTAGATGCGATCAATCGAGGTGTCCCGCCGGTTCATGAGCCTGGTCTTGCGGAGTTGATTCGTGAGTCGCATGGCCGGCTCCGCGCCGGCCGGGATTGGGAACAGGCCGTTCGCGAGTCGGACGCGACGTTCATAGTGGTCGGTACCCCAAGCGAACCGACGGGCGGCTTTTCTCTCCGGTATGTTCTTCCAACGTGCGAGGCCATTGGACGCGCGCTTCGCGCGAAGCCCGATTTTCATCTCGTTGTGCTGACGAGCACGGTGATGCCGGAATCCACGGGCGGCGAAGTGAAAAGCACGCTGGAACGCGTTAGCGGCAAAAAGTGCGGGCTCGATTTTGGATTGTGTTACAGCCCTGAATTCATAGCGTTGGGAACAGTGATCCGCGATTTCCACCATCCCGACTTTTTGTTAATTGGCGAATCCGATTCGCGTTCTGGAGAGATGCTGGCCACGATCTATGGCCGTGTTTGCAAGAATTCGCCGCCCATTGCACGCATGAATTTCGTCAATGCGGAAATCACAAAGCTAGCCGTGAATACATTTATTACCACGAAGATCAGCTTCGCAAACATGGTCGCTCGCCTCTGCGAGTGCTTGCCTGGTGCCGACGCAAACGCGGTGACAGGGGCGCTTGGCCTCGACAGCCGCATCGGACCAAAATATCTGAAGGGCGCGGTTAGCTATGGCGGACCATGTTTTCCGCGCGACAATCGAGCGATGGCGGCCCTTGCTGTGCGTGCCGGCGCTTTTGCAGATTTGGCTGAGGCTACCGATCAATTCAATCGAGCGCAAATCAAGTGGCTTGCTGAGATCGTGAAGCTCCATCATCTCGGCCGCGGTTCGATCGGTATTCTCGGCCTCACCTACAAACCCGACACCGACGTGATCGAGGAATCGTTTGGACTGCTGCTGGCGCAGGCGCTGATGTCAGAGAGGCTGCCAGTTCTTGTTTATGATCCATCGGCTGACAGAGCGCGAGTTTCCGCGGTCGACGGCGCAATTCAATTTGCCGCCTCCGCAACGGAATGTATCGTGCAATCAGATGTCGTAGTGCTGGCCACACCATGGCAGGAGTTCAGAAACCTTTCTCCCGAGCGCTGGGCACGTCCAGAAGCTCCGCGGGCCGTGATTGATTGCTGGCGGGCGATGGAGCACCTCGACAAAGTAGATGGGGTCCGCTATGTCCGCTTGGGATTTGGCGGTGTTGTGGAGAGACCTGTGAGCACGTTTTCAGGCGCAGATTGAAAAGATCATGCTGACGATTTTTTCCATGCCGAAGGCGTTTCGGGGCCATATCCGAACGATCCAACGAAATGCCATCCAGAGTTGGACTCTTCTGTCGCCGAAGCCGGCGATTATCCTTTTAGGCAGCGATGAGGGCACCAAGGAAATTGCGGAAGAGTTCGAGCTTCAACATGTCCCAGATGTAGCTGCGAATGAGCACGGGACTCCTCTGTTGAACGATTTATTTCGGCAGGCGGAACGAGCGTCATCGTCGGAAACGATGTGCTATGTCAATGCCGACATTCTGCTGCTGAGCAATTTTGAGCAAGCGATTGCACAGGCGACAAAGAACATCTCGCGGTTCCTGTTGGTGTCTCAGAGAATCAATCTCGACATTACCGAACCGATCGTTTTCGACACTGCGTGGGAGACATCGCTACGAAGTCTTAGCCGGAAAAGAGGCGCTCCGGGGGATCACACCGCTATTGACGTTTTCGTGTTTTCGAGAGGGCTGTATCCAAACCTCCCGGCCTTTGCCCTGGGGCGCCTCTGGTTTGACCAGTGGCTCATCAAGGCCGCGTTGCAAAGCGGCGCTCCAGTTGTGGATTTGTCAAAAGTTGCGCCGGTGATTCACCAGAATCATGACTATAACCACGTGGCGGGTGGCGCGGATCAAGTCTGGCGCGGTCGCGAAGCCGAGCACAATTTTCGGCTCTATGGGGGAAAGAAACATGCATTCACACTGCTTGACGCCACGCACGAGCTCACGCTTGAGGGACGGGTTGGCCACGTACGCCTGAGAAGGCAGAGATTTGAGGTCGAGCGCTTTGCTTGGGATATTTTCGTTCGGCGGACTTTGAATATTCGCAACGCATTGAAGCTCCGCCGAAAATTCTGGCAGCAGGAAGGGCACTTACGCGGTGGCCGGTGAAGTGTCGAATCACGTACCAGGGCTCGGTGGATGCCGGTGAATGATGAGAACCATGTCATGAGTGTTTTGCCGGCCGTTTCAGCCGTCATCGCGAATCGAAATGGAGTCGAGCACCTGCGGGTGTGCTTGCCGAGCTTGCGCGCTCAATCCTACGCGAATGTCGAGATTGTCGTGGTCGATAACGCGTCTTCGGATGATTCGCAGCGCGTGGCGGAAGCCTATGGCGCCAAGTGGCTGCCGTTGCAGAAGAATGTCGGGCTGGCGCCCGCGTTGAATAAAGGCGCATCCGCAGCGACAGGCGAATGTCTGCTTTTTGTGAACAACGACATGAGATTTGACGAGCGCTTCGTGGAGTCGCTGGTCCAACTCCTGCTCGAAGATGCTTCGATATTCGCTGTCGACGGCATGCAGTACAACTGGGATGGAACCGAGAAGGGGCACCTAGCCACCTGGATCAGCACACGGAGAGCGGAGGGACTTTGCCTCGAGCTGGTCCCTGGTCTTTTCCTGCAGCAATCAGAATCGCTGTATCCGGTGCCCGTACTTATGGCGTCCGCCGCAAGCATGATGGTTCGCCGTTCGCTCTTTGAGAAACTCGGCGGGTTCGATGAGCGGTTGCCGCTCAGTTATGAAGACGTGGACATTTGCTGGCGCGCATGGATACACGGATGGAAAACAGTCTACGTCCCCGAAGCGATTTGCTGGCATCGCGTGGGTAGTTCATGCCGGTCGCCAGAAGCATCACGGCTGCTGTTTGTGGGAATCTTGAAGGGAAGGCTGGCATTCGCGACAAAGCTATTGCCTGCGAGACACGCGGCTCTCACTTGGGCGGCATCCTCGGCGGGACTTGCGAAGGACATGGCTCGGATGCGCTGGGGCTTCGCATGGAGCCGGATCAAGGTTCTGGCTGAATTCGCTTTGAAGATCTCCGAATTTCTGCAAGCGAAGAATGAACTCTATCGAACGAGAGGCACCGATGCCGCAACGCATCTGGACGAGATGCTTCAACTGGGCTACGCGCGAATTGTCGAGAAACCCTGGAGCAGCAGTACAGAAAAGGTCGCGAGTTAGCCGGGGCAATTTGGGCCGCGGTTTTTGGGCGAAAAATGGCTAAGTTATTACTCAAGGGAGTGCGCTATCTGAAGTGCTACCAGGATCTGGCTTTCAGCAGCGAGCTGGAGAGCCCGGACGCGGTTGTCGACTATTGCGTCGACCGCCCAATCCTGATGGGGCAAGTCCGCTCTGAAATTCTTCAGCTTGCGAAAATCGTTCAAGAGTTGGCGCCACGTCATAGTCTTGAGCTTGGAACCAATTACGGCGGCACGCTGTTGCTTCTATGCAGAATTTCACCGCCCGGCGCGAAGATTATCAGTGTGGATTTGCCGAACGGAAGCTTCGGGGGAGGGTATCCCAGAAGAAAGATTCCTCTCTTCCGCCGGTTCCCTAAGAAAGGCACGCAGCTGCATTTGATTCGTGGGGATTCACATTCCGCTGAAGCGCGGGACCGAGTTCTGAAGATTCTCGATGGCGCGGCGCTCGATTATCTCTTTGTGGATGCGGATCACACGTATGACGGCGTGCGGCGTGACTTCGAAATGTACTCACCGCTCGTGCGCGAGGGAGGAATTGTAGTGTTTCACGACATCGTCACGCATCGGCAAGGAACTGAGTGCCAAGTAGAAACATTCTGGAATCAAATCAAGAAACAGTACCGCCACCTGGAGATTGTAGAACCATGCAGCAACGGGTCCGTACCGGTGGCGATTACACGCGAGCCCATGGAGACCGCCGGTCTGGGTGTTCTGTACATGTCGTGATTCCTGAAGACCCGAACGACGCCGGCCATGCGGCAAGCGAGGCAGGAATTTCAAACTCGATAGTCAAGGTGAGCAGTTTCGCATGTCCCGACCATTCATAACGGCCCTGATCGACACTTACAATCACGAGTCTTTCATAGCCGAAGCAATCGAAAGTGTTCTGGCGCAGGATTTCCCGGCTGAAGACGCTGAGATTCTGGTAGTAGACGACGGGTCAACGGACAGCACGCCGGAAATTATGCGGAAGTTTTCGTCCCGCGTGCGATATGTGCGCAAAACGAACGGCGGTCAGGGTTCTGCATTCAATAGAGGTATCGCTGAAGCACGTGGACAAATCCTTGCGTTTTTGGACGGCGATGACTGGTGGGCGCCCAGCAAGCTCGATGCAGTGGCCAGGGCGTTCGAAGCCGAACCAGCCGTGGGCCTGGTAGGCCATGGGATAACAAACGTCTTTCCGGACGAGAAAGTCCTCCTTCAAGTGCCGCACCAGACTCTGCGATTCCGGCTCGACTCACTGGAAGCGACAAAAACGCTTCGGATGAGCAGAGGATTTCTCGGCACCAGCCGGATGAGCTACCGGCGCGAGATTCTCGACCGGATTGGAGAAGTTCCGCCGCCGCTGCGCTTCGAAGCGGACGAATATCTGTTTACTCTTGCGGGGTTCTATGCCGACGTCTTGATTCTGAACGAATCACTTACGTTCTATCGCCTGCACGATAAAAATTTGTACCAACTGACGAATGGTGGGCAGGATTCCGTGAGAGAAAAGCAGGAGGTGATCGCGGAGTTGGCGGAGTCATTGTGCCAAAAGCTGACTGACATTGGCATCCCTGAGCCAATCCGCAAGGCAGTTTTGGAGTGTGTGCAAGTGGAAGCAGACCATTTGCGCCTGATACTGGATGGAGGATTTCCGTGGGAGACGGTATCAACGGAAATGAAAATCATGCGTCTCTTTCATAGCGATGCCTCTCTCTGGCAGCGTGCGTTCAGTTGTGCACGGTTGCTTCCAGCGTTTCTGATGCCGGCACGCAGCTATTATCGTTGCCGGCAGCGGTTGACGAGAGCGCCCCTATATCGCCGGCTCCGCCGGGAATTTCTCCCTTTTCCCGTGCCACGGCATATCCATACTAGCGAGGAGCAAGCAAAATGATCGCTGATGCATCCCGGCGGTCTGAGCGCGGTGAATGATTTCGATTGGCATCAATTATTCCCAGACGCATGATTCGTCAGCGTGCATCGCGCGTGACGGCGAAATTCTGTTTGCAGTCGCCGAGGAGCGGTTGAGTCGCGTAAAACATGACGGCCGGTTTCCGGAGCTTGCAGTGCGTGCGTGCCTGGACTTCACCGGTATTCCGGCGTCGGATATCGATTTTCTCTGCCTGGGTTGGCCGAGACCCCAAGAGGGCTTTTTGCACGATATGCGCTGCTACGCAACGGGGAAGCAGCCGGTTGATTCCCGCGCGCTCCTGAATTCCACGAGATACTTCCTCAGCATGTGGCACCAGAAGAGCGGTGAGAACCGGTTTCGGCAACTATTCGGGCCCACGAAAGCGCGCTTTCGTTTTTTCGATCACCATCTGGGGCATGCGATCAGCGCATATTCGTTCTCAGGTTTCGACGATGCTGCGGTTCTCGTTCTGGACGGCAGAGGTGCCTGGGAGGCCACTTCCCTGTGGCACGGGCAAAGCGGTCACCTGGAGCATGTCTGGACGATTCCGTGGCCGAATTCACTCGGGCTCTTCTACGCGCAATTCACGCACTATTTGGGCTTTCAACCGTATAGCGACGAATGGAAAGTGATGGGTTTGGCGCCTTACGGTGAACCTAAAATGAATTTGCGTGAGTTCATCGTCCCGGACGGCAATCCGTATCGCGTGGCTGCGCACCTGCTGATCGGCAAAGACTCAACGCCTACTGCTGCAATTGAACGGCGATTGGGGGATAAACGCACTCCAGAATCGGCCATCGACGAGCGCCACAAGAATCTGGCGTTTGCGGTGCAGGATTCCTGCGAGCAAGCCATGCTCACGCTCGCGCGCGTAGCCGTAGAAAAGACGCGCTGTCGGAATCTTTGTCTTGCAGGCGGAGTCGCCTTGAATTCGAAGGCTAATGGAAAAATTGCTGTGTCCAGGCTCGTGGACAATCTGTTCATTCAACCGGCGGCCGGTGATGATGGCGTATGTCTGGGGGCAGCGCTTGCGCCGTTTGTTGACTCTGGCGGAAAGCTTCCGGCGCGAAAAATGCGGCACGCTTATCTTGGACCGGAGAGCAAAGAAGCCGAAATCGAGAAGGCACTGCAGACATACAAACTTCGCGCAACTCACTGTGCCGATCCGGCCGCGGTAGCCGCGGAGATGCTGGCCGACGGCAAGATTGTCGGATGGTTTCAAGGACGAATGGAGTTCGGGCCGCGCGCGCTGGGAAGCCGGTCGATACTTGCCGATCCGCGCGCTCCTGAAATGAACGCGAAAGTGAATAACGCCGTGAAGTTCCGCGAATGGTGGCGGCCCTTCGCACCTTCGCTTCTCGCCGAAACCGCTGGCCAGTATCTTGAGTCTGCAACGGACTCGCCTTTCATGCTTCTGACGTCGCAGGTGAGGTCAGATAAGCGCAACGTAATCCCGTCGGTAACTCACGTCGACGGCAGTGCGCGGCCGCAAACTGTGGAGCGCGATGTGAATCCGCTTTATTGGCGGCTCATCGATGAGTTCGGGAAACGCACAGGTGTCCCTGTGGTGATGAATACGTCTTTCAATCTTCGCGGTGAGCCAATTGTTTGCACGCCAACGGATGCAATCCGGACGTTTTTCAGCTCGGGGATGGATGCGCTCGCCATCGGCAATTTTGTGGTTGAGAAATAGCGTGGGAGAACCGGGGAGTTCGGGATAGTGCGACGCGAATCGATTGAAATGTTCGAGTGCATGAAGTGTGGTGGAGCTTTTCAGCTTTCCGCTGCCGCGCACAAAACTTCTGACTCGGACGAAATCATTGACGGCGCACTCGTCTGTTCGAGCTGCGACACGAAGGTCCCGATCGTTCGAGGCATTCCCCGCTTTGTCGGGTCGGAATCGTACGCTGCCTGCTGGGGCTTTCAATGGAACCGGTTTGACCGAATTCAGATCGACAGCGTCATGCGCAACGACCTTAGTCGCGATCGCTTCTACAAAACAACTGGCTGGCCCCACCGCATGGAAGGACAACGAATTCTTGAAGTAGGGTGCGGCGCGGGACGCTTCACTCAACTCGCGCTAGAAACCGGGGCCGAAGTTGTTTCATTTGACTTGAGTTCATCAGTGGAAGCGGCGTGGCGAAACAATGCCGGCCATCCGAAACTTACGCTGTTTCAGGGCAGCATCTACGAGATCCCGCTTCACCAAGAATCGTTCGACAAGATTTTCTGCATGGGAGTGCTTCAGTTCTGCCCGGATGTGGAGGGCGCGTTTCGCAGCATGCTGCCGTTTCTGCGACCGAACGGCGAGATCGTGGTCGACGTCTATGAAAAATCGAAAGGCTTTCCGCCGCTTAAGACTTTCGTCCGACCATTCACGAAGCGCATGGGCGCAGAAAAGCTTTATAAATTGCTGTCCATGACGATTCCACCGGCTTTTGACTTGAAAAGGGCCATTCATCGCCTGCCCGCCGTTGGGCCGCCGCTCTCGAATCTGGTTCCGATCGGCCCTCTCTCGCATGTGGAGCGAGGCCTTAATTACACCGATGATGAGCTGAAGCAGGTAAAGATTCTCAGCGCGCTGAACATGCTCTCGCCTGCCTTCGAGCATCCCCAGCGAATGGAAGACGTGCGCAGATGGTTTGCCCAGACTGACTTGGTTGAGGTCGAGCTAAAACGTGGCTACAACGGCATCAACGCAAAAGGCAGGCGGCCCAACTGAAAGATGGGTGGCTTTGCTTGGCAGGCGGGATGCTCCTACCGATGGCGTTGAGGATTATTGCAGGTTTTTGGCGGGCGCGCTCGAGCGCCGGGGCATTCTGCTCGAAATTGCACGCGTGGACTGGTTTGGGAGCGGATGGAATCACGCGTTGCATCAGCTTCGGGAACGATGCCGGGACTGGGGCGGGAATCGGATTCTTCTGCAATACACGGCCATGGCATGGTCGCGGCGTGGCTTTCCATTCGGCGCAGTGGCTGCGCTGAAAATTCTTCAGGAAAACGGTGCAAACGCGGCTGTGGTGTTTCATGAGCCCTTTCGCCAGGGCGGCACGCGCGGGATCGGCTGGTTGCGTGGTGTGTGCCAGGACTGGGTTGTTCGCGCCCTGTACAAGCGAGCGAACGCGGCAATTTTCGCCGATCCGCTGAAAACGATTCCGTGGCTTCCCGCAGATCGGGCGAAAGCCACCTTCATTCCTATAGGAGCAAACATTCCTGAGAGTCTGCCAGTTACGGTTGCGCCGCGAAATCGAAATGGCACATCCAAAACGGTCACAGTTTTCTGCTTGAGCGACCAGCCGAACCGCGCGCGCGAGCTCGAGGACATTCTCTATGCGACGCGTTTTTCAACAGCACAAGGGCAACGAACTCGCGTTGTATTTCTCGGGCGTGGCACGGAGGATGCAGCCAAAGAAATCGAACCACTTTTTCGCGATTCATCTGTCGAAATCAGCGCCTTGGGGTTACAAAGCCCAGATGATGTAAGTCGCGTTCTCAGCGAGTCAGACGTGATGTTGTGTGTTCGCGGACCACTCTATCCTCGTCGCGGGAGCGCGATCGCTGGCATCGCTTGCGGCCTTCCGATTGTCGCCTATGCCGGAGCTGCTGCAGGAACTCCGCTAGAGGATGCCGGCCTCGCTCTGGCTCCGTATGCTGACCGGGAAGCATTGGGGCGAGCCTTGGTGGACGTCCTTATGCACGACGATCTCCGGAAGCAGCTGCATGAAAGAAGCATCGCTGCGTATCGGGAGCATTTTTCGTGGGACGTGATCGCGGCCAGCTACCAGAAACTCTTATCGATCCACTCGGGAGCTGGTAATTGAAAATTCTTATTTACACGGAGTTCTTCTTTCCCATACCAGGTGGCGTGCAGACGATTGTGTCTGAGCTGGCGCGAGGCCTTACTGAATACGGCGCGGATCATTTGCCCGAGGAATCCTTCGAAGTCACGGTCGCAACCCGGACGCCGCGGTCAAATTCAAACGAAGACTCGTGGCCCTTCCGATTGGTTCGCCGTCCTAGCCCGTGGCGCCTGCTGCAGCTGGTGCGAGCGGCAGATGTTGTTCATATAGCCGGACCCGCGCTTCTGCCGATGATGATTTCCTTGCTGCTCCGCAAACCATTCGTGGTAGAGCACCACGGTTTTCAAACCGCCTGTCCAAATGGCTTGATGTTTTTTGAACCGAATCAACAGCCCTGCCCAGGCCATTTCATGGCTAAGCAGTACATGAAATGCTTCGAGTGCAACCGAGAGATCGTCGGAAAGACAAAGAGTGCTTATTGGCTGACTCTGACTCCCATTCGCCGCTGGCTGAGCAATCGCGCTCGGCACAATATCGTGCCGACGAACTGGCTGGGATCGGTGCTCAAGATGCAAAGGACGACGACGGTCTATCATGGCGTGCCGGCGCCGCGCGCGACGAATAGCGAGAGCGTTTCGAATCCAGTGATTGCGTTTCAAGGGCGGATGGTCACAACCAAGGGAGCTAACCACCTGATTGCGGCAGCACATTTGGTGCGCCGGGAAAGATCCGATTTTGAATTGAAGCTTATTGGAGATGGACCTCAGCTTCATAACCTAAGAACTATGAGTGCCGATCTTGGCAGCCAGGTGGAATTCCTTGGTCATGTACCGGATGACGATCTCGATAAGGTGTTATCGCCCGCCGTGGCGGTCGTGATGCCATCGCTCGGCGGAGAAGTGTTTGGGCTAGTAGCTGCTGAGAACATGATGCGTGGCAAACTCCTCATCGTTTCTGATATTGGCGCACTCAAAGAACTCGTAGGCGAGGCCGGATTGGTATTCCCGGCGGGCAGCGTTGAAGCTTTGGCCGCTTGCATTCGCAGCACGCTCGAAAATCCTGCTGGCGCCGCTGCCCTCGGGATGGCCGCGCGCAGACGGGCGCTGCGAATGTTCGACCGACAGAGTATGATTCAAGCTCACATTTCGTGTTATCAGGAGAAACCGCGGCATTGAGCGATTCTTCGTTAACAACGACCACGTTAGTCGGTTTGCACGATTTTGTCGTGGACAACGTTCTGCGGCGTTTGGTGCGGCAGGGTGAGCGCGCTATTGACCTGGGTGCAGGAAGCGGCCTGCTAGCGACTCGCATGAGTGAACTTGGTTGGCAAGCGATGGGAGCTGATCAAAACGCCGCCGGATTCAAAGCGGCTTTGCCTTTCGAACGCGTGGACTTGAATGATCGCAGCTTCAGCAAGCAGCTCGGAGAGGGCTCTTTCGGTATGGTGACCGCAGTCGAAGTGATCGAGCATGTAGAAGCGCCGATCAACTTGCTTCGAAACGCGGGCCGTTTACTGAAACCAGGTGGTCACGTCGTCATAACGACTCCGAATGTCGACAGTCTGCCGGCTCGGATCAAATTCGCGCTTACCGAAAAGATACGCATGATGGACGACGTCAGCGAACCCACCCATATCTCTCCGGTCTTCTGGGATTTGTTCCGCCGCCAGTATTTGCCCGCTTCAGGTTTGGAAATAGAGGAGCACCGCTTCTATCCGTCCAACGGGTTCATCGCCACGCGCGCCAGCTATTCCTGGATTCTGCTTGGTTTGTCGTGGCTCGTACGTGGTGAATGCAAGTCTGGAGATAACCACGTGATTGTCTTGCGGGCTCGCACGAATGGTCATGTTTAACAACCGCGTTCCTATCATGAGGAATCAGGCGCTGATCGGCGCGTTTCTCTTTCTTGTGGGTCTGTGGGTCGCCTGGCAATTGGGCGGTAAGATCGTGGCCGGGGATTTGGAAGGAATAACGTTTGCGGCACTCGGGTTTGGGGCGTGTGCGGTTGGCTTTACCATTCTTCGCAATTGGCGCTTGGGGTTCTACTTGTTCCTCGTCTGGCTCTTATTCGAGGATCTTGCCAGAAAGTACTTGGGAAATAATCTCGCTCTCTTCTTCGGGAAGGATATTCTGGCAGCCCTGGTTTATGTCGCTCTCTTCGTGGAAATTCGCAGGGGACGCGAGAAGTCGTTTCGGCCGCCGTTTTTGCTTCCGCTGGTGATCTTCGTTTGGCTTGGCGCGGTTCAAGTCTTCAATCAAAACTCCCCGCACATTCTCTATGGGCTGCTCGGCTTTAAGGTTTATTTCTTCTATATACCTTTGATGTGGGCTGGGTACGCGCTCATTCGTAACGACCGCGATCTCAGGAATTTTCTTCTTGTAACCGCGGGCCTATCCATCGTGATCGCGGCTGTGGGCATCGTGCAGGCCATCGTTGGCAATAGTTTTCTCAATCCCGCTGTTTTAGCTCCGGAGCTTCGCGAGCTCGGTGACCTCAATAAGGAGACACCGATCAGCAACCAGATGTTCAATCTGCCGGATTCCGTTTTTGTCAGCGCCGGCAGGTTTTCTTTCTACTTGATCATGGCCTTCATCATCGCAATGGGGACCGCAGGTTACCTCCTTCTTGAAGGTTCGCGCGGCCGGAAGACAATTTTCGCAACCATCGCCGTGCTTGGCGGAGCCGCACTGTTCAGCGGTTCGCGAGGAGCGGTCATGTATAGCGCGATCACCGTACTTGTCCTGGCCATCGGTTTTTTGTGGGGCGCCCCGTGGCGATGGGGACAGGCCCACCGGCTAGTCAAAGCGATCCGTCGTTCGTTCATCGTTGCCGCCCTTGGAATTGGCGCGATTCTGTTGTTTTTTCCGGACGAGGCAGGCTCGCGCATCGCTTTCTATGTTGAGACTCTGGCTCCCAGCAGCTCAGCCTATGCCGTTTCCAATCGCTCTTGGGACTATCCGATTCAGAATCTGATGGGCGTGTTTGGGGAACCCAACTGGGTACTCGGAAACGGAATCGGCATCGCTTCGCTTGGCGCTCAGTATGTAGCTAAGCTCATACATCAACCGTTGCCAGGGCTTTGGGTGGAAGAAGGCTACGGAGTGCTGATCATTGAGCTGGGAATCGTAGCGCCATTTCTGTGGCTGATATGGACGGGTGCGCTGCTCTATTGCTCGTGGAAGATTGTGCGGCAGTTGCGCGAGACGCGATTCCTCCCAATCGCGCTAGCCATCTTTTGGTACGCGTTCGTGCTGCTTTATCCGCTCACTTATGGGGGACTTGCGCCTTATCAGAACTACATCTGCAACGCTTTTCTATGGTTGTTGATTGGAATTCTCTTTCGCCTGCCCGACGTCCTCGCAAATCCACAAGCTATTGCCATAGTGCCTGAGCAGGCCAAAGCAAACCGGATCTTGCCATGATCGGGGATACGTGTGCGCAGTGACCTAGCTTCGGCCTCCGCGAAGAGCAAACCCAAGCTGGCGGTCGTTTCCCCATTCATTGATAAACAGCACGGTACGGAGCGTCGAGTGGCGGAATGGATTTCGGGTTTAGCCGACGATTTTGAGATTCATGTTTATAGCCAACAAGTCGAGGACGTCGATCTTTCTAAGATCGTATGGCATCGCGTGCCAAAAGTCTTTGGACCGCATCTGCTTAACTATTCGTGGTGGTTCCTGGCGAATCGAGTGCGCCGCGGCTGGGATCGCAGATTTCATGGAGTTCGCCCCGATCTTGTTTTCAGTCCCGGGATCAATTGCCTGGACGCCGACGTAGTCTCCGTGCACGTTATCTTTACTGAGTACTTAAAACGCCGGCCTCGGATTACCTCCCCATTGCCGGTCTCAAGCTGGCTCCGCATCATTCATCATGGACTTTACTATCGCCTGATTGCCTTTCTCGAATCTCGCGTTTATCGCGATCCCGAAAGCGTTTTGTTTCTCATCTCGCAGAAAACCGCTCTCGAGCTTGAACAGCACTTCGGAAGGCTCGGGCCTTTTCCGGTAATCTATTTGGGCTTAGACCTCGATACGTTCAATCCATTGCGTCGAGATTCGCTGCGCCGTGGAGCACGCGCCGAACTGGGGTATAGCGACAACAGATTTGTAGTATTGCTAATCGGCAACGACTGGAAAAACAAGGGGCTGCTAACCCTCGTTGACGCCGTGGCATTACTGCCGGAACTGCCTATCGACGTTCTTGCGGTCGGCAGAGAAAATGCGGCGGAGTACCAAATTTACATCCGGTCTAAGTCTACCGGGCCTCGCGTTGCATTCAAGCCCCCGCGAAAGGACGTAGATTATTATTATGCTGCAGCCGACGCATACGTGGGCGCCTCGATTGAGGACACATTCGCTCAACCTCCCGCCGAAGCCATGGCATGCGGTCTACCAGTCATAGTGTCTTCTACAAATGGGACGTCCGAGATCATTACGAACGGGCTGGATGGGCTCATCTTGAAAAGCCCTACGGACGTTCGTTCGCTCAGCGGAATGCTCCGCGAGCTTTACGAGAATGTGCAATTTCGCGAGCGGCTAGGGTCCAATGCCGCCGAAACGGCCCGTCAATATACGTGGGAGCGCAACGCCCGCGAGTTGCGCCTGATCCTTGATCAAGCCTTGCGCAGGAAGAGCGGGATGGCGACTCATACGGTGGCACAAGAATCTTGATGCCTGCAACCTCGCCATTCGCCATAAGATGACCGCCAAAGTAAATCGTCATGGGCCAACCCGCATTCTCGGCCTATTTTCTGAGCTTGGCGGAGTGGGTGGCATTCAAGAATCCGGCCGATTGACGGCTCTGGCGCTTCGAGATATTGCACGAAAGAATGGCTGGTCGACCGAGTTCTTGACGCTGAACGATTCGCATGGTCCTCAAGTTTTTCGACTGAATGGAACAGAGGTTCCCTATCGTGGCTTTGGCCGGTCGAAAATGCAATTCGTGCGCCGCGGATTGCTGGCGAGCAGAAAAACGCAAATCATCCTCGCCGCTCATCCTCATTTAGCCGTGCCAGCCGCACAAATGAAGCTGGTCGCTCCCAACTGCAATGTAATTACGATATCCCACGGGATTGAGGTCTGGACCCCATTGCCGTGGTTCCGCCGTCTGATGTTTCGTCGATCGGATTTGTTGTTGGCCCCTAGCCGGTACACGGCCGACAAGCTTATAGACAGGCAAGGCGTTCCGGCAGACAAGGTGCGCAGGCTTCCGTGGCCTTTAAGCCCTGAGATCCTGCGAATGGCAGAAAGCCGCGCCAATTTGCCCTTGCCACCAGGCTTTCCCGAAGGCCTGGTGGTGCTCTCAGTCGCGCGGCTTGATGCCTCTGAAAAATACAAAGGCGTCGATAAGCTTATCGAGTGCACGGCCCATCTTCGAAGCGCTGTCCCAAATCTTCATCTAGTGGTCGTCGGTGGCGGCAGTGACCTCGCGCGGCATACCCAACTGGCCCGCGATCTCCGTGTGGCAGATTGCGTCCATTTCTTCGACAAGCTTTCACGGGCCGAAATTGCTGCGTGCTACGCCCGCTGCGATGTCTTCGCGATGCCCAGCACCGGCGAAGGATTCGGTTTGGTCTTCTTGGAGGCGATGGCTTTTGAGAAGCCCCTGATTGGAGCGGCCGCCGGCGGTATTCCCGATGTTATAGAGGATGGCACGAATGGATTCTTGGTGCCGACTGAAGACTCGTTCGATGGTCCGGCCAAACTCCGCCAAGCGATGGAAAAGCTCCTTTGCGAGGACTATCTTCGTGCCACATTCGGGCAAAGAGGAGGCGAAATCGTTCGCTCCAAGTACGCTTTCGATGAATTCTCATCTCGATTAGAATGCACGCTTCGCGATTGTGGATTGGAATAAAATAGTGTGTTTTCGAGCATTCGTTTTCACCGTTCTTAATGGCGTGAAACCTCCCACCCAACGCCGATAAGAACCGAAATCGTGGCACGCACATTGCTATGCGCGTTCTGGGGGTAGTCCAATCCTATTTTCCATTCCAGCAGAGGGGCGGTCCCGTCTTCAAGGTCCGCTCGCTCGCAGAGGGACTTGCAAAGCGCGGGCACGCCGTTTCCATCCTCACCGCCGACTTGGGGTTGGACCATGGCAACGGCTCAGGCGGAATAAAGCCAAAGCCCTGTCCATTCGGATGGAAATCGGAAACCGGCGGTGTAGAGACAATTTATCTCTCCACGTTTGGCCGTTATCGCGCGCTCACCGTGAATCCCGGTGTGGTAGGATTCTCAAGGGCTTCCCTCGTAGCGTACGACTTGGTCCATATCTTTGGTCTTTACGATTTTTTGGGACCAGTGGTGAGTCATTATTGTCGCCGGCGTGCGATTCCATACGTGCTCGAACCCATGGGGATGTACAGGCCAATCGTCCGCAACCTCGAATTGAAGCGCCTTTATCACCGCATGCTGGGGGCCAGAATGATCGGCGGAGCGAGGTTTTTAATCGCCACGTCCGATCAGGAACGCCAGGAATTGGCCGGCTCGACTATTGCCCGCGCGGCGATCGTGGTGAGGCGGAATGGCATCGATCGCCCAGAAACGATGCCGAAGCGAGGCGAATTTCGCAGGCAACGGGGCATCGCTCCCGATTCAAAAGTCGTGCTTTTCCTGGGTCGGATGGTCTCGAAGAAAAGCCCGGATCTGCTGATTAAGGCTTTCGCTGCTTGGATATCCCGACGGCTCGATGGCCGGCGTGCGACCTTGGTTCTGGCGGGCCCCGAAGAACGCGATAATTTTGGCTCTGGGTTGAGGAGTCTTGTGCAGAAGCTGGGTATTAGTGCCAACGTCCTCTTTGTTGGGCCTCTTTATGACGACGAGAAATGGCAGGCTTACCGCGATGCCGACGTTTTTGTGCTCCCTTCACAAAATGAAAATTTCGGGAACGCCGCCGCCGAATCCGCTGTTTGCGGCACCCCGATCGTCGTAACGGATCGGTGCGGCATTGCGTCCTATGTTCGGTCTGCTGGACTTATCATCCGTCACGATCAAACCGATCTGGAAGGTGCGCTCGAAAGGCTTTTGGGGGACGACATCTACTACCGTGCCTGTCAGGAGGGCTGTGCCCGCATCGCCGATGGGCTCTCTTGGGAGGAGCCGCTGAATTACACAGAGCAGATCTATCGGCAATGTCTTTCGGATGGAAATCTGCAGGAGGCCGCTGTCTGAGGTGTCTCGTTCAACCTGCGAGCCTTGGTAGCGCCCGCAATAGGAAGAGGTCTCGGAAGAGCCGATGAGAAACGCGCGATCCATGGATGTTCAGAGCGCGGCACTCGCATCATCGCAATCGTCTGTGACCCAGGAAGCCGGGAGCGACTGGGCGCTTGCGAAGGATCGAGAACGGTTCCGGGTTTTCCATATCGCCTGGTACGCTACAAACTTCCTTCTTTTATTTGCCACAGTTGTGGCGATCTATTCAGTCGCCTGGGAATACTCTACGCGGAAATATCTTAAAGGTTTTTCCGACGCGATCATCCCGGCATCGGCGCCGCCCGAGGAAAAAATCCAGGCGATCCTGAATTGGATGTCCGCCGGTCCTGCGCGTTCCGGTGCTGGGCCTTCCGCCGCGCTTCCCGATCGCGACCCTTCCGATACACTGAACTACAATTCGCTGTTGCGAGTTTGCGGCACCGCCACGAATGCCTTCATCAATTTAGCGGACAGCAGCAACCTCGCTGCTCGCCGGCTGTTGCTGCTCGACTCTCGCCGGTCGACAAAGCATGTTGATGCTGAAGTCCTTGTGAATGGCCGCTGGATCGTGGTTGACCCGGTCTTTGGCACCATCTTACGAAGTGCAGACGGTGGCTTGTTGACCCACGATCAGCTCGTGGACCCGGCAGTATTTTCCTCAGCCACTCAAAAAATTCCTAAATATGATCCGGACTACACTTTTGAAAGCACCTCTCACGTTCGGCTGGCCAGGATCCCGATTATCGGCGTTCCGATGCGGAAGGCGCTCGACTTCGTCGTCCCAGGCTGGGAAGACTCCACAACCGTGAGCCTTCTTCTCGAGCGTGAGTCGCTGGCTGCAATGGTAGCCGCGACAATCATTGTGCTGCTTCTTGCGCTAGTGCGCGTTTCCTTGCGATGGTATGGTGAAAAGCGTCTCGGCATCCATTCGGTGCGGCTCCGCGTGCAGCTTCGTCGCGCCTGCCAAGCATTTTTCGACACCGCGGGCTAGGCAATGTGCGGAATCTGTGGCGTTATCGGATTCGAATCCAAAGAAGCAGGCGAAGTCGCTGTTCGACGGATGCTCGCTTCGATGTTTCACCGGGGCCCAGACGAAGAAGGCCTCCTTATTTCCCCTCGCCTGGCCCTCGGCAGCCGGCGCTTGAGCATCATCGACCTTCCGGGCGGCGCCCAGCCCATTTGGAACGAGGCCGGAACTGTGGCCGTCGTTTTTAACGGCGAAATCTACAATTTTCAGTCACTGCGCTCGCAGCTGCAGTCCTTGAATCATGAGTTCCGCACCCAATCGGACACGGAAGTGATTGTTCATGCGTATGAGGCTTGGGGGCCAGACTGTCTGCAGCATCTCGATGGGATGTTCGCATTAGCCGTTGCGTCATTCCCGGGCGGACCTCACAACTCTCCTTGGCAGATCTTTCTCGCTCGCGACCGCATCGGCATCAAACCCCTTTATTACGCATCGCAAGACGGAAACTTATATTTCGCTTCCGAAGTGCGGTCTCTCGTTGCGAGCGGTTGCGTTCCTCCTCGTCTTTCTGTGACTGCTGTGCCTTCGTATTTGCTTTTCGGCTCGGTCGCAGAGCCGGCCACTTTGGTCGATAATGTGTTTTCGCTTCCTCCTGGTCACGCTCTCACCATATCCCTTCAGGACTCACTCGCTACCGTTAACGCGCACCCGTATTGGGGACCGGAGGTGCGCTCTGAGAAGTTGACGATCGAAGGCAATTCGGCGAAATCGAGTCCTGCGCAAAACGTTCGTGCGCTTCTTGAGCGCGCCGTTGAGCGTCAGCTCGTCGCTGATGTGCCGGTAGGAGTTTTTCTCAGCAGTGGCATTGATTCCACAGCGCTGGCCGCGCTCGCAAGCCGTTCGAAAGGCATCCGCACATTCACCGTCGCATTTCCTGAAGCGGAGTTTAGTGAAGCCGGTATCGCTCGCCAAACTGCCAAAATCTTTGGTACCGAACACCGCGAGGTTTCGATTTCAGATTCCGAAATGGTTGCCCGGCTCGATGAAGCGATCTCGGCCCTCGATCAACCATCGATGGATGGGATCAACACCTATTTTGTTTCGTGGGCAGCCAGGCAATCTGGGTTGAAAGTGGCGCTCTCCGGCCTTGGGGGCGACGAGCTGTTTGGCGGCTATCCTTCGTTTAGAGCTACCCTTGAAATCAAGCGACTGATGACTGCCGCGCGCTTTGTTCCGCACAGAGTCCGCGATTTCCTTGCTGACCGCCTCATTCATTCGAGCGTCTCACGAGGATCACGGGATGCCGTTCGCAAGGCGGCGGCCGCATGGCTGGATCCGGCGATGCTTCCGAATGCTTACTTCTTCACCCGAGCGCTCTTCACGCCTCAAACTGTCGCTTCACGACTCCGCCGTACCAATGCAGAATGGGAATCGTCTCCTTGGTGGCGCTGGATGAAAATGACTTCGCACGAAGCTGAGCACATGGATTCCTTCACTGCAGTATCTTGGCTTGAGCTCCGCTCCTACCTCCTGAACACACTTCTTCGCGACACGGATGCCATGAGCATGAGCCAATCTCTGGAGGTCAGGGTTCCGTTTCTGGACACTGCCCTCATCGAGTACGTACTTTCGCTTCCAGGCGCCGCAAAACAGCGCCCGGGCCAGGCCAAGTGGCTGCTTGTTGAAGCCCTTCGCGACGTTTTGCCGCGCAAAATTGTGAGTGCACCGAAGCGAACTTTCACTTTCCCATGGGAACTTTGGTTGCGCGGCGACTTGGGTCAACGCGTGAGCAACAGTTTGTCTGATTGGTCTCCGGTGCTGCAGCCTCATATCGATGGCCGTTTTGCATCGGGTGTATGGAAGGACTTCCTGCGCGGCCGGACCACTTGGTCTCGGCCATGGAGCCTCTACGTCTTGAACGAATGGGTGAAACGAAATCTACAAACCGAGAAAACGGTAATCGTGGCCGGGCCGACAACGGCCATGAGTGCCGCCTAACTCCATGATCATTCTGGGCATCAATGCGTATCATGCGAATGCTTCGGCGGCGATTGTTGTGGACGGAAAATTGCGCGCTGCCGTCGAAGAAGAGCGCCTCAATCGCGTGAAATATGCGGCGGGATTGCCCGTTCGCGCCATCCAGTTTTGCTTGGACGCGATCGGAGCAAAGCTCACAGATGTCGATCACATTGCGGTACCGCGCGATCCCTGGGCTCGCTTGGGCACGAAACTTCGATTTGCCATAAGAATGCCCCGTTTTGCATTCGACCGAGTGCGAGTGATGAAGCGGTTCGCAGGAATACGCGAGGAGCTGGCCGAAGCTTTCGATATCGATCCTGAGAAGATTAGTTCCTCATTTCATCGCGTCGAACATCACACCGCCCACATGGCGAGCGCTTACTTCGTCTCCCCATTTGAGAGGGGCGCGGTCCTCTCTGCCGATGGCCTCGGCGATTTTGCGAGTGCGATGTGGGCGAGTGGCGAGGGCGCGCAGATGCGCAGCCTCGGTGAGGTAACTTTCCCGCATTCCTTGGGTATGTTTTACACGGCCCTGACGCAGTATTTGGGGTTTTGGAAATTTGGTGACGAGTACAAGGTGATGGGCTTAGCTGCGTACGGTCAGCCGGAATTCCTCGACGAATTCCGCCATATTGTGTGGGCTGATGGTGGAATATCGTTTCGGCTGGGGCTCAGGTACTTCAGCCATCAGACCGACGGACCCGAGATGAGCTGGCGCGAATCAGGAAAGACGCCGGAGCTCGGACGATTATTTTCAAAATATCTCGAAGACCGTCTCGGCCCAGCGCGCCGATCAGGTGAGCCGCTGAATGCGCGGCATCACAATCTCGCTGCCAGCATGCAAGCCGCGCTCGAGGAAGTGATCATCGCGATGTGGAGGAATCTCGCCAGGAAAACTGGGGAGAGAAATCTCTGCCTGGCTGGCGGAATTGCTTTCAACTGCGTTGCCAATGGCAAAATTTTTGATCGCACTCCTTTTGAGCATGTCTTTGTCCAACCTGCGGCAGGCGACGCAGGCCTCGCAGTAGGAGCGGCCTTCGACGTTTATCACCGTTCGCTGGGAAAAGACCGGCAATTTGTGATGGAGCATGCATACTGGGGACCCGCATCTTCGGCTCCTGAGATTCGCGCAGCCATCAAGGGTCTTGAAGGCGACAGTGCCGAGGTCACAATCGTTGAACTGAAGGAGCAGGCCCTTCTCGAATCGGCCGCCAACGCCATCGCCGCAGGTAAGATTGTCGGCTGGTATCAGGGCGCCACGGAGTGGGGGCCTCGCGCGCTGGGCAATCGCAGCATACTTGCCGACCCGCGCCGCTCAGAAATGAAAGAAGTGTTAAACCGTCGAATCAAGCACCGCGAGATTTTTCGTCCCTTCGCCCCTTCGATTCTCGAAGAAGCCGCCGGCGAATATTTCACGCACTCACACCCGTCTCCCTTTATGACCTTTGCTTATCCCGTGCGGCCTGAAAAGCGGTCTGCCATCCCGGCTCCCACACACGTGGACGGAACGGCGAGACTCCAGACGGTGAGCCGCACCGCGAATCCACTCTATTGGAAGCTGTTGCGAGCATTCGGCGATTTGACGGGGGTGCCGGCCGTGCTCAACACTTCCTTCAACGACAATGAGCCGATCGTTTGCCGTCCCGAGGAGGCTGTAGATTGTTTCCGCAGAACTCAGATGGACGTCCTCGCGATCGGAAACTTTTTTATTGAGAAAAAGCTGGGCCCTGCCGCGGCGCGAGAAACCATTGAGCCCGCCGCGAAGAGCGTCGGCTGACGCATGCACATCCTGCTGTTGAACGAGTATTACCCCCCAGATACTTCCGCAACAGCCAAGATGGCCGCACAGGTCGTCGAGACCTTGGCGCAACGCCATCAGGTCACGGTCGTTGCGGGTCGGCCCTCCTACGATCCGGATGAGTTTTACTCCTATTCATTTCTGAGGCGCGAATTGCATCAAAACATAGTTGTTGAACGCGTAGGTTCGACCGCCTATCCGCGCACACAAATGAAGAAACGCGTCGCGAACTATTTGTCCTATCTGGCTCTCGCTATCCCGCGGGCGCTTTCTCTTCAAGCGGATGTTGTGCTCGCAATGACTGACCCGCCGGTGGCCGGAATCGCTGGCGCATTCGTTGCGGAAATGACCGCGCGTCCATTCGTTTACAACATCCGTGACCTATATCCAGAGATGGCAGTCGCTGGCCGCATTGTGAACCCGAGCCGCTGGATCGAGCGTTGGGAGGAACTGCACGAAGGCGCTCTCCGGCGAGCCACTCGAATCATCGTGCTCGGCGAAGACATGCGCGCGCGTATTTTGTCGAAGGGCGTTCCGCCCGAACGCGTCGAAGTGATTCGAGATGGCGCTACTTTTCCTGACACGGCTCCGGCGCAAGGCGATCCCGTTGTTCAGGACATCCGCGCTGGTTCTCCTTTTGTCGTCGTTCACGCCGGCAATCTTGGATTTTACGGAGCCTGGGCCACACTCATCGAAGCAGCCAGAATCCTTGGCAGTGAAAACATCGGGTTGGTGTTCATAGGTGAAGGGGCCAACCGCTCAGCCTTGGAAGAAGACTCGCAGATGCTGAATAACGTCCGTTTTCTGCCTTTCCGCCCGGCGAATCAAATTCCGCAGGTAATGGCTGCAGGGGACGTTCACATCATCACCGTGAAACGAGGTCTGGAAGGCGTCGTTGTCCCGAGCAAGCTGTATCCGATTCTTGCGGCCGGGCGTCCAATCCTGGTGGTAGCGCCCGCTGATTGCGACGCCGCGCGAATCGTCGCCGAATCGGGTTGCGGGTTGGTTGCCAGTCCGGACGACCCGAACGCTGTTGCGGCAGCAATCCTTGAGCTCCGCGGCAATCCGGCCAGGCTCTCTTCCATGGCGGTCCGTGCCAGGGAAGCCGCGGAACGTTATGCGAGGGCCAAAGAGTTGCAAAAATTCCTGCGAGTCATGGAGGATTCGCAACCAGTGAATCAAGGACGCAGTCATTTGGACTAAGAAGAAGGTTCCCGTAAGCGGGCCGTCAATCTCCTTGCGAAAAAGGTCAGGGGATGGGAACCTAAAACGCCTTTTCGCGAAGGACCCAAAACGATGGACTCATATTTCTCGAACAAAAGAAGTGGAGAATTTCGCGACGTGCTCGAAACGATGCTTACGGCTCGCTAGATAGGAACGCTCGGATGCACCTTCCCGTCGACCTCATTGGCTTTTCTGTCGCGCTGATCGCGTCTCTGAGTTTCACCGTTCCGGTGCGTCGGCTGGCTTTGCGCTACGGGATGGTGGATCTGCCGGGTCCTCGGAAAGTGCACGTCAAGCCGATTCCTTTGCTCGGCGGCATCGCGATCTACCTCGCCTTTATTCTTGCGATCCTGCTGACGCATCGCGAAATTCCCCTGCAACAAATCATCGGAATTATCGCCGGTGCAACACTGGTCGCGACTGTAGGCGTGCTTGATGATGGCGGCCTTTTGCATCATCAAATTAAGCTTTTCGTAGGTATGCCCATCGCGGCAGTCTTCCTGATCGCGTCCGGAATACGCGCACAGCTCTTCTCACAATTATGGCCTGGGACGATTGGGGCCGCCCTCGACGTCATATTCACTGTTTTCTGGGTCGTCGGCGTCACCGCGTCCTTTAGCATCCTCGATCATATGGACGGATTGTGCGCGGGGATTGCCGCGGTGGCATCGGCGTTCTTCACGATTTCGGCAGTTTTGAACGGTCAGACGATGGTCCGCACATTAGGAGCCGCCGCTTTAGGAGCCGCGCTCGGCTTCTTGCGCTGGAATTTCAACCCGGCCAAGATTTTTATGGGCGATGGGGGAGCGATGCTGCTTGGCTTTCTGATGGCCACTTTGGGCCTAAAGATCCGCCCGGAGGGTACGCCATTTCCCACGAACTGGCTGGTACCGATCCTCATACTTGGAGTACCGATCTTCGACACCACGTTGGTGTCGATCTCCAGGGCACGCCGCGGACTTCTGCCTTTCACTTCCCCGGGTAAGGACCACACCGCGCACAGGCTGTCGAATCTGGGTCTTGGTCATCGCGGAGCGGTGCTCGCGCTATATTGCTTGGCCGTTCTGTTTGGTACATCAGCGCTTGTTCTCCCCCGGTTCTCACCTGCCAGCGCATACGTTCTCGTCGCGGTTTTGATCGTGTTCGGATGCGTTGCCGTCCTCTTTTTAGAAGCTGTGCCTTACGAACGGCAAGTGAAGCTGCAGAAATCCTCCTCTGCCACTTAAAAGGGCTGCCCCGCGCTTTGGCGAAACATAAGTCTGCGCTATACTTTCGTGCTCAATATCTTCAAGCATCTCTGGCGGCGATGTTTCGGGGCGAAATGGGTCGCCCTTCCTGGCGCCAAGTCTCAAGAAAGAATATGGATGGATGCCGCTGCCACGGAAAGAAATGGTATTGGAAAAAAGCGACGCAAATATTTACCCGCCTCTTTCTCCCCGCATGAATAGCAAAGATGTCGCGGTCGTGGGTGGATCTGCAGCCGGACTATTCACCGCGTCCTTGCTGGCCAGGCGAGGCCTTTCCGTTCGCGTGTTCGAGCGGATCGAAGCCCTCGAGCCCGCGTCGCGCACGTTGATTGTCACGCAACGCATGAGGAGCCTTCTCGGTCCGGCGGCAGAAAAAAGTATCGTCAATGAGATTCGCCAGTTTGAACTGTTCACCGACGGCCGCTGCGCGGCAATTCCGCTCAAGCAGCCAGACCTGATCATCGAACGCAGGACCTTGATTCAGGGTTTGGCCGAAGATGCCCAACGGGCCGGTGTTGGCTTGGAGTTGGGCCGGCGCTTCCACGCTTTGCACCCGAATGGCAGGGGGCTGGTGGTCGAGCTCGAGCGATCCGATACAGGGGCCAGAGAAGAAATTCGCGCCGGTACTGTCGTTGGCGGCGATGGAGCCGCCAGCAGCGTGGCAAAAGCAGCAGGGTGGGAGCCCCTCGAAACCGTTCCACTCGTCCAGGCAATTGTTCGCCTTCCGAAGGACATGCCCGCTGCCACCGCCCGCGTTTGGTTCATCCCGCAGGATACGCCTTACTTCTATTGGTTGATTCCCGAATCCGCCACCACGGGCGCTCTTGGCTTGATCGGAGAGGCCGGTTGCGAAACACGCCGCCTCCTGGAGCGATTTCTCGAGAAACGAAAGCTGGATCCGATCGATTTCCAGGGAGCAAAGATTCCGCTCTACTCGCGTTGGGTCCCCGTGAGGCGCAAAGTCGGCAACAGCTTCGTTTATCTCGTGGGAGATGCTGCGGGGCAAGTAAAGGTGACCACGGTCGGCGGTATCGTTACCGGTTTTCGAGGCGCCATTGGCGTTGCGGATTCAATTCTTAACGGCGGAACGAGCCCGGAGTTGCGAACTCTGCGCCGCGAACTCGATCTTCATCTTCTCTTGAGGCGGTCGTTGCACCGTTTCGAGCAAGCCGATTACAGTCACCTCGTCGATTTGCTGAATGACCCTGCCAAGCAAATGCTGAGCAGGTATTCCCGCGACGAGGCCTGGAAGATTCTGTGGCGCATGGGTTTGCGGCAGCCGCGATTGATCCTCCTCGCCCTCCGCGGCCTTCTAATGAGCCGGCGCCAATTTCACGGCTCGAACGCCAAGCACTCCATTTAAGTCCCAAATGGCGTGCGTACTATGACAAAGCAGCGCCTGGTTGCCGTTTTCCTCGTCCTCGTGCCCCCGATCGCACTCGGCGTGTTCCTGTTTCGAAACGCAGGCAGGTGGCTAGTGCGGGAAGACGCGATAGCCCCTGCCGACGCGATCGTTGTACTGAGCGGCAGCATGCCGCACCGCGCCGAGGGCGCTGCCGACATCTATCGGCAGAAGTATGCGCCCGAGGTTTGGCTCACTCGCCCGCTGAGTCCGGAAGCGGAACTGAATAGCATGGGTATCCGGTTTGAGGGCGAGGAAGAGTACAGTCGCGACGTGCTGATCCACGAAGGTGTCCCGCCCACCGCCGTTCGCGTGCTGCCCGATGAGATCATCAATACGGAGGACGAAATTAAGGAAATTGCCCGCGAAATGCGCCTCAGATCAAAATCGAGAGTCATTATTGTCACGTCCGCGCCCCATACGAGACGCGTTCGTGCGCTTTGGTCAACGCTCGCTGGCCAGAACCAAATCTGCTTTGTGGAAGCCGCGCACGAGGATCCGTTCGATCGCGATCACTGGTGGCGAAATACTCGCGACACGTATGCGGTCGTCCGCGAATTGATGGGATTGATAAACGCTTCTGCAGGTCTTGCCGTACGTCCGCATTCACGCGAGATGTGAATGGCTCCTGGATCGATCTACTCCAGGCGAGTCGTTCGAGTTTCGGTGGGCTCAAGAATCTTCCAGTGCTCCCACTCCGCTTTCTTGCCCAAATCGCGGGACCAGAGCTGCCACTCGAACCCGATCGTCTCATCGGTGCAAGTGTAGAAAGCTCGCCAGGAACTTGGATGAGGGCTGGCGCTGTTCGAATCGGAATTGCCGTTTGTCCCGAACTCTTCCATCGGGTCTTCGCTCCTGAAGTTTCGCAACTCAGCCGAATCCAAAGGCACTCGAAAGATTCTGGCTTCCTGATCCCGGCCCGGATCCGCCAGCTCTTCTAAAGGTTGCGACTCGGGGAATCGCCCACAGAGCTCGATCGCATTCCCGCGAAGGAGGAGTTCAAGGGTTGGGGGACGCAGCGCTGAACCGTCTCCACGCGTCAAGCGCAATTCCCACAACTCCAGAGCGTCCGAGGACTTCGCAGGGTCCGGATAGAAATCCAGGGTCCGCGTTTCCCATCGGGCCGTTTTGCTTTGTGGGAGCACTTCCGTCACCGTAGCGACCGTATGACTGCGCCAGCAATCGAGTTTCACCGACCCCACAAAGGTTCCATAAGTGCGTATAAAATCCCAATCTTCGTCAGTCAGAGCCAGAGTTTGCCGCCAAAAACGGTCGCTCAGGCGGAAAGAGAACGTGAATACCTTTTTGAGGGGTGGGGGCGAGGACTCGCCGATACGCCGCCGGAACTGTGGGTCCCTCATCTCTTCAAGAACCTGCACGCGATCCGAGAGCTTGCGGAGCATCCAGGATTGATGCTGAAGAATACGATGCCAGTGCGTCGCCAGGGAATAGAAAACCACGCAAACGATCAAGCAAATACCGATGGCTGGCCAGAGAATGTCCAACTGCGGGCTCCCAACTGTGCGGGGACGACTATGCGACAAATTCTAGCATCTAGGGAGTCCGGCAGCATGCGATATTTCTTGGCTTCTCGTCGAAAAGTCTTGTTGCCGGAGGTCCGTGCCGAACGGCATTCTGCTTCACGCACAGCCCGCCCAGAATTGCCTTGGTCAGGAACTGCAACTATAAGAAAATAGGGGTTCTCGCGGTGCGTCTCGTCATTCTGTAGGAACCCTCTAGGAGAACCTGGCTTGCGAATAGCTGTCATCGGAACCGGTTATGTCGGCCTCGTCACCGGCGGTTGTTTGGCAGAAATCGGACACGAAGTCATCTGCACCGATAATGACCGAGCGAAGCTGGCCACTCTCGAGTCCGGCCGGCTGCCGATCTATGAACCCGGTTTGGACGCCGTGATCGATAAGGCCCGCGGGGCCAAAAGGCTCAGCTTCAACGCCAATACTGCGGAAGCGATTTCTGCCGGCGACGCTATTTTTATATGCGTGGGAACTCCCCCGTTGCCGAACGGCGATGCCGACCTGAGTGCCATTGACCACGTGGCCCGCTCGGTCGCCACCGAATCCCGTACCTCGAAACTCGTAATCGAGAAAAGCACCGTACCGGCTCGTACCGGTCAGGAGCTGAAGCGCGCACTGGCCGTCTACGGTCGTAAAGCAGGCGTCGACTTCCGTGTCGCCTCCAATCCCGAGTTTCTGCGCGAAGGCACGGCCGTCGAAGATTTCCTGCATCCCGATCGCATCGTCGTTGGCGTCGAAGACGAAACGGCGGAACGGCAGCTAAAGGATATCTACCGCCCCGTATTGGAACGGACATTCAACTGCCCTGTCCATACGCCCGCGTGCCCGAACGGCAATGAGCCGCAGTGGCTGGTCACGACCATTAACAGCGCTGAGCTGATTAAACATGCTTCCAATTCGTTTCTCGCTCTGAAAATTTCTTACGCAAACATGGTTGCGGATCTGGCGGAGAAGCTTGGCGCAGACATTCAAGAGGTCGTCAGAGCCGTTGGTCTGGACCCGCGAATTGGCCCTTCGTTTCTGAATGCTGGACTTGGGTTCGGTGGCTTCTGCCTCCCCAAGGACCTGCAAGCCTTTGTACATCTTGCGGAACGCTCTGGCGTCGACTTCACGATGCTGAAAGAGGCGGAAAAGATAAACAAGAGACGGGTTGAGCGGTTCTTCGAAAAGATTCGTTCAGCCCTCTGGGTCATCCGAGGCAAGAAGATCGGAATCCTTGGGCTGGCTTTTAAACCCAACACCGACGATATTCGCTTCGCTCCAGCCATCGATTTAATCCATCATCTACTGGCAGAGGGCGCCCGCGTGAGTGCCTACGATCCCGAAGCGATGCAGAAAGCGCGGCCAGTGCTGCCGCAGGTTGAGTATGGCGAAAACGCCTATGACGTGGCGCGGGATTCTGAGGCGCTGCTCATCGCCACGGAATGGCCCGAATTCCGCAATCTTGATTGGAATCGCATCCAGGAAGTGATGGCGCGGCCGCTGATTCTGGATGGGCGCAATCTTCTCGCGCCTAAGCAAATGAAATCTCTCGGTTTCGAGTACTACTCTTTCGGGCGCCCTGAGTGAGCCGCGCGCATTAGCGCGTGCGTTCTTCGGTGGAGAGTTTCTGCTGGAAGTACCCGTACGTGAGCTTTAAACCCTCTTCGAGATCCACTTTCGGTTGCCAGTTCAGAATTCGCCCGGCTTTGGAAATGTCGGGGCAACGCTGCTTTGGGTCGTCCTGAGGCAACGGACGAAATACGATTGGCGCGTCAGAGCCGACCAGAGCGCGGACGCGCTCCGCAAATTCGAGGATCGTGATCTCCCGCGGATTCCCAATATTGACCGGCTCATGCTCGTCTGATTCAAGCAGGCGGAATATTCCCTCAATTAGATCGGATACGTAGCAGAAACTACGGGTCTGTTTTCCGTCGCCGTATACGGTGATAGGTTCGCCGCTCAACGCCTGATACAGAAAGTTCGGTAGCGCCCGCCCGTCATTCAGGCGCATCCTCGGGCCGTATGTATTGAAGATTCGAACGATTCGCGTATCTAGTCCGTGGTAACGGTGGTAAGCCATCGTCATGGCTTCGGCGAACCGTTTGGCCTCGTCATAAACTCCCCGCGGCCCAATCGGGTTAACATGACCCCAGTAACTTTCCGATTGCGGGCTCACGTCGGGATCCCCGTAGCACTCCGACGTGGACGCCAGCAGAAATTTGGCTTTCTTGGCCAGCGCAAGTCCGAGCGCGTTATGCGTTCCCAGCGCTCCTACTTTCAGTGTTTGGATGGGTAAGCGCAAATAATCCGGTGGGCTGGCCGGAGACGCGAAATGGAGCACCGCGTCCACCGCCCCGGCAACGTCGATGTATTCGGAGACGTTGCGTTCCGCAAATTGAAACCGCGAATTCTTCTTCAAATGCCCCACATTCGCGCTCGATCCCGTCACCAGATTATCGAGGCACAGAACCTCCCAGCCCCTGGCAAGCAAATATTCACAGAGGTGTGATCCCAGAAATCCCGCTCCACCGGTTACGACCGCGCGCATCCAGATTCTCCTGCCATCAGAAGAGGTAAAGTATTATCCCTGAAACGGCCATGGAACAGGGAGCGATTCGTGGACCTAGTGAGTTGCCCCTGCTTCCTGTGAAGAAAAGGCTGTCGTGTGATCGGCCACTATGCGCCAGCCTTCGGGAAACCCTCGGAAATCCAGAGTGAAGACTCCTTCGGGATGGTCGCGCTCCCGATCTAACCGGAAATTACCCACCGCCAGGGCAGCGTCCGCACAAAACTTGTGTATCTCCAGGTTCGAGAAAGTCAGATGCCCCATAGCTTTTTGGTCAGGGTAATTGTGATGATAGCGTTCAAGCACCGGTTCCCATCCACGGGTGACGCCCTTGGCTCCCACGAAAAGGGTGTCCTTCGATTTCCAGTAGCCGTTCATGAAGGCATCGATGTCTCCCCGATTCCAAGCCGCGGTCTGATCGTTCAAAATTTGGCGGATCTCCGATTCATCATGCGAATCTGATGCCGTCGTTTGGGAGATGGCGCTGTCGGCTCGTGTCTCACTGGCAGCGAATCGATATCGCAAACTGAAAATACCGAGTAGCAATAAAGTAGAGCATGCTGCCTTGTTAGCTCTTGATCGTGTCATTGCCCCTCCGTTCGCCCCAATTCTCGCCGCATCCCCTCTCACCCATGTTAGTAGCAACTCGCTAGTACCATCGGACCATTGCCCTCCGCTGGCCAAAAGGGCAATCTAGTTCCAGGTCGAAACAGATGCTAATGGCTGCTCTCATCTTCGTGATGTCGATGGCTGTGGTGCTCCAGTTCAGCGTCTTTTCGTGGCGTGCTGCACTCGTTCGGACCGCCACCGAGTGCCTCGGCCGGGAATGGGAAAGCGCAGCCTCAACTGCCCTTACTCCCCTCATTTCAAAGGGTTTCGCAGGTATTACCGCCTACGGCAATCTTTGCCCGGATTTCACAGATGGCTCCTATCTGAAGATGAGGTCTGTGCGTCTCTATTACAGCGCCCTCCAGTTCCTCAAGAATCTTGGCGAGCCGGCATGGGCCGCTGAGGAGATGGGCCTCTGCGCTCGTTATGCGGCCGTGATGCTCTCACACCGCCTGGAACGCAATCAAGCGATGCTGGCTTCCTTGCGATCCTTTTAACTCTAAACAATCTCTCTTCGCGGTTTTCTTCCCCTGTGCTTCCGTACAGTATCCGTTTCGCCATTAGTCCCGCAGGATTGCCGCTGCCTCCGCGTAAGTCTGTGGAATAAATAAAAAGGGCAAACTCACCCTGAACAGAACGGAATTTGGGTGTGCTCGGGCCCAGGCGGCATCGGTGCCCTTGCTTCTCGACGGATGCCTAATTGGGATCTGAACTGCTCGGGAAGCGACGCGTAGGAGGACTTTAATGAAGCAACCCCGGCCTCATCTCTCTCGTGGGTATCAACTCTCCTTCGCTTCTCTGACCATGCTCCTTGTGGTGGGTTGCTTCTCCGTACGGTATGCCGGTCGAAGCCATAGCCATGGCGCCTCGCTTTCCGCGAAAACCCGCCCGACAAACGCCGAACTCCTGGCTGCTTACGGGAGGCTGCCGATCGCCTTTGAAGAGAATCTGGGCCAGTCCAATTCCGAAGTTCGATTCCTGGCTCGTGGACATGGCTACGCCTTGTTTCTGACGGAGACCGAGGCCGTGTTCAGACTCAGAGCCGAAGTTGGGTCTGCGACCGCAGGCGGGCAAGGTGCCCGGGAATCCGTAATACGAATATCCATGCCGGGCTCGAATTCCGAACCACAAGTGCAAGAAGAGGAGCTGCAGCCTGGTAAAACCAACTACCTCGTTGGGAATGATCCTTCTCGCTGGCATCGCGGAGTTCCCTCCTACGGCCGCGTGAAATATCACGACGTCTATCCTGGGATTGACGCAGAGTATTACGGAAATCAGAACCAACTCGAAACCGATTTCGTCGTCGCCGCCGGATCGAATCCCGCAGCGATCCAGCTTCACATCGAGGGAGCGAAAGCTCTTCAATTCGGTTCGCGTGGCGATCTCGTTATCGCTACTCCATCGGGAGATCTCACCCTGCGTCGGCCTGACGCATACCAGGATCTCAACGGAGTGCGTCGAGAAGTTGCCGCCAATTTCTCTCTCCAAGGTCCCAGCTCATTGGGAATAGAGGTGGGGCCGTACGATTCCACGCAGGCGCTCGTCATTGACCCGGTGGTCGTCTATTCCACTTACTTGGGCGGAGCGAACGGAGGCTTGAGTCTGGCGATAAACACCGCAACCGCCATTGCTGTCGACAGCAATGACGACGCTTACGTTCTCGGGTCAACCGACACGCTCGATTTCCCCACCACCTCTGGCGCCCTTCAGACTCAGAACACCACCAATGAGACTTACGCCTTTATCACCAAATTCAACTCCACCGGCACCGGACTCATCTATTCCACTCTTTTGGGTGGTAGCAAAGGCGCCGGCGGCGCCGGCATCGCCATCGATTCCAGTGGTGACGCCTACGTGACAGGCGGTACCGTCTCCACCGACTTTCCCGTAACAAATTCCGCGATTCAATCAGTTTTTCCTGCGGGAAATCTCGAGGGCACCGTTTATTTTGCTGAACTCGATCCGAATGGCGCGACTCTTCTCTACTCTACCTACCTCGGCGGAAACGGATACTCAGACGTCCCGGCCGGAATCGCCCTGGATGCGAACGACGATGCTTACATCACCGGATACACCAGCTCCACCAACTTCCCGGTCACCCCTACGGCTTTGCAGTTGACCAATAATTCAGGCGGTGCGCTCAGCGTCGGAGGCAACAACGTCTTCTTGTCGCGGATCGATCCCACCAAGGTTGGCCTTAATAGCCTGATTTACTCCACCTATCTCGGCGGGTCGGGCACCGATGAAGGTACCGCTATTGCCGTCGACGCCAATCAGAACGCGTACCTGACGGGCAGTGCCGGCTCCTCCAACTTTCCTCTCACCGCGAACGCCTTTCAATCCAATTGGATCGGCCCTTCCACGGACACCTTTGTGGCGCGCGTCGACACAGTAAATTCTATTCTCGTGTATTCAACTTTTCTGGGCGGGGGCGCGTCTCACCCGGACACTGGGAACTGCATTGCGGTCGACTCGAATGCCAACGCATACGTCGGCGGCATGACCTATGACACTGAATTTCCCACGACAGCTGGTGCCTTTGAAACCACCTTCCCAGGTGCCGCCGGAATCTTTACCGGTTTTGTGGCCAAGTTCGATACAGCCGCTGCAACTAGTGGCGCCAGTCTGGTCTGGGCCACATACTTGGGCGGCACCATCAGCGGCGACCAGCCGCACGCCCTGCAAATCGATTCCCAAGACAATGTCTACTTGGCGGGCGAAACGTGGTCCGGCGAACTCCTTACGGGTGGTTATCCGGCTTCACTCGGTGCACCCTACACCAACGGAGTCGCGGGTCTGCAGAACGGCTTCGTCACCGTTCTGACGGCGGACGGCAGCAATGTCGCTTTCTCGACGTACTACGGCATCGGTGTTGAGGGTTCGAACGCCAACAACATCTACGGATTGGCACTCGATAATTCTTCCCCGCCAAACGTTTTCATCGCCGGTGAAACACGGTCAACCAGTTTTCCCATCACGACTGGAAGCTACCAGACGACTCTGAACGGGCTGATTTCAGCATTCGCGGCGGAACTCTCGCCCGCCGCAGCACAAGGGGTCTTCGCTACTCCTTCCTCTTTGACCTTCGGCAATCAGGCCAAAGGCACCACAAGCCCGTCTCAAGCGGTGACGCTTACCAATGCCACTCCCAACTCACTGACAAACATCGCGATCACAATCACCGGCGCTAATGCGTCCGACTTTGCGCAAACCAACACCTGCCCGACCGCGCCCCCCACGCTAAGTTCTGCCGCGACCTGCACGATCAACGTCACCTTCACGCCATCGACTACCTCCAACGAATCCGCAACCCTCAATGTCGCCGACAGCGCTTCCAGCAGCCCGCAGACAGTCGCTCTTACGGGAACCGGAACTGTACCGCCGCCAGGCGTCACGCTCTCTCCGACTTCCCTCAATTTCGGCACCTTCACGCAGGGCACCGCGAGCTCGGCTCAGACTTTCACGTTGAGCAACAACTCAGCCGCAGCGATCACGATTACCTCGCCGGGAATCACGGTGACAGGTTCGAACGCGGGTGACTTCGCAATCCAATCGACCAGCACGTGCCCCGCCGTGAATGGCACTCTCGCAGCCAGCACCACCTGCATAATCAACATCATCTTCACGCCATCCACAACGTCGAGCGAATCAGCGACGCTAAGTGTCTCGGATACCGATTCCAGCAGTCCTCAGACTGCATCGTTGTCCGGGACGGGAACCGCGCCATCAGGTGCTGTCACTCTGGCGCCCAGCACGCTGAGCTTCGGCAACGTCAATTTGAATACTACCAGCCCTGCGCAGACGGCAACCTTGTCGAACACGAAGACGACAACTCTCACCATCACCTCCGTCACGTTTACCGGCCCGAATGCGACTGACTTCGCTCAAAGCAACACATGCGGCACCAGCCTCGCAGCCACCACCGGCACCTGCACGATTAGTATCAAGTTCACGCCAACCACCACAGCTGCTGAATCAGCCATGCTTACGGTCACCGACAGCGATTCCACAAGCCCCCAAACTGTCGCGCTCTCGGGAACGGGAGTTGCCACGGGTCCGGATTTCACCATCTCTGCCACGCCATCGTCCGCTACCGTCGGCACCCATGGCACAATCACAACGATGGTAACCGTCAATTCGGTTGACGGATTTATTTCGCCCGTCATGCTCAACGGGGTTTCGCTGCCCGGCGACTCTTCGATCGCGTTTACACAAAACCCCCTCACGCCGGCGGCCAATGGCTCGGTCTCTACCCTGGTTACGATCACCACGAGCAGCGGCGTGTTTAGCTCCACTCCAATCTCCTGGCCGCGAATCCCTTCCATGCCGGCTCTGCTGGCCGCGTTAGGCATCCTCGGCCTTGCGGCTTTTGCAATGTCGAAACTCTCAGGAAGGAATGCGCGTAAGATTGTCTCTGTCTTCGCTCTCCTTTCGATCGTCGCACTGGCAAGCTGCACCGGCACTCCAAGCACGCCCACTGGCACCTATACCGTCAGACTTACCGGCACTGCCGGAGCCTCAACTCACGCCTTCAGCTTTACGTTGGTCGTGAAATAGGGGAGTCGTCGGAGATCTAGTAGGCCCAGCGCATCAACACTGCGCCCGTTGTATAGCCCGCGCCCACGGCGATCAGCAGCACGAGATCGCCCTTGCGCAATCGCTTCTGCTCGACCGCATCAGCCAATCCCAGTGGAATCGTCGCTGCCGTGGTGTTCCCGAACCGGTCGATATTCACCATAACTTTCGAATCGTCCACCCCGAGCCTTTCCTGCATCGCCCGAATGATCCTCATATTTGCTTGATGTGGCACGACCAGCGACAGATCCCGGCTGGAAAGCCCGTTGCGCTCCAGCAAGTGGCACGCAAGCTCGCTCATTCGCCGCACCGCATACTTGAACACCTGCTGCCCTTCCTGATGGACGTAATGCATTCGCTTCTCCACGGTTTCATGCGTAGGAGGATTCAGCGATCCGCCCCCGGGCATGAACAGGTTGCAGCCCCCGGAGCCGTCGATGTCGTGAGCGAAATCGATAATCCCCTCGGCATCAGACGTCGTGGGCTCCAGCAGCACCGCACCGGCGCCGTCGCCAAAAAGCACATAGGTCGCGCGATCTTTGGGGTCGAGAATTGAAGTCATAATGTCGGCCCCGACCACCAGCACCTTCTTGTGCGCCCCCGATCCTACGAATTGTGCTCCCACCGTTAGCGCGTACGCGAATCCAGAGCACGCCGCCGAAAGATCGAATCCCCAGGCTTTCGTTGCGCCGATTCGATTCTGAATCAAGCACGCCGTGGCCGGAAAAAGCATGTCCGGCGTGACCGTCGCGACCACGATCATCCCGATTTCTTCCGGGCTCACGCCTTTTGCCGCGAGCAGCTTCTTTGCAGCTTCAGCACCCAGATGCGACGCCGCAACTCCCGGTTCCGCATGATGACGTTCGCGAATTCCGGTCCGCGTCCGAATCCACTCGTCGGACGTGTCCATGATCTTTTCCAGGTCGAAGTTCGTCACCACGCGCGGCGGAACGTAGCCCGCCACTCCCGTGATCTTTGCTGCGATGCGGTTCGGCATCAGGTCTCCAAAAATTGTCGCGCGATTGTATGCAATCAGCGCCTGACAAGGCAACGCACTCGTGGATCGCGCAGCCACCGCTGGCTGCGCAAATGGAAGCAAACACTATCCCATCACGTCTTCGGCCCCACAATCTCGTGCCGGTACGTGATCTTTGCCGCTTTCCCAAGCATTGCCGCCACCGAGCAGTACTTGTTTTGGCTTAGCTCAATCGCATCGCGCACCGCTTTCTCATCGAGTTGCCCCGCTAGCCGGTAGACGATTTCGATCTTCGTCCACACTTCGGGTGGCTCCGGTGCCCGCTCGCCCGACACCGAAACTTCCAGCGACTCCAGTTTCTGCCGCTTCTTCGCCAGAATCATTGCCACGTCCACAGACGTGCACGCGCCCAGTGCGCCCAGTAGCGCTTCCATTGGCCCTGGGCCCTCCTTGTGCGTGCTGCCCGCATCGAATTGAATCGTCGTACCCGAGGGCATCGTCGCCAAAAACTTCTCACCGCCCTCCCACTTCACCGTGGCCGTCCTCATCGTCCCCTCACCATCCCCAAAAAGGCCGAACATATGACTTTAGCGAGGTTCGCGATGCGCGTCCATACTTCGCGAACCGCTGGTCATCATATCGATTGTGGCACGTCGGTTTATTGCGGAGACGTGCCCGCAGGCAAGGTCTTCAGATACGCGATGATGGCGAGAGCATCCTCGCGTTTCATGTGGTAGGTGTGCATGGGCCGCTTAAGAGGCAAGCCGTTTGGCCCGATGCCTTGCTCGAGAATTTTTTCCATGTCGTTGTCCGTGTAGCCGACCATCCCAGCAATCCCAGGCACCCGCTGCGCCCAATTGGGATCCTGACGCACAGGCACGATCCACACCGGAGCGCCCTGCAGCCAGCGCGAGTGGTCTGGATTCCCGTAGCTATCGCGGGGCGAATGGCACTCGCCGCACTCAGCCACCTCCTCAGTCAGATAACGCCCACGGTCCACCTGCTCTTGCGGAGACGCGTTCGCGCCGCGCCAACCCCGAGCCCCGGCCGGCTTCGCCGACAGCCGCGACCAAACAGCCATCGCCGCGATGATTGCCAATAGGAAGAGTGCGATTCGAGAGGTCACGGGACTCTCCTCGACATGGATTTTCGGCTGATTCTAGGCGATATCGCGACGCTCATGCAGCGCGGCGCGCCACCGAAAGAATAGCACTACGCGCTCAGCTTCGGATGTTGCTGGTGAAAATCCGTGGCCTGCTGATAGGCGCGCGCGAACGCGAGCAGCCGCCCCTCGCCATAAAGGTGGCCAATAAAAGTCAGGCTCACAGGAGTCCCCGGCCCGCCGTAATCGCCCTCAACCTCACCCTTCTCGTTCTTTCGCGCTGCCGGCGCATCATCCCCGCGAAACCCATTCGGCAAAATCAGCGCCGGATGCCCCGTCAGATTCGTCACCACCAGCTGTTGGCTGTCGGTTGGCGCAACAATCACATCGAATCCATCGAGCGCCTTCGCCACCGCCTCCATCGCCAGCAATCGTGCGCGATTGGCCTGAATGTATTCCACCGCCGGAATGAACCGCGCCGCCCGAAAGGTATTTGGCCACTGGTCCGGCCCCTGATCGGTGAGAAGCTTGTCGCGGCCCGTGCGCGTCAATTCATCGAACGCCGCCGCGGCCTCCGCCTCCAGAAGCGGCTCCATTGCGTCGTACGGAAACTTTGGCAGCTCCGCCGGGACCAGGTTCACTCCCATCGACTGCAGCTTCGCAATCGCCGCCCGGTCGAACCGCCGGTCGTATTCCGCTCGCACGCGAGCCTCCTCGCGCCGTTGCTTCTCCTCCGCGGCTTTCTTCTTCTCTTCCGCACTCATCTGCGATTCCGGCTTTGCCGCCGGCGCCGCCCACGCCCCCTCCCCCAACGGCCGCTCGAAATCCTTTTCCAGGTACCCCACCCGCAGCTTCCGCCAGTCCAGCTCCGCGTCCCAATTGAACGCCGCCGGCTTCACCGCGCGGTCGCCGCCATCCGGGCCATAAATCGCATCGAGTACGATCGCGCAATCTTCCACCGTGCGGCAAATCGGCCCCAGCTTGTCCATGCTCCACGAAAGCGCCATCGCTCCCGTGCGCGGCACCAACCCAAACGTCGGCCGCAGCCCCGTGCATCCGCACCGCGTGCTGGGCGACGATATCGACCCTAGCGTTTCCGACCCGATGCTGAACGCCACGCATCCCGCTGCTGCCGCCGAAGCCGATCCCGCTGACGACCCGCTCGATCCCTGCGCTGGATTCCACGGATTCCGCGTCTTCGCGCCAAACCAGTGATCGTCCATCGCCAGCGCGCCCAGACTCAGCTTCGCCACCAGCACCGAGCCCGCCGCGTCCAGCCGCTTCACCACCGTCGCGTCCTCATCGAATTTCTGGTTCTCAAATCCCGCCGCGCCCCACGTGGTCCGATAGCCCGCCACCGCCAGCAAATCCTTTCCTCCCCACGGCAGTCCGTGCAGCGGACCGCGATAGTTTCCCGCCGCGATTTCGCGATCCGCTTCTTTCGCCTTGGCCTGCGCGCGATCCTCCGTGAACGTGATCACGAAATGCAGTTGCGGGTCGTAGCGCTTCAGCCGCTCGATGTACATTTCCGTCAGCGCCACCGACGACACTTTCTTCGTGCGCACCAGCTCCCCCAGCTCGCGCGCGGACGCGAAGCACACATCTTCCAGATTTTTAGGCACGCCGCTCGCCGCGATGGCAGGCGCGGCCGAAATCCGCATCCCGCGCTTTTCCGTCTCAAGCGTCATCGGCGGCACCACTGGATCGAACACCAGCGCGGGCGCTACGCTGTTCGCGATGTGCAGGTTGTAAATCTGGTCGTAGCCCTTCACGCGGTCGTTCAGCACGTCCACCATCATCTGCTTGTCTTCCGGCCGAATCGGGACGTCCGCGATCGCCGCAGCCTGGTCGATCATTTCCGCGGTTACTTTGCCTTTGTCGTCCGCCAGCGCCCACAGCGCCCCGGGAAACAGCGTTGACCCCAGCCCCATCCCCGCACACGCCGCCAAAAACCGCCTCCGCTCCACCATCCCCCACCTCGCGATGAATCTCGGCCCGCCGGAGTCTATTACACGCTACCCACGAACGCGAAGCGCTACGGCCTCGAGTGTGGCCGAATTTGCCTTGTTATTTCTTCCCCGCCGCAGCGGTTCCAACCCTACAGTTGAGACGTGCCTGACGTTGACTCATTGAAAAGAAGTCACCCGGCGCCTGAAAGGATTCGCGTGGTCACTCAAACCGTTCGTCCCTTTCCTTAAAAATAAGCGCCTCCAAGTCAATTTCTGCATTGATCGCCTCTCGGAATCTAGCTTTTTCGGCCCCGACAAACTCACGAACGGCCGCATCGGGGTGCTCCTCAAACGCGTTCAAAAGCTGACCGTTGTACCGCATTATTCCCACTCTCGAACCTGACCACGACGTCGGACTAAAGCGGTCGACAAACCGCTTGAGAACCGCTACCGGTTCAAGCGCTTTATTGACAAGGTCGCGCGCAACAATCGTCCACTCCGGCCCGTTCTCTCCCGACAAAGAGAACGGAGTCAATACTGACGCAACGGCTGGATACCGCGAAGCAGGCTCCTGATCGCACCAGGCAAAGAGCTCCTGCGGTTCGACCGAGCTCAAGGGTTTCCCCTCAGCTGGCTAATCTCACGCAAGACTCTATCGTCCACCGCACCACCCACCGGATCTGCTCCGCAAAGCCCGTCGAGCGCTGCAACTGGGTGAGAGCTGAATAGACCCTCCAGTAACCCCTGCTGATAAAAAATATAAGTCTGATAACCCAGCACCGCTGCGCGGAGGTTTTGACATATATCCCGCACAACATCCTTCCCTGGCTCTCCACTTAGACAGCGCCTGCAGATTTCCCCAAGCCGATACTCCTGCGGATTAGTGTTTTTCGTAAATTCGATACGACGTAACAGCTCGCGACCGGCATCCAGGAGGTCGGGAGCCGAAGATTCGCCCCGGGCACCATCGGCGTAAAGCCGCATATAGAGAATATCGATCGCGACGTCCCATCCTCCCGCTTTATCGGCTATAGCAACTAGCAGGTCTCTCAGCTTCTTAGCTCCGACTCGAGCAGTCGCTTGGCCTCCACTCAAACGCCTGTAGAACCTGACAGGCGCCTTTCCTACTACAAGCGACCGCAGTAGACGGTCCATGCCTTCCTCATCCACACCGGCTTCCGTCTGCAAAACGGGAAACCAAGCAGCAATCGGAACTCGCTCGATGGACTCATCAAGGAGCGCGCTGACCAGCTCGGGATTTTCCGACTTCAGGGAACTCAAGAACCCGCAGAAAACGTTGATCCTTCGCTTCTCCTCTTCAATGTCTGCTAATTGCGCCAGCAAGCGATCCCAAACCACGCGTGGTTCGTTGCAGCCCTTGGCAAGACCTAAGCCAAATGCAAACGTCTGGCCCTCCGAGATTATGACTAGAGGCAAAACCTCACCGAGCAATTCCTCGTCCAATGCGACAGTGCGCCCAAGCTCCTCGGCAACGGAAGCGACGCGCGCCATTGTTTTCGCAATATCGTCAGTCGCGTCATCTTCAGGACCTAGTCCGACCCCCAGCAGGAGGTTGTCTGAAAGCACGATGCTCTGGATGCTCTCGACGATCCTTTGGGGGCGCAGCGCCTCCTCAATACGAGCCAAGTGGGCAGACACGTCCGGAGAGAGGCCCTTTCCGTCAAAATGAATGGTCTGCCTAACAGCTATCCACCCCTCCACCCAGAATTGGTCCGAGACGATGCCGCGGCATACGCGATCCAAATCGTCGCACACGACACCCGTACCCCAAAGACCACGAAATTGCTCAGCAATCACCCGGCGGGCTCCGGCAGAAGCCGCACGACCCGAACGCGCGATCTCCTCAGCTACGGTTAGTGTCGCCCCGAACCATCGTCTGACTTCGTCGCCGACTGGCCAATAACCGTAGTCGCGCGAGCGCGCGCCGAATTCGAAATTGTACCTGCCGGAGAAGTGAACCGCTTCGAGCGCCGCCTCCAGCGCCATCAACCCGAGGGCAGAACGTCTCGGATTGTTCGAGTTCACGAGCGACCCAATAATCGCGAGCCTCTGCTCAAGCGATGCATGGGTTCCTGACAAACGGATCATAAACAGCGACGCAAATACCTTCGCAGTGTCGTTCCGAGAATCGATTTCTTCGGTTTCTGCTAGCTTCGAAATCACGGCCACGCAGCGATCGAAAATTTGCGCATCGTAGGCGATCGAGCAAAGAAGCTGAACGTACCGCCTACACGCGGTAAGGTTCTGTTGGCCGCCCTCCTCGATTTCGCGCTCAATAGCTTGCACCACTGCGTCCGGGGCGGCAGGAGCGACGTTCTTGAACAAAGTTTGCTCGAGATCGCTAAAGCTTGCCGGATTTCCAAGTATTCCGCCTCGGGATAACCAGCGACTAGCAATTACGCGCGCCTCGTTACTGGCGTCCAGGTACCCGATCCGACGGGAGAACGACGTCAAAAGGCGCTCTGTACCAATCATCACGACGTTGTTTTCAATGACCTCGTAGGGAATCGCGCGGAGCGCTCTCTCCGCGAGCCGATTCGCGATCGCATGGGGAAGAACGGCACGCCAAACAGCGCGCCTCTGAACGAGCTGCCGTTCTTCCAATTGAACACAGCTCCGAAACATTTCCTCGGGGCTCTGCCCAATCAACGCGCCGAGTCTGAACAGTTCACCCTCATTCGAGATATCCTCTCCGTCAAACGAATAAACTAGCGATAGGGCCTGTGCCGCAAGAAGAAGCGAATTGTCCGGCTTATTCCTCTGCTCGAACAGGCGACTGAAGACTTCCTCGTCCCGAAGACCGCGTATACTGCCACCGTCAGCTATCGTCCCTGCCAGCGCGATCGCCACGCGAGCGTTGCCGCCAGACAAATCCGCAACGGTGCGCGCATCCACTGCGGATAGTCGTGGACACCGGCGCTTGAGGAGCTCTTCGATCAGCGGCGTTGAAGACGGCTCCAACGAAAAAACACTCGTACCTTCTGGCTGGTCCTCTCGAATGTCATACTCGATGGAAATTAGGCTCGCCAAACTGCCGGGGCGTCGGCAGATGGCAGAAAGTGACGCATGTAAACTAGGAGCGCAATTATCGATGACTAAGATAGCGCGCTGCCCCGAATCGATCAGGCCCGACAGAGCCGCAACCGGCGGCGGATCCGGGTTCTCTGCCACGTCGGTGTAAAGGGCTAGCCCAGGGTCCAGATAGCCGTCACCGATGCGGCCATCGAACAGCGCCTGAGCCAAGCGCGTCTTTCCGACCCCGGACAGGCCCACCAACCGCACGACGCCTCCTGGATCGCGAAGGCATTGACGAATTCGGTCCATGCCTTCAGACGTCTTCACCTCCCCGTTTCTGCCGCCGCCAACCTCTCTGATCCGCAGATTGTCGTCGAGCAAGTACTTCTCAGCTACCCCGCCGGCAGGGTGAGCCCAGGCTCCGTACGAGCGCCACCCCGTAATACGCCTTCCAATCTTCTCCTTAACCCAAGGAATTAATCCGGGATGGTCCACGACCCACGTCGCAAGACGGCGCTGATCATAGAAATTCAAAAAGATCGCGTCGCGATTGGGCAAATCCCTAACGGCCTCGCGCATCGCCTCACGCCGATTTCGTAACATCGAGTCGGTGATCGAAGCGCCACTTACAATGATGTATGCCCCATTTCGCGCCGCCAAGTCGCGAATCGCGGCCCTGAGCACGCCGCCAGGACGCATCTCGCCTAAAATAGCGGAGCGCGCTAAATCCGACTTCTTCACTTGAAAACCTGTCGCAGGTCGGGGAATGAAACCCTCAATCCCTTGATTTTCTAGCTCGACGCGCACATCGACGCCTCCGTCGTTCGCGTCTTGATTACCGCCCCACGTCACCGCAACAGTGGAGAGGTTGCGGCCTCGCAGTTCCGATTGACATAAGTAGCCGACCAAAGCGCGGAGATCTCCGTCACTCAGGGCCGCGATATCGTCCTCCGTTACCTCCAGCATTCTCAGCATGTCAGCTTTAAATCCTATACAACAGACCAACAGTTAATCAAGAAGCTAACAGCCTACTGACGATCAGCTTTGGGCGGGACAGTCAGTGCTGAGAGTACTATTTCCGTACTATTACGGATTGATTACCAAAGGGCATCCATGCTAACCTTTGCCGGTTTTGCTCTCGCTGAGCGAGAGCAGGCGGGGACAAAAAAGGAGGCAGCGCACACAGGATGCTGGGTCGAGCGAATCTCACAAATCACGAGCCACGGATCACCGGTTTTCTAATCGAGACAGTACGAGTAGAAATGAACCTAAGCTCAATCCCTGCAACAAACCTCCTTCGCCTACTCGATACTCAAACCACACCCCACATCTTCAGCGCCTCCGCGCACCAATCTTCTCCTTATCTTCGCCTCAGGAGGCCCAGACACCAACACCGATGATCAGATAGCCGACAACAAATCGAATGGCCGGAAATGAGGAAGGAGCCGAACGGGGTGTCGTTCGGCTCCCGGGGTGTGGGGCCAGCGCAAGCGTCCGAGTTCCTACGATGACCCTACAACTCTGCTACCAGCCGAACCGAAGACCGAACTCGGTCTGGCGGGGAGTATTTCCCTGAACGGGCCCGCCGCCTCCGAGCACGCCCCACGTAGCAGGGCTGTACAGGGCGAAGCTGGGATCGTTGGGCTGCATGTGATTCAGCACGTTCAGGAAAGAGAAGTAGAACTGGGTGTTGAGCCGTTCTGTGATGTTGATTTTCTTGTTCACGGACAGGCTCAGGTTCCAGAAGGGCAGGCCGCGGAGTGGTCCCGCACCGCCGTCCCGCTTGTCGATGCCGAGAATCGGATTGCGGAAGGCTTCCCAGGCGGCCTGCGGGTCGGTGAAGACGTTCTGGCCCGCTCCTGCGAGGGTCTGGCCGTCAACCGTGCCGGTGATGTTCTGCTTGCGCGTGTTGGTGTAGTCGAGAGGCCCGATCAGCACGGCGTTTTCGGTGAGGCCGGATTCGTTGTTCGCGTCCCCTTCGCCGAAGGACTCGCCATTGCCGTTGGCCGTCTGAACTTCGACCGGGAAGCCGCTGCCCGCCACGAACACGGGCGAGATGCTCCACCCGCCGAGGATTTTTCCCGCAGCGCTCTGCTGGTCACGATAGAAAGGAGGCGCGTAGGTGAAGTAGAGATTGTAAGCCCACGTCTCATCAAAGCCCTGCACGCCGTAAGAGGTGCTGAGATGGTAGGGGTCTTCGGTGGTGATTTCGCTGGAGGCCTGAACGACGGCTTGAGTGCCAAGGCTGCGGCTGAACGTGAGGTTGGTTTTCATGGTAAAGCCGTGCCAGTCGCTGAACGAGAGTTGAGCGAAGGCACCGTTGTAATTGCCGTAGCCGTTGCTCGTATTCAGGAAGACGTCGGTTGCCTGTCCATTGCAGCCGATTGTTACGAGGGCTGTACAAGTGGAAGGGATCGGAGTGTTGAGCATCGTTGGGGCAAACTTGAAGGCCCCTATTTGCTCAAGGGAAGTCCAGGCGTCCCAAACGCCGCCGTAACTGAGAGCCGCGGCACCGTTGGTGATGGTCTGCGGGCTGTTCAGAAAAGCCTGCGTGCAACTGGCAAATCCGGCGCAGAAAGCTGGAGTGAGTGAAGATTCAAAGAACGCTTGCGGAGCTGCGCCACCCGGGTTCGCGCCCAGGGCGGTTTCCTGGCTTAGGTTGGCCCATGCGCTGGCGAAGGTCTGCCCACCCTGGGTCATCATGTAGGGAACGTTGTTCAGGTCATAGGCGTTGAATTCGTGGCGGATGATGCGGCCTATGTAGCCAACTTCCGTCATGATGTGCGGGCCGAACTGGTGCTGGACCGTGAGGTTGAATTCGTCAGAACGGTCGGGGCGGAAATTCGGATCGAGCCCTTCGCCTGATCCTGTGGGAGTGCTGTTGTAGCCCGGGTACCAAGGCTGCGGCAGGTTTGCAACGGGAGAAGCGATCGGCGCGTTTGTGCCGTCGATCCCTGCGCGAAACACTGTGGTTGGATCGCCGCCGCCGCACGTATTCGCGGTGCCGGCGATGGGGCCATAGCATTGAACCGTCTGCATCAGCCCGGGAGAGAGAATGGGAACGAGGATCTGATCGACGCCGTTCAAGCGACCGTAGATTCGGGCCCAGCCGCCGCGAACAACGGTGTTGCCGGATCCAAACATGTGCCCCAGCAGGCTATCGGAATCGAAATGAGGGTTCCACGCTGCGGAAAGGCGCGGGCTGAAGCCGCCATAAAAGGTGTTGTACGGATACTTGGGATGGCCGTTCACGTTTCCGATGGTTTCAAAACCTACCATCGGGTTGAAAGACTGCCCCTGAAGGGCGGCGCCTTCGCGCGCTGCGATGTAGTTTAGGACGTTCAGGGGATTGCCACTTTGATCGACAACCATATCCTGCGTGCCATGGGGCGAGTATGGAGGCATCTCTACTGTGTAGCTAAGGCCGTAGCTCAACGTGAACGAGGGCCGCATCTGCCAGGTGTCGTTGAAGTAGAGGTTGTAGTAGGGAATGATGCTGTTGTTGATGGCTGGCGGCGAGAACTCGCAGTCGGCAGTTGCGGCGACGCTAGGAATGGCGCACGAGGCCGAGGGATTCAATGCGAGCGTCGTACCCGTGCTGCGGGTGTACAACTTCTGGGTGGATGTGACCATTCCCAGAATCATCGAGTAAAGGTTCCCATACTCGTTGGTGCTGCTGATCCCGGTGGGTATGTAAGGGGACATATTGATGCCCGGGAGAGCTACGGCGTTCCCTTGTCCGACGATGTCCTGCTGGTAGATATTGATCTGGCCGCCGTTATCGATGCGTTCGTGGGTGTCGTTGTTTCGCTGGTAGATGCCGCCGATCGTAAATAGATGTTTGCCTTCGATCTTGGTCAGGTCATCGCGGAACATGTTGTCTTTACCGTCCCAATACCGCCAGCGGGTGTCCTGGTTGTCGGTGTTGTACGGCTGGAACGAATCGCTCGTCTCGCCACCCAATTCCAATGCGGCGGGGAACCCAGCGACGTTCGGCACGCCGCCGTCGCTTTCGTAAGCCCACCAGTTCCTGGTTCCGCTGTAGTGGAACTCGTTGGTGGTGGTGGACGAGATGTTCGTGGTTATGCCAGCTGTGTAGAACCACGTATTCTCCGGGCGCTTGGAGACGGATGCGTATTGGCCGAGGGCATCGCCGGGAAAGAAGCCGCCAATGTCAACCTGATTGGTGGTAGCGCGAATGAAGTGGAAGTAGTGATAGGTGGCGTTGAAGTGCCACTTCGATCCGAAATCATGGTCGATGCGCACCACGCCGAAGTTGCTGGTCTGCGGTATCAAGACGCCACCGAGATAGCCCGCGAAGTTGGCGTTGTCGCCGACATTGTAGTTGTTCGGTTCGGGAAGCAAGGACCAGAGACCCGCGCTGCAGCCACCGCTGCCGTTGGCCGTGCAGATAGTGGGATTGAGCCCGATGCCTCTGGGATCGCACGGCCCGTTATACACGGACGGTAGGGCGTTGCATGCCGTCGGTGCAATCATCTGACCAGCGGCGACGTTGTTGCTGGAGTAGAAACTGGCGGGCAATCCAGACGGAACGGCTGTCGCCACTGGATTGAGATTAACAACCTCGCCGTTGAGCGCCAGCATCCCGGAGCGCATTAAAGGCGTGGGGTATTCGCGATCATAGCTTTCGGCGAAAGGATACCGGAATCCTTCATAGTCGCCGAATATGAAGGTTTTCCCGCCGAGAATCTGGCCGGGAAGCATCGGTCCGCCGGCATTGGCGCCGAAACGATTGTAGTGATAGCTGGGTTGCTGAACGCCCGCGAGATTGTCATCCCAAGTGTTGGCGCCCGCAAAGTTGTCATCGAGATAGTAGTCATAGACGGCACCGTGGAACGCGCTGGTGCCGCGCTTGGTCACCATTTGAACCTGGCTTCCTGCACCGCCGTTGAAATCGGCGGTCTGATTCGCGACACCTACTTTGAACTCCTCAATGCTTTCCACCGGTGCGGGAATAACGCCCGATGGTGCAGCGTTATTTCCCGAGCTGTGCATGGCGCCCACACCAGACGTATCGGAGACGTAGCTCAGGACGTAGACGTTGTTGTCGCCGGACATATCGTCGGTAATGTTTCCGCCGTCAAGCTGGAAAGTATTCTGGTCGGAGACAGCGCCAATCGTATTGCCGTTGATGTTGACGCCGGGCTGCAAGGTGGCAAACGTCGTAGCGTCGCGGCCGGTGTTTGGGAGCTGAAGCAATTCTTGGTGCTCAATCGTCGCGCCTACTGTGGAGTTCATGGTCTGCAATTCGGCACCAGCGCTCTCTGTCACCGTTACGGTGGTCGAGACCGTTCCGAGCTTCAACTGCACATTTTCGGTTAGTTGCGTGGCAACCTCGACGGTGATCCTGGCCACGATCGTTTCTGCAAATCCGGTCTTCGCGAACTGAAGATCGTAGACACCCGGATCCACGTTCACAAAAATGTATCGGCCGTCGCCGTTGGTGAGCGTGCTTCGGGTATCGGCTGTGGCCTTGTCGATCAGCGTCACGGAGACACCCGCGACAACAGCGTTCGTGTTGTCAGTAACAATGCCCGTGACTGTTCCAGTGGCAGTTGTCTGACTCCACGCCGGCACCGCACACAACGCAAGTAACATCGCAGCAAGAACGCCGAGCACGAACAAACGGTTACTCTTCATCTCCGGCCTCCATTAAGAAAGGGGGCTGCGCGGCGAACGCCAGCGCGTTGCCAGAACGCTCCACGTTCTGCGGCTCGTTTGCGCGGGCACTTGTGCGCGAACGAAGACAGCGAATGCAAAGTGGAGCTGAATGGAACACAACCCCCAACTACTGGCGCTCGAGTTTGCATTTTTGGAACCAGTCGGTTACGGAAATTGGGAATGTGTTTTCAACAAGTTGTGGAGCAATTCTCGAGGGTTTCTATGAATTTACGGAGCGTCTGAATTGCATCGAAACCGTGGTCGCGTCGGCTCGCATTTTATTCTTGTCGCATGGCCACTGATTTTCGATGAGCTATAACAAAAGGTAGGCGGTTGATCGAATTTCCAAAAACTGGAGGCACGTGCCTGAAGACCAGTGCCAAGCTTGCAGCAGCGCAGGACTTTGAAAGTGCTTGAATATTGAGACGACCGGAGGAACGCAGGATAATTCGGTGCCTTCAGCTTGCCGGGAATCCGTCTGTTCCAAACCACAGACGCGTAATCGAGCGCAGGTTTTTCTTGTAGGTGCGGGACACGGTGAACTCTTTGCCGCCTTTTATGCGCAAGACGTATTCGCCGGTCGCCAATGGCTGAATCTCTTCCACATACGAGCCGTTGATCAACACGGAGCGGTGAATGCGGATGAATCCGTACGCGCCCAACCGATCGGCCACCGTCGACATCGATTCGCGCAGGAGATCCGAACCTTCCGACCTCTGCAGCAATACGTAGTTTCCCTGGGCTTCGACGGTGATGACATCGGAGGGGTCGATGAACAGGATTCGTCCCTTAGCCTTTATCGCGATTTTTGATCGCTTGCCCAGAAGCCCTTCGATTTGGGGGAGAAAGTCCAAGACGCGGGCGGCGCGGTCGCCTCGAATGCGGCGAACTGCGGCATCAAGCGCTTTGTTGATTCTTTGTTCCGAAAAAGGCTTGAGAACGTAGTCCACGGCATGTTTCTCGAAGGCCGCCACCGCATACTCATCGTGAGCCGTAACGAAGATAATGGAAGGCAAAGGCCTTTCCTGACGCTTCAGATTGTCGACGAGTTCAATTCCGGAAAGCTCGGGCAGACAGATATCCAGAAGGAGCACATCGTAGGAGTTCTCGCGGAGACGGGTCAGCGCTTCCAGAGGATCTGATGCGGAATCACAATCCACCACATCATCGCGGTCGCCCAGGATTTTTTCGAGGGCGTTTCGTGCGAGCGGCTCGTCATCGACGATTAGCACGCGCAAGGGCCACCATCCGCGCTCGTCGGGGCTATCGCAGGCGAAGGCGATGTGCTGAAACCGGACTCAATAAAAGATCTGACGGTATCAGCGCTTCCCGCAGCCGGCTGGAAGCTTAGACGTGCTCCGACCGTCCAAGGGATGCTTTCGGGCGCCAGCATTCGAAGAGCATCAGCAGGTTCTCGTCGCCGCGAAGCGTAATCCACGTCGAGCAATGCAATTAATTTAGACAGGTGCAATTCCGGGCGCGATAACCACTTTTCCCGGCCACCCAGTGACCACTGACGGCGGTTAGGCTCCTACTGGTAGCTTTCTCGCTTCTGTTTCCCGTGATTCGAGCGCAGGCACGCTGAGGACCGTCTGGGCCTCTCGGTCGCCATTTTTTTCGAACGCGATCATGGCCTCCTCACCGTACAAATGACGCAAGCGCAACCGCGCATTCTCCAATCCCAATCCCAGACCGGGCTGGTTCCTTCCGCCCAAGCTGTTCCGGATGGTGAGCTTCATTGTGCCAAGGGTCTTTCGTGAAGCGATCTCAACCCATCCGCCTTCGCGGCAACACGCAATCCCATGTGCGACCGCATTTTGAACGAGCGGCTGCAAGATCATCTGAGGTACAAACAGCTGCCGAGTATTCGCTGCAATCGCCCAGCGCACATCGAGCCGTTCCGCTAAACGCATCTTTTCGATCTCAAGATAGTCCTGGACGAACCGGAGTTCCTCATCGAGAGTCACGAGATCGGAGTTCGCATGCAGGAGGGCGGTCCTCAGCAGATTCGAAAGACGAAGGACCGTAGCCTTGGCTCGCTCGCGATCGCAGTCAATCAACGCTGAGATACCCTGGAGCGTATTGAACAAGAAGTGGGGATGGAGCTGGCTTTTCAGCGACTGGAGTTCACTGGCGGTCAGTTCTCGCTTCAGCTCCGCTTGCTCGAGTTCCTGGGTTTGAACACGCGTGAGGTATCCATACGCATGCGCCGCCACGAGAATCACTATGTAGTCCCAGAGTTGGTTGCCGAACAAACGAAAATGCGAAGCGAAGCTGTGGAGCGAACGGGCCGTGAATTGTTGAGTTGCGGTGTCCCAGGGAGGGAGGATCAGCCAGCGCGTGCAAACGGAGGTAATCAAGAACGGGATGCTACCCAGAACGTACGCGCCGATTCGCCAGAACCGTGCGTGCCTGTTGATCGGATACCTACGAACGATCGCAAACATCGGCGGCGTCAGTAGCGCTGAAGTGAGATTCCATCCTCCCATTACGACCAGCAGGTGCCAGAAATCCACCCGGCTTCCCTGTTGCGCCTGCAAAACTTCTTGTTGTCCCGCCATCACTGGAGCAAAGCTGAGCCACGCTGCAATGGACCACAAGTATGCTTTCGCAACGCGCCGAATGGCGGGTGCCGAGATTTCCATGTCGCCGATTGTATACCCGACTCAGGGTCGACTTGTGCCTGCTGCGGAAAACGCCCAAAGTTCAAGGCGGAGCCAAACCTGCGCGGAAAGCGTATGGTGCCCAAGAGAGGACTCGAACCTCCACGACCTTGCGGCCACTAGCTCCTGAAGCTAGCGCGTCTGCCAGTTCCGCCACTTGGGCATTTTGTGCGGCTAATCGAGGCAAATTCATATTGCCGCCAGCGGAAATATTTGTCAACGCAGTCGGAGTCACGGCGGGAGATGCGGGCGGGGTGTTTTCGGGGGCCGATTTGCGTGCGGCAGACGTCCGCGCCGACGCGAATGGCACAAGTTTAGGTGAACGAGGTGAGTGATGGCGATTCCAGATGCTGGGGTGGAACGGCCAGCCTCGAGAAACCGGTGGTACGTGGTTGGCGGAATAGTCCTACAAGATCGAATCAGAACACGGAGTAAGAAACGGGTCGACGGCGGAGATTACTGTGGAAGTAAGCCCGCACAAACCCTTTCCTTCGAAGGTCGATGAAAAGAGCAGAACACGAGAGATTACGTTGTGGGTCGATTTGAAGGACCGGTCGATCAGCTTTCCGCCGTCCGACATCGGGCCAAATCCGTGGCCGTGCGCATAAGTGCATTCAGGGCGAGCGCGGTAAGTAGCAAGAGCACGGGATCGATGGGCAGCCGGTAGCGTACATAAGGCTGAGTGAAGTAGTAGATCCACGGGAAAACGACTGGGCAGACCGTCAACGGGAACGCGAATTCCCGGTAGCGAATCCACGCGACGATCAGCCCAGCGAGTGTGCCCAGCGCAACCAGGAAATTGGTCAGTATCAGGCCGCGATCCTGCAGAGAATCCGTTTGTAGAAAGCGCTGGAGCGGGAAATCGATCCCAGCCCAAAAAGCCACAAGGCGCCGGACGAAAAGCTCCAACTCAAGATGAGGGTGAGTGCGGATGAAATGGATGGCCTCGTTCCATTTCTCCTGCATGAAGCGATTTTCACCGAGCTGCTGATACTTGCGGTTCTGTTCATAGGCGGTGACGCGCGCGTTCCAGGGCGCGTGCGGGTCCCAGACGTGATTATGGGCGAGCCAAAGCGCGAACGGGAATGCGGAGCGCAGCGGCACGAAGCGGTGAAAGTGGCGATAGTTGCGGACAGTCCAGGGAGTACAAGACAGGACGGTAAGCGCAACGGCCAAAGCAGCGATGACTGCCCGCTGGCGCCAGCGAGGGCTTGCGCGATAGGCTGCCCAGCCGACCAGAAAAGCGAGCAAGGAGGCGAGGGCAGGGTCCGTCATCAAGGTGGCGCCCCAGAGGAGGCCATATAGGCACCAATCGCGAACCCGCGTGGATTCGGCGATTTTCAGCGTCAGCCAGAAGACGAGAGCTGCGAAGAGCGTCGTGAGGCAAGTGTCCCAGATCCACTGGAACGGGATGATGATGGCGTTTGGATGGAAGGCCCAGAGCCACGCTGCGGTTGCGCCGACTCCTACACCTGCCATTTTGCGACCCGCGAAGAAAATCGGCACGCAAGTAGCAGCCGAGAAAACGATATTGAGAATTACTGCTGCGGTGAAGGATCCTGAAGTGAAGATTCCACAAATTCGAAAGACGCCGGCGAGAAGGAGGGGATAAACTGGCGTCAGCCAGGCTGTAGGTCCAGTACCCTGCCGAAAGAGATCACCAAAGCCATGACCGAGCGCAAGCGATCGGGCTATGTTCCCGGTTTCTTGGAGAAATGGGACCGTGGCGCGGATCTCAGGCGAAAGCTGTCGTCCTTCGCTCCACGCATACGCGCCGCGCGCTAGGAGCGCAACGAAGACGATCAGCGGGAGCGAGACGGCGCAGGCTGAAATGAAAAGCGTTACTTTTGTAAATGCCGCGTCCGCATGCATGGCTGGCCTTGTAAACTACTGTAAAAGAAGCTCATATTTCAAGGTGCGCGCAGGCCAGGGATTTGCGTCTCAATGCCCTGAGGGCGGGTTGTTCCTTAGGGCACCCCTGTTTGTCAGAGAGGCAACAGGGGCCAAATCAGCCTTGACCCTTAATCCGGCACCACCTTAAATTGAATCTGGGGAGTCCCAGCAAGCAGTCTGGGACGGTACGGAGGGCTGGGTAATGGCAACGGCAAGAGCGATGATCGAGCGGAGGCGCGCCAGCCGCGTTCTGATCCGCATCCCCATAAAGATATTCAGTAACAGTAGCCAGGGGCAGCCCATGGACACGCCCGCTGAAGCGATCGCGGTTAGCCGCTATGGGGCTCTCCTACGTGTGCCGTACTCACCCGCTCTTGGCTCCCAAATCGAAATACTCAACGGGCATTCCCAGGAAACCCGCGAATTTCGGGTTATCCGGATTAGCGAACCGGACTCGGATGGCCTGTTCCAGCTGGGCGTTGAAATCCTCTATCCTATGCGCAACTTCTGGGGCATACAGTTCCCCGACGAATTACCCGCTTGACTCGCTCCCTCCCCTGAACAAAGTGCTATAATCCCGCGCAATGGCCCGCGAAGGCCGTTCCCCCTCCTTTGATTCATCGTTCCGGCGGGCCGGGAGGTGGCAATGGAAACGATTCAAAATACCCTCTATGTGGTACTCATCGCTTGGGGTGTCGTTACAGCGGTGCTCGTGATTGCGCTGATTTACCGGGGCACGCTGGAAACCCGCGAGGAGGACCAGATCTTCCTCGACGCGGCTGGCGAATCGATGGCTAGCGAACAGCGTGCCATCGTGGCTCGGATCCAGAAGCTCAGCAAGCCAATTACAGCTCTTGTGGTGCTTTCGGGACTGCTGCTCGTTCTGACGGCGGGACTCTGGCTGTGGGAAAAGCTCCAGAGCTTTTAGTGCTCCCTCGGCGCTGATTTCTCTCTCTGGTGTGTCAGGTCGCCCACTCACTGGGACGATCGAGTGTAGTTACCCGCGAACTCCCATCTCAGTAATTAACGTGTCAATCGACCGCTAGTTCAGTCAGACGGTGCGCTGGGCACAGGTTTGGGAACAAAAACTCCCCGGCGTGCGTTTATGGTGTCGAGGTGCGAGCGATGACAACGTTCTGGCAGGATTTGCGGTACGCCGTGCGGATGCTGGTGAAGTCGCCGGGATTCTCTGCGATTGCCATCCTAACGCTCGCACTGGGCATCGGTGCGAACACAGCACTCTTCTCTGTGATTAATAGTGTCCTTCTGAACCCGCTTCCATACGCCCAACCAGACCGCCTGGTGGCGATTTACGCTACGGATCGGGACTTCTCGAGGTCATCCATTTCCTATCCAAATTTTCTCGACTGGGCGCGCGAGCAACACTCCTTCTCATCGATGGCCGCATTTCGTCCAGACGACTTCAACTTGACTGGGCTGGGCGAACCGGAGCGCGTGAAGGCAGAGATGGTTTCCGCGGAATTCTTCTCGACGCTGGGCATTCATCCTGTGGCGGGACGGTTGTTTCAGCCGGAGGAGGATATTGTTGGTGCGCAGCCCGTGGCTTTGATCAGCGCAGGATTGTGGTCGCGCAAGTTTGGGGCGTCGCCGGACACGATCGGCAAGGCGATCACTCTGAATGGAACCGGTTGCGCGATCATCGGCGTGATGCCCGGCGACTTTCGGTATCAAAGCGGAAACTTTCACAACAGCGACGTCTACACGCCTATAGGGCAATGGGCCGATACGACGTTTCGAGACCGGCGCGTCGGGATGGGGATGGACGCAGTGGGCAGACTAAAGCCGGGCGTCACCCTGGGGCAGGCTCAGGAGGACATGAGAGGGGTGTCGGAGCACCTGGCGGAAGTTTACCCCGATGCGGATAAAGGACGCGGCATTGCTTTGATTTCTCTCAAACAGGATGTGGTGGGTGATATTCGCCCCTTCCTGCTGGTTTTGTTCGCGGCCGTTGGATTTGTACTGCTGATTGCCTGCGCAAACGTTGCTAATTTGCTGCTGGCCCGGTCGACTGGGCGATCGCGTGAATTCGCGATTCGGGTTGCTTTGGGCGCGAGCCGAAAGCGCGTGATCGCGCAACTGCTTACCGAAAGCGTGCTGCTCGGCTGTGTGGGCGGGGCGATTGGGCTCGCATTCGCAGCGTGGGGCACAAAGGCCGCGATCACGGTGCTTCCGGAGGCCCTGCCGCGGACGACAGAGATTCACATGGACCCACGCGTACTGGTGTTCACGGCCTGCGTCTCGTTGTTCGCGGGCGTTTTGTTTGGTTTGGCGCCGGCGGTGAAGGCGGCGCGCGAGGACATTCACGAAACGCTGAAGGAAAGCGGGCGGGCGGTGACGGGAGCACGGCATCGCATGCAGTCGATCTTTGTTGTGACGGAAGTTGCCCTCGCGCTTGTTTTGCTGGTGGGCGCCGGGCTGATGATTCGCAGCCTGGCGAAGCTGTGGAGCGTGGACCCAGGTTTCGATACGCACGACGTCCTGACGTTCAACGTTTCATACCCGTCCAACATGGGCTCGACACCGGCTGCGATTCGCAGCGCGATGCGGCAACTGCAGGACAAGATCGCGGCGGTGCCCGGAGTGCGGGCGGCGTCGCTTTCGGCTGGTTCGAGCCCGATGTCGGGCGACTCTGAGTTGCCGTTCTGGATTGAGGGACGGCCGAAGCCTGCGAGCCAAGCCGAGATGAAGTTAGCATTGTTTTACGGCGTTCAATCGGACTATTTGACGGCGATGGGGACGGCGCTCGTGCGCGGCCGGTTCCTGAAACCGGAGGACAATGAGAATTCGCCGTTCGTGGTCGTGATCGACGAAGAGTTCGCGAAACTGTATTTTCCCGGGCAGGACCCGATCGGCAAGCGGGTGAATTTCATGCTATTTGACAAAGCGGCGGAGGTTGTCGGGATCGCACGGCACATCAAGCAATGGGGACTCGATGAGAACCCCCGCTCGCCCGTGCTGGCGCAATTCTACTTTCCGATTTCGCAGGTTCCCGACCAGTTCATGCCGCTGCTGGCGCGCGGTACGGGACTTGTTGTGCGAACGCAAGGTTCGACGGACCAGGAGATGGGCGCAATCCGCCGGGCGCTAGCCGAGGTGAACAGCGAAATGGTGATCTACGACGTGCGGACCATGCAGTGGTACCTAGATGACTCGCTAAGCACGCGGCGTTTTTCGATCGTGCTACTGGGTACGTTTGCGGGCTTGGCGCTGCTGCTTTCGTGTATTGGGATTTACGGCGTGATCTCTTACCTGGCGGGGCAGCGAATTCACGAGATTGGCATTCGCCTGGCACTCGGAGCGCAGCGGCGAGACGTCCTGCGGTTAATTTTGGGCCAGGGCTCGACAATGGCTCTGATTGGAGTAGCGATCGGACTCGTAGCCTCAGTGGGGCTGATGCGCTTGATGGGCAAGTTGCTCTACGGCATCAGTGCGTACGACCCGGTCACATTTGCGGGTGTAGCTCTCCTGCTGAGCATGGTGGCTGTCGCTGCATGCTACGTGCCGGCGCACAGAGCGATGCGGATCGATCCGATGCAGGCGCTGCGATACGAATGAGTAAGCGAAGCCTAGTCGCTATGCGGCGGGACTGGATACGTCGCGGGCCACGCGGAGCCCGTAATCTGCATACCGAAAATCCGGGGGGATGCTCGAACGCGCTGCGCAGCGGGACACTTTCGTATAGTGGCGCCACGAACCGCCGCGGGACGCACGACGGGTGCCTTCATTGGGTCCCTTGGGATTCCGCTCTGGTGAGACAGCGTAGTAATCGGGACTGAACCAGTCTGAGCACCATTCGTGGACGTTCGCGCCGATGTCGCAGAGTCCGTAAGCATTTCGCTCGGCACGACCTACAGGTTCAGGTCCTGCCTTCCAACGCGAGGCGTAGTCGGGCAGCGATTCGAGCGGATCATCGCCCCACGGATATTGTTTTTGCTCGAGGCCGCCACGTGCCGCTCGCTCCCATTCTGCCTCCGTGGGCAAGCGGTAACGCCACCCTGTAATCTGAGTGAGCCAATCGCAGTAAGCCATGGCGTCAAACCACGATAGCGCAACGACGGGCTGATCGGGATGCGAAAAATTCGGATCGCCCCGGTGAAGGGGCTGGCGGTGACCGGTGGCCCTAAGGAAGTGCTCGTAATCCGCATTGGCCACCTGGCAAATCGCTAGCTCAAAGGCGTCTACCCAGATGCGATGTATGGGCCGCTCATTGTCCTGGCCGGAGTGGCTCCCCATCTGAAACCAGCCCTCAGGGACGCGCGCCATCTTTGGTTCGAGAAATCCGGCCGCGACTGCCGAATCGAGATGGAGTGCCTCAGTCATCCGTTCCCGCCTGTGCGCTCGCGACGTGGCGCGTCTGGCTCAGCAAGTTGACGAACAGCCGGTAGGCCCCTGGGACTCCCGCCGGCAATTGGCGGAAGAATGAAAGGCCCGTGTAGATATAGATTCCTTTGCCGTCACGGGCGTAGACGAGAGCACCCTTGGCCTGGGGCTCGCCTGGGTCGTTCATTCCCAACACCGCCTCATACTTCGAATCAAAAGAACCCCAGAAATATAGGCCGCGTTCCTGCACCCAGCCTTTGAAATCCGCTTGCGTGATCTTATTGGGGTAATTGAGCAGGGGATTTTGCGGGACGAGAAAGTCCACAGGCGAGTTCGCGTTGGTCACCCGCGAGGTCGTGTCTGGCATCCTTGCCGGAAACGGCCCGGGCAAGAGCTTGTTCCACGCGAAGTCGCGCTGGTATTGAACGAGCAGCGTGCCGCCCCGGTTGACGTAATCGAGGAGCCGTCGGTTTGACGCCATCACGTCGGGCCGCAATTCGTAGGCGCGGATGCCTACGGTGATCGCGTCGTATCGGCTCAAGTCACCAAAGGCGAGCGCGACTTCGTCGAGGAGGTCGACACGAATGCCGAGCTGTCGGAGGACCTCCGGCAGGGGATCGTTTTCGGCGGCGACGTATCCGATGTGAAGTCCCACCGGCACAATCAAGTCCAGCACGTGAATCATAGCGTCGTCGGACTCACTCCAATCGCGGGTGGGCAACGTGGGAATGGGCTCGAGCGATGTGCGGAAGGCTTCGCCGTCCAACTTCGCAAACGGATGCAGCGGATAAGCACCCGGAGCAGCCGCGGCGTCCGGCTTCGCTCTGAATCGGATCAATCGGTCCCCGGCTTCCGAGAAGTCGAGCGGCCCTACGGATTGTGGAGTCCATTCCTTCGGCGCATCCACGCCGACTGAAACCTTCGCGGGCTTCATCCCGTGATATCGCACACGAGCAAGCAAAGTGACGGAATCGGCTGCGCGCTTCGCCGGCACCATGATCTGCGGCTCTTCTACCGTAAGAGTGACGGCCGGAACGAGTTCAAGCGGATAGGTGAGTATTCCAGTGGTTTTTGCGACCATCGAATTTACGGGCTGATTCAGCACGAAATCGTAGTCGTCCACTCTCAGCCGCAGCGCCACGCTGACCAGTGGCGGGGGAAACGGCAGAACGGCGTATGCCGGTTCGTTCGGAATCTTTGCGCCGGCCGGTACAGCAACGTCAAATCGATAGGTCCTCGCGCCCGGCTTTCCCTCGGCAACAGATACAGTCCAGCCTTGAGGCACTTGCAAGGTAGAAGTGTCCACGCTCCACGTTGCGGCAACCGCGGGTTTATCTGGAAAATTAAGCGAGACAGAGAACTTCTCGCCTGCAACGAGTTCGTGGCGGTCCGCGTTGCCATCGATGGGGAGTGCAACATCCTCGGCAAGGGCACGGTTGATTCGATCTCGGATCTGCTCGAGCTCCCACACCACCTCGCCTGTCCCCTGGTTCTTCGCAATCTCGTCGCGCAAATTCCCGATTTGCTTGGCCGCATCTTCGAGCGACTTGGCTGCTGTGCCGCGATCGAGATCGAGCGCAGATTTGGTCGCGTCAAAAATTTTCTGTTCTGCCGAAACGAGCGCCGGCTGCATCAGCGATCGCAACTCTGGAAACCGGGACACGATCGACGAAATGGGCTCCGCAAGAAGCTTGCGATCAAAGGTACCGACCTCTTCGCCTTTCTGATTCTCTGAAATCAGGTAGATCGGCCGCCGGAAGAATGGATTGCCGGAAAACGCCGGTGTGCCTTGAGAGCGGTGATTCGCGTGCCCTTGCATTCCGATATCCACGTAGCTCGCGCCCCAAAGCGGCGAGACATCATTCACCGGCAGCTCTACTGCTCCGGCCCCGGAATCGCGAGCGCCGCGCAGTTCGAGCGTCACCTTCCACGGCTTCAATCCTTCCGCAATCTGGTCCGAATAAGCATTTGGATCGGCGGCCTTTGCTACCGCTTCCGGCGTGTAAATGCCGCTGGCCTGATGCTGGCCATGACCCGAATGAACGCCGCCCCAGCCGTTGATGACTACTTGCGGCTTGAACGTGCGAATCACGCGAACCATGTCTTCGACGGGGAGGTCGCCCCAGATTCGCATGGTGTCTTCGGCACTCTTCGAAAATCCGAAATCAGCCGCGCGGGAGAAATAGAGACGCACGCCGTAACCCTTGCACGCAGCGAGCAGTTCCTCGGTTCGTATAACGCCAAGCTGGCCATCCTGTTCAGGACCGATGGCATTTTGCCCGCCCTGCCCGCGCGTGATGGTAAAGAGCGCGACGTCGGCATCGAGTCCGCGGGATAGGTAGGTAAGCAGACTGGACCATTCATCGTCGGGGTGTGCGGTGACAAACAGAATGCGCGTAGCAATACCCGCCTTGTTGATCGCCTCAACCGTGCTCGGAAGCGCTTGTGCTGGGACTGGCGCGGCGGCAGGAACTGCGAGAAGTGCCGCCGAAATCACACCAAGCAGAACCCGCGTTGGGGTTTTCATCAAGCCGTCTCCAGAAAGGGCCACTGGCGTTTGTAACGGGCGCGCACCAAATATACAAGAATACCGATTCCCATTGCTGCAAGCGAGGCGAGCATAGGCGTGCGCCCAGTGGCCAGAAAGATTCCGATCCAACCGGCTACGGAAATCACCACGGGCAAAGGGTAGAGCCACATTCGGAACGGGAATCTCTCGCGCCCCCAGCGACGGCGCAGAAGCGTCAAGCCGATGCTCTGGCCGACGAATTGGATGAGGCAGCGCATGGCGAGGATGGCGCGGATTGCGTCAATCAAGGTCAACGAGAGGCAGAAGACAATGGTGGTGGCGCCGAGGGCGAGAAGAGAAATGCTGGGGAAGCGGCGAGTGGGATGCACGCGGGCGAAGATCGAGAAGAAATTGCCATCGAGAGCCGCAGCGTAAGGAATGCGGGAATAGCCCAGAGTGGCTGAAAAGATTGAGCCGAACGCGCTGAACATGATCAGACCTGTGGCGAAGGTAGCCCAGCGCGAACCGAAGGCGCGTTCGACGAAAATGCTGACGACGGCCTTCGTTTTAGCGGCCTCCTGCCAGGGGACAACGCTCAAAATGCTGGTCTGCATGGCGAAATAGAGCAGAGCGATTGCGATGATCGAGAGAAATATGGCGCGAGGGATGTTGCGCTCGGGATTCTTCATTTCGCCGCCGAGATTGCAGACGTTGTAGTAACCGAGATATGAATAAACTGTCTGCACGGTTGCGTGTCCCAAAGCCGCCGCAAACACCCAGGAAAAATTCCAGGCTCCCGGCGGAAACGAAAGCAGATTGCGCTGGAAGTGCGTGGCTCCGCCATAGATTAGCCACAAAATCGTGCCGACAACGACCACGCAGAGAGCGATCGACATTTTGCCGACGGTAGTTATGCGACGGTAGAGCAGTATGATGACTACCATCACGATGGCGGCTGCAATGGCCTTCTCTGATGGGGAAGTGGCCGGCGCAGATGCGGCGTCACCGGCCGATTTGCCGGTGAGGTAGGTGGAATAACTGGCGAAGCCCAATGCGCCGGAGGCGATGCTAAGCGGACCTTGAAACAGGGTTTGCCAAATGTAGAGAAACGACATCATGCGTCCCCAGCGGCCGGGACCGTACGCTTCGCGCAGGAAAACATAACTACCGCCGGCCAGCGGCAACGCCGCTCCATATTCGGCCCAAATGCAGCCGTCGAAAAGCGCCAGCATGGCGCCGGCAACCCAAGCGGTCAAACACTGCGGCCCACCCATGGCTCGGACGACGAAGGGGATAACGACAAAAGGGCCGATGCCGACCATGAAGGTCATATTCAGGGACATGGCTTCGGGGAGGCCAAGGCCGCGTTGGAGTTTTTCTGTTTCGCTCATGCGGTGCGCCGAAACGAGCGCAAAGGATAACAAAGAAACGGTTGTGGCTGGCTAATTCGCTGGAGTGACAAACGGGCTGGGAAAGTGTCGGGTTGGGCGACCGAGAAGAGCGAGCGATGAAGATCGAAATTACATCGGCGGTTTGATTTCGGGAGGAGGTTTGTACGACCAAGTTGCAGTATCGCTTTGTATGATTTCCGCGATTCCTGGCTGATTTGTCACCAACACCGTCTGAACTTTTCGTGGAAGATGATCGTTGGCTCCCACCCAAATGTCATCGGTTTGAGTTCGAGTATCGACGCCACCCGGATGAAATCTGTCCTCGTACACGAAAGTCAGCACACCACCGATAGTCTCTTTGCGAACCAGCCTGAGGTTCGTGTCCCGCGGCTCTTGTGCGGGCAGGCCCGGTAGGTACTCTCTCAGAGCATCGGGAACTCCCGTCCACGGTAGTCGCAGTGGTGAGTTTGGCCCCCTCAGCGGTTTTCTGCCAGGGCCCGTTGCCATCGCGGTGGTACAGGTCATTGCCGATCATGATCATCTCAGTGGGGCCTAGCCCAGGTCCGCCGTGCCGCCGCGCTCGATCGCGGTGCGCCGAGTTACGGAAACAGACAACCCGAGGAATCTATGGGAACTGGCGCAGGAAGCGGACGTCGTTTTGGAAGAGCAACGGGACTTCAGGGATACCGTACTTCATCATGGCCAAGCGATCCACACCCATGCCGAAGGCGAAGCCTGAAAGACGCTCGGGATCGTAGTTGACGAAGCCGTAGACGGCGGGATTTACCATGCCCGCGCCAAAGAGTTCGATCCACCCCGACTGTTTGCACACCCGGCAGCCAGTGCCAGCGCACACGTGACAGGTGGCGTCGACTTCAGCCGACGGCTCGGTGAAAGGGAAGAAACTGGGACGCAGGCGAGTCTTCACTTTCGGCCCCAGGAATGCTCGCACGAAGTATTCGACGGTTCCTTTGAAATCGCAGAAGGTGATGTCTGTATCGACCGCGAGTCCTTCAATCTGATGAAACATGTAGCCGTGCGTGGAATCGGGGTTGTCGCGCCGGTAGACTTTTCCCGGAACGATAATGCGCACAGACGGCTGCTGCTTTTCCATGGTGCGAATCTGCATCGGCGACGTGTGCGTGCGCAGGAGATAAGGTTCTCGCGTGCCCTCGACATAAAACGTGTCCATGTTGTCGCGCGCGGGATGGTGCTCGGGAATGTTGAGGGCCTCGAAATTGTAGTAAGGCGTTTCGATCTCGGGGCCGTCGACGACACTGAAGCCGATGGAGAGGAAAATGCGCTGCAGCTCGTCGAAAGTCTGTTGAATAACGTGTCGCGTGCCGATTGCCCGCTGGATGCCCGGCAGAGACAGATCGATTTCATCGCGGGCGGCTGCAGCTTTTTCGGCATCGATTTCAAGTTCACGCCGTTTTCGTTCCAGACCCTCGTCTACATGGGCTCGCAGAGCATTAAGCTCCTGCCCGACATAGCGCCTAAGCTCGGGCGGAGCCGTTTTGAGCCAGCTATCGGTAATTTGCGGCAGTACACCAGCCTTTCGGCCCAGCCAACCCAGACGAACGGCTTCCCAGACAGTACTACTAGTCGGGATGGCGACCTGCTGGTCGAACGATTCGGATAGCTCTGCAAACTTCTGCTTGATGGCCTCCGGACTCGTGATGCCGAGTTGCTCGAGCGTCTTCGTTGTGATGACTTCTGCCATTTCTCATCCTGGCCTGAATTTCCAGGTGCCGGGCAAAAACCGGGGCTCAAGCCGCGGGCTGCGGTCCTGCCGGCGCCTTCGCCAGATGCTGTTTCACCGTTGCAACGAGCGCCGCGAATCCTTCAGCGTCGTTTACGGCCATCTCCGCCAGAATCTTGCGGTCCAGATCGACGCCGCCTGCTTTCAGTCCATGAATCAACTGGCTGTAGGTTGTACCGTTGTTGCGCGCGGCCGCTCCGATGCGCTGGATCCACAAAGTGCGAAAATCGCGCTTGCGATTGCGCCGGTCGCGATAACTGTACCGCAGAGATCGGTTCACTGCCTCTTTCGCCGATCGGTACAGTTTGCCTTTGGTAAGAAAAAATCCCTTGGCGTGCTTCAGCAGCTTCTTGCGCCGAGCGCGCCGCTTCGTACCGCGTTTTACGCGTGCCATGGCTCTCGTCTCCTGTTTGTAACTGCGAATTCGGAATTTTCACGCGGAGGGATAACGAAGCCAGCGAAGCACGCCTCGAATAAATGGCGTCCAATCGCTGCTGCGCGAGTCTCCGCGGCGCGTTCTTTTGAATCCCCGCGAACTGGGCTGGAAAATATGAGCTTTTCTCATCCGGCCGGCAGGCCCGCCGCGTGCGGACTACGCTCTGCCTGGCACGGTAAATCCGAAACTAAATCCCGTACGGCAACGCCCTGCGAACGTTCGGCACGTCCGCCGGGTTCACTTCGACAATCTTCCCCAGCTTGCGCTGGCGCCGCGGTGCCTTCGTGCCCAGCAAGTGTCGCTTGCCGGAATGCCACCGCATTACTTTACCTGTGGACGTAATCTTAAAGCGCTTTGCGGCGCCCCGATGCGTCTTGAGTTTCGCTTTCTTGTTCTTGGTCACAATTTCCTCGTCAGTTTGAATCTAAACGCTGCCCCTGACCGCCGCCAGCGGCGAACGGATTCCCTCAGCTTAGCTTAGGCTTGGCCGCCTGCCGCAGATGTTACCGGCCGCGGCGCCGATGCCACTGCGCCCTTCTTCGGCGCGAGAAGCGCAAGAAGTATATTCGCTTCCATCCGCGGACCAAACTCGACTTGCGCGTGGTCCATAATATCTTTCAGCAGACGATCCATCTTCGAGCGGCCCACATCCTGGTGCGCCATCTCGCGCCCGCGATGAAAGATCATCGCCTTCACTTTGTAGCCTTCGCCGAGGAACCGGATGATCTGGTTCTTCCGAACCTGGTAATCATGTTCCGCAGTCGAAGGCCGGAACTTAACCTCTTTGATGTGTGAGCTCTTCTGGTGCTTCTTTTGCTCGTGGGCCTTCTTGTTTTGCTCATACAGAAACTTGCCGTAGTCGACGAGCTTGCAAACCGGAGGCACCGCGTTGGGCGAAATTTCCACCACATCCAGGCCCGCATCGCGGGCTTTCTTCATGGCGTCGAACAACGACATCACGCCGAGCTGCTCTCCATCTTCGGCAATCACTCGGATTTCACGGGCGCGAATGCGCTCGTTTACTCGAAGGCCACCCCCACCACGTTCTGCGATAAACTCACCTCCCGGGCTCTAGGAATTTCATACTCGCCGCCCGTTTAGCCCACCCCTAGAAACAAAATCCCGCCCACAAAGGACGGGAAAGAAAGTATAGCACGCCTCCGCCGCCTTGCCGCAATAGGGCATTCACGTAAGCAGGAACACCCAGGCGAGGTGCCTTGCGCTAAGCCTTTGTGCATCGTTCATGAAAAAAGCTCCAGCGCTCCCTTTGCGGTAGCGATCCGAGCCCGGAGTCGTGGCCTCTCGCCGCGCTCAATACGTACACTGATTTTCAACCGATCGAAAAAGGCTCGGGGCTCGTTCGGAGCGGGACTTGAGATCGAAAACGCAACAAGCTGGCATCCCTCGGGCGCGTCCAGCGATGGGTGCACGGAGTCGCGGCTCCATTCGATGAAGAACGGCAAAAGGCCGGCGCGATTGTCTTTCGGGTTGAGCGTTTTCCAATGAAGAATTTTTCCATCGGGGCGAGCGCGAGAGCCTTCGCTTGGGCCTTCGATCGCCAGGCCAGCAGAAGCAGCTCTTTTCGCGAGCGTTTCAATATCATTGGTGTGCACGGCCCACGTGAGCAGGTGCGGCTCGTGCATTTCACGCAGCTCAGGGTAGCCCACAAGCGTCGCTTGGTTCGGGTCGGGGGCGATGATTTCGAGGTAGCGTCGCGTTCCAAGCTTAAGCAGCGCATTGCGCGTCCCGCGCCCCGGATGCACGCCGCCGAAAGCGGCGTGAAGCCCCGTGCGTTCCTCGACGAACGCGATGCCATGCTCGAGATCGTCAATTCCCAAGAGGATGTGGTCAAGATCAGCAGGTACGTCCGGCGCGCCGTCCGTGGCGAAGGCGGGCGCAAGCGCGGAGACGCTGAATCCGCCACAAGCGATTGATAAGAAACTGCGTCGTGAGAGAAGCGACGTATGGAACCTCGCAGATTTCGATGAATGAAACTGCGCTAATTAGTCGATTTTGAATCAATTTCCGCACGCAGGTGGTTGACGAACTCCGCCACCGGGCGCGGGCCCAAATCTCCCTTTGCGCGATGGCGCACGGAGACGGTACCTGCCTCAGCCTCTTTGCCGCCAAGGATCAGCATGTAGGGAACCTTTTGCAACTGGGCGTCGCGGATCTTGGCCTGCAACTTTTCGTTGCGATCGTCCAGGTGGACGCGGAATCCGGCGTCGCTGAGTTCCTTAGTGACCTTCTTTGAGTATTCCTCGAATTTTCCGCTCACCGGCAGCACTTCCACCTGTACAGGGGCCAGCCACGAGGGAAAGGCACCCGCATAGTGCTCGATGAGCACACCAAAGAATCGCTCCACAGAGCCCCACAGGGCTCGATGCACCATCAAGGGTTGGTGCCGCGACCCATCTTCGCCGACATACTCCAGCTTGAATCGTCGCGGCAGATTGAAATCGAATTGCACGGTGGTGAGTTGCCACGGCCGGCCGATGGCGTCGACGAGCTTCACGTCGATTTTGGGCCCATAAAAGACAGCCTCGCCGGGCATATATTTGTACGGAACCTTCATTCGCTTCAAGGTGTTGATCAGCGCGCCTTCCGCGCGTTCCCATTCCTCGATGGTTCCGGCGTAGTCACCGGGCTTCTCAGGATCGCGCGCCGAAAGCTCCACTTCGTAGCGGTTGAATCCGAAAACGCGCAGAACTTCCCACGCGAATTCCACGCAATCCTGAATTTCTTTTTCGATTTGGTCGGGCATGCAGAAGATGTGGGCGTCGTCTTGGGTGAACCCGCGCACGCGCAGCAAGCCGTGGAGCACCCCGGACCGCTCGTAGCGGTAAACGGTCCCAAGTTCAGCCAAGCGAATGGGCAGCTCGCGATAACTGCGCAGCCGCGATTTGTAAATCAGAATATGACCCGGGCAATTCATCGGCTTCAGCTGGTATTCGTCTTTTTCCACTTCCATGGGGCCAAACATGTTGTCTTTGTAAAAGCCTGTATGCCCGCTGATTTCCCACAAATGGCGGCGCATCACATGCGGCGTATACACGAGGTCGTAGCCGCGCCGAATCAGCTCTGCGCGCAACCACTCTTCCATTTGTCGGCGGATGATGCCGCCCTTCGGATGCCAGAAAATCAGCCCCGGCCCGGCGTCTTCCTCGATGCTGAAAAGATCCAGCTCCGCGCCGAGCCTGCGATGATCGCGCCGCTTCGCCTCCTCGAGCTTGTGCAAATACTCGTCAAGCTCCTTCTGATCGATGAAGCAGGCGGCGTAAATCCGCTGCATTTGCGGATTGCCCTCCTGACCTTTCCAGTAAGCGCCCGCAACGTTCATCAGCTTGAACGCCTTGATTCGCCCGGTGGACGGAATGTGGGGTCCAAGGCAGAAATCAATGAATTTCCCGGTGGTATAAAACGAAACCATCGGCTCGCTGGCTTTTTCCTCCACGAGCTCGCATTTGAATTCCTGATTCGATTTGCGATAAAGCTCCAGCGCTTCCGGCTTTGGAATCAGCTTCCGCTCGTTAGGCACATCCCTCGCGGCGATTTCGCGCATTTTCGCTTCTATTTTTTCCAGATCCTCGGGCGTGAACGGTTCGCCGCGCACGAACTCATAGAAAAAGCCGTTCTCGATCGGCGGCCCAATTCCAAGCTTCACGTTGGGATATAGTTCCAGCACTGCTGCCGCGAGCAGATGCGCGGCCGAGTGCCGGAACACCTGCACCGCCTCAGGATCCTTTGCAGTGAGAATTGACAACGTGGTGCTGTGATCGAGCGGGCGCGCCAGATCAATCAGCTCGCCGTTGGTCCGGGCGACTAGCGCTTCCTCAGCGAGCCGTGGCGATATTTGCTGAGCTATTTGCGCAGGCGTGGTGCCGCGGGGCACCTGGCGAGTGGCGCCATCAGGCAGCGTGATTTGAATGGTTTCCATGCGGCAAAATCCTTCGCTTTTGAAACAACTAGCTTACTGGCGAGCACAATACCGGTCAAGGAACACGAACCGCTACTCCGCATTCCCCAAAAGAGTCAGTGTTAGGGATGCAGGGTGAAGAAACTGATTTCCGGCCGGCAGAGAAACCGAACCTGCAGATTCGACATTCCCAGTCCCCGGTTTACGTACATTTCCGAGCCATTCAACGCATACCACCCTTCCAGGTAAGGGCTGGCCCCCTTGGGCAGCCAGAACGGTTTGACGAAAGGAATCCGCACCTGGCCACCGTGCGTATGGCCTGATAAACAAAGATTCACCCTTCCCGCGATGCGTTTGAAATAGGCCGGCGAATGAAACAGCGCGACTTTATACGCTGATGGTGGGACGCCCGCGAAAGCAAGGTCTGGCCTCGGTGTTCCCGAGGACAAGTCGTCGAGCCCGATTAACCAAATGTCCGGTCGGAGCTGGACGTTCGCGTTGTTCAGCAAACCGACGCCCGAGCTGCGATAAAAGGCGCGCTCGTGATGAACGGGGCGGTCATGCTCCCAATTGCCGCGGACAAACCAGACGCCAAGTGGCGCGTGAAGCTGCTCGAAAACTTGGTGGCACCACCCGTAATTTCCTTCAAGATTTCCGAGGCAATCGCCGGTGACGACAATCACGTCCGGTTTCTCATCTTCCAAAATCTGAAAAAGCCGGCGCTCGTTGCCCCCGATTCCGTGAGTGTGCAGATCGCTGACCTGCGCAATCTTCAAAGGAGAAGAAACAGCCGCTGCAACGTCGTAGTGCGTAACCTCGATGCGAAAAGGCTCAATCTTGACCGCGTCGTATGCCGCAGCAGCGCAAAGAGCGCAAGCCAATGCGATTGTCAGCCAGAGCCATTTGCGGCTTCCGTGCCGGTTCGCCAGGGCCGCCTCCGGCGGAACATCCGATTCTTGAGTTGCCGATGCCATGGCTCGAAATATTCGTCCTTTTTGTCCTGAAACAGACAATATACTGGGTAGTGATTCGAGCGCAAAAATACCGCGAGAGAATAGAAAACGCCGAGTTCGCGTTCCCATGCTGACGAATCTTGGCCCTTCCCCTCCGAAGCGTATAATTCGCCGATCATGCAGCGTGCCGAGCAAGCCACTCACGAAAAGAGAGTCGCGGCGCTGGCTTCCGTAGGCTCTGCGATTCTTCTGGTCTTGCTCAAGGTGTTCCTCGCGGTCGTCACGCACAGCTTGGGGGTGATTTCCGAGGCGCTGCACTCGATTCTCGACCTCGTCGCCGCCGTAATCACGTATCTTTCCGTGCGAGTCGCTGATAAACCGGCTGACGCGGATCACCTGTACGGCCACGGAAAGGTAGAGAGCTTTTCCGCTTTTGTCGAGACCGGCCTCCTACTCCTAACGGCGATCTACATCATCTGGGAGGCTTTTCAGCGGCTTCTTTTCAACACCGTACACATCCAGCCGAGCATTCAGGCAATCTTCATTCTCGGTTTGGGCATGGGCATCGATACGTTTCGCGCTCGCGCGCTGCGACGCGCGGCCAAGAAATATCCCAGTGAGGCGCTTGAAGCTGATGCGCTGCATTTTTCGACCGATATTTGGAGCACGTTCGTCGTCATCCTGGGAATGACCGCGGCCTGGATCGGTGTGCGATATGGAATCCCGTGGCTTAGCCGGCTCGACGCCTTGGCGGCCTTGGCCGTCGCCAGCGTCATCATTTGGATCGGAACGCGCCTCGGCAAGCGAACCATGGATACCTTGCTAGACGTTGCCCCTATGGGTCTGCGTGAGCGCATCAGCAACGTAGTCGATGATACGGAGGGCGTACTGCAAGCCGAGCGAGTCCGCGTCCGCCGTGCTGGCCAGCGTTATTTCGTCGATGTGACGATCAGCGTGCCCCGCACCGCCACTCTTGAGCAGGCCCATTCGGCCACAGACGCGGTGGAAAGGCGCATCGCCCAGATCGTACCTGCGGACGTAGTGGTGCACGTGGAACCGCGCGCGCCCAGCAACGAGCACCTCTTTGAAACGATTCGCGCTATCGCACAGCGCCGCGGCCTCGCCGTCCATGAGCTATCGGCGCATCATCTAGATGGGCGGCTTTTTGTGGAGCTCCACCTGGAAGTGGATGAAGCGGCTAGCTTGCGCGAGGCTCATCATCGCGCCACTGAACTCGAACAAGACATCCTTCAGGCCACCGATCCAAGCGCCTTCGTGAACATCCATATCGAGCCCCTCGGCGGCCGAATTCCCACAGCAGAAGAAATGAAGGGATTATCGCGGTCGGTGCAGGGGTTCGTAAATTCACTCCAATCGGAATTTCACGAACTGGTGAACTGTCACGAGGTGCATGTACGCACTGTTGAACACAAGATTCTCGTTTCCTGTCACTGCGCCATGGACGGCGGCTTGCCTGTCACGGAGGTTCATGACGTCACAGCTGCGCTCGAGGACCGAATCAAAGAACGCTTTCCGCAGATTTTTCGCGTCACCATTCATCCTGAGCCGGTCGAAGAGAGCTGAGTGGCTGCAGAAAATTCGAATCGGTATGCGAACGCATGCGCCCCGAGTACGATCACAGCAGGAAAACATTCCAACACGTAACGCGGTTCCACCGTTTCCACCTCGTACGCGAAGAAGACCGTGCGCACGACAATAAACGCGATCAGGAAAGCCAACCCGGGCCGTCCTCGCGCGAGCCATGCTCCAGCCAAAGCGAGCCCAATGTAGAAGCAGTTGCCGAAAGCAAAGGCGACAGCACGAAGGAAATCTGGCCGGTCGTCCTCCCATTCCACGGAGAGCGGCGTCAGATGCCCCGAGATCGGCAGCAGTTCGACGCGCGGCGTAAACCACAGGGCAAAGCAGCGCAGGGAGGGCACTTTCAGATAAGTTCGCACAGGATGGCGCTCCGTGCGTTCCCGCGCAATTGCACGGAATTGATTATCGAGCACCGGGTCGATCGTCAGGCTATCGTCGTATTGGTCCAGCAGATCGCTCACGCGTGCGCGCTCCTCCGGCGAATCGTAAGCGTACGGTGGGAGATCGTCGGGCGAAATCTCCTCCTCGTTCAGTTTCCAATGGGTGAGATAAACGTCGCGAAAACGCCACAGCCACGTATTCGTCCAATCGATGAAGCCGTGCGGCGTGTATTCTCCAGGCAGCTCGCTGTAGCGCGGCGCGAGAAATTGCACTTCGTGGAGCGTATGCCAGTTGCGCGCCGCCCACGGCAAGAGGGGCAGGATCAGTCCTACGCCCATGAGTACGCTGGCGCGAGTCAGCTTGCCCCAATCGCGCGGTCGGAACCATTTGCAGAGCAAAACCACCCCTGCCGCAAATAAAATCAGCGGCGTTTCCGGTCGCACCAGAGTCCCGAGCCCGACCAGAATTCCGGCGAGAAACCAGGGATTGCTCCAAAATCCCGGACGCCCAATCCCACCGCCTCCTGGACCAATTTCCGTTTGCAGCAGCACCAAGATCGCGACAGTCGTGAGGAAAGTGACCAAAATCTCCGTCAACACGACGGCCGTGTAATTCGCGGTAAAGGGACACAGAACGGCGAGCCAGAGAGCCGCGATTCCAGCGCGCCGCCGAAATGCGTCGAGTGCCAGCCGCCTCGCGATCCATGCAATCCCGACGCACGTGACAACATCGAGCACCACTTGGACCAGCATTACGGTCCTCGGCGAATTGCCGGCCAAAGCGAAAATGGCTGCCAGAAATGCAGGATACCCCGGCGTCCGCATGTCCACGGGCGTCAGCACGCCATGAACCGTGAAGCCATAAACTCGATTCTTCAGCCAGTTCCAGGCCAGTTCGATGTAGAATGGTGCATCGCCTGAATCCGTCACCGGAAATTTTAATACGAAGAGAATCCGGAGGGTGAGCCCCGCCAATATTGCAAGAGCGGCGCTAACGCGCATCCTAAGACGTATGCCTCTGAGGAGCGTGCCTTTTCCGACGGGATTTTGCTGCAGAGATTCTCGACTACCCATTCCGGTTTTCTGAGAACACGTTCAGCGGTACGCCTTGCAAAATCGAGAGGTTGTGCATAGTCTTCACGGAGATAAATCACCCGCAAACTCGCGGCATAGCTTGAATTGACTCATGCCTGAACGCAAGCCCATTTTCTACGATCAGGAGCGTCGCCGCTGGCGAAGAACCCGGCTCGCCCTCGAAATTGCGGGCGGATTCTTCACGCTGGTACTCATCGTTTTTCTGGTGGACGTTGGACGCAACCCTGAACTACCCGACATTTTGCGGCCGGATATACACGGCGGCTTGCATCCCATTCACGGCAAGCAGAAATTGAGGCCGGTTCGCCTTGGACGCAAACGCAAGGTGGCCGCATTGGGCAAAATTCCGGAAAATTACGATCCGCTGCAGGCGGCCTTCTATGTCCCGTACGATCCTAATAGTTTGGCGTCCCTCCAGTTGCACTACCACGATCTCGACCTGCTCATTCCTGAGACGCTGCATTCACTAAGCGCGGATGGCTCACTTGGAGTCGTTACGCCTGACGGTAAGTTCCATGCGGTTCCACCAGATGGCAACCTGCCTCTCGTCCCCGATCCGAAACTTGCCGCGTGGATGGCCAAGATTGAAGCGGGCGGTACGGATTTACCGGTGATGGGTCTTATGAACAACTCCGACGGCACAGTTTTCCAGACGGACAAACTGAGTGTCGTGCTTACCACACCTACAGCGCGCGAGCGCCTCATCCAAACTGCCGTGCTGTATACCCAGGCGCAAAAGCAGGTCGGCATTGCCCTTGACTTCGAAAGCATTCCCGACAATTACCAAAAAGACTTTGCGCACTTCATCGACGAATTTGCGAGAGCCCTGCACAACGCGAATCTGAAGCTAATGGTTGCCTTGCCCGCGGCTGACTGGAATTACGACTACAAATCGATTGCACATTTTTCCGACGCAATCATCCTCATGAATTACGATCAGCACTGGCAGACGTCGCCTCCTGGTCCCATCGCCGCGCAGGACTGGTTTGCCACGAATATCGGAAACATCTTGAAGCTGGTCCCGCCAGAAAAATTGATCATGGGTATCGCCAATTACGGCTACGACTGGCCCGCAAAATCGAAGAAGATGCCGGATCCTATTGCGCAGGTCGTTACGTTCCAGCAGGCCATCATCACCGCCGACGAATCGGAAGCTGACATCGAATTCGACGGCGACGCTTTGAATCCTCACTATTCCTACGCCGACGAAAATAACGAAGCGCACAGCGTATGGTTCCTTGATGGTCTGACCGCCTATAACCAGGTTCGCTCGGCCGAGCGCGCCGGGCTGCGCGGCGTCGCGTTGTGGCGCCTCGGCGAGGAGGATCCGTCACTCTGGCAGATTTACGACGCGACACATCCCGACGATGCTCTGCGCGCAAAGCTCGAAGAAGTTCCACCTGGCTACGACATCATCCTCGAAGGCCAGGGCGATATCTGGAAAATCACTGCCACTCCGCAAAACGGCCGCCGCAAGTTCGATTACGATTCTTCGGCTGACATTTTCACCGACGAGAGCTTCGAGACGTACCCGTTATCCTGGCGAATCGAGCAAATGGGCGAGGCGCAGCACAAAGTGGCTCTCACTTTCGACGACGGCCCCGATGCGGAGTGGACGCCCAAAATTCTCGATGTCTTGAAAGAAAAACAGGCGCCCGCCACTTTTTTCGTGATCGGTGAGCAGGCCAACCTGGAATCGAGAATCGTCAAACGCGAATACCAGCAAGGCGACGAAGTGGGCAACCACACATTCACGCATCCTGATTTCGAAACGGCCACGAAGGAAGGCGTGCAGATCCAGCTGAACCTCACGGAGCTGCTGCTGGAAAGCAGCCTCGGCGTGAAAACCCTTCTCTTCCGGCCCCCCTATGGCATCGACCATCAGCCGGAAACTGCAAGCGAAATTCAGATGCTTCCGGTGCCACAAGCCATGGGTTACATCACTATCGGCGCGCGCATCGATCCACACGACTGGGGCGAAGTGAACGGCGGCCCGCCACCTCCCGCGGACGTCATCGTACAGCGCGTGATCACCGACGCCCAAAACGGCAAAGGATGGAACATCATCCTGCTCCATGACGGCGGCGGCGACCGAAGTCACACTATCGCGGCTCTGCCCCAGATCATCGATCAGTTGCGTGCGAAGGGCTTCGAGTTCGTCTCCGTATCCGATTTGCTCGGGCAGTCGCGAGCGCAAATGATGCCCCCACTCAGCACGCAGGAATGGCTCCTCGCGCGTGCCGACGCCTTTATCTTCGACCTCTTCCGGTGGTTCCGGACCGGCATCGCATTCATCTTCGTAGCGGGAATTTTGCTGGTCAGCGGACGCGCCTTCGTGATCGGGATCCTGGCCCTCATCGAAAAATTGCGGGCCGCGCCGCCGGATCACCCTGATTTTCAGCCGATGGTCACCGTTCTGATTCCGGCGTACAACGAAGAATCGGTTATCGCCGATACGGTAGCGTCTTCGCTCGCCTCGAATTATTCCAATCTTGAAATCCTCGTCGTGAACGATGGCTCGACGGACCACACTGCCGAAATCACCCAGCAGAAATTTGGACGCGATCCGCGCGTCCGGCTGATCATGCAGTCTAATCACGGCAAGCCTTCGGCGCTGAATCACGGACTTTCGGAAGCTTCCGGCGAGATCGTAGTCTCTATTGACGCGGACACCGTTGTCGACCCGGACGCCATTCCTCGCCTGGTTCGCCATTTCGCAGATCCTGCAGTGGGTGCGGTCGCCGGCAACGTGAAAGTCATGAACCGCAATCGCTGGCTAACGCGCTGGCAAGCCCTGGAATACATCACCAGCCAGAACCTCGAAAAGCGCGCCTTCGATTTGCTGAATTGCATTCCGGTTGTGCCAGGAGCGGTGGGCGCATGGCGCACGCAGCTTCTGCGGGACAGCGGCGGCTTTTCCGGCGACACGGTCGCGGAAGACACCGATCTCACGCTCACCATTCGCCGCAACGGCTGGAAGATTCTCTACGACGAAGAAGCGATTGGGCGCACAGAAGTGCCGGACACAGTTGAGGCTCTCATCCGCCAGCGGTTCCGCTGGACATTCGGCACCTTGCAAGCAGTCTGGAAGCACCGGGACGTCACAGGCAAGCCGCGTTACGGTACGCTCGGGTGGATCGCCATCCCCAACATTTTCCTGTTTCAGATTATCCTGCCGCTCGTTTCGCCCGTCATTGACCTGCTATTCCTTCTCTCAATTGCCCTTTGGGGTCTCGCGCAACTTCGAATTGCCCAGTTGCCCCAGTTGTGGACCTTGCAAGACGTAGAGCGCTCCCTGATCTTCTTCGCCATATTCATGGTTATCGACCTTTTCACGTGCGTGGTGGCTTTTGCCCTCGAACGCCACGAAGACTGGACGTTGCTGGCCCCGCTTCTCCTGCAGCGCTTCTACTACCGCCAGATGATGTACGTAGTGCTTTTCCGCGCCTTGAAAGAGGCTGTGCAGGGCCGCCCGGTCGGCTGGCGAGGGGTAGAAACGCACCTACCGGCTCCCCTGCCGTCCAAGGCTGCGGTTGTGCCGGCACGCGGGCCTGAAATCCCAACCGCCCGGGGCAACGACTGATCACCATTCCCCCACTCACCCGAAATCCTAGGTGACACGCTGACCTCTTCAGGAGCAAAATATGGTGGCGATTATCACCACCAACTCAGTGCCCAGCCGCCCAATTCGGGCAGTTCGCGACTCATAAGTCACACTAGGAGACGTACATGGCCTCGATTTCCTTCCAGGTAAACGGCAAGTCCCAAAGTGTAGACATTGATCCTGATACTCCATTGCTGTGGGTCTTGCGCGACAACCTGAACCTCACAGGAACGAAGTATGGCTGCGGCATTGGCCAGTGTGGCGCGTGTACGGTTCACCTCGAGGGCAATCCGACGCGTTCTTGCCAGATCGCCATTTCTGATGTCGCAGGCAAGAACATCACCACCATCGAAGGTCTTTCTCCCGATCGCAGCCATGCGATTCAACTGGCCTGGATTGCTGAGCAGGTACCTCAGTGCGGCTACTGCCAGTCCGGTCAGGTAATGGCTGCAGCGGCGTTGCTTGCCAAGACTCCCCAGCCCACTGACGCCCAAATTGACCGCGCCATGTCCGGCAACATCTGCCGCTGCGGCACTTACCAGCGAATCCGACGCGCCATTCACCGCGCTGCTGGTCAGCCCAGCTATGATTCGGCGGCCGCATCGACATCTTCAGCCGCGCCCGCAACAGAGGTTCTGCATCTCGAAGATTCCGATGTCCCGGCTGATAACTGTATCGCCTGCTTTGTCGGTGCGCCGGCGCGAGGAGGTTCCCGATGAGCGTCACAGCTCCGGTTTCGAAGTTTACGCGCCGCAGTTTCCTGAGGACCAGCGCCGCCACGGGCGCTGCTCTCGTCGTCGGGTTCCATTGGTCCGCCGCCTCTGCCGCCTTCGCACAGCAGGAAGGTGGTGGCAAAGGACAGGAAGCGCCACGAATCAATCCGTTCAGCGCCTGGATTCACATCGATAAAGAAAGCAACGTCACACTGATCGTCCCCAAATCCGAAATGGGACAGGGCGTGCTCACCTCCCTGGCGATGATCCTCGCGGACGAAATGGAAGTGGATTGGCACAACGTCCATGTCCAACACGCGGACACAAAGCCGGACCTCTATTCACTTGGTACCGGCGGGAGCGGCAGTATTCTCGAATCGTATTTGCCGCTGCGCCAGGCTGGAGCGGCGACGCGCGAAATGCTCATCAAAGCTGCCGCTCTCACCTGGGGCGTTGATCCGCTATCGTGTCATGCGAAAAATGGCGCCGTAATCCATAATCCGCGCGCTCATAGCCTCAGCTATGGCGAACTTGTCGACCGCGCGTCGAAGCTTCCCGTTCCCGATCCGCACAAGGTCACGCTCAAGAACCCAGACGATTTTCGCTACATCGGCAAAGAAATTCCGCACATCGACATACCGTCGAAAGTCGATGGCAGCGCTCAGTTCGGGTTCGACGTACGGGTTCCCGGCATGCTTCGCGCTGTGATCGCCCGTTGTCCCGTCTATGGCGGCAAATTGAAGAGCTACGACGCGACCAAGGCCAAAGCCGTCCCCGGTGTCCAGCAGGTTGTTGAGATCGCGCCCGTAATCGAGGACTGCCACAGCTCGGGCGGCATCGCCGTCGTGGCAGACTCCACATGGGCTGCGATAAAGGGACGCGACGCGCTGCAAGTGGAATGGGACTTGGGCCCCAACGCGAAAATCAGTACCGCTTCGCTTCGCGAAGAGATGAAGTCGCTCACATCAAAGCCCTGCAAGGTGGTTCGAGCGGATGGCGACGCAAACGCCGCGCTCGACGCTGCCGCCAGAAAGATTGAAGCGGAATATGAATTGCCGTTCCAGGCTCACGCCACGATGGAGCCGATGAACTGCACGGCAGACGTGCGAACCGACCGAGTGACGATCTGGGCGCCCACACAGGGTCCCGATTGGATTCAGGGCACAGTCGCGAAACTATGCGGGCTGAAGCCCCCCGCGGTCGTCGTCAACACCACGTTGATGGGCGGCGCATTCGGCCGGCGCTATCACACCGATTTCGCCATCGAAGCCGCGCAAGTATCAAAGGCCGTGGGCAAGCCCGTTCAGGTCGCCTGGACGCGCGAAGACGATATTCAGCACGATTTCTACCGTCCCACGTTCCATCATCATGTCGCTGCATCCCTCGATGACGCGGGCAAAATCACAGCCTGGCGGCATCGGCTTTCTTCCACCTCCATCGCGCTTTTCTGGCGTCCTACTCCCAAACCTGAAGAGCAGGAAATCGGGGGGGCGCTTTGGCCGCCTTACGCAATGAGCAGCTTCCGAATCGAATACGCCCCGGCCACATCGGGCATTCCCGTGATGTGGTGGCGCTCCGTGGAAGAGGGCAGCAGCGGATTCGTGGTGGAAAGCTTCATCGATGAGCTAGCGGCTGCGGCGAAAGTTGACCCGCTCGAATACCGCCTCCAATTGCTCGGCAAAAGACACCTCGTGGGTCACAAGAATTCTGAGGAAGATATTCTGCTCGACACCGGCCGCCTCAAAGGCGTTCTGCAACTCGTTGCGGACAGAGCGAACTGGGGCAAGCCGCTTCCCGAAGGACACGCCCACGGCATTGCTGCCTTCTATTCTTTCAACACGTATGCGGCGCATGTGGCTGAGGTTTCAGTCGAGTCCGGCGGCCGACTCAAAATTCATCGCATTACCAGCGCCGTTGATTGCGGACGCGTGATTGATCCGAATGGCGTGAAGGCCATGATGGAGGGTGCCGTGGTTTACGCTCTCAGCGCGATGTTCAGCGAGATCACCGTAGAAGGTGGGCATGCGAAGCAGAGTAATTTCGACGGATACGAAATGCCCCGCTTGCGCGACATGCCCATTATCGATGCCAACATTGTGTCCAGCGCGGCTGCGCCTACGGGCATGGGCGAACCATGCCTGCCGCCGGTCGCACCGGCCGTGTGCAATGCAATTTTCGCGGCCACCGGCAAGCGCCTGCGCCGCCTGCCCATACGCTCCAGCGACCTCGCATAAAGCGACGCCTTTTTGACGGGTTGAAGCTCTAGCGGTTAAGGTCACTGTATAATCCTGCGATGGCAACGCCCTCCCGTCGCGCGATCCAAAAGCCTGGCCCGCCACGCGAGCTTGCTGCGCCTCATCTCCGCGTCCTGAGTGTCCGGGTCTACGTCCGCGATCAGGAGCGTGCCCTGCAGTTCTACCTCGACCGCCTCGGATTTCGCCTCGCCTTTGACGCACGTCTCCAATCCGGCGATCGCCTGCTGGCCGTTGCTCCTCCTGACGGTACCGCCATACTCTCACTGATCGCTCCAAGGCCCGATTCTCAAGAGTCCAAACTCATTGGCCGGGCTACTCAGGTGGTTTTCATCACCGAAGACGTGGTGGCGAAATTTCAGGAATGGTCGGCGCGCGGGGTCCGTTTTCACTCCACGCCGCGCCTGAGGCGAATTAAATACGAGGAAGATCCGGGGGCGGATTATGTGCGACGAGCAACCAGCCCAGTCGGTCGGGCGTCTGGCGACCGCCCTGGGCTCCTCGGCCGCGAAGCTCCTATCTGGGGTGGCGTCTTCGCCCGCTTCAAGGACATCGACGGAAACACGTTTGAGTTGGTCAGCTTTGACGAGGTCACCCACGCGCTCGAAGCGCAACGCCGCACTGCCGCCGAAAAACTCGAGCTCGAACGGCGCGCGGCGCAGGAAATCGAAATCGCGCAGCAGGTTCAGGCACGTCTTTTTCCGCAGCATCTTCCACCACTTCGCTCGCTTGACTATGCCGGCATCTGCATTCAAGCGCGGCAGGTGGGCGGAGATTACTATGATTTCCTCAGTCTCGGTCGCGATCGCGTGGCGCTGGTGATCGGCGATATCTCCGGCAAAGGCATCGCCGCCGCGCTGCTGATGGCCAATCTTCAGGCAAACCTGCGCAGCCTCTGCACGATCGCCGCTGACGAACCGCAGCGATTGCTCCAAAGCGTAAATCGGCTATTTTGCGAGAACACGACCGACAGCTCCTACGCCACGCTATTCTTCGCCGAATACGACGACGCTGCTCAGCGTCTGCGCTACGTAAACTGCGGCCATCTTTCGGCGCTTCTTCTGCGCCAGGATGGCCAGCTCGATCGCCTGGATTCAACAAGCACGGTCGTGGGTCTTTTCGAAGAATGGGATTGCTGGATGGGTGAGCGCCCCTTGGCTTACGGCGACGTTCTGGCGCTTTACACGGATGGCATCACGGAATCATTTAACTCCGAAGACGAAGAGTTTGGTGAACGCCGACTCATCGAAGCGTTACGGCGCCACCGGCAGCTTGATTCCGCGTCGATAGTGGATGCGATCGTTCGCGAAGTGCGCACTTTCAGCCCGCGAGACCAGTACGACGACATTACCTTGATCGTGGGAAAATGCCGCGCAGCGGTTTGAGGCTACGCCGCGGCGGATTCGACAATCATGGCGATGCCCTGCCCGCCACCGATGCAGGCGCTCGCGATGCCGTAGCGGCCATTGCGCCGGCGGAGCTCCAGCAACAGCGAAAGCACGAGCCGCGTACCGGTGGCGCCGAGCGGATGACCCAGCGCAATGGCTCCGCCATTTACGTTTGTTTTGTCCCGATTCAACCCGAGCAGTCTTTCGACGGCGAGATATTGTGCGGCGAAGGCCTCGTTGACCTCGATCAAGTCGATCTGTTCAAGCCTCAGATTCGCGAGGGCCAGCGCCTTTTTTATCGCCGGGACGGGGCCGATTCCCATGATTCGCGGCGGCACACCCACCGCGGCCCAGGACACGAGGCGCCCGAGCGGTTTCCAATCGCGCTCTTTCGCCATCCGCGCATGCGTCACCATCACGGCCGCCGCCCCATCCACAATTCCGCTCGCGTTACCTGCCGTCACGATGCCATCTTTGCGAAACGCCGGTGGCAGCGATTCGAGAATCTGCATGCTGGTATCGGGACGGCGATGATCGTCTTCCGTTACCACGAGCGTCTTTTTGCCTTTCTTCACTTCCACGGGAACCATTTCTTCCTTCACGCGGCACGCTTTGAACGCCGCATCGGCGGCCTGCTGGCTCCGGAGAGCGTATTCGTCACATCCGCGGCGAGTGATTCCTTGTTCGGCCGCAAGGTTTTCAGCCGTCTCGGACATGCTGAATCCGCAATAGGTGTCGAATAAGCCCGAAACGAGAGAGTCTTCAAGCTTGCCTTCGCCGAGTCTGAAGCCTCCGCGCGCGCCGCGGATAACATGCGGCGATTGCGACATGTTCTCCATTCCTCCCGCGAGCACCAACTTGGCTTCTCCGAGTAGAATTCGCCGAGCAGCCTGGGTGATCGACTCAATCCCTGACCCGCATAGCCGATTTACCGTTACTGCTGGGGTTTCTTCCGGTAGGCCTGCTTTCAGTCCGACGTGGCGCGCGCCGTAAAGAGCGTCGGCGCTGGTCTGCATGACGTTACCAAAGATCACGTGATCCACGTCGGAGGGTTCCACTCCGGCCCGGCGAATGGCCTCACGTCCAGCCGCTGCACCCAGTTCGATCGCGCTCGTCCCTTCGAATGAACCCATGTATCGCGCCATCGGCGTGCGCGCGCCGGAAAGAATCACAACGTCATTCACAAACATATCGGCCTCTCAATATTGGTAACCAGCGGGTCCAATTTCAAAATTCTATTTTACGTCAGGGTGTGGCGAGGGCGATGACTGTGTCGCCTCCGCGTTGGCGTACCTCTTCGAGTCCCCATTCGGCCCGGTTGATCCATTCTGTGACGCGGTCTTCCAGGTCGTCACTAAGGCGTCCCGACGCCTCGGCAACTACAGCGCTTAGGGTGAGGTCGGCCAATCCCCAAGAAGGCCTGACCGCGGCAGCCACCTCGCGCAATTTGGCGGCAAGCGCCTGCGCATTTTCGAATGAGGTGTCGGGCAGAATAAAGACGAGCGACCACGCCGTGTACTTCACGGTGATATCGGTTTGGCGCACAGACGACGACAGGGCGCGCGCGAGCTGCTCGACGTACTGATCAACAGCAGCATCACCGTGCTGATGCAAAAGCTCGCCACCATGATCAATATGTAAAACAACCAGCGAAAGGGAGGTTCCCTGCGAACGCGCCCGATTCGTCTCCGCGAGGAGACAGTCGATGTACGAACCACGGCTTAGCAAGCCCGTTTTTTCGTCGGCTACGGCGAGTGATCGAACGAGGGAACGGAGCCGAGCGTGATTCACGGAAAGCAGGAGCTGGTCGCCCACGGCTTGCAGGAAAAAGGTCTCATTCGGTTTCCACCTGCGTTGTTTCGCATCACAGACAATTAGAGCGCCCGCGGGCGCCTGGGAGTCCTTATCCGTAAGAATCACTCCGAGAGCCGATTCCGCCGCGAGTTCTTTGATCGTGGGAGCGGAAGGGTGGAGCTCGACTCCTCCGAAAGCATCGGGCGAAGATTTCGAAACCAAAGCGCCGAGCGCGGCAATACTTGCCGCTCCGGCCGCAGGAACGCCCGGTGCGGAATATTCAGCTGTAAGCTGACCGGCTTCCCGCGTTGCCCCGATGAAAACCAGGCAGCGCGTCACTGTCAGATGCTTGCCGATTTCCGCGGCAGTTGTGGCTAGAACTTCGCGGGGCGTCTGCTGTCGGTAAATCAAGCGATTGATTTCAGCAATTGCTGCCAAGTCACGGTGAGTATCGGCGGGCAGAGCAATCGGGATGGCGGGCGACGGATCTTCGACGTGTGGCGGTGGTGGCCCCGGAGGAGCTTGCGGCGGCGCAACCTTGGCGGAGGCCGGCAATTTATGCGCGCCACCCTTAGGAAACCAATTCGCGCGCTCATACAGCGCGCGGAGCCGCTCGTTTCGCTCCTCTTCACCGGGGAAAAGTTCGGCAATGCGCTCAAGCCGCTCGACCGCCTTCGACTGCAAGGCGTACTGGAGAAAAATCTCCACCTGCACGATCAAATCCTCAAGCGCCTGCTGCGCCCGCTGTTCCTCACTTGCCGGAGCGGCCGCTCCTGTTTCGCTTCCTGCTCCCGAGAACCCATCTGCGCGTGTAGAGATGGTGGCCGCTTTCGCGGCCCTTCCCAATATGCTCTGCAAGAAAGCGGGATCGGCTTTGCCTTCAAGCTTCGCGATGCGTTCGTGATTCCGGTAATCGTAGGGATCGATGTCCACCAAGCGATCGAGCGTTTCGCAAGCCTCTTTCATGCGGCCGGCGGTGAGGTAAAGATCGAAGAGCCGAACCAGCGCGTCGAAATATTTCGCTTCGCGATTCAATTCTTCATAGAGAGCCGCCACCGTCTGCGCTACTGCCAGCGAATTGGGACAAGTCGCCGCGATCCGGTCCATCTGTGCGGAGAGTTCGATTTCTTTCCGGGTGCCTCGCATCCACTCCTTGGCGCGATTCAAGACTGAGGCAGCCTTTTCATCCTGACCCGATCGGACATAAGCAGTGGCGAGTTCGAAGAGTTTGGCGAAGCTGTCTGGTTTCTGTTTGTAGTAGGCCTCAAAGGCCTCCCGCGCTCGATCCAGATGGCCCGTGCGGAGCAACGCTTCGCCAAAGAGAGCCAGGAAGGACGTGTCCTTGTCGCTGGGCGCGAAGGGATCGAGCAAAACAACAGCCGATTCGGCATCGCCCCTGCGGAGTTTCGCCTCAGCGTACAGCAGTGCGACGCTGCGGTCCTCTGGCGATAACTGGTGGGCCCGGGCAAAATATCCCAGCGACTCGTCGAGAGCGCCCGCAGCCAGGGTGAGCTGGCCCGCCCTCAGGTAACTGCGCGTAGCAAGGTCGGCATGCCCCAGCTTTGAGGCCAGTTCGCCCAAGGTCACGTGCCGAGCCGGATTTTCAGGATCGAGCAGAGCGATGCTTTCAAAACAGGCCAGCGCCTCGATATCGCGCTGCTGCTGCTGAAAAGAGTCAGCGGCCACTCCGAACTGCTCGATCGCGTCACCGGTTCGATTCTGTTTTTGCAGCAACATCGCGTATCGCATTAGCCTGTCGGGCGGCTGGGGAAACGGGCGAAGAAATCGCGTGAAGATCGCCGAGGCTTTGGCCACGTCAGACGATTCGATCAGCTTGTCAAACTGTATTCCGTAATAGCCCGCGGCTTGGGCAGGTTCATTGAGGCGGGTGTAAATATCGGCGAGAGCCTGCAGGGCCTCCTGATTCGAGGGTGCTTCGTCGAAGGCTGCTTGGTACTCGGCCACGGCTTCGCGAAGCTTGTTCTTTTCCAGGCTTCGGCGCGCCCGTTCGAGGTGTTTGTTGACGTCCGACATGGGATTCGTGCGTCCCTTTGCGCCTGCTGGCGTGGCGCAGCCTTGGCGGCCGAGGACCGCCACAATCACATTACCGCCGGCTCACAGCGGTGCAAGGGACCAAACAAACAATATACAACGTCGGTTTCGCCGCGTTTCGTACGAATTCCCGCCACGGTCCGAAAGCTAACCTCGTGCCACCCAGTACTAGCCGACTGAGCTCGCGCCGGAAACCTGACGAGGGAGCGCAGAAACTTTCTCTCGCATAGTGCCTAACGATATGCCGCTCCGAACCAGAGCAACAAATCCGAGCACAACAAAAGGAAGGTTCAGGGCAAACCAAGCGAAAAAGGCGAAACTAGCCGCAACAGATTTGTCCGGATAGAATATGCTGACGCCAATCATGCAGAACAACTGGTAGGCTCCGACATTAGCGGGGGCGTTTGGCAGGGAAACGCCTAGATTAATTACGAGAAGCACTACCAGAGCCGCCATGAATGATAAGGGCAGGCCCCACGCCTTCATCATCGCCCACAGCCCGAAAACCTGGCAGGCTGGGATCCCAATCGAGGCGAGCACGGCAAGGTAGAAACTTGGTGCGGTCCCCATGGCGTGCAAGCCCACCAGCGCGGCCATCAGCCGGCTCGGGATATGGTGGCGCTGATCTGCGAGTTCAGGATGCTTGCCGAGCTTGATCTCGAGGTAGAGAATCAGCAGAACGATGATGGCGACGATCACCAAAGTGATGACGCCGAGGATATCTGCGGCTCGCCTGAGGCTGCGGTCGAGTTCGACAAAAAGCGAGGCCATGCCCAGCGAGGCAGTGGCAATCACGAGGTCGATTAGGCGTTCGACCCCAACCGAGCCGAGTACGCGCCCAACGCCAATACCCTCGGAATTCGAGACGATGTAGCTGCGCAAGACCTCGCCGGGCCGCAGGGGAAAGACGAGGTTGGCGAAAAGTCCCGCATAGACAGCTCGGATAGCCGTGCTCAGCGGAATTTTTCTGAATGGAGTGAGAAGAAATTTCCAGCGAATCGCCTGAATCACGTAACTCAGGACGTCGAAGCCCATCCCAAGCAGGACCCAGCGCCAATCCGCTGCGGCAAACTGACGCATGGCCTTGACGATGTGGAAATCTCGAAGCACCCACACGAGGCAGATTGACGCCAGCCCATAGCCAAGAATGCGAAGGATTCTTGATCGGCTTTGAGGCGCACGCTGCTGAGAAGCGGTAACCAATTCCCAAAGCGCTCCGTAGTGAGTCGACCGGCGGCATAGCGAAAGGCACGCGGGGATCCGCGTTGATCTGGGGCGTCCGCGCCAAAACGAGGCACACGGACATACCATCTTTGAACGATCCAAGCAGGTTCGACGGCCGCGCCCGGGCCGAGGTGCTCCAAATCGGCTACAGCCTACGCCAACCGTTGTCCTCAGGCAATGCGGGAGTTCGCTGAAGCGTACGAGAACAACCTGCATCTTACATCGTCCGTCCTTGCTGCGACGCGAATTGAGCCGAAGAAAACTGAACGCTAACTGCATGGTACTATTGAGCGTTTTCAGAAGGTTGTCGCTACTGGTTGCATCCCTTCACAGCTAGGGATTGCTTCGCGGCAAACACCACTGGGGGCGTAATTATGTCGGAACCAACCAAAGAAGAGTTGATGGCACGGATTGCGGAACTTGAAGACCAGGTAAGTAGCAGAAGGCGCGGGGCGCTGGAATTTCGCGTCGGCGAAAAGGGTGGCGTCAGCGTTTATGGGCTGGGCCGATTTCCCGTAACATTATATTACGAGCAATGGATTCGGTTGCTGGATGCAGCCGACAGCCTGAGAAACTTTCTCGAGGAGAACAAGTCACGGCTCAAACTGAAGACAAAGGAGTGAAAGCTCGGGCTTGCTATTTGCGCAAGGCGAAATCAATAGATGCGGCAGGCGAGTTGGCAGCACCACGAACAGGTAGTCCTCGATGACTGAGAGTTGCGGTAGGATTGCGGCACGGCATTTGATCGAGACTTGAATCCAAGTGGAAAGAACACTTTTTTCGTGAGACGCCAAGCAACGCGCCCCAAAGCTCGCGCGCGGGCAGTTGAGACGAGCCCGGAACCACCTGCCACATCAATTACGCGCAGGCAAGCGCTCTCGGCGCTTGCTACTTCCGTGTTTACTCTGCGAAGCTGGAGCAAACCCGCATCGGCTCATCTCACGACTTCTGATGCGGCTGGATCGCAGCTCGCTGATCGCGATTTGCTCACGTCTTATCGCGTGCCCGATTGGTTCCGGGACGCGAAATTCGGAATATGGGCTCACTGGGGACCACAGTCGTCCGTCGAGGCAGGCGATTGGTACGCACGCAACATGTACATCCAGGGGGAGCGCCAATACAAATATCACCTGGAACACTACGGGCATCCTTCAAAAGTCGGCTACAAGGACCTGATTCCGGCATGGAAAGGCGAGCATTTTGATCCCAACTATCTTGTCGGCTTATACAAAAAAGCCGGTGCCCGATATTTTATGAGCATGGGTGTGCACCACGACAATTTTGACATGTGGGATTCGACCTATCAGCCCTGGAACGCCTCGAAAATGGGAATCAAGAAAGACGTGGTGGGGATGTTCCGTCACGCAGCAATGAACAGCGGCTTGAAATTCGGCGTAAGTGACCATCTTTGGATCAGCTACAAATGGTTCGCTGTGAGCCATCTTTCCGACAAAGAAGGTGCCTACGCCGGCGTGCCCTATGACGGCGCCAACCCGGAATTCACGAGTCTGTATCATTCGATTTCCGAACCGAAATTGTTAACAACCCAACTCGATTGGAATGAGGAGGGAATACCCGAAGCCTGGAAAGAACACTGGTTCATGCGCATCAAGGATTTAGTGGATCGATATCAACCCGACTTGCTCTATAGCGATGGTCAGCTGCCCTTTCAGACTTGGGGCCAGACGCTCCTAAGCGGCTTCTACGAGGCAAGCGCGAAGCGAAACGGTAGTACAGTGCAGGCAGTTTACACGAGCAAGCGGAAAGAGGACTCCGACGCCGGCCCCTGCGTTCTCGACCGCGAACGCGGTGTGCTGGATGAGATCTCCCCGAAGCCTTGGCAAACCGATACCTGCATTGGGGATTGGCATTACAACAGGGACATAACCTACAAAACGCCGAAGACTATCGTTGACATGCTGGTCGACATCGTAAGCAAAAACGGCAACCTGATGTTGAATTTTCCGCTGCAATCCAGCGGTATGCTGGATGACCGCGAAATGAAAATCCTGGAGGAGATCACGAACTGGATGAGCGCGAACAGCGAGGGAGTCTACTCAACTCGCCCATGGAAGATTTCAGGACAGGGCGCATCGCCGGCGCCCAATGCCGACGTCAGCTTCAATGAGAGCAAGCGGCAACCGCTCTCCGCCACGGACGTGCGCTTCACGACCAAAGGCGACACCCTTTACGCTTTTGTGATGGGTTGGCCAGGCAAAGAAGCGGTGCTCTCACCTTTGGGAAATGCGAGCCCGCATGGGAAAGGGAAAGTCGAACGGATCGATTTGCTCAGCTCAGCCGGCGATTTGAAATGGTCGCGGGAGGATTCCGCGCTGCGAATAGAGTTGCCTGCCGAAAAACCGAGTGATTATGCGGTGTGCTTCCGAATTCGGGGCAACGGGCTGGTTTAGGAACTCATCGGGCCGGCCGTTCGATTTGTGACTGACCAGACTGTTGCAGCACGGGGTATATCCGTGAAAAAACTCGTTTGCATTCTCATGGTTGCCAGCGCCTTCAGCCTTGGGACAAGCTCCTCGACGTGGAAAGCGGAACCTCAAGTAACACGGGAAGTTGCTGTCACCATCGACGACCTACCGGCCGCAGCAAACTCGATGCCAGCTGCCGAAATCACGGACATGACGGCGCGTCTTATGGCCGCGCTCGGAAAGCAGAACATACCGGTTGTCGGATTCGTGAACGAGAAAAAAATTTACAAGTGGGGCGAAGTAGATGAGCGGATTCGGGCGCTGCAGATGTGGCTCGACAGTGGCTTTGAGCTGGGAAATCACACCTTCAGCCACGCATCGCTAAATCGGGTTGGCCTTAAGCAATGGGAAGACGAAGTGATCGAGGGTGAATCGGTCATCGCGCTCTTATTGGCCGAGCACAAAATGAAACTGCGCTATTTCCGGCATCCGTACCTGGATACGGGCCGCGACCTCGCCACGCGCCGTGAAGCGGAGGCGTTTCTGACGCAGCGCGGGTATCGCATCGCCCCAGTCACACTCGATGCGTGGGACTGGATGTTCGCTCCCGTCTACGAAGACGCCCGGCGCCGCGGCGATGCTGCAATGCAGCAGGAACTCACGAAGTCCTACCTTTCGTATTCCGATGGCATGTTCGCGTATGACGAACAGCTCTCGAGGGAAATTCTGGGCCATGAGCCGAAGCAAATTCTGCTGCTCCATGCGAACGAGCTCGAGGCCGACCACATCGGCGATCTGGCCGACGTTATGCGGAAGCGCGGGTATAGGTTCATTACGCTAGAGGACGCGCTTGGCGACGAGGCATACAGTCTGCCAGACACGTACGTCGGAGAGGAAGGAACGGGATGGCTCGAGCACTGGGCCATCACACAAGGGAAAATCCCTAGAGGCGCTCCGCAGTTTCCACCAGATGTTTTACAGAAGGCACAAGCGCTACGTCAACCGCAGTAGCACGTAGCGGAATTCGTGCGCACTCGCCGTGCTTTCGTTCGAGGAAATCAGTTTTTGCGAAAGACCATGTACCAAGTGTCGCCGAAGACTCGCATAAATCCCAATTGTTGTTCGGCAAATTCATAGAGACGATAGAGGCGGCGGCGAAGCGATCGCCGCCCGCCGCGATACGCGGAGTTATTGGACTCGAGAACCCTCCGCTCCAGCGAAAACCCCAGTCGCGATGCCAGTAAGTTCATTTCATCGGATGTATAGAGACGAATGTGGCCGAAGAGACCCTGCATGGCGGGTAGATGGTCAGGTATTTCGAGAATGCTTCTGCCTTTCAAAAGACGTACGCGATTTTCGAGTGAGGCTTGATTGGGTGAGGAGGCGACTAAGAGTCCACCGGAGCGGAGAACCCGGCCTATCTCTTGCATCACGAAATTGAGCCGCTCGACAGGCAAATGTTCGAGAGTCTCCGAAAAAGTGACTATGGAAAACTGCTCATCTGCGAAAGGAAGAGCCCCATGCACGAAGTCGACACCGATGAGGCTGCATTTGTAGTCGTTCATGGCTTGCCGGAATTCCGGCTTATTAAAGTACCTACGACCTGGATGTTCGACGGCAATCCATCGAATCTTCGGATTGAATAATGCCATCGGAAAGAGCAGGTAGCCGTAGCCGCAGCCCAGTTCCAGTCCCTCTCCTTTAGCGGGACCACCTGGAGCAGATTGAACCAGGGAAACCAGCAGCGAGACTCGACGAAGGTCCGACCGAAGCTGGCCTTTGATTGAGCGGGCGAACTCCTCTGAAGTGATTTCTATCGGCGAGTAGTCGCCGAATTTGCGAAGACATTCCTGAAGAATGGGCTCGATGGCCTTTTCGATCTCTGTACGAGTCACGATGCTTCCAGCCATAGACAGCGTTACTCGGGAGCTGTCAGCGAAAGATAAGACAGGCGAGAGCGTAAGTAAATGCATCTAGCGGCGCGATCTGTGGCAAACTCGTTACTTCAGCAGGGCCGTGGCAACGCGTGGGGTGTGCTCACACTCCTGCGGGCAGCCTGCAACAAGACATGGATCCTCAGTTCATCCGTAATTTTTGTATCATCGCGCATATCGACCACGGGAAATCCACGCTGGCCGATCGCCTACTCGAACTTACTGGCGCCCTAAGCCAGCGTGAGATGCAGGCTCAGGTTCTGGACTCGATGGACCTCGAGCGCGAGCGTGGCATCACTATCAAGGCGAAAAGCATTCGCCTTCACTACACCGCCCGAGATGGGCGCGAATACCGGCTGAACCTGATCGATACGCCAGGGCACGTGGATTTCTCCTACGAAGTCTCGCGCGCGCTTTCCGCATGCGAAGGGGCGCTTCTGGTGGTCGACGCCAGCCAGGGCGTCGAGGCCCAAACTGTCGCGAACGCGTTTCTGGCTTCGCGCCACAACCTCGAAATTGTTCCCGTCATCAACAAAATTGATTTGCCGGCCGCACAAACCGAACGCGCCAAAGAGCAAATCGAGAATGTGCTCGCCATTCCCGCGGACGGCGCGTTGCCCATCAGCGCGAAGAGTGGCCTAGGCGTCGAAGATGTTCTCGAAGCCATCGTGAAGCGCGTGCCGCCGCCGAAAGGCTCAGCAGACGCGCCGCTGCAAGCGCTGATCTTTGATTCCTGGTTCGATTCCTATCGTGGTGCGGTTGTGCTCGTACGAGTAATGGAAGGCCGCATCACGCCGCACATGAAGATTCGTCTTTGCGCGAATAACGAAGTGTATGAAGTGGAAGACTTGGGCGTGCTGACGCCGAAGCCGATCCCCCTGACCGAGCTGGCAGCCGGCGACGTAGGCTTCATCATTGCAAACATCAAGCGCGTCGCGGACGCACAGGTGGGCGATACGGTCGTAGAAGCTGACAGGGCGGCCCCACCGCTCGAAGGTTTTGAGCCGATAAAACCCATGGTGTTCGCCGGATTGTATCCGGTGAACGCGAGCGATTACGAGACGTTGCGCGACGCCCTTGAGAAATTGCGCCTGAACGATGCAGCGTTTTTTTATGAACCCGAAAATTCTGTCGCGCTTGGATTCGGTTTTCGCTGCGGCTTTCTTGGCCTCCTTCACATGGAAATCGTGCAGGAGCGGCTCGAACGCGAATTCAACATCGACCTAATTACAACCGCGCCAAGCGTACAATACCGGATCACTACTACGACTGGCGATGTGGTGGAAGTCGACAACCCGACAAAATTTCCTCCGCCCACCTCGATTGCGAAAATCGAAGAGCCGATTTTGACCGCCATGGTTATCACTTCGGAGGAATCCGTCGGCGGTGTGCTGCAATTGTGTGAAGAGAAGCGCGGCGTGCAGCAGAAATTCGAGTACCTCTCCCCTACGCGCATCATGCTCACCTACGAAATGCCGTTGAACGAGATCGTGCTGGATTTTTATGATCGTCTGAAGAGTGTTTCGCGCGGCTATGCCTCGCTTGATTATCATTTGTCAGGCTATCGCGAATCCGACTTGGTAAAGCTGGATGTACTCGTTGGCGGAGAATCCGTGGACGCGTTGACGATTATCTGCCACCGTGAACAGGCCTACGAGCGCGGGCGCGAATTAGTCGCGCGCCTCCGCAAATTGATTCCGCGGCAGATGTTCGAAGTGCCGCTGCAGGCCGCCATCGGCAGCCGTATCATTGCCAGGGAGACGATAAGCGCGATCCGCAAGAACGTACTGGCCAAATGCTACGGCGGCGATATCACGCGAAAGCGCAAGCTGCTCGAAAAGCAGAAGGAAGGCAAGAAGCGCATGAAACGCGTTGGGCGCGTGGACATTCCGCAGGAGGCGTTTTTAGCGGTATTGAAAGTCGCGGGTGGTGCCGAAGAGGAATAGGCCAGTTAGATCGGAAACCAGGTTAGGTTTTCTTACGCACGACTGTGGCGTCGAGTTGACCGCGCGCGAGGCGTACGAAGATATCGTCTCCGAGCGCGACCTGATCCGGCGAACGCAGCACCTTCCCTGAGGAATCGTAAGCGATGGCGTAGCCACGTTCGAGGAGGCGGAACGGGCTCCGTTCTTCGATTTGCAGCGCAGCCGATTCGAGCCGGCGCCGTTTTGCGATCAACAACCTGTCTGCGCGCGCCAGCAAATTGCCCTCACAACTCTCCCAGGAACGCCGGGCCCGCCCGAGCCGAGCACGTAGATCTGTGCGCGCCAGGCGCACATTCAATGACTCGAAGCCCCGATGCTTCCGCGTGACGATGCGTTCGAGCGCGGCACGGAGCGACACGCGTTGCTGTTCGATCCGCCGGTGCAACACGGCGGCCCGCGCCCGCAAATCAAACGACGCAAGGTGGCCCCTCGCCCCCGATACGCGCTCGCGTAGCGCCGCGAGGCGCAATCGCAGCGCGACGACCATAGCCGACGACAGGTCGTCCACCTCCTGCCGCTGCCGCCGCATCAACTGCTCGAGTTGCCGAAAGCCACGATGCGCTTCTAGGTCGCGCACGCGGTGCCGAAATTCCGAAAGCACGAACCGCATGCGCTGCACTAGGTGCTTCTGGTGCTCCGCAATGTGGCGGTCGAACTCTTGGCGCGAGCGCAAGACAATTTCTGCTGCTGCCGAAGGAGTGGGCGCTCTCAAGTCAGCGACGAAATCCGCAATCGTGAAATCGGACTCGTGCCCCACACCCGTAATCACCGGAATCACAGACTCTGAAATCGCCCGCGCCACAATTTCCTCATTGAATGCCCATAAATCTTCCAAAGAACCGCCGCCGCGGGCGACGATCAACACGTCGGCAAGATTGATGCGATTGAAATAGTGCAGAGCATGAACAATCTCGAGTGCTGCGCCCTCGCCTTGAACTTTAACCGGAAACAGCTGCATGTGGACATTTGCGAAGCGCCGTTTTAGCACGCGCAGAATATCCTGAATTGCAGCCCCAGTGGGCGACGTCACGATGCCTATGCAGCGCGGCAAAACGGGCAGCGGCTTCTTGCGTGATTCCGCGAACAGCTCTTCTTCCTGAAGTTTTTTCTTGAGCTGCTCGAACGCGAGTTGCAGCGCGCCTGCCCCGACCGGCTCCATGTATGTGACATAAACCTGATATTCGCCGCGCGCCTCATAAATTCCCAACCCGCCTCGCACGATGACGTGAAGCCCGTCATCGGGGCGGAATTTGAGCCCGCGAAGCTGGTCGCGGAAGCACACGCAGCGAATCTGGGAGCGCGCATCCTTCAGCGTGAAATAGAGATGGCCCGATTGCGCGGGGCGATAGTTCGAGACCTCTCCCTCAATCCAAATGTCGAGGAAATTACCCTCGAGCATGTCGCCGATGGTCTGCGTCAGCTCGCTCACCTTCCAGACGCGCCGCTGCGGCATCAGGTCAACGGCTGGAAACAGCGAAGGCTGGGCGGCGTCAGGCATCGGTTACCGGCGAAAGAGATTGAGGATCCAGAAAACCAAAGTAAGAAGCAAACTGAGCACGGTACAGGTGACGATCGGAAAATAGACGCTGCCGTGGCGTCCCTGGTAGACGATATCGCCGGGCAAGCGACCGAACCGGAACGGCAGTCGTCCGCCGAGCAGCATGAGCGCGCCGAAGATAACAAGGACTCCGCCGAGGACCAAGAGAACCTTACCAATTTCGCGTAACGGATCCATGTGTGTCACCCTATTGGGTATTCTAGCGCGCTGCGGCCGCATCTCGGCGATTGGCGTGCACCTTACTAAAGGTGAATCTGCCAAAGCGATGCCTACACGAGTTCAGAACCGGCAAAAAAGTAGGCAATTTCGAAGGCGGCCGTGTCGGACGCATCGGAGCCGTGGGTGCAATTGAACTGGATGCTGGTGCCGAGCTCGCGACGAATCGTCCCCGGCGCAGCTTTCGCCGGATCGGTGGTGCCCATGGTTTCGCGCCATTTCGCGATGGCGTTTTCTGCTTCAAGCACCATTACAACAGCTTTGCCGGAGCTCATAAAATCCGTCAGTTCGCCAAAAAACGGGCGCTGGCGATGAACCGCGTAGAAACCTTCAGCCTCCGATTTCGTGAGTCGCAGCGACTTGATCGCGACTATCTGAAATTTGGCCCCATGGATACGACTAAGGATTTCGCCGGTTAGATTCCGACCCACCGCGTCTGGCTTGATTATTGCGAGCGTGCGTCCGAGTGCCAAAGGATTCTCCTTCTGAATTCCGGATTATTTTTTTTCGTGCTTTTTTCGTTTTGAACCTGATTTCGCCGCCGGTTTTGTCTTGTGTCCTCTTGATTTCAATTTCGGCAGGACGCTCGCCATCGTGTGGCCTATCTCGGCGGGGCTTTGGACAGTGTGAATTCCAGCCGCGCGCATCGCCTTGTATTTGTCGGCGGCAGTGCCCTGTCCACCGCTGATAATGGCGCCGGCGTGGCCCATGCGCCGTCCTGGAGGGGCTGTTTGACCTGCGATGAATCCGACCACAGGCTTTTTCACATTCTTCTTGATGAATTCGGCGGCAGTTTCTTCTGCATTGCCGCCGATTTCACCAATCATCACGATGGCATGTGTTTCTGGGTCATCGTTGAACATGCGCACGGCGTCGAGAAAAGTTGTGCCAATAATCGGATCGCCGCCGATTCCGATGCAGGTGGATTGTCCGATGCCGAGACGCGTGAGTTGGTCGACTGCTTCATAGGTCAACGTGCCACTTCGGCTTACCACGCCGACGTGTCCTTCTTTATGAATCGAACCTGGCATGATTCCGATTTTGCATTTTCCCGGCGAAATCACGCCAGGACAGTTCGGGCCGATGAGGCGCGACCGCCCATCTTTCAGTTGGGCCGCCACGCGAACCATGTCGAGTGTTGGGATTCCTTCGGTGATGCAAATAACGAGCGGCAACTCAGCGTCAAAAGCTTCCAGAATCGCATCCGCCGCGAAGGGAGGCGGGACGAAAATCACGGACGCATCCGCACTTTCTTCGCGCACAGCTTCGGCCACCGTATTGAAAACGGGTACGCCGAGATGCTCCGTGCTGCCTTTTCCCGGCGTGACGCCGCCGACCACCTTCGTACCGTAATCGATCATCTGCTGCGCGTGGAAACTACCTTCTCGCCCGGTAAGCCCCTGCACGATGACGCGCGTCTTTTTATTGACGAGAATGCTCATCGCGGCACCCCTGCCAGATTCACCACTTTCTCGGCACCGTCCTTCATTCCCGATGCAACAGTAAAATTTAGTCCAGAATTGCGCAAAATTTCTTGGCCCTGCTTTACGTTCGTTCCTTCCATGCGCACGACAACGGGAATCTTGAACTTCAGTTCTTTTGCCGCATTCACCACCCCGCTGGCGAGCACATCACAACGCAAAATGCCGCCAAAGATATTCACGAAGACGGCTTTTACGTTCGGATCGCTCAATAGAATACGGAACGCGTTTTTGACCTGTTCTTCCGACGCGCCGCCTCCCACATCGAGAAAATTCGCCGGGCTGCCGCCACTCAGCTTGATAATATCCATCGTCGCCATAGCCAAGCCGGCGCCGTTCACCATGCACCCCACGTTGCCGTCGAGTTTGATGTAATTGAGTTTGAATTTCGAGGCTTCGACCTCGAGCGGCGTTTCTTCTTCGAGATCGCGCAGCTCCTTAAATTCCGGATGGCGATAAAGGGCGTTATCATCAAGATTCACTTTTGCGTCGAGCGCAACCAACCGGCCATCGCCGGTGACGACGCAAGGATTGATTTCGAGAAGCGACGCATCAGTTTCGACGAAGGCTCGGTAGAGCGCCTGAAAAAACGGGATTGCCGCACTTAGAAGTTCGGGCGCAAGGTCCAGGCCAAAGGTGACCTTGCGCGCGTGATACGGTTGCATTCCCGTCGCGGGATAGATTGTTTCGCGCAATATCGCCTCGGGATTCGTTTTGGCCACTTCTTCGATTTCCATGCCGCCGGCCGCACTAGCCATGAAGATCGGTGCACCCGCAGTGCGATCCACCAGAATGCTCACGTACAGCTCGCGTTTGATGTCGAGCCCTTCCTCGATCAACAAGCGACGAACGAGGCGCCCTTCCTCACCGGTCTGTGGCGTGACGAGCTTCATGCCAAGTATTTTTTCAGCCAGCGAAGCTGCTTCGTCAGACGATTTCGCGAGCTTCACGCCGCCCGCTTTGCCTCGGCCGCCTGCGTGAATCTGTGCTTTCACCACAACCACTTTGGCGCCGAGCTTTTCAGCTGCAGCACGCGCTTCATCTTTCTTGAATATGACTTCGCCACGCGGAACGGGCACGCCAAACTTCGCAAGGATTGCCTTCGCCTGGTATTCGTGGATTTTCATGAATGCTCCGCGTGCATCCTGAAGCGCGACTGAATAGTGCTAAGATTTCCGCGACGAAAAGCGTTTCAGTTTACTTGGAACCACCAGAGCGGGCAAGCTGACGACCAATGATTCGCGAAGCAACGAACAAACTGCTTGCGGGTGAGAATTTGTCCACACACGAGATCGAGGCGGTCTTGCAAGACATCTCTTCAGGCAACGCTTTCCCGACGCAACTGGCTGCACTTCAGACCGCCATATCGATGAAGGGCCCCACGGAGCAAGAAGCGTCGCTTGAGGGTGCTATGACTTCAGGTGTTTCACGCGCAACACGTCATTCCCGCCCGGGTCCAAACACCGCGCTTACTGACCTTCACGTCTTCACGCTCATGGCGACTGAAGGATCCGATCTGTCCCGGCGAGAAGCCAAAAACGCGATGGAGGAGATTCTGTCGGGCCGCGCGACAGACCTTGAGATCGCACAGTTTCTTACGGCGCTGCGATTCAAGGGTGAGACGGTGGATGAGGTGGTCGGATTAGCGACAGCCATGCGGCGTCACGCCCCACGGATTTTTGCCGATGGGCATCCCATTGCCGACGAGGTACTGATCGATACGTGCGGGACTGGTGGAGACGCGCGCGGTACATTCAACATCTCCACCGCTACCGCGTTTGTTGTCGCCGGCGCAGGCCTGCGGGTTGCCAAACATGGAAACCGTTCTTCCACGTCGCTGTGCGGCTCTGCCGACGTGCTTGAGCGGCTTGGGATGTGCATAGATTTGGCGCCGGAAATGGTGGCGCGGGCGATTGAAGAAGTCGGCATCGGGTTCCTCTTTGCGCCTGCGATTCACGCGGCGGCGCGCCACGTCGCCAAAGTTCGCCGCGAGCTCGGATTCCGCACCGTTTTCAATTTGCTTGGCCCGCTCACCAATCCCGCGAATGCGTCAGCGCAAGTCGTTGGTGTCTACGACGCCAGCGTGACGGATCTAATGGCACGCGCGCTGGGCGAGCTCGGAGTGAAGCGCGCGTTCGTCGTGCACGGTGCGGATGGCCTCGATGAAATCTCGATTTCAGGCGAGACGTTCGTATCGGAATTGCGCGATGGCACCGCCCGCAACTACACGATCACGCCGCAGGATTTTGGGGTGAAGCGCGCGCCACTTGAAGCGATCCGTGGCGGCGACCCAAAGCGGAACGCGGAGATTATCTGGAAAATTCTTGGCACGTCCGCAAGCCGTCCCGAACATGGTCCGCACCGCGACATCGTACTTGTGAATGCGAGTGCCGCTTTGGTAGCAGCAGGTCGCGCCAGGACATTTCCAGAGGGCACCCAACTTGCATCAGAATCGATTGATTCCGATGCTGCCTGGAAAAAGCTCGAAAGGCTTATCTCTTTTTCGAACAAACCACAGGTCTAAATCCCAAAACGCATCAGTGAGAGGATCGCGAGCCATGCGCTTTTTCGCGCGGCTTCTCAAATCTATAACCCACCCACGGTTCGGTCTTGATGAATTTCGGGTGCCGCGGGTCGGGCTCAATTTTCTTTCGGAGCTGATTGATAAAAACCCGCAGGTATTCTGTCTCTTCGCCATAATCCGGCCCCCAAACCGCCTGCAGTAATCGACGGTGCCCGATGGGCTTGCCTTGATTCACCACCAAATGCCTCAGTAGTTCGAATTCTTTTGGGGTAAGTCGAACGACCTTTCCTTTCACCGTCACCGACCGATTCTCAAAATCGATCTTGAGGTCGTGTGAAACAAAAGAGGGCGGCGATTCCACAGGAGCGGCGCGCCGAAGGGCCGCGCGAACGCGCGCCATCAGCTCCTCTGAGCCAAAGGGCTTTACCACGTAATCGTCCGCGCCCGCGTCTAACGCCTGTACTTTGTCACGTTCGGCGTTGCGCACGGTGAGCATGATGATAGGCACATCATTCGATCGCCGAACCTCTGCGCACGTCTCGACGCCGGATATGCCCGGCATGTTCACATCGAGCAGAATCAGGTCCACGCGCTCAGAGCGGATCTTTTCCAGAGCTTCCTCTCCGCTCCGTGCTTCCATTACGGCATATCCTTGTGACGTGAGCATGGTGCCGAGCACGCGCCGTATTTGCGGCTCATCGTCAACGACGAGGATGGTAGCGGCTGAAGTCATCGTGCGGCCGGCCGCGCGGCATCAGCGATCGGAAGTGTGAAGGAAAAAACGGATCCGTGGCCACGCTGGCTCGTAACCGTAATGGTGCCGCCGTGCGCTTCCACGATGGCCTTCGCGATGGGCAGTCCCATTCCTGTTCCTTGCACCGTATAGCGCTGGTCGCGGCCTCGATAGAACTTCTCGAAGATCAGGCTTTGCTCGGGATCGTCGATCCCGCCGCCTCGGTCGGCAATGCTGGTCATCACGAAATCGCCGCTTCTTTCGGCGGTGATGGTGATGGGCTGTTCGCGCGGCGAATACTGGTTGGCATTTTCGATTAGTTGAATTAGCACTTCGCGCGCACGCGCCAAATCTACTCGGACAAGCGGTAGATCGGGCGCGATCTGACAGTCGATGGGCCGGTCGCCTAACGTGGCCTTGCAATGCGCGAGCGCCCCATCGATCAACTCCTCAATGGGATGCGCGGCAAGCTGCAACTCCACTTCTCCGGCATCAAGGCGCGCCATCTCCCCCGCTTCTCCCACAAGCCGATTCAGGCGGTCACTCTCTTCGTTGATGATGGTGAGCAGCTCATTTTTCTGCATATGATCGAGGCTTCGGTTCGAGAGCAAATTTGTCACGGCCGCTTTGATCGATGTCAGCGGTGTGCGCAGCGCATGCGTGACAGAATCAAGCAAAGCTGTTCGAAGGCGCTCACCCTCGCGCGCGGCTTCCGTTTGCCCGAGCTGCTCCACCGCCCGTGCCCGTTCCATTGCAACGGCGATCAGGGTCCCAATGGCCTCAAGCGTCCGGCGTGACAGAATTGTTCCTGAAATCCCCAGACTGCCGATCGGCCGCATGCCAAGGCGTACCGGAACGAAGCTGACACTATTCGCGGCGTCAATCACCGGCTCTTCCCGCGTCACTATCACCTTAAGGCTCTCAAGGTCGAGGTGAGGAACGACGGGACCCGATCGATATACCTTTTGCTTATCCGCCAGCAGCAGAGCTGCCGCTCCGACTTCGAAAATGTCGACGATTTGAGCCGGTATGCGATTCAATAGCTCGATTACGTTGCCGGACTCGAGCAGTCCCTGGCTGAAGGAATAAAGCTTTTCAACGTCGTGGCGCCGCGCGGACGCATACTCGGCCTGCTGGCGCGCGTGCGACGAAAGCCGGCTGGCCAGCACAGAGACAACCAAAAACGCGAACAAAGCTACCCAGTTCTGCGGATCGTAGATCGTGAGTTTCCCGATAGGTGGTAAGAAATAGATATTGAATGCCAGCATTGAGACGACGGACATGAAAATGGAAACAGCAAGCCCCCATAACGTCGAAATGGCTAGAATAGCCAGGAGATAGGTGAGCGCCGCAGTGGTAGCGTTGACTGGCAAAATCCTGTAATAGAAGAACGTAATCACGCACACGATGCCAAAGGCCGCTGCGAATCGTAGAATGCGAATTGGGAGCGGTTCCTGCACCGGCGCATTTTATAGCAACCCAGGCACTTCAAAAACGAGATAGAACGCATGCCAAAGACACCGGAGGAGTGGCTGGCCGTATCGAAGCCACCCGAAAAAACAAAAGGCATTTTGAAGCTATTTCTCGGCTACGCCCCGGGGGTGGGCAAAACCTACAGCATGCTGAGCGAGGCGATTCGCCGAAGCAAACGCGGCGAAGACGTCGTGGTCGGCATCGTCGAAACGCACGGGAGGAAAGGCATCGCTGAACTCGTGGCGCAGCTCGAGACTGTCCCCCGCCTCAAGATGGATTACAAGGGGACAATTTTCGAGGAAATGGACATCGACGCGCTCCTCGCAAGAAAACCGCAGGTGGCTCTCGTCGATGAGCTGGCGCACACAAACATTCCCGGAAGCCGGCATCGTAAGCGTTACGAAGACGTTCTCGCGCTGCTCGATGCCAAGATCGACGTGCTCTCCACCGTTAACATCCAGCACATCGAAAGCATTGCCCCCACAGTCAGGGCAATTACCGGCATCAACGTCCGTGAGACCGTGCCCGATTGGGTCCTCCAACTTTCGCAGGAAACCGTAATGGTCGACTTGACACCAGAGGCACTGCAGAATCGCATGAAACGCGGCGACGTCTACGGCAAGGAGAAAGTCGAGCAGGCCCTGAAGAATTTCTTCCGGCGTGGAAACCTGATCGCCCTGCGTGAACTTGCGCTTCGGCAAGTCGCCGAACAGGTCGACCGCAGCCTTTCGTCCTACATGGATGAGAAGGACATTCGCGAAAATTGGGCCGTCCGTGAGCGCATAGCCGTTTGCATCAGTTCGAATCCCCGTGCGCAGTACCTGGTGGCAAGGGCAGCACGCATGGCGCGGCGGATGGACGCGGAGCTGTACGCGATTCATGTCGATGTCGACAGCGACGGAGCTGAGCGCAATGAAAAATCGCTTGTGGCGAACCTGCAGTTCGCTGAAAGTCTTGGAGCAAAAGCCGTGCGGGTCAAAGGCGCGAGCGTAGCGGACGCAACGGTGCAATTCGTGCGCGAAAAGCACGTGACCCAGGTGATTTTCGGGAGGTCCGCCGTCGAAGGCTGGCGCAAGCTTCTTTACATGAACGCCATCAATCGATTTCTACGAGATGCGCCCGCAGTTGACGTTCATATCGTGACTCAGGAACCAGATTAGAAAATTCGCGCGATCTATTCATCCTCGGCGGGAATATCGAACTTCACGAGGTCGCCCTGAAATCCCTTGGTCTTAACCGCGCCATACGCGATGCCGGCCACCATCCAGATACCACCCACGATGCGCGCGTTCGTGCTGAGGCTCCACCACAAAATCGCACAAATCACGAAGCCTGCCAGAGGTGCGAGGCCATTGAAGATGGCTTTCCTGTCGGCGCGCAAATAGTAGCGAACAAACGCAGCCGCGTTCACTCCCATGAACGCCAGCAGCGCGCCAAAATTCAGAAGGTTCGCGCCCAATTCATAACCGGTTGTTTGCCCGGCCGTGGGCGGCAAAACCATCAACGCGCCTTGATAATACCGAAGGCGCGCGATCGTGGGCAGCAGAAACGCACCCGCAAGGGCAAGGGCGCCTACAAAGAGCACGTTGTTACGTGGCACGCGGTGCTTCGGGTCCACAGCACCGAAGAACCTTTTCGGGAGCGCATCGCTTCGTCCCATACCGTAAAGCAGACGGGCCGCGCCCAGTTGCGCCCCCATGCCTGACCCAAAATTCGCCACCACCAGCGTGAATCCGACAATCGCAAACAGCGGCGCCCAGGCGCGTCCGGCAACGAAGGTAAATGCGGTGTCCACGTTCGGAAATGGTTCCGAGCTTGGCCAAATCAATTGCGCCGCGTAGACCTGAAGCGCTGACAAAATCCCGATCACCACGCAGACCAACACCGTCGCCAGCAGAATATTCCTCCGCGGATTCTGCGCTTCTTCGGACAACGTCGAGATGCCATCAAAGCCGATGTAGGTGAGCACGGCAATCGAAGTGCCGCCCAGCACCGCTTTCGCATTCCACGTGGCGGGATCGTAGAAGGGCAGCGTGAAGAAGCTCGCACCATCGTGTGTGTGGCCGAAAACGTATCGCGCCGCCGCCACGAAAAATATCGCGATCACCACGGCCATTCCGGCGGCTAACGCCGAATTGGCGCGCGCCGACGTCTTGATTCCCTGTACGTTCAGCGCGGTGAACACTAGGGCGAAAAACACCGCCCACGCGGCATACGGAATTCCCGGTGCAAAAACATTCGCCTGCTGACTGATCCAAATGATACAAATCATCGGATTGAGCAGGTAGTCCATGGTCATGCTCCATCCAGTGACGTACCCGAGAGCGGGATTGATTTCCTGGCCCACATACGTGAAGGCCGAGCCGGCGCTTGGGTACACGCGGGCCATGCGCCCATAACTGAACGCCGTCAGCAGCATCGCGATCATGGCGATCAGAATCGTCGTCACGGCGTGACCGTGGCCGCGATTCATCAGCACGCCGTAGACACTCATCGGCGCCACAGGCTGAATGACGATCACGCCGTAGAGAATCAAATCCCACAGCGTGAGCGCGCGCTTTAGCCGTACCGGCGCAACTGTTGAGCTGGCTTCAGTCGCCATGTTGTTGGAGGAAGAGACCGCGAACCAGAAACACGAGAGTTCGCGGTTTCATTCGGTCACGACGGCTTTCACAAGGTTGCGTGGGTTATCCACGTCGCATCCGTTCAGAATTGCGTAATGGAAGGCGAAAAGCTGCAGCGGCACCACTTCGACGATGGGAAGCAAAAGTTCGGGAGTCGCGGGAACGAAGAGCACGCGGTCAGCACGCGCGCCGATTTCGCGATCGCCTTCCGTCGCGATTGCAATGGCCTTTCCGCCTCGGTTCTTCACATATTCGAGGACGCTTAGACTCTTTTGGTAGCGCAAAACGGAATCAGGATCGGACGCATCGCGCGTAACCAGCGCGAGAATGGCCATCTTATCGTCGACCAGCGCATTAGGACCGTGGCGCAGTTCACCGGCAGGAAGTCCCTCCGCTTGCACATATGAGATCTCTTTGAGCTTCAGGGCGCCTTCGCGTGCAATCGCGTAATGAACCCCGCGCCCCAAAAAGAGAAATGTCTTCGCATCGTTGAAGAGCCGCGCGCATCCCGCCGCCGCCGCGTCCCACGTTGGAAGCGACCGTTCGATTTTTGTCGGAACGTCGGAAAGATCATTCAGATGCGCGCGGATCACTTCGGACGTCATGCGCCCGCGGCGTCGCGCCAGAAACAGCGAAAACAAGTACAGGATGGCTAGCTGTGCCGTGAAACTCTTGGTCGCGGGAATTGCCTCCTCCGGCCCAGCGCAGGTATGTAGCGCGGCAGTCGCCTCGCGGGCAATCGTTGAGGCAATCACGTTCGAGATCGCCACCGTCTCCGCTCCCCGATTGAGAGCTTCCCGCTGCGCAGCAATCGTATCCGCAGTTTCCCCCGATTGCGTGATGACGATCACGATCGGATCAGAGCCTGCGTGCGTCGAGCGGTAGGAGTATTCGCTCGAATATTCCACATCGACGGCGACCCCGGCCAGGTCCTCCATCATGATTTCGCCGGCCAAACCCGCATGGCGGCTCGATCCGCTCGCCGCAATAATGATTTTCTTGAATGCTAGAAGGGCGCTTTCGAGAGGCTGAACTGTGCCGGGGAAGATCGTGTCCCCGTCGACGTTGCAGCGAATCGTCTCGCGGATCGCTTGAGGCTGCTCGTAGATCTCCCGCAGCATGGCATGTGCGAATTTGCGCTCGAGCGCACCTTCTGAAGTTTGACCGTCCGGCGCCATTTCCTACCTGTCTTTGCTCGTCGGCGCTGGAGATTGCACTGACGCAGTATTGGCGGAGATTGGCACGGTCGTCGATTCGATATTCCAGCCGTTGACCGTCAGGTGCGCGCCGTTTTTCAATGCGCCTGTCTGCGGAAACTCCGCCGTAATTTCGCGCGATTCGCCGGGCATCAATTCGAAGTAATTATCCTCCCACAGCACGGGCAGAATCTCCATTTGGCCCGGTCCGCCCTGTATCGCCAAATGAACCTGAAACGCCAGGTGATCGCTGGGATTCCTCAGCATCACGCGCACTTTTTGCGCTTCGGTGTCGCCCTCCAGCCCTGCGGAGGCACTCATCGCGCCGGCCTTCGGCAGCGCCGCCAGTGCGGTCATATCCTCATAGTCACTCACGGGCGTGAAGCGGTACGTCGTCTTTCCCCAGTTGTATGTGTCCTTTTTCGATGAGAGCCAGTAAAAATTCGTGCTCACCATTTTTCCGTTTTGATCCGTGAGCTGCAAGTTCACAAAATAAACCGGCGAAGGCGGATTGAACGCCTCATTAGGAAAAGTGAGAACGGTCGCTACCCCATCCGCATCCACGCTCGCGTTCGCCTGCTTGGAAAACTTCTCCTGTAGATTCACATCGTAGACTTTTGCTGTCACGGTCAGGTTCGAGGCAGGTTCGTAGCGGCTGTTCACCACGCGCACGCTGCTGTCGCCATATCCGTATTGGACGTGCAGCGGCTCACAAGCCTTCTTGGTGCCAAAGTATCCGCCTCCAGGTTGCAGATAGTAGTCAAAGAGATGCCAGATCAGCGATGGCCACGCGTTGTTCAGCATCCATTGAATCACTCCTGTCGCTGCATATTTTTGCCCGGAATAGGCCTCGAACATTGCCCGCTCGCCATCGTAAGCCATTGCCTGCGACTTCAATTCGTATTCATCCATTCCTTTCGCAGGGCCATAAATCGCGTCCATTGCGCCATCGAAATGGCTCAAGTCCTTGAAGCCCTCGGAACCCGCGTGGTAATTCCAAAGCGGATTCTTGGGATCGATTGCGTCCTCCGGGAGCATTTTTCGCAGGCAGCCAATCACCGGCACTGCGGGACCTGGACCCGTTTCCGTATTAAATCCCCACGCCCCGCCATATTTGCCCGGGTCCACGGACCAATAGTCCGGAGGCACATAATCATATGGGCCGGTCATCTTCACTCCGGATGGGCCCGTCACCGTGGTCGGAGCTTGCGATGCCGATGAAATGAAAGGGTTCGGCCAGTCTGCATCCTTCAGCACCTGGATGTAAGCTTTTTCCACGTCCGCGGGCGGAGGATTATCGCTGCCGTTCAGCCATACGAGCATGCTCGGGTGGCTGCGCATGCGCATGATTTGCGAATGCAAAGACGCCGTCGCAATTTCCAGGTCGCTCGGCTGCCACTTCTTCCACTCCTCCCAAATGTCGCAGCAGCACCAGCCCGCCATGATCAGCACGCCTTGCTCGTCAGCCAAATTGTAAAACTCATCGGTCTCGAGCTTTCCCTCCAGCCGGATCGTGTTCAGATTCATGTCGCGGACATATTGAAATTCGCTTTGCAGGCGGTCGAGGTCCTGCCGCAGCAGCATGTCCGGCGACCATCCGCCGCCACGAATCAAGATTTTCTTCCCGTTGACCAGGAATAGGCGGTGGTTTTGCGCATCGAGCTGGGAAGTGATTTCGCGGATGCCATATCGAATGCTCGCGGAATCGGATACTTGCTTGCCGATCGTGAACCGCAGCGACAGCGGATGCAGTTTCGCGTCGCCCATCTGTCGCGGCCACCAAACCTCGGGATGATTGATGCGCAGTTGCGAGAACTGATCGGGCGTGAATCGCACAGCGCGCACCTCATTCGCCGGCAGCGTCACTTTCTGTGACAGGCGCAGACTTTCTAGGGACGCTTCCAGCATTCCCGTCACCGGCTTGTCCGTCGCATTGCAAACTTCCGCTTCCACCGTCAGCTCCGCCGTTCCGAGCGACGCGTCTGAGAAATGTGTTGCGACAAAGGGATGACGGACGGTCACAGGTCCAGTGATTTCCGCCGACACGCCCCGCCATAGCCCCATGTCCTTGTCGGGGGGTGCTGGATTCCAGTCAACCCAATTGATGCCCAGATCCTTTTCCGATTGCGCGATAGTCTCGACGGCCAGGATATTCGACTGGCCGGCGGAAACATATGGCGTCACGTCGAAGTCATAGGTCCGGTACGCGCCCGCGACGCTCTTCTCATCCGCCACCTCTTTTCCGTTCACCCAAATATTCGCGTGATTGTTGATCCCGCCAAAATGGAGCCACACGCGCTCATTCGCCGAAGGATTGGCCTCAAATGTGGTTCGATACCACCAGGAACAATGAAATGGACTTTCTTTTGGCATCGGCATGCGCGAGAAGTTCCTGCCGATAGGATACGTGGTGCCAGGAATTTTGCGCAGATTGTCGCTGTAGTACGGGTCGGGATAAGTCCCGTCTGCGACAAGCGCGGCGACAACCGTCGAGGGCACGTTCGTTTTGTGCCAGCCGTCCGTGGAAAACCCCGCTGCAGAAATCTGCGCTCCGGTCGCGTTCATGTCACATGACGACCGCAATAGCCAGCCCGTCGTCAGGATCGTGACATCGCTGCTTGCCCGGTGTGGCGCTGCATAGACTGCGGTGACACACGACGCCCCAAATAAAAACAAAGCGCCACCATGAAAAACACGAAAAAGACGTGTCGGTACGCGCATCAAGCTCCCTCTAAACGAGGGTTTTTGCAACGCCTCGTTCATTAAACTTTATTAAAACGGGAACTATGCTGTCCTGCGGTTGCCGTGTCAAGGGCAAAACCTGTGCGAACATGCTCGCGTGAGAATTGAAGCCGCGATCGTATCCATCAGGATCCCAGGCCTGATCACGACGAAGAAACAGCTCGAGTAGATTCTCTCACAACCAACTCAGGCGTCAGCTTTCGGTGGACCGCGGCAAATTCACGCTCTTCAAGGACCGCGTTAATGCCCTCCATAACGATTTCCACTGCGGCGCTTCCCAACGCTTCCATCGGTTGCCGTACAGTCGTCAACGAAGGAACCGAAAGGCCCGCTGGGATCACGTCATCGAATCCGATTACCGAGCAGTCCTCGGGGACTTTTAGTCCAGCTCGCGCGAGGCCGCGAACCGCGCCAAATGCGGTCATGTCGTCAAACGCCACCGCCGCCGTAAACTTTTTTTTTCTCTTGAGCAAATCTTCCATCAGCCGGAATCCGCCTTCAAAACCGGAATTGGGATCGAGAGAGTCCGGCAGATCGACTACGAGAGTTGGATCGATTTCTAGGCCGACGGAGCGCGCAAACGACCGCACGCCGCGCCACCGGGGTGCGCTATCCGCCAGCGTTTTCGGCCCGCGGATAAACGCGATCCGCCGGTGCCCGAGCGAATAGATGTGTTCCATCGCCAGGTGCGATCCGGCCTCGTTGTCCACCATAACGGAACTGACGGAACCTGTGCTGAGTTCGCGTCCGATCATCACCGCGGGGATATTGCGCTTTTCCAGGTCCGCGAGCAGGTCGATGTCCACAAAAAGCCAGTTCGCGACCACCACCAGTCCCTCGATGGGCCGAGCAAGCAGCAGTTCGAGGTACCGCTCGAAGCGCGGCCGCTGGTTGTGCGCGTCCGAAAGAATCGGCAAATAGCTCGCTTGATAAAGGGAATTCTCGATTCCCCGCAGAATCAGCGTGCAGAAAGGATCGGTGATGTCGAACACCATGACGCCGACGGTGTGGTTGCGCTTGGCAGTGACGAATCGCGAGAGCAGCTTCGGGCGATATCCAAGCTTCTTGGCCGCGCGCTCGATCCTGTCTTTCGTTGGTGCCGGGATGTATCGCGCGAGAGGCGCATTGTTCAGCACGATGGAAACCGTTGCGGTCGAAACCCCGCTTTCCTGCGCCACATCGCGCAGCGTCACGCCCTGAGCTTTCGCTCTTCGCCGCATTCACAAGCCTCGTCAGGCCAGATCCGTAAACCTAGATGTGTATCACAGGCGCAAATTCACGGCCACCGAAAGACGGGGTTGTTCGTTTTGGGAGCTATGGCCTGAGCGTCAAAAGGGACGGGATTTGTGAAACGTTCCAGCTGCCGCCGATCGCTTTGACCAGCAGGACGCTAGCGCTCAGCCGCCGCGACAGAATATTCACTGCGGTCACTTCATCGGAAAGCGCGGCGGTCTGGGCCGTCGTGACTTCCAGGTAGTTCGTCACTCCACCTTTGTACCGGGTTTCTGAAAGCGACAGAGAGTGCTCCGCTGCAGCCACGGCCACCTCTTGCCTCTCTGCTTCCTGTTCAAGAATGCGAAGCGCGGCGAGATTGTCTTCGACCTCCCCAAACGCCGTGAGCACTGTCTGGCGATAGTTGTCCACCGACTCATCGTAGGCTGCGCGCGCCTCTTCTGAAACTCCTCGCCGCAAACCACCGTCGAACAACACCTCGGCCGCTTGTCCGGCGAGCGACCAGAAGCCGGCCGGCCCCTGGAGCAAAGTGCCTATCGCGCTGCTTTCGAATCCCCCGCCGCCGCTCAGCGTAACATTTGGAAAGTACGCCGCGCGCGCCACCCCGATATTGGCGTTTGCTTCCTGAACTCTCCGCTCAGCCGCGGAAATGTCCGGTCGTCTCTCCAGCAGATCAGATGGCAATCCGGGGGGGACGCCGGGAGGAGGAGACTCGAGGGGGTTGGCGGCGAGATTGAATTTCGCCGGCGGCTGCCCGACCAGAATCGCGATTGCGTGCTCGAGCTGGGACCTTTGCACGTCCACGTCGATTGACTGAGCTCGCGTGGTTTCGAGCTGCGTCTGCGCCTGCGCCACATCTACCGCAGACGCCAACCCGCCGTTGTACCGCGTTTGGGTCAGATCGAGCGCTTTCTCGTACGACACGACCGTGGAATCGAGCAGTTGTTTTTGTGCATCCAGACCACGCAACGAGAAATAGTCCAGTGCCAGCTCAGTTTGAAGGCTCAGGTTGACGTTTGCCAAATCAGCCGCCGTCGCTTGTGCCTCGGAACGGCTCGCCTCCACCGACCGCCGAACTCGGCCCCAGATGTCGGGTTCGTAGCTTACGTCGACAGGCAAAAGGAAGTCGTTGTAGTCCTTTGGCGCCGTGGGAGAAAAAAGCGGCTTGTTGGTCGACTGTCCCACGCGCGCAATTGAAAGGCTTCCCGTGGCAGTTGGATAAAGATTGGAGCGCGTAACGCGAACGGCCGCGCGCGCCTGCAAGAACTGCGCCTGCGCTGCCTTTAAGGTTTGGTTTGAAACTTCAATCCGGTCCTCGAGCGAATTGAGCTGTGGGTCTCCGTAGAGCTCCCACCACTTGCCTTTTGCGATTGCGTCGCTCGGCTGAGCTGTCCTGAAATTGCCAGTTTCCTTGAAATCCGAAGGTACATCCGCCGTTGGACGGACATATTTCGGACCCACCGTGCAACCTTCCAGTAGAAAGACCGCCGCGGCACCAATGGTTGCCCCGAAACAGATGTGTCGTCGTTTCAACTCAGCTACTCGGTCTTGGTTTGCTGTTCAGAGCCGGAGACGATTCGCACTTTTTCGCCTGTAATCAGCGAGTCGGGCGGGTTCGTGATTACGGCAGTATTCGCCGGCAGACCCGCAACTACTTCCACTTGGTTTCCGTAATCTCGCCCAACGGAGATATTCACCAGTCGCGCGGCGTCGCCGTTTTCAACCACGGCCACCTGCAAGCCCTGCGACCGAAAAATCAGCGCAGTCACCGGAAGTACGTAACTCGGCACGCCCGACGGTGTCTTGAGGTGAACTTCGGTATAAGCGCCGGGCAAGAGTTCGCCGGTTGGATTGTCGACATCCACTTCGACAAGCAACGTGCGCGTCGACGGATCTATCGCATTTGCAGTGCGCACGAGTTTGCCGGGAAAGCGCCGTCCCGGGAATTGTGGCAGCGTCAGGTCAGCTGAGACGCCGGGTTTGGCGTTTACTGAATCATCTTGCGGGACTGAAATGTAGACGCGCAGAGTTCGAATCGAAGCTATATGGAAAAGCTCCGACTGGGGTGCACCTGCTCCGGAATTGATTAGGTGCCCCACATCCGTGTTGCGAGCGGTAATCACGCCGTCGAAAGGCGCGTAGATCTTCTCAAAAGATTGTAGTTCTTCCAGCCGTTTCACATTGTATTGTGCTGACGCCACCGTGGCTTTTTTCGCCTCATAGTCCCCGTGCGCGTTGTCCACATCCTGCTTTGAGACGGAATCCGTGTTCTTTAAATCCTCGTACCGCTTCGCCGTGATTTCCGAAAGGGCGAGGTTTGCTTGCGCTGTATTCAAATCGGCGCGAGCTTCCTCCAGCTGCTGGTCGATTTCGGGAGTCTCTATTTCCGCGAGCAGCTGATTGGTTCTCACGCGGGCGCCGATGTCCGCATACCATTTCTTCAAATAACCGTTCGTACGCGCGTAAATCGGCGCGTCTATGAAGGCTTGCATATTTCCGGGAAGAACGATCTCAGTTTGAGGAGATCCCTGCGTGGGGTGAATTACCGTCACATTCGGCAGCGCAAGATTGTATGTTTCGGTTCGCAACGCCGCTCGCGCTTTGAGGCGCGGGACGATCCCGCCGATCACAACTGCTGCGACAATCACCAGAACGATAAGCACGACCAACCAGCCCCGCTTGTGAAGCGGTTCGGCTTGCGTAGCGGCCATCGCAGCCTGGTGATCCGTTGTTTTCTCGCTCCCGACCATACATCCTCTAGAAACGACACCGCATACTCACTAGATGACGTCCCCTTCCCTTCCGCTTCAAATCAATTAGTCACGCCGTCCCCATACTTTTCGGCCCAGCCGTGTACGAGACTAAAGAACACGGGGACAAAAAACAGGGTCGCGACTGTAGCAAGTAGCAGCCCTCCAATTACAGCCCGGCCCAGCGGCGCATTCTGTTCGCCTCCCTCGCCCAGACCCAGCGACATTGGAAGCATACCGATGATCATCGCGAGCGCCGTCATCAGCACGGGACGGAACCGTGTGTACCCTGCCTCCAGGGCCGCGTCCCACGGCGTTTTGCCTTCTTCCAACCTCTCCTTTGAGAAGCTGATCATAAGAATGCTGTTTGACGTCGCCACCCCCATGCACATGATCGCGCCCGTCAGCGCCGGAACGCTCACCGTCGTTGCAGTGACGAACAAGATCCAGACGATTCCGGCGAGCGCCGCGGGCAACGCCATCAGGATCACAAACGGGTCGAGCCACGATTGGAAGTTCACCACAATCAGGAAGTACACCAGAACAATCGAAAACAGTAAACCTGACAGCAGACCCACGAACGACGCGTTCATCGTCTGGATTTCGCCTCGCACCAACATCGACGATCCTCGCGGCAAATGTTGTTGGGTCTCGTTCAGGATTGGCGCAATGTCGCGCGACACTCCTCCCAGGTCTCGTCCCTGAACTGACCCGAAGATATCAATCACGGGCTGCACATTGTAGTGGGAGACCAAACCCATCTCTGCGCCCCGGCTGAACCGTCCGACGTCCGCAAGAATCGTGGGCGCGCTGCCTTGCCCAGCTATAGGAATGTTCTGCAGCGCCTGGAGACTGTCAGTGCGATACTGCGGGGCCTGCGCATCGATATTGTAAGTGACACCTGTGTGTGGATCGAGCCAGTAGGTCGGTTGCGTCTGATAGCTTCCGCTAAGCGATATCAGAAGGTTCTGCGCCACGTTGAATTCTGATAGCCCGATTTCCTGTGCCTTAGTCCGGTCCACGTCGATGTGCAATTTCGGCAGATCGAACTTTTGTTGAATTCTCAAATCCACAGTGCCCGGGACGAACTTCAGACGATTCAGCAGGCCGTCGGCAACCGCACGATTTCCGGCCAGATCTCTGCCGACAATCTGTATGTCGATCGGAGCCGGAAGGCCAAAATCGAGGATTTGGCTCACGATGTCGGCCGGTATGTTGTAGAAAGTGATCCCCGGAAAATCCCGAGAGAGCGTCGCTCGCATTTCCCTCACATAATCAGCCGTCGGCCGGTGCTTCTTTGTGAGTTCCACTTGAATGTCAGCGTCCCCAGTGCCCACCGGAGCAGAATTCGAATACGACAAGTTAATCGAACTGTTTGGCAGCCCGATGTTGTCAACGATGCTCACGAGTTCGGACTGTGGAATATGCTGGCGAATGTCTGCCTCGACGCGATCGCATATGTCGGCGGTGTCTTCGATGCGCGTCCCCGTGGGCGCCCGCATGTGCAGCTTGAACTCGCCGCTATCTACAGAGGGAAAAAAGTCCTGCCCTATGAAGGGAAGCAACCCGAAAGAGAGAATGCAAATCGCAAAAAAGCAGACCGTAAACAGTTTCCGGTGCTCGATACAGACGGCTAGCAGCGAGTGATAGCGCTCCCGGAGATGTTCGAATCCGGCTTCGAATCTTGCCTGCATACGGACCAATGGGTTCCGCGATTTCGCGACCTGTTCCTTGCGCTCCTCTTCGGTGCTTGAACTCAGCAGGTATCGGGCCATCGTCGGCACCAGCGTTCTTGAAAGCAGGTAGGAGGCAAGCATTGCAAAGCTCACAGCCTCGGCCAGCGGGACGAAAAGATATTTCGCCACGCCTGAAAGAAAGAACATCGGCACAAATACTATGCAAATGGAAAGAGTCGAAACCAGCGCAGGGACCGCGATCTGTGAAGCGCCATCCAGGATCGCCTGAATAATCTCTTTTCCTTGATCGATATTGCGGTTAATGTTCTCCACTTCCACCGTTGCATCGTCTACCAGGATTCCCACCGCCAAGGCCAGGCCGCCCAAGGTCATGATGTTGATCGTCTCTCCCAGTGCGCTCATGACGATGATCGACGTCAGAATCGAAAGCGGAATCGACACAGCGATAATAATCGTGCTCCGCCAACTCCCCAGAAACAGCAAAATCATCAGACCGGTCAGCGCTGCGGCGATAACCCCTTCCCGGACCACGCCGCTGATTGACGCCTTCACGAAGATAGACTGGTCCGAAACAGGGTCGATCTTCAGTTGCGGCGGTAGTCCTGCCGCGATGCCCGGCAGCAATCGTCGCACATTCGAAATAATGTCGAGAGTGGAGGCATTGCCGTTCTTCAGCACCACCATCAGCGCTGACCGCTGACCATTCGTGCGAACGATATTCGTTTGCGGCGGATAGCCGTCCCGCACATTGGCTACGTCACGGATATAGATCGTGGAATCGCCCAGCGTCTTGATAGGCAGATCGTTCAGCTCGTCGATCGTGAGCGGCGCCGCGTTCAAGTCCACCTGGTATTCATACGTGCCGATCTTGGCCGTGCCGGCAGGCAGGATTAGGTTCTGTGCGTTTATCGCGTTCACGACGTCCGCCGCCGAGAGGCCTTTGGATTGCAGCTGCGCAGGATTCAGGTCAACCTCCACCTGCCGCTGCTTTCCTCCGTAGGGATAGGGAATCGCAACTCCGCGAATAACCACCAGCCCCGTGCGCAGGAAATTCAGCCCGATGTCGCCCAATTGCTGCTCACTGAGTCCTTGTCCAGAAAGTGCAAGTTGCAAGATGGGAACCGATGACGCGTTGTACTGAATCACGAGCGGTGGCTGCGTACCCGGTGGAAGCGAGCGCACCGCTGTTTGCGATACGGCCACAACCTGCGCCACCGCATTCCCGATATTCGTGCCTGGCTGAAAAAATACTTTCACAATTGCGCGCCCTTCCCACGACTGCGACTCAAGATGCTCTACGTTGTTTACGGTCGTTGTCAGGAAGCGCTCATATTGAAAGACGATGCGGTTGGACATATCCTCGGGCGAGAAACCGTTGTATGTCCAAAGGACGCTGACCACCGGAATGTCGATGTTCGGAAAAATATCCGTTGGGGTTCGAATAATCGAGACGGTTCCCAGGATGAGCAAAAGAATGGAAGCAACGATGAATGTATAAGGACGTCGTAAAGCCAGACGTACAATCCACATCTATCATTTCCCTTTATCGACAGCTAAACTGCAGAGCTCCCCAGCAGAACGATGGAGACTCATTAGACGCAATTATCGCATGCGCGGTTCCGAATTCTGTTCCGGATTCCAATCCGCAACCGGATTCGGTGAATGCCGCGCTTCCGGCCCCACTATCGCCTGCGCAGATGTTTCTCCGAGGTGGAAAAACCTTGCTGAGCGACTTCCAACGTTTGATACGTCGTAGGCAGGCCGTTGCGTTCGAATCGGCTCCCGATCTCTTTGCCGATTGCGTCGAAGCGGTCCGTTGCCAACGCAATCGCGCTTGGTCCCGATCCGCTCAGTGCAATGCCAAGCAATCCCGGCATTTTCGGAAGGGCGAGAATCTCCTCAAGCCCCGGGATCAACTCTTTTCGGTACGGTTGATGCAGACGGTCGTGCAAAGCATCCCACAGCAAATCGTAACGGCGTTCTTCCAGCGCCGCCACCAGCAAAGCCGACCGTTGCAAATTGTGCACTGCGTCATCTCGCTCCACCATTTTTGGCAGAACTGCTCGTGATTTGATGGTAGCTAGTTCGAACTGTGGAGTCACGGCTACCACACGAATCATTTTCGGCCAGCGTTTCTGGATGCCTAGAATGCTGCCGTCGTTGCGCCCGAACGTGACGACTAGCCCGCCGAAGAGCGAAGCCGCCACGTTGTCGGTGTGCCCTTCCACTTCGGCCGCATATTGGAGCGCCGCATCTTTCGAAACCGGTTTGCCAGCCACGGCGAATCCCAGCACCACCCCCGCAACCGTCGCTGCGGCGCTGCTGCCGAGCCCCGCAGCCATCGGAATGTCATTCTGCACAGCCAGGCGCACAGGTGGCAGGCACAAACGCTCTCTCTCGGCGGTGTAGCGCATCGCGCGAAAGATCAAATTTTCTTCGGGAACGCTTGGCAGCGAAGAACTCCCACGAACTCCGCGGCTCCGCACGGAAACGCGTCCTCCGGGAGTCGAAACCACGCTGGCGCGCACATTCAGGTAAAGCTCCAGCGCCAGTCCCAGGCAGTCGAATCCGGCGCCCAGGTTGGCCGTCGATGCCGGCACTCGAACGTCGATCGAGAATTCGTGAGGTGCCGGCATCGAAAGAAGGTCAGCCGTTGTGACTCAGCAGACTCAGGATCGCCGACTTATTTGCGGCCACTTGCTTCGGCATATTGCGAAACGCACCCAAGAGCGCGGTTTTACCCAACGCGAGTGTTCCGCGATGATAATTCGCCACATAATCGGGATCCTTCAAAACGTGACCCGTGAGCACCGCGACCACCGAATCTTCCCGGCAAATGTGTCTCGCCCTGACAAGTTTCCGAATTCCAGCTATCGCGGCAGCGGAGGCGGGTTCGCACCCGATTCCATCCCGGCCGATCACCGCCTTCGCGTCGGCAATCTCCTGCTCGCTCACAGTGGTCACTCGGCCTCCCGAACGCATCACCGCGCGCAAGCTTTTCTGCCACGAAACAGGGGCGCCAATCTTGATAGCGGTCGCGAGCGTCTGCGGATTCTGCTCCGCAAGGAACGAAATCGAGAGCAACTCTGGTTCTGTTTCGCTCTTTGAAACCGTCTCCGCGAACAATCGCGCGAACGGAGCAGCCCCTTCTGCTTGAATAACGTTTAACTTCGGAATGCGATCGATCAGACCTAGCTCTTTCAACTCGCTGAACCCCTTGCCCAGTGCAGTGCTGTTGCCTAGATTTCCGCCGGGAACCACCACGTGATCCGGCAGGCGCCAGCGGCACTGCTCCATTAGTTCGAAGGCGACGGTCTTCTGACCTTCGATTCGAAAGGGATTAATCGAGTTTGCGACATAAATCGAGGGATCGTCACCGAGTTCCTGAATCAATTGCATGCAATCGTCGAAGTTTCCCGCGATCTCGCACACCATTGCGCCGTAATCCAGGCTCTGCGCTAGCTTCGCTGCTGTAATTTGCCTTTGCGGAACCAGAATTGCGCACTTCAGTCCTGCTCGTGCCGAGTAGGCGGCCAGGCTCGCGGCGGTATTCCCAGTACTCGCGCAAACCGCAGTTCGCGCGCCAAGCATCGCGGCATGCGTGACGGCAACCGTCATGCCCGTGTCTTTGAATGAGCCTGTCGGATTGCATCCCTGATGCTTCAATCGTAATGCGCGCAACCCGGTATAGTCCGCACACCGAGGCGCGTCATAGAGCGGCGTACCGCCTTCCAAGAGGGTGACGATTGGGGTCGTATCATCGAATGGAAGCAGCTCGCGAAAACGCCATACGCCGCTTTGATCTCGTGGTTCACCAGAAGTCTTCCGCAGATTCCACGCATCTCGCAGGCTGGCGCTATTCAGAGTCTCTCCCGCGACCACGCCAATCTCGAGTGGACCGCCGCAGCGCCGGCAAACATAGATGCGCTCGTGGACGCCGTACATCGCGCCACAAGACGTCACGATGCAGCGTTGCATCGCACGAGTGCCGGCTACGACTGGAGCGTTCAGGGATTCTTCCGTCATTTCAAGTTAGGGGCGGCTCGCGAACTCCGGTACGGGATCAACGAGTGCGAACTCGCGATGCAAAGCCGCTAAAGCCACCTTCATGTGTTCTTCTTGGACGACGAACGAGATATTCGATTCCGATGATCCCTGAGCTATGGCAATGATGTTCACTCCCTGTTGTCCCAGTGCAGTGAACGTTCGGCCCGCAACTCCAGGCGTGCCGTGCATCCTTTCGCCGACCACCGCAACAATCGCGATATTTGGATCAATAGTGATGTGCTCGACTTGTTCGTGCATGACATCTTGAGCAAATTCGCTGCGCAAAGCCTCCACAGTACGCTTTGCGTCCGAAGCAGCCACGATAAAACAGATATCGTTCTGCGATGACGACTGTGAAATCAGCAGTACATTAGCTCGCACTTTCGATGTCGTCGAAAACGTCCGGCCCACCACATCTGGCACTCCCACAATTCCCGGGCCTCCCACCGCGATCAAGGCGACGTCCTTGATCGCCGTCAGCGCCTTGACGCCGCCACCATTGCTTCGCCCCTCCGGAGTAATCTTGGTCCCAGGTCGTTCTGGTGCAAAGCTATTGCGAATCCAAACCGGAATGCCAGCAGGCATCACAGCCCTCAGGGTTTTCGGGTGCAGCACTTTGGCCCCGAAATAGGCAAGCTCCGCGGCCTCCCGATAGGAAATTTCTGGAATCGTGCGAGCGTCAGCTACAAGTCGTGGATCGGCAGTAAGCACGCCGTCTACGTCGGTCCAGATGATGACTTCATCGGCGTCCAGCGCCGCGCCCAATATCGTTGCCGAATAATCCGAACCTCCACGGCCAAGTGTTGTGAGTACTCCTTGCTCCGTGGCGCCGATGAACCCGGTCACGACGGGAACGACTCCTTTCTCCAGCTTCGGCTTCAATCGTGCCTGCGACCGTTCACGCGTTGCTTTCATGAGCGGCTCCGCGCCGCCATGAAACGAATCAGTCGCCAAGAATTCCGTAGCATCGATTGCCTCGCTCGCCACCCCGAGTTCCGACGCCGCCCCGGCTACCAGCGGAGCTGACAGACGCTCGCCCAAACTCGAAACGGAATCGAGCGTCCGAGGAGTAAGTTCGCGGAGCAGTGTTGTCCCTTCGCAGAGCCGCTCACCCTCTGCGAAGATATCGCGCATCCGCTGGGCAAGTTCTGCTCGCACTTTGCTCGACTCAACCAAAGACTCGAGCGCGGTTTGATGTTGCTTCCGCAGTTCTTGCCAAATTTCCGCCACGCGCTCGCGATCGTTCGCCTCGGAACGTGTCGCAGCCTCGATCAACCGGTTCGTTACTCCGCTTATCGCAGACACCACCACGACCACAGAGCTCTCTCGCGCCGCGTCGCGAACAATCTCTGCCACTCGTGCGATGCACGAAGCATCGCCGACGGATGTCCCTCCGAATTTCATTATTCTCAGTGGCTTCTTCATTCCCAGACACCCGCCCAATTATCTTAGCCCGTACTGAGAAAGGGTTGGATCCGCAGGAGCCGCCGCACTCTGGACTATACAACACGTCCGGGCGGACCGGCCGGGGGCGCGACGAGCGGGGTATCGAATTTTCTGATGCAACAAATCCACCTTGCTTATACGGACGCACCTTCAGCGGGCGCAACCACCCTTCATGATGCGTGTGCTACCAGCTGCCCAAAATCTCTGCGATTTCCGTTTGGAAGCACTTCTCAATTTGTCGGTCTGGCAACGACTCATTTTCGGATATTCTGAAACTTTGAGGATAACTTCGCGGAATAGCCTAAAGGGGATGGCAAAGCCCTCGCGCCGTGCAACCTCACCTCAATCGCGCGAGTCAAACCAGTGGGATTGCTGAGGAGACACGGTGTCGATTCGTCGAAAGGCAGCTGTCAGCACCACAGAGTCCACAAAAAACGCACGCTTTCGGCTTTTTTTTTCTTTGGGGTTGTTCTGCTTCGGCTTTCTCGTCGTCCCGCGATCCTACTCTCAGCCGCTCAGTCCGGTTCAGACCAAAACTGGGGCGTCTGCTCAATCTAGTCCTTCTATCGGCGGCGGCCAGACATCCACTGGATCGGCCGCTTCAAACTCTCAATCTGTCAGTATCATCAGCGGAACTGTGGTTGATGAAACCGGAGCAGCAATTGCCGGCGCCAGAGTGAAGTTGACCCGGGGCGATCACTCGCTCGCTCAGGACGCAATCACTGATGACAGCGGCCAATTCACTTTCGTCGCCGTTCTCCCCGGCCCTTTTCAAGTCACCATCAATGCACAGGGTTTCGCGCCGCAAACATCTTCGGGAACACTCGCTTCCGGTGAAACGCATGTAATCCCCTCTATCACGCTGGCCATCGCCACGGAGGTTACACAGGTGAAGGTCGGCCTCTCGCATGACGAAATCATCGAGATGGCCCAGGAAGAAATCAAAGACGAAGAAAAGCAACGCGTTCTCGGGTTCATCCCGAATTTCTATGTGAGTTACGTTCCCGATGCCGCCCCGCTCACGCCCAAGCAGAAATTCGAACTGGCCTGGCGATCGACAATCGATCCCGTGACATTTGTTCTCACGGGCGCGGCAGCGGGCCTCGAACAGGCTGACGATCAGTTCAGCGGCTATGGGCAGGGAGCATCAGGCTACGCCAAGCGCTATGGCGCGGCGTATGCTGACACCGTCACGAGCACCTTCTTGGCGGGCGCGATACTGCCCTCGTTGCTAAAACAGGATCCGCGCTATTTCTACAAAGGGACCGGCACTGTGAAATCGCGTTTTCTCTATGCACTGGCCAACGCCGTGATTTGTAAGGGTGACGATCGGAAGTGGCAGGCGAACTACTCGGCTATTTTCGGCAGCCTCGCGGCAGCCGGTATCTCCAACGCGTACTATCCCCCGGAAGATCGGGGCCTCGGCTTGACCTTCGAAAACACTTTCATCGGCATCGGTTCTACTGCGGCAGCCAACATCCTTCAGGAATTCGTCGTTCGCAAATTGACGCCGAATTTGCCCGGCAACGGCAACAAAGCCGTCTCGACTGTCAGCGAAATATGGACCTCAATTGCCCACGAGGGGCACTGAGCTGAAAATCGGCCTGCCGCACGCACTCAGTATTGCAGTGCCACGATGCCGGTCTCTATCCGGTTCTTATCCAGCCCGAGCAGCAACGTCGTATTCGCATTGACCACGTAGTACGCCAACGAATACGTCGCCGGAGGATCGGTGGCCACTATGGTTGCCGTTCCGCGCCCGTTCGTTCCAGGTGCCGTCAACGAGCTTGGCGACGTCGCGCTTCCTGTGCTACTCAGCGGGTCGCTCGAATAGACAGACCCAAAGATATTGATGTCCAAGTCGCCCGAGCTCACCCCCGTTACCTCCAGCACCATGTGCCCGGTCGCGTCAAACTGATAAGATCCGGGCGCGTTGCTAAAAATTCCTTGTCCGGTGAGCGCTACCGCAAAGTTTCCGGATAGCGATGTGACGGATGGCGCCTGCGCGTAGGCGGTTCCGCTGGCCACGGCGCTCGCATCCAGCTCCAGCATCACAGCCGTGTTCTGCGCCGTCTGGTAAACCGCAAATTCAGGACTCCCCGAACCGGCCGCACAAGCTCCACTCCCCGTAAGAATCGTTATAGCGATTCGTCCCGTGGTCGGGTCAACTGTGTACGGACACGAGTTCACAGTGGTGTTCGCGGTGACCGTTCCGCCGTCGTTTGAATCCAGCACGCCGCCGGAAATGTTCCCATTTCCGTCCGATGTAAACACGCCGCCCGTTCCGTAAGCACCAGCACTCGCTCCGGCGATATAAAAGTTCCCGCCCGCCGTAAACGCATAGTTTCCGGCCGCGAGACTCGAGGCCGCGAACGGCCCTGCAGCCGACGCGTATACGTCGCCTGCCAGATAGTTCGTCGAATCGGTCTCCAAAATGTGCATCTGGGTCGCCACGCCGTTGCTTGCCCCGATAGCGTAGAAAACAAAGGTGAGCGACCCCAAATTGGTCGACGTCAGCGTCAAAGTGCCTCGCCCGGTGCCCGCATCGATCCCTGCAAACGAGTAAGAGCCGTTGAGCGTCGTATCCGACGTCTTCACGCTGCCGTTGTCGTTCACATCCACAATCGATGCAGTTTGCGGAATTCCGCCCGCCCCGTTTGCCGTGAACCGTCCCGCGATTCCCATCGGATTGAAACTCGAATCGCCTCCCGCAGCCTCTAACACATAGGCGCCAGAGACTTCGCCGTTGACGTCGGCGAGCGCGTCCAAACTCTGCTGGTCGATCGTCCCACTGCCTGTCGTGCTGGTATCAAATCGCGTCATCAGGGCATGCGAGCTCGACGTCAACACGAGTTCCCAGGTTTGTGTTCCGTCCGACGTCACCAGCACGGCCGTCGTTCGCCCATCAGAGCCCACGCGATACGTGCTGCCGCTCAGCACGGAAACTCTGGTCACCAGGTGATTTCCGAAACTGTTGATGTCCTCGACCCCACTCGTGATCGTGCCTGCTCCATCTGCGTCAAAATGACCAGCCACCGCAATGAATCCTGAGCTGTTGTTGCCTGTGTAGGAGAAGGCAAACGGCCCCTGCAGCGAAAGGTCGGAATAAACAATTATTGCTGTCGCTGTTGCGGTTATAGCTGGACTCGAACCCACCTCAGTCGCCGTAATCGTCACTGCGCCGCCGGGCGGAGGAACTGGAGGCGCAGTGAAAACGCCGTTGGAAGCGATGGAACCGATATTTCCGCCATTGGCCGAGCTGACGCTCCAAGTCACGTCAGACGTAACCACATTGTTGATCTCAGCGGTGAATTGATACGTGCCGCCAGCGGGAACCGTAGCTTGCGTCGTTGTGAGTGCGAGTCCCGTACCCGCGCCGATCGTAACTGTCGCCACATTTGAGGTGATGGTGCTCGTCGCAGTGCTCGTGGACGACGCGCTTTGCGTGATGATCGCCGTAATGTTGATGTTCGTTGTCGGTGCTGTAGCCGGCGCTGTGTAGACCCCAACATTTACGTCGGTCGTCGATGGCACGATTGTTCCAGTCGCAGAATTGCCGCCGTCCGCTCCGTTCACTTGCCAGGTCACAGCCGTGTTTGTAGTAATGGTCGAGTTCGTCAGCGTCACGGTTGCGCTGAAGTCTGTTTGTCCATTCAGGGCTACCGTTGCCGCGTTGGGGCTGATCGTAATGGTACTGACGTTGTTGCTGGCGTTGGTCCCGTTCCCGCCGCAGCTTGGCAGAATCACAGCCGCTAGGACCAACACTCCAAGCAGCGCAATTGGCTCGCTACGACCGCCCGAACTTCCGTCGGCTGACCACTCTCTTTTCTGCAACGCAGCTTGCATTAGTCCCACGACGAACGCCATCGCCTCTCCTGGAACAGGGTCTACCCAAGAACCCAACATTTCGGCCAACTATTCTAGCCACACCGTCCGAGACTTCCAATGGCCGAACGGAACTTCCCGCAAGAGACAGAATTACCCGAAACCCACCCAGACACCCCTCACCCCTATGGGCTCTTCGGCGAAATAACAGATGCAGTCCGGCGTGCCAGTGTTGGCTGCCGTGTATAATGTCCGGCATAACGTTTCCCCGGTGCGGGATGAAACAAGTCCTCAATAATTTCATCGGCTGCCTTACCTACGAGCGCAACGCCTCCCCTCGCACCATCGGAGAATACCGCAGCGACATCGAGCAGTTCCGGGCGTTCATCACTCCGCCCGGTGAAAGCACGCTGCCGCTTGACCGTATCGACCACAAAATTGTCCGCGAATACGTGAGTGCGATGTACGATCGCGGACTGGAAAAAGCTTCCATCGCCCGGAAATTGGCCGCTTTGCGAACCTTCTTCAAATATTGCGTCCGCGAAAAATTGATCAAGCACAATCCCGCCCAGCTGGTGAAGAGTCCGAGACTTCCCAAGCGGGTTCCGCGCGTGTTGACCGCCGAAGAAATGAATGCATTTCTGGATAACCTCAGCACGCCGCCTCGCCGCAAGGGCAGTCGACCCCCCACGCAGAAACAGCGCGAGAAGGAAAAGATTGTCCTGAAGCGCGATCGCTTTATTCTCGAACTTCTCTACGGCTCCGGCCTGCGCGTGAGCGAGCTCGTCGGTCTGAATGTTTCAGACATCGATGGGTACGGACAAATGGTTCGCGTCCTCGGCAAAGGCCAAAAGGAGCGGATGGTTCCTTACGGCGAAAAAGCAAAGCAAGCCATGGAAAACTATTGGTCCGCTCGCGATCAGATTCTCAGTGCATCCAGGAATCCTGAAACGGAAGCTGTTTTCCTGAGCCCTGGAGGCCGCCGTTTGACGACTCCGGCAGTTCGCAACCTCGTAAAGAAGTATGCGCGGCTCTGCAATGTGAATTGGGACCTTCACCCGCATTCGCTTCGACACGCCTTCGCCACGCATCTGCTGGCTGATGGCGCCGACCTTCGAGCCATTCAGGAACTGCTCGGTCACGCTTCGCTTTCCACCACTCAGCGCTACACGCAAGCCAGCGTTGAGCAACTAATGGCCATTTACGATAAATCACATCCCCACGCGTAGCCCCTTCCGCCTCTGTGTGCAGTGGAACCCCCGATTACGATTAAGCAACTCGCAGTGCTTCCGAGCATCTTATTTGTAGCTACCGCAAAGCACATTTGTTGGAGTTTGGGGCGGCCGCGCTCAAGTCCGGCGCAAGCAATTGCACGCGATTCGGGAGTTCTGAGGAGAAAATGGCCACGCTCAAAGCAGCTGCACTCGTTCCTGACGTTCGTCCCGCTGCAGCAATTCAGATGCATCTCGAAACGCTCTGCTACGAAACACGGGAGCGGCTTGAACTGATCAACATCACGCGAGACTTGAACGAAGTTGTCCGCAAGCACGGGTTAAAAGCCGGTTTTCTGCTTGTGCAATCACTGCACACCACCACCGCAATTTTCATCAACGAGTTCCAGCAGGCGCTCCTGGACGACATCAAAGCTTTCCTCGAACGTCTCGTCGGCCGATTCGATTACTGGCGCCACAACGATCCCAAATTATCCGAATGTAATCGCAAAAACGCCGATTCACATCTCCGCGCCATGCTGCTTGGACACACGCTCCAGGTTCCCGTCCGCAACGGGGAAATCGCGCTCGGCGGCTGGCAATCCATCATCCTGGCCGAACTCGACGGCCCCCGCGAACGTGCCATTCACGTGCAAGTGATGGGTGTGCAAGAAAACCCCGCGGCCCAGTAGTGACTACCGCGAAGTTCATTTTGGAAGCGGAGGGGTTGCTCGGCCGTCTCTCGCCACAGCTCCCAGGGCTAGTCGTCTGAATTTTAATTGGGGTGATGGCGGCCATATACCTCCTTTCGCTTTGCGTTTGGTTTTTGGGACGTAGAGAGTGTGGTTTGAGTATCGATTAGACGGGGATCCGTTGTTGAAAACATGAGAGTTAGCTTGGTTTGTATTCGCACTGTCTTCAGGCAGGTTTGCGAGTACAAACTCGTGAGGCCCTAGTATCGACTCGAAAGGCAGTGGCGAGCGCCCCGAAGCATCGAGAGTGACCACGGTGAGAGAACCGGCACGAGCCGTTCTTGCGTCCTTTAGGGACTGTGTCGTCTGGCAGATCGTAAAAGGCGGCGCGTTTTAGCATGGATCGGGCCGGTGTGACAGTTACAAGGTAACGACAGTAGTTATGGAGCTCACAGGCCTAGCGAAGAGGGCGCCAAGGAGCGGACAGGCGTGTCTGTCGTTTCAGACGTTTAGGGTGAGACTTGTTTCAGGGATGAAACCTTCGGCTCCCGATGGCGCGGCGGCTGAAGGCAACGGCATTTTTTCGCGGTCAACGCGATTATAGAGGGTATCGCGCTCGACGGGCAGTCGCCCCGCGGCTCGAATCAGCCGCTCGAGCTCCGCTCGCGACAGATGCTCGGGAGTGGTCGCTCCGGCATCGTGGTAGATCTTCTCTTCCACCACGGTCCCATCCAGGTCGTTCGCGCCAAACTTGAGGGCGATCTGCGCGATTCGCGGAGTCAGCATGATCCAGTAGGCCTTGATATGCTCGAAATTATCCAGCAGCAGGCGCGACACCGCGATCGTTTTTAAGTCATCGAAGCCCGTCGGATTCGGCAGATGTGAGAGGGCCGTATTGGCAGGATGAAACGCCAGCGGGATAAATGCCACGAACCCACGCGTTTCGTCTTGCAATTCGCGCAATTTCAACAGATGGTCTACGCGCTCCTCAGGCGTTTCGATGTGCCCGTAGAGCATCGTTGCATTTGACCGCAACCCCACATCGTGCGCGGTCCGCGCGATTTGCAGCCACATCCGGCCGCTCACCTTGTGGTCGCAGATGACCTTGCGCACGCGCGGGTGGAAAATTTCCGCGCCTCCGCCGGGCAGCGAATCCACGCCCGCTTCCTTCATCTTTACCAGCGTCTCGCGGATCGAAAGCTTCGAAATACGCGCGTAATAGCCCACCTCAACCATGGTGAACGCTTTCAAATGCACCTGAGGAAAGCGCTGTTTAAGCCCGCGAATCAGGTCGAGGTAATACTCGAAGGGCAAATCCGGATGGAGACCGCCGACGATATGAAACTCCGTTGCACCTTCGGCCACGCCTTCGGCGGCTCGCGCCCAAATCTCTTCGAGCGCAAACGTGTAAGCGCCGGAAGAATCCGGCGAGCGCCCGAACGCGCACAGGCGGCAATGCGCGACGCAGACATTTGTTGGATTGATGTGCCGGTTGATATTGTAGTAGCAGAGATTGCCGTGGCGCCGCTCGCGTAGGAGGTTTGCAAGCCAGCCGACGGCGAGCAAATCATGCGATTGGTAAAGGGCTAGGCCGTCTTCCGCCGAAAGGCGCTCACCAGCCAGAACCTTCAGCGCGACTGGCTGGAGCGTATGATCCGTGGTTTGAAATTGCGCCGTCATTTCGCGTTTGCCCTTTTGCGGGCTACTGCTTTGTGACGATTGCCGCCGCGCCCCAGAATAAAAGGAACAACAAACTAATATAGCCATTCACCGTGAAAAAGGCAGCATTCATTTTGCTCAAATCGTTCGGTTTCACGAGCGAATGCTCGTAAATCAGCAGTCCCGCCACCGCCGCGATTCCCGCCCACGCAGGCCACGCCAGCCCGAAGCTCCAGGCCAGCCAAACCAGCAAGGCGATCATGACCACGTGCATCGCTCGCGCGATCAGCAGCGCCTTCGCCACGCCAAATTTCTTTGGGATGGAATACAGCCCCGCCATCCTGTCGAACTCCACGTCCTGGCAGGCATACAGCACGTCGAAACCGCCGACCCAGAGCGTTACGGCACCACAAAGAATCAGGATGCGCCAGTCGAGCGACCCGCGTATCGCAATCCAGGCTGCCCCCGGCGAAATTCCGAGGCAGAACCCGAGAACGAAATGCGACCAGGACGTGAACCGCTTCGTGTAGGAATAGAAAAAGAGGATCGCCAGCGCCAGCGGCGACAACTTCAGGGCAAGCGAATTGAGGGACCACGCGGAGACGACCAGCACGAGCGATGCAACCGCAGTGAAAGCCGCCGCAAAGCCAACTGAAAGCTCGCCTTTCGGCAGCGCTCGATTCGCGGTGCGCGGATTGCGCCGGTCGTATTCGATGTCGGCGATGCGGTTCATGGTCATCGCCGCGGAACGCGCACCCACCATGGCCACGATAATCCAGGCGATTTGCGGCCACGTGGGCAAATGGCCCGCGGCGCGAGCCGCGAGCAGGGCACCGACCAGCGCGAACGGCAGCGCAAACACGGAGTGCTCGAATTTGATCATTTCGAGCACGGTCGCAATGCGATTTTTAGTCATCTCCGAGCCGATCCAGAGGCGTCTGTTCCATCTATTCTAGGATTTTCCACCCTTCCATCGGTACTGCTTCTCTTGTGGCAGGTCGGCCTGCGCCAGCACGCGATACGCAAACTGGACAGCCACCTCCTCGATCGTCTTCGGCCCATAGTAAAACGCCGGCATGGCAGGCATCACGGTGGCTCCGGCATCGTGGATGCGCATCATGTTTTCGAGGTGGATGCGATTCAGCGGCGTTTCGCGCAGGCACAGAATCAGCGGGCGCCTTTCCTTGAGGCAAACGTCTGCAGCGCGCGTCAGCAAATCATTGGCGATGCCGGCTGTAATAGCCCCTAAAGCTCCCGCCGAACACGGAACCACGATCATCGCATCGACGATCGCGCTGCCCGAGGCGATACTCGCCCCGATGTCTTTATTCGAAAGATATTCGATCTTTTTTGTGGCCGTGCCGGCGAGCTGGGGCCCGAGTTTCCTGCCGTCTGATGTGACGATATCCAGCTCCGTCGCGAGCAGCCGCATCCCCGCATCACTCACCACAAGAAATACCCGCTCCACTCGTGGATCCCCGTCGAGCAGTCGCGCTAGATGGCGCGCGTAGATAGCTCCGCTCGCACCGGTGACGCCGATCGTGATTACACGGCCTGGAGTTTTCGGCATTGTGTGAAATCACTGACTCTAGCATGGATCGGCGAGCTCGCAAGCAGATGAGGCAAGGATGCTAGAATCAGCGGCGCTCGACAGAACGCCATGAACGAACTGGACATAAGAAGCTTCGTAGACGCCCTCCAGCAGGGCAAGCTCAGCGCCGAAAAAGCCGTCGAGCGTTTGCGCAATCTCCCCTACGAAGATCTCGGTTTCGCGAAGATCGACCATCACCGCCCTCTCCGCAGTGGTTATCCGGAGGTCGTCTTCGCGCGAGGGAAGACACCACAACAGGTGGCTGAAATCGTCCGGGGGATGCTGCGCGCGAAAGCCTCGCACAATATTCTGGTCACGCGCGCCGACGCGAAAGTCTTTGGCGTGATACGCCGCTTGCTACGAAATCACAAGCGCGAAAAATCTGCGGCGGAATTTCATGAGCTTTCCGGCACAATCGCTATCGAGCGCGACCGCACGGTTCGCGGCAAGGGTCTGATCCTTATCGTCACCGCGGGAACCAGTGACATTCCAGTGGCCGAAGAAGCTCTCGTCACAGCGCAAATCATGGGGAACCGTGCCGAAGCCGTCTACGACGTCGGCGTCGCCGGACTGCACCGTCTGCTCGAGCATCGTCAGAAGCTCACCGAAGCCCGCGTGATTATTTGCGTTGCAGGAATGGAAGGTGCCCTGCCGAGTGTCGTCGCGGGGATGGTGGCTGCGCCCGTGATCGCGGTGCCGACGAGCACAGGCTACGGCTCAAGCTTCGGGGGAATGACGGCGTTGCTTGCGATGCTGAATAGCTGCTCGTCGAACGTGAGCGTCGTGAACATCGATAACGGCTTCGGCGCAGGGTGCGTGGCGAGCGTTATCAATCGCTTGTAAGCGGCAGCTTGGAGAAGCGAACTGCCTAGTGCGCGGCGGCTATTATGCTGACGGCCAGCGCTGCCTCTTCATCCGGAAACACCGTCCGCAAATCCACCACTACCTGGTCGTCTTCGACTCGCGCAATCACCGGAATTCCGTTTTCCGCATGACGCAACCGCTCTTCCATCTCAGCGGCGGAGCGCCGCGCGCTGGAAATCCTGACTACCTTAGTCGGTAGCTGCTGGTCTGGCGTTGAGCCGCCGCCAATCACCGAAAATCCACCGGTCACCTCGACGCTAAGGGCGTCAACCTTCGCTGCGCGCAACCGCCCGGCAAATTCCTCGGCGCGGCGGCCGATTTCGCCGGCCGATAACCGAATCATTCGAAGTGTGGGAACTTCGTCCAATGCACCACGGTGGTAAGCCTTCAAGAGGGCCTCAAGCGCGGCAATCGTCAATTTGTCCACACGCAGAGCCCGAAACAGAGGATTGCGGCGAATCCTCTCAACAAAGTCTTTTTTACCCGCGATGATTCCCGCCTGGGGCCCACCGAGTAATTTATCGCCGCTGAACGAAATCACTGCGGCGCCCGCTTCGCTCGCCCGCGCGACGGGCTCCGCAATTCCCGTGGGTGTCAAGTCCACGACGCATCCTGATCCCAAATCCTCATACACCGGCACTCCGGCCTTCACGCCGAGCGCTGCGAGCTCTTCCAGGGACGGCCGCTGCGTAAATCCGCTCATCTTGAAGTTCGATGGATGCACGCGCAGGAGCAGCCGCGTCCGCTCGTTGATCGCTTTTTCATAATCACGGATGCGCGTGCGATTCGTGGTCCCCACTTCGCGCAAGATCGCCCCGCTTTCGGCCATAATGTCGGGGATTCGAAACCCGTCGCCAATCTCGATCAGCTCGCCCCGCGAGACAATTACTTCTGCGCCCTTCGCCAGCGTGTTCAGAACCAGAAGGACCGCGGCGGCATTGTTGTTCACCACCATCGCGGATTCAGCTCCTACCAGCTCCGCGAGCAAATGCGAGGTGTGAACATCGCGCTTGCCGCGTTGTCCGCGGGCAACGTCGTATTCCAGGTTCGAATAGCGCGTAGCCGTCTCTTCCAAACGAGCAATCGCCGCCAGTGGGAGCGGTGCGCGCCCCAGATTCGTATGTAAAATCACACCCGTCGCATTGATCACGCGACGCAAAGATGGCTCAAGAAACCGCTGCACTGCGTTGGCGATTCGCTCTTCCAACATCTCAGCAGCCCCGACGCGTCCCGGATCCGCGTGATGATTGCTTCCTCTCCCGGCAGTTCCGCCCAGCAACTCCTCCCGGACCTTGCCCAAAACCTTCCGGGTCATCTGCGTGACGATTCCGCGTCCGGCGGTCATGCATAGCGCCCGAAGGCGTGGCCGCCCAAGCAATTCGTCTACGGACGGTATTTCGCGCAAACGAGACGCGACGTCCCGTTCCATGCGCGCGGCGGGATCACCGGGAGGATTCATTGGTGTTATTCCGTCATTTCAGCATAGCCATATCGCGGTGGCAACGGTATCCGTTTCATCTTGGGACAAAACTGTTCCCTCGTTCAATTGACCTGCCGCCACGCCGCCCTTTAGGCTGGAACATCGCCGCAAAAGACGCCCATGGCCACCATTGACGAGGAATTGAGCCAGATCGAGCGGGATATTCGCACCCTGAAGATCGAGTATGAACAATACTTCGGGGGCGGCCGTCCGCGCCCGCCGTCCGATACCCAATGGCGCTGCGAAAACCTTATCAAACGCTACGCCGAACGCGGTGCCGACATGAATTACGGCCAGCGCTTCCGCTACAACAACCTGACGCAGACTTATGCGAAGTATCAGGACATGTGGCGGAAGAAACTCGTGCAGAAGGAATCAGGCACGCAGCAGCATCATTACGGCGCTGCCGCGAAGGCCATTGAAGCGGAGCGCGCGCGGCGGGCGGCTGAGTATCAGGCGTTCTCAAACGCCGCGGGTGGCGCAATTGAAGAGCCCAAGCAGACAAAGCAGGCAGCCACCTTCGCCATGAAGGTTTCGGATCCAACGCGCGAGCAAACGAAAATCGAAGAGCTCTACCGTAAGCTCATCGAGGCCCGCACGGAAACCGGGGAAAAAGCAGGCACCCCCACTCTCAAGGATTTCGAGAGTTTCGTCCAAAAGAAGACGCACGACTTGCAGGATAAAGGGGGCCGCGAAGTCGAATACAGCGTGAGTATTGAAAGCGGCCGGGTGAAACTGAAAGCTAGAATCTCCTCATAAGCGCTTCGAGGCCGTCTATCAGCGTCAACAGGGAGTAAATCGCTTTCCGCTCCGAGGTTTCTCTGATAACATTGGGATTTGCGACTTCGCAAAAATTTCTGATCTGGAGTAGTGCACAAATGGCACAGGTTTGTGAAATCTGCGGCAAAAAGCCGAGCTACGGGAACGTGATCAGTCATGCCCACAACGTTCGCCGCCGGCGCTGGAATCCGAATCTGAGGCGAGTGAAGGGCGTCGTCAACGGGGTGCGCAAGCACGTACGCGTGTGCACCGCTTGCATCCGCTCGGGCCGCGTAAAGAAAGCTGCTTAAAGCAGTTCCCTCCGGGAAGGAGCTCCATTGAAACGAAGCACTCAGGTTTTTCTGGCGCTTGCGGTGTGCATGCTTGCCTCGTGCAAGAAGGAAATGGCTCCTGGTCCGGGTGTTTGGGCCCTCGCCAACGGCAAAGAAATCACGCGGGACCAAGTGGATAAAGGCTTTCGCTCGCGCTTAAATCCGGAAGCTCCCGCGCCTTCGCATGAAGAAGCGCTATCGCTCAAGCTGAGCATCCTGGACGAGATGATCAACAGCGAAATCCTGTTCCAGCGGGCCAGCCAGATGAATCTGGTAGCCAGCGATGCAGAAGTGGAAGACAAATTCGCGGCCTCGAAGGGGTCGTTCACGGAGGAAGATTTTCAGCGGCGGCTGAAAGAGTGGGGCGCGACCGTGGACGACGTCAAGAGCGATATCCGTCGCCAACTCTCGATTCAGAAGCTGCTGAATCGCGAAGTGGTAGCGAAGATTTCCATCACCGACGACGACGTCGCAGCGTATTACAATGCGAACCCGAAGCAGTTCAACTTTGCCGAACCGCAGTATCATCTGGCTGAGATCGTCGTCACCCCGCGGCCCGATCCCTCGATTCACAACCGCAAAAACGATAAGGCTGCGAATGAAGCTGAGGCCGGCCGTAAGGTTGTGATGCTCTCTCAGCGTCTGAGCGCGGGGGCCGATTTTTCTCAGCTTGCAATGGATTATTCTGAGGACCCCACGGCGTCGACCGGCGGCGACCTCGGATACGACCCGGAATCTTCTTTCAACCGTTCCGATCCCATCCTGAAAAGAGCCGTTTTGCAGATGAAAGCCGGTGAAGTAAGCCACCCTATTCAGCTCAAGGACGGCCGCTACCTCATTCTGAAGCTCATTGACAAGCAGTCGTCCGGCAGCCGCCCTTTGACTGATCCGCAGGTTCAGCAGGGAATTCGCCAGTTGCTGCGCAGCCGGAAGGAACAACTGCTTCGCGCCGCCTATCTCACTGAGGCGCGAAATGAATCGCACGTCAACAATTACCTGGCACGGATAGTTTTGGAATCGGGCGGAAGACTTCCGGCCGACTGAATACCGTCGACGGCGTCACGCAATCACGGCCAGGACGTCCCCTGAATTCACCGCCTGACCTTCGGTGACCAGAATCTGCTCCACTGTGCCCGATTTCGGTGAGCGCACTTCGTTCTGCATCTTCATTGCCTCGATCACCACGATTCCCTTGTTGGCTTCAATAGTGTTGCCCGCGTTGGCCAGCACGCGAATTACTTTGCCCGGCATGGGAGCACGCACTTGCTGCCGTCCCTCGGCCTCCATTCCTCCACCGCGACCACGCCGCAGGCGTCGCGAGTCGATAATTTCGGCCGAGTACTCTTGTCCTTCTACGGTGACGCACAGAAGCGCGCCCTGCCTTTCCACTCGCGCTTCGAAACACTCGCCGGCGATGAGAATCGAATAGATGCCTGGAGCGACTTCCAGACCATCGGCATCGAGCTTGCGCCCGTCGATGGCAAAATTCAGCTTTCCTTGCGCCTCGGCGATCTCCAAGGATTTCCTGGCGGTGCCGAGTTTGATTTCCAGTTTCATGTCGAAAATGTGGTGGCGGAATTAGTGCCGCGGAAACCTGCTCAATTGATCCCGTCTACCTTCGTTTTTCCATTCCGAAACCCCTGCCAGAGCTGCCTGTTTGCCGTTTTCTGACGCGCCATTCTGGGCGAGGTGCCAAAGCGCGAGGGCCACAGCCGCCGCATCGAGTGCATGGTCACTCTTCGCGACACCTGCGGGAGGGATTTTCAGAAATTCGTCGAGCCATCGCGTGTAGATAGCGCCCGCTTGGAAGTCCCGTGAATCGAGGATTCGTCGAAAAAGGCCCAAATTCGTGCGAATGCCGGTTGTGTAGTACTCATCCACGGCCCGGCGCATGCGCGAAATTGCCTCGCTTCGATTAGAACCCCACGCAATCAGTTTCCCCAACAGCGGATCGTACTCACTGGGAACCGTCCAGCCAGCGTACACTCCGTCATCCAAGCGAATTCCCGGGCCGCTCGGCACGCGCCGCTCGAGAATCTTTCCCGGCGATGGAGCGAAATTGTTTTCTGGATCTTCGGCGTAAATGCGGCACTCAATCGCGTGGCCCTCGATGCGAACGTCCTCTGTCGTGAAAGGCAGCGCCTCCCCAGAGGCAATTCGTATCTGCAACTTCACGAGGTCGAGTGATGTGACCAGTTCGGTGACGGGATGTTCAACCTGCAGCCTGGTGTTTACCTCGAGGAAATAGAAATTCCGGTCCGCGTCGACCATAAACTCGACCGTTCCTGCGTTCGTGTACTGGCCTGCCCGCGCGAGCTTTATCGCCGCTTCCCCCATTGCCCGGCGCAAATCGGGAGTCATAACCGGCGACGGCGCCTCTTCGATCACTTTTTGATGGCGCCGTTGCACGGAGCACTCGCGCTCGCCCAGATGGACCATATGCCCCTGGTGATCCCCGAAAACCTGAATTTCGATGTGGCGCGGCCGCACTAGATATTTCTCAAGGTACAGCCGACCATCGCCGAAGGCGCTCAGCGCCTCGGACGACGCATCGCGCCAGCCGGCTGCCATTTCACCCTCGTCGTCGATCTGCCGCATCCCCTTCCCGCCGCCGCCCGCCACGGCTTTGAAAACCACCGGGAAGCCGATCGCTCTCGCTGTCGTCAGGGCCTCCTCGAATGTTGCGATCGACTCCAGGGTGCCCGGCACCATCGGGGCGCCGACCGCTCGGGCAAGCTGACGTGCGGCGGTTTTCGATCCCATCTTCTCCATGGCTTCCGCCGAAGGTCCAATGAACCGAATTCGAGCGGACGCACAGGCGCGAGCCAGGGCTGGATTTTCCGCGAGGAACCCGTAACCGGGATGAATCGCTTCGGCGCCTGCCTTCTGCGCGGCACTGATGATCTTCTCGATTACCAGATAGCTTTCGCGCGATGGGGCAGGTCCGATGTGGTACGCCTCATCAGCCAGCCGTACGTGCAGCGACGCACGGTCGGCATCGCTGAACACGACTGCCGCGCGAATACCCATTTCCCTGCAGGCGCGCACGATGCGCACCGCGATTTCGCCGCGATTGGCGATGAGGATTTTTTTGAACATGCTTAGCGGAGGCGGATTCTAGCACGCGGCGGCCGACAACTCGCCCCGCTTGGCAATCTCCCGGGCAAGCGGATATCATGCGCTCGGAGCTCCTCCCGAATGACCGGAACCACCACGCTATCGCAGCAAGACCAATGGAAAAGAGCCGCCGCCGAAGCCGCAGTCCTTCTAGTCGAAGACGGCATGGTGGTTGGCCTAGGCAGTGGTTCTACCGCCGCTTTCTTCGTAAGCGCACTCGCGCGTCGCATGTCTGCGGAGCGGCTGCGCGTTGTCGGTATCGCTACTTCTGAACAGACCGCGCAACAGGCGCGCAACCTCAAAATTCCGCTCGTCACTCTCGCCGACCACGCTTCGATTGACCTCACGGTTGACGGCGCCGACGAAATTCAGCCCGGAACGATGTTCCTCATAAAGGGGCATGGCGGCGCACTGCTCCGTGAAAAGATCGTCGCCTCGTGCAGCAAGCGTATGGCTGTGGTCGCCGACCATACGAAACTGGTCAAACGTCTCGGCTCGTTATTTGCGGTGCCCGTTGAAATCGTGACGTTTGGCTGGGAGGCCACGGAACGCAAGTTGCGAAATTTGGGAGCCGCCCCATCCTTGAAGATGAACGGAGACAAGCCGTTTATCACTGACGGTGGCAACTACATTATGAATTGCGCGTTCGGTCCGATGCCCGACCCGAAAGACATCGCTTCGCGCCTCGACCACACCGTCGGCGTCGTTGAGCACGGTCTCTTTCTTGGTTACGCGACCGAGGCACGCATCGCCGGCCCTTCCGGCCTCGAAACATTCACCAGAACCTCCCGCTAGCTCCCACGCTCGGGCTTGAAACCGCTGATACACTTCTGCCGTCCAAAAGGGCGCAAACGGGGTGACTTCCATTCAGCAATGAAAATTCGAGATTGTCGGAGGGTATAGTGCACAAATTTTCAAATATGTGTGCCATGGTTCTCGTGCCGGCAATTTTGCTGGCTATCGCCAGCATCGCGCCGCTGGTGGCGCAGGGCCAAGGAAAGGCCAAGGCGAAGGACCAAAGCGCTGCCGCGAAAGATTGGGGCTGCATGGGGTGTTCGCATGGCGACGCCTTGACGTCATCTGACCTTGACGCGATCTTCCGAATCAAGGACGAAGGGTTCAACCGATCTCAGGTGATGGACATCATGAGCTACCTCACCGATGTCTACGGACCGCGGCTGACCAATTCGCCGAACGTGAAGGAAGCGGGCAAGTGGACGATGGGGAAGCTGACGGAATGGGGGCTCGTGAACGTACAGGAGGAGCAGTGGCCGTTTGGGCGCGGCTGGTCGAACGAGCGATTTTCGGCACAGATGATCGCGCCGCGACCATTCGAACTGATCGCCTATCCGAAGGCGTGGACACCGGGGCTGGGCAGCGGTCCTGTCACGGCGGATCTCCTGCTGGTACAAATGGCGACGGAAGAAGAGTTCGCGAAGGCGCAGAACGACTTCAAGGGGCAACTCAAAGGAAAATTCGTGATGACGGCGAAACCGGGAGAGATTACGCCGCACTTCGACCCTGATGCGCATCGCTACACGGACGCGGAGCTGGCAGACATCGCGAAGGATGAAATTCCAGCAGCCCGGCAGCAGGACCGTTTCGGGCAATTTCGCGCGCAGCGCGAGCTGCAAACCAAAATGCAGAAATTCCTGCTGGACGAAGGCGTGGCAGCATGGCTGGAAAATTCGCCCCACGATGACGGAACGGTGATCGCGCAGTCCGGCGGATCGCGCGATCCAAAGGATCCGCCGACGTTGGCGCGGATTGCGCTGGCCGGCGAGCACTACGGGCGTCTCTATCGGTTGTTGCAAAAGAAAATTCCGGTCACGCTCCTAATCGACGATGAAAACAAGTTCTACGACGACGATTTGAATTCGTTCGACATCATCGGAGAAATTCCGGGCGGAGACAAAGCGGACGAAGTAGTGATGATTGGTGCGCACTTCGATTCGTGGCATCCGGGCACCGGTGCGACTGACAATGGCGCAGGGTCGGGAGTGATGTTGGAGGCGATGCGAATCTTGAAAGCGACTGGCGTGAAGATGCGGCGCACGGTGCGCATCGGGTTGTGGACCGGCGAGGAGGAAGGGTTGCTGGGGTCGCGCGCGTATGTAAAGGAGCATTTCGCCGATCCGGAAAAGATGGAACTGAAGCCTGAGCATGCAAAGCTGGATGCGTACTACAACGTAGACAACGGCACGGGAAAGATTCGCGGAATTTATCTGGAGCACAACGAAGCCATCGCTCCGATTTTCGCGGAGTGGATGAAGGCGTTCGGCAATCTCGGCATGACGACAATTAGCGAACGGCACACGGGCGGCACGGATCATTTGTCGTTCGACGCAGTGGGGCTGCCGGGTTTTCAGTTCATCCAGGATGAGATCGACTACGATTCGCGGACGCACCATACCAACATGGACCTTTACGAACGGATTCAGGAACCAGATATGAAGCAGATGGCGGTGATTGTAGCGTCGTTTGTGTACCTGACGGCAAATCGCGAGGAGATGATGCCGCGGAAGCCGCTGCCAAGGCCGCAGCCGCGACCTCAATTCTGAGCGGGCCCGCCGAACAGACGACGGGAGAGATTCTTCGCTGCGCTCACCTGCTGCCGAGCTTGCTCAAAAAGACGGGCGCGCGGGGGGATTCCGAGTAGCCTCGCGGTAAAATTTGGGAATGGCGAGCGTGGCAGTGGGACTTGGCGAAGTGCTGTGGGATCTGCTGCCCGGTGGAAAACAGCTTGGCGGCGCCCCTGCGAATTTCGCCTACATGATGGCCTTGCTCGGGCACCGCGGAGTTGTCGCCAGCCGGGTGGGCGAGGACGCGCTGGGCCCGGAGTTAAGCGCAAGGCTCCGTGATCTGGCACTGGACGCCTCGTGCTTGCAGGCGGATTCGCGGCGCGCGACGGGCACGGTGAAGGTGCAGCTGGATCGCGCTGGTCAACCGGACTACCAGATTACCGAAGGCGCGGCCTGGGATTTTCTCGAATGGACGGGCGAGTGGCAGCACCTTGCAGGGGAAGCGGATGCGGTTTGCTTCGGGTCGCTGGGACAACGAGCGGAGCAATCGCGCATCACGATTCGGAAATTTCTACGCGCAACAAGGCCGACCGCCTTCCGAATTTTCGATGTGAATTTGCGGCAGAAATTCTACTCGGCGGAAGTGCTGCGCGAATCGCTTCAGATGTCGAGCATGGCAAAACTGAATGACCACGAGTTGCCGGTGGTGATGCAGGAACTCGGGTTGGAGTATCGCGAGGAGCGAGGGGCAGCTGCGAGGTTGCGGAGCGAATTCGACCTGAAGCTGGTATGCGTGACCCGAGGCGAAAAAGGCAGCCTGCTCGTGACGGCAGAGGGACATGACGAGCATCCCGGGTTTGCGGTGCGCGTGGCCGATTCGGTAGGTGCAGGCGATGCGTTCGCGGCGGCGCTGGCCCATCACATGCTGGCGGGGTCGTCGCTGTGCGCAATGAATGCAGCGGCGAACCGGTTGGGTGCGTGGGTGGCGAGCCAGGCAGGAGCGACACCGGCAGCGGATCCGACTGTGATTGAAATCGTGCGAGAAGATTCACCGGAGAGACGCTGAGAGCGCAGAGGAGTCCTTCTTACAGGCCGCGATAGATTTGAAACGGCGCCCAATAGAAGGGCTTTCTGTAAATGGAATCGGAATGAAGCAGCGCAAGTTTCGCGTCCCGCAGCGCGGCTTCGGGCGCAGTACCTTTGCTCAGTTCGGCATAAAGACGATCCATGAGCTGCGGCGTGGAATTGTCGTCGACCTCCCACAGCGCCGAAATTACTTCATGGGCCCCCGCATGCAGAAAAGCCCACGAAAGACCGACGAGACCCTCGCCGGAGTAGGTGCGCTCGCCAGCACCATGGCAGGCGGAAATAGTGACGAGTTCGGCCCGGAGCGGCTGCTTGATAATGTCGCGCGCGTAGAGCTTGTAAGAGTCGCCCTGCCTGCTCAGTATCACGGCAGAATCGAGCGGGCTCGTGCGGCTAGCAGTGCCGTGGGCAACGAAATGGATGAAGGAGAATTGGGCGGGGCCGCTGTTGAGGTATGCGGCGGCCGTGGCGGAAGCGTTCGCATAGACGGTGCGGCTTGAGTCCGGGAAAAACGCGGCGATTTGCTTCATTTCTGATTGAGCTTGAGGAAGCTTCGGAAATTCGTCGCTGGCGGGCACGGGATCGCCGACGAGCAGGAGTTTTTCTCCCCGAGCTGCGCGAGTGCGGCCGGAAGCGGCGAGGACCATAAGCGAGTTAGCGTTGGCGATGATCGCGTCATCGATGAAATAGTGGGGCGCAGGATTTTGTGCTATCAGCGCATCGAAATTGAGTTGGTAGAGGCTTCCATCGGGGATGATGATGAGACGCGAACCCTTGGAGATTTTCGGAAGTGCGGAAGCGATGAGCAGGTCATAGAGTTTCTCGCCATCCGCGGACGCGGTGGTTAGCGGTTCTCGCGTGCCCACCAGAGCGCGGCGATAGGATTCGACGAGAGAATCGATTTCGGCTGCCGGTGGCAATTGCAGGAGGCGAACGCGGCCGGCGTCAATCGCCCAAGTGTAGGAATGCTGGCTGCCGAGCCAGTACGACAGAATGGTGACATTCAGTTCTCGTGCCGTTTTTGTTGGCTGAAAACCCCGAATCGGAAACGAAAGTGTTGCGGAACTCACGCCGAGCCCATCGGCGAGGGCGCGCGCGCGACTCAACTCCGCAATCTGCAACGCGTCTTCTGCCCTGCCTTCCCGCACGAGGAAGCTGATGTAATCGCCGTAGACGGAAATGGCACTGGAGAGAAATGAGAGCCGAAATTCTTCTGTCTTCACGGAGGAGCGCACGCTTTCGACTGTGGCGATGGATTGCCGGAACGATCGCTCCGCCTTTTGGCGCTGCCCGGCCGCCGCATAGGCCTCGCCGAGGCGCGCTTGTGCTTCCCAACGCAGCGAAGCGCCGGCGACTGGATCGTGGATGACTTCGAGAAAGATGCGCTCGGCTTGCTGCAGATGCCCGTTTGCCGCTTCGACGCTTCCTTCCACATCGAGCGAATAGAGTGCGCCGTCGCGGTCATTCGCCGCGTTTTCGAGATCGAGGGCCTCTTTCGCATAGTCGGCGGCTCGATCGGCTTGGCCGAGGTCCAACGAGATCAGAGCCAGGTTGTTCAACGATTGCGTCGTAGTCGCTTCGTCGCTGGCTTTCCGCGCGCGAGAGAGGGCTTCCTGCAAAGCTGTTTGCGCCGCGGAATAATTGTGTTCGGCGTAGTAGTAATTGCCCAGGTTGCTGAGCCAGTAGATGCGGTTGCCTTCCAACCCGGCCTGGGCTGAAAGGTCTTCGGCCAGTTTTGTCACCGCCACGGCGTTCTCCAGGTCTCCCATGGCGAAGTAGCTCCAGCCCATGTTGCCGTACGTAAGGGCCGACGTGCCTTTCTCTCCGGCCGCTTCGGAGAGTTGAAGGGAAGTCTTGTACCAATCCACGGCTTCGTCGTAGCGTTCCTTGTGCATGGCGACGTTGGCGAGATTTCCCAAAGCCCGCGATTCGACGTAAGAAAGGTTCGAGCGACGAGCGATTTCGAGCACGCTGTGAAAATACTGCCCGGCCTGGTCGTATTTACCCTCGTTCATGTCGACGACGCCACGCGATTGAAGAACATCGACCTGAATGTCCGGTTGAAGGACGCGCGAAAGAGCTTCGGCATCGGCGAGTTCCGTTTCGGCCTGATCGAATTGCCGCAAAAATCCATGGGCAAGTCCTTGGACCATCTTGCGGCGGGCAGCAACGTCGGTTCTCGCAAGCGCGGGAGGAAGATCGTCATTCAACAAATCCAGCGCGTCTTTCGATTTGCCCTGGATGAATAATAGCTGTGCTTTGAGGACGCGGAAGCGCCAGGCTTCGTTGGAATTTCTTTTCTGGAGGCTGTGATACTCGCGATCTGCCTCTTGCAGGGCCTGGTCGAGGTGACCGTGCCGGTTTTCCAGCACGATTTGCTGGTAGACAGTGTCCGGGGCAGGCGCGGAGTGGCATCCGGCAAGTCCCAGGATCGAGAAGGCGCAGAGGAGAGCGCTTCGCGTCAGGGTTGCGGCGGATAGGACTGGCCGTTGGATTGACCCTGTCCGGCGGTGCCTGAGCCTCCGCCCGGCGAACCGAGCTCGAAGCGAATCATGGTCAAGATGCGGTGAGAGTCTTCGGCCACAACCTCGGCGAGAAAAATCTTTCCAAATTCGCGAATTGTGAAGACATGGCCCACACGTTCGACGCCGGGACAATTGACTTTCATGTCTTTCACGAGGGAGCAAAGGGCCATCCCACATGCGCCAGGAGGCGGCAGGAGCTGACCCGTATGATAGGGGTCTAGGGCCATTTTTCGAAATCTTTCGTTGATATCAAGCTCATGCCGAAGCCGCTGAAAGGTGTCGAGCCGCAGAAAGAGGTCATGGTCCAATTCAACTTCGACGTGACATCCGGCAATCCGCAAATTTTCGAAATGGCTGCCAACAAGGACAATGTGGGGTTCGGTTTTGAGCTCGTCCATGGGATGACGAGACGCAATGCGCGCAACCACGCGATCAGCGGTCAGAACGTCGAAGATATTGAGACCTTCGACCTCGACAGAGACCATCGTGGTGTAGCTGTTGTCTTCGGCATGGAAACTGCCGGACACCTGCGTCGAGGCGGATTTTAAAGAAAGGAAGCCCTTGAAGCGGAAGTCGGTGACGCGAACAAAGCCGTACCCGCCCGTGGTGGGCAAGGACATTCCCGCCTGCACGTCGATAGTGTGTTGAAGGGGGCGATTGAACTGGGCGCTGAGAGCATGACCGTGTGCGTTGTAGAGATAGGTTCTCTGGATTTCGGGCATGGGCGTCACCTTTCGCTGGCGATTAACTTGAGAGTTTCAGGACGAACGGATACCGGACAATTTCCGTGTAGCTGGACTTCTGCGGGTCATATCCTCGCACAACGAGCGAGTATTTCCCAGACGGCAGCCGGGAAGGCGGAACGATGAAATGAACCGTGTCTTTCGCTTCTTGGGCGGGTACCTCGGTGGAGAGACCAGTCGCACCGGAATCCGATTGAATCGCCAGCGAGTAAGAAGGAAACTGGGTTGAGGCTGGAATATCGACGAAGAAGCCAAATTCTCGATTTGGCGCGACAGTAAATTCGGGAGCTGGTCCGCCGCGGGAATTAGCCCCAATCAGCGAGAACATCATGGGAACCTGGACGGAGCTCGACCGCGCGAGTTCGGAACGCATCTGCGGGATGGTGCGCAGATTCTGGTAGGCGACCACGAAGAGCAAAAAGGCCATGGCGGGGATCGCGACCGCAGGACGGAAAATCAGCGCCCATAGTGACGGTTTGTTGTTAACTTGAATGGGGCTGGTGTGCTCTCTCGCGTAGGCGAGAGAGTCGCGAGCCGCATCCACAAACGCGGCACATGCCTGAAGGTCCTGCGCGCATTCTACACACCCGAAGAAGTGCTCTTCGTATTCGACACGAGCGGCGGGTGTCAGTTCGCCGAGCAGGTACCTTTCGGCGGTGTTCGAGCGCACCGCCTCAGCATGGTCCATGTATCCCATCCTTCCTATAGTGCGCGGGCGCGGCGAACCGTTTCACGGGCGCAGGACTAATATTCGACATGCGTTCGCCCCGGCGCAGCCTGCCCGTAAGCCGTACGGAAGCTCTGCTTGGCGCGATGAAGCAGGACGCGGAGATAGTCGCGGTCTACGCCAAACTCCCGGCATATCTGATCTTTATCTGTTTCTTCAATGAACATGGCTTTGAGGAGGCGGCGATCCTTTTCGGGAAGCCGCGCGAGCACCTGACTCACCCGCTCGCGCGTCTGCTTGGTGACTAGCTCGCCTTCCAGATTGATGGTGCGATCGGCCTGTTCCGGGAGGAACTCATCGGCTGATTCGGTGCGCGCCGAAGAGCGGTAGAACTCCTGCAACACATTGTTGCACACGGAGTTAACGAAGCCTCCGAGACCTTGCGGATTGCGGACCCCGCCTTCGGCGCGGACCGCCTTCAGCACACGGACAAACGTCTCCTGACGAATGTCATCAATGGCGCTCGAGGAATAGAGGCGAGAGCGCAGCTTGATGAGGATCAACTGGCTGAAATAGGCGACAAAATGCTGCTCCGTTTCGAAATCGTGGTTACGGAGCCGCTGGAGGTAGGGTTCATCAAATGAATAGAATTCCACGCCTTTTCTCGCGTGGCGGGGAGTATAGCGTTGCAGGAGTTGTCGCGCAATCGAACCAAGGGCGCGGGAACCGAGCCTAAGCCCTATCCCTAGAACACAACTCAGACCGTAAGTTCGACGAGTTGAGATGAATCCCAGAGCGGAGAGGGCGCATCTATTAGTTTAAGCTTGAAGGTTTAAACCTTAAAGTAATCTTTGATACGAGGTGCCGCAAGTCTTGCCGACGCAATACAAAGGGACGGAAGAAGAGGTAAGGGCGCTGAACGCGTTCGTGAACCTGATGCGCGCGTCCGATTCGCTGGCACGAAGGTTGAGTGGCCAACTCGAGCAATCTGGGTTGACGATGGGCCAATTCGGCGTCCTGGAAGTCCTATACCATCTTGGACCGATGTGCCAGAAGACGCTGGGCGAGAAACTGCTGCGCAGCGGCGGCAACGTCACCCTGGTAGTGGACAACCTCTCGCGGCACGGCTGGGTGCGCCGCCAACGGCAGGCCGACGATCGCAGGTTGATTCAGATTCAGTTGACGCCAAAGGGGCGAACGCTGATCGCTCGGGTCTTTCCCAAGCACGTGGAAGCAATCGCGAAGGAACTGAGTGCTCTCGACCCGAAAGAGCAAGAAGATTTGCGCTGCATCTGCCGAAAGTTGGGCAAGGGCGGCGAAGAATTGTGCGAAGAACGACCAAAAAGGGAGAAACAAAATGCTGGAAATTCGACCAAGTGAAGAGCGCGGCCACAATGAACTTTCGTGGCTCGATTCGCGCTTCACATTTTCTTTTGATCAATATTACGACCCCGAGCATGTCCATTTTCGCGCGCTGCGCGTCCTCAACGAAGACGTGATTGCGCCGGGGCAGGGCTTTGGAATGCACCCGCATCGAGACATGGAGATTTTGACGTGGGTACTGGATGGCGCCGTGGAGCATCGCGACAGCACGGGAGCAAGCGGGGTGATCCGTCCCGGCGACCTTCAACACATGACCGCGGGCACGGGCGTGATGCACAGCGAATTCAATCCGTCGCCAAAGAAGCCCACGCACATGCTGCAAATATGGCTTGTGCCGAAAGAGAAAGGGTTGAAGCCGTCATACGAGCAGCTTTCGTTTTCGGACGCGGACTTGCGCGGAAAATTCCATCATGTTGCCGGGCCAAATGCGCCGGTAACCATCCGGCAGGACGCGGACCTTTATATCGCGCGGCTTGATCAAGGCATGAACGCGACGCACGCGCTCGAGCGCGGTCACGGTTGGCTGCAAGTGGCACGCGGTTCGGTGCGAGTGAACGGCAAGGAACTCGCGGCCGGTGACGGTGCAGCAATTTCGAAGGACACCAAAGTACAAGTAGAAGCGAAAGCGCCATCGGAAGTACTGCTTTTCGACCTGGCGTGACGCCGGCTCACAAAGGAGAGAATCAATGGCAAACTCATCGAACAGCATCGTTACTCTCATCGGAAGGATTCTCATGGCCATGGTTTTCGTGATCCCCGGCTTATTGAAAATCTCGGGCTATTCGATGACCGTGGCCTACGCGTCGAGCAAGGGCTTGCCGGTGACGAATGTGGCCATCGTCTGCGCGATCGTCGTGGAGATTCTCGGCGGCATAGCGGTGTTGATCGGATACCAGACGCGAATCGCCGCCTGGGTCCTCTTTCTTTATCTGATTCCGACGACGCTGATTTTTCACAATTTTTGGGCGGCGACGGGAATGCAACAGCAGGACAGCCTGATTCATTTCCTCAAGAACCTGGCAATCATGGGCGGCCTGCTGATTCTCGCCGCAAATGGTGCCGGAGCGTACTCGCTGGACCAGCACAAAGCAGTTGGCGCATAAACAAGCGAACGCGAAGTGAAGCGGCGAAGCCACAAGACAAGGTGCGACGAACGGCGGTTTGCTCGTCGCGGCTAACCAAAAAAACAGGAGGAAGGATGAGCACACCATCGAGGAAGGCAGACACCTCAGTACCGATTCACGAACTTCTGAGTTCACGCTGGAGCCCGCGGGCGTTCGAAAACAAGCCTGTCGAAACGGCAAAACTGCGAAGTTTGTTCGAGGCCGCGCGATGGGCGGCGTCTTCCTATAACGCACAACCATGGTATTTCATCGTGGCCACTAAGGACGACCCGGCCAATTTCAAGAAAGTCCTCAATAGCTTTGTCGAGTTCAATCAATCATGGGCAACGAGTGCGCCGGTTCTCGCGATAGCTGTTGCAGCTCTGAAATTTGAAAACAATGGCCAGCCGAACCGCCACGCCTTTCATGACGTGGGCCAAGCCTCGGCAAATATCGCTCTACAGGCTACGGCTCTAGGCCTGCAAGTTCACCAGATGGCTGGAATTCTGCCGGAGAAGGCGCGCGAAGCCTTTTCGATTCCCGAAGGATACGAGGCAGTTTCGGGGATCGCGATCGGTTATCCGGGTGACGCTGCGTCCCTGCCAGATCAACTCCGGGAGCGGGAAAACGCTCCGCGCGCGCGCAAACCGCTGAACTCTTTCGTATTCACCGGAAAATGGGGAGAGGTATCGCCGCTTGTGAGGTGACGCGCAGGAAACGCGGTTCCACGCGGGGACAACACAAGGTTCAAGCAGGCGCATCTGACTATCTGCCAGCCGAGTTTGTAGGAGGACCGTATCGTGCGAAGGCTAGTGCTTATGTTTGTCGCGCTCTTTTTTGGAATTTGCTCGGCACAGGTGGCGCGTGCCCAGGACTCGGTGCAGATATTTGGCGGATATTCGTACTTGCGCCCGAGCGTGAACGTCGATTCGTTGGGCGAACATCCGAACTTGAACGGCTGGGAAGTTTCGGGCACCTACAACATGTTGAAGTGGCTGGGTGCGACAGCTGATTTCAGCGGGCACTACGGCACGGATTCAGGAGCAAACACGCATTATCAGACCTACCTTTTTGGCCCGCAGGTGCGCCTGCCGGGACCAGTCTCGCCATTTGCCCACGTGTTGATCGGCGCCGCGCACGAAAGCTTCAACGCGCCCGGTCTATTTAGCGCGAGCGGGAATGCGTTTGCGGCGGCAGTCGGCGCGGGCATCGACATCAAGCTCGTGCCTTTTGTCTCGCTACGCCCAATTCAACTTGATTATCTTGTGACTCGGTTTGGGTCCTCCACTCAGAATCAACCGCGTGCATCGGCGGGACTTGTCGTTCACTTCTAGCGCGACAGCGTTCGTTTTCGACTATTCATTTCATCTTCTCGGCTGGGCCAACGACTCGGGTTCCTTCGAGAAAGCCTGCTCGGACAGAGCCGTGTGCATCGCCGTTTCAGGTGTCATTCGATATTCCTTTTCTTCCGCTTGCGGTTTTGCGGTCGTATAATCCCCGCCAGACTGGTTCCTCCTAAGGAGCGAAAAATGCCTGAGATGATGGTGGCGGATCGTGTGGATGTTTCATGGGATCCGGAAAAATCGAAGTGGCTCGTGCGAATTACGAGCGGCGAAGAAGTAATTCGGAGACACTTCGGCGCGGCAAAGAATGCGGACGAGCAGACCTTGCGTTCGGCCGCACTCCAGACCGCACGCGATGAAGGTTATGACGCTTTGGCAGTAAACATCCAGCGGTAGCCCAGCTCGATCCTAGATTTTGGGCAGCACGATTCCCTGCTGCGACTGGTATTTTCCTTTCTTGTCTTTGTAGGAGACTTCGCAGGGATCGTCCGATTCGAAAAACACCACCTGACAAAGTCCTTCGTTTGCGTAGATGCGCGCGGGGAGAGGAGTAGTATTGCTGATTTCGAGAGTCACGAAACCTTCCCACTCCGGCTCGAAAGGTGTGACGTTGACGATGATCCCGCAACGCGCATATGTGGATTTGCCGACACAAATCGTGAGCACATTGCGAGGAATGCGAAAATATTCCACGGAGCGGCCGAGCGCGAAGGAGTTCGGGGGCACGATGCAGATAGGGCCCTTGAACTCGACGAAGGACTTGGCGTCGAAATGTTTTGGATCGACGATGGAGGAGTTGACGTTCGTGAAGATGCGGAACTCGTCGGCGACTCGCATGTCGTATCCGTACGACGAAACGCCATAGCTAATCACGCCATCACGGACCTGGCGATCCTCGTAAGGCTCGATCATCTTGTACTGCGTGGCCATCTTACGAATCCACTTGTCCGACTTGACCGACATCCTCACCTCCGCGAAGGCTGCGCAGTGTATTATATGGTGAGCGGCTTGACAACCCGCAACCCGCTGACTAGCATAGGTTTCCGGTCTTGGAGGCACTGTGATCAAGCTCGACATCGTGAATGCTATCGTGACAAAGACCAATGTAAGCCGTACCAAGGCCGAGCAGGCCGTGGAGACAGTATTTGAGTCGATGAAGAACGCCCTGGGGCGCGGCGAGAGAATCGAGTTGAGGCGCTTCGGTGTGTTCAACGTGAAGCCACGTAAAACTGGAATTGGGCGCAATCCACGCACAGGGCAGCAGGTGAGCATCCCTCCCGGCAAAGCGGTCCGGTTCAAACCGGGCAAAGAACTTCAGGCACTCCCGGCTTCGAAATCCTGAACGACGACAACACAAAGCGGTTGATGGATGCACTCGGAGCGCCTGGCGCCAGGGCATCGAAAGATCTGAGACGGCTGGCGTGAGCGACGGACACGGCAACGGGCACGGAAGGCTTCCCCTTGAAGTGCTCGAGATGAGGTTTCCGCCGGAGATCGAGGCGCCACGATACCAGCCGCGACCCCGCCCGATATGGCCCGCCATGATTCTCTTTTTGCTGACGGTAGTCTCGACGCTTGCCGTTGGAACGGAATTTGCGCTGTCCTACGAGCAGAATCGCGAGCCATTCTCCAAGACGGATCAGGTGAGCACCGTTGTCGAAGTGTTCAGGCATCCGCAATTGTTGGTTCTGGGTGTGCCGTTTTCGTTCACGTTGCTAACGATTTTGATGGCGCACGAATTGGGGCACTACTTCGCGTGCAGGTTTTATGGCATCGACGCGAGCTACCCTTATTTCATTCCGGCGCCAACATTTTTTGGCACGTTCGGAGCATTCATTCGAATTCGGTCACCGATTACGACGCGCAGGGCGCTGTTCGATGTGGGATTGTCGGGTCCGGTGGTGGGATTCGTTCTAGCGGCGCCGGCCATGGCATTCGCCGTTGCGTCGTCAAAGGTAATTCCGAATGTGCAATCTACGGGCGAATTCCTGCTAGGTATTCCGCCGCTGATGAGGATCTTCATTTCGTGGTTTCATCCCCACATCAACCCGGAGTGGATTTTGCTGCATCCGGTGGGACGCGCGGCGTGGGTAGGGTTATTTGCAACGGCGCTAAATTTGTTGCCAGTGTGGCAGCTTGATGGCGGACACATTGTCTATAGTCTGGCGAGCGGCTTTCACCGGCGGATTTCGCTGGTTGTCTCGTTAACGTTGGTCGGCCTGGGCGTTACAAGCGGATCGATTCGCGGCATGACGTGGATTTTTTGGGGCGTGCTACTGACCATCCTCTCACTGCGGTTCAAGCATCCCCCCCTATATGACCCGTGGGAAAGGCTCGATCCCGCCCGGCGTGTTTGGGCTGTGGTGGCGCTGGCGATTTTCTTGTTGTGCTTCATGGTTTGGCCCATTGCCAACGCCTGAGGGCGAATTCAGGAAAGACTCGTGGGGTCGACGTCTACGATGACGGCGCTTTCGGGGATGTCTTTGTGCATACAGAAATCGAGGGCGCCGGAAAGAACCTGCGCGAGGGCGGAACGCTTCGGGGACTTCACGACAAACTGAAAACGATAATCTCGACGCAGGCGAGCGAGAGGTGCTGCCGCGGGCCCCAAGACCTTGACACCAGTTTTTTCGAACTCCGCAAAATATTCGGCGAGGGCGCGCGACCAGCGAATTGCGTTTTCGACTTTTCGGTCGCGGATAATTAGGTTCGCCAGGGCGACGAATGGCGGATAGTGAAGCATGCGGCGGAAATGCGCTTCCTTTTCGTAGAAGGATGCATAGTCCTGTTGAGCGGCGCACTGAATGGCGTAGTGCTCTGGATAATAGGTTTCGACGAGCACTTCCCCGGAGAGATCTCCACGCCCGGCGCGCCCGGCTACTTGCGTGAGAAGCTGAAAGGTGCGTTCGGCAGCGCGAAAATCGGGACGGCCGAGCGCGAGATCTGCCGCGACAACTCCAACGAGCGTGACTCTCTGGAAGTCGTGGCCTTTCGCAACCATTTGTGTGCCCACGAGGACGTCGATTTCGTCTTTGGCGAAAGCGCCCAAAATCTGCTGATACTCGCGTTTTGTGCGCACTGTATCGCGATCAAGCCGCGCGATGGACGCGTTAGGAAACTTCTGGCGTAGATGCTCCTCAACTTTTTCGGCACCATCGCCAACGAAATACATGTATTCGGCGCTGCATTTCGGGCACTCCTTTGCGAGCTTGGCGAAAAACCCGCAATAATGGCATTCGAGACGCTGGCGACTCTTATGGTAAGTGAGGGCGATGCTGCAGTTTTCGCATTGAACCACGGCGCCGCAACTGCGGCACAGCATTGACCATGAATAGCCTCGGCGATTGATGAGAATCATGGATTGTGTTTTCTCGTCCAGGCGCAAAGCAATGGCGGCTCGAAGCGATTCGGATACGGGTGCGACTTTGTGCTGGCGGTGAAAGTCTTCGCGAAGATCGACGACCCTGACATCAGCAAGGGGACGGTTGGCGACGCGCTGCGTCAATGAGAGGAGTTGGTACTTTCCTGTGGTAACGTTGTGATACGTCTCGAGCGACGGCGTCGCGGAACCGAGGAGGGCGACAGCGTTTTCCAGTCGCGCACGGTAAACGGCGACGTCGCGACCGTTGTAGCGTGGAGTTTCCTCCTGCTTGTAGGCTGATTCTTGCTCTTCGTCGACGATGATGAGGCCGAGGTTCTCGACAGGAGCGAAGACGGCAGAACGGGTGCCGACCACAACGCGCGCTTCTGCATTGCGAACGCGCCACCATTCACGCGCGCGTTCAATGTCGGGAAGACCGCTATGAAGGATGGCGATTGAGCTGCCGAAACGTGCTCGCAGCAGACGACTGAGCCAAAGCGTGAGCGCAATTTCCGGAACCAAGACGATGGCCGATTTGCCGCGCGAAAGTACGGCCTGGATTGCACCGAGGTAAACTTCGGTTTTGCCGCTCCCCGTAACGCCATGAAGAAGCCCCGCCGCGAATTTGCCCGCGAGCAGCCAGCGCCAGATCTCGCTGAGCGCCTGATTTTGCTCGGGATTCAGAATGTTCGCGGGAGGGATGAAGTCCGAATCCCAAGGATCGTCGTCAATGGCCAACGGCTCATGCCACGTGACGATACGGCCAGCCTTCTCGAGACGCTGGATGACGCTGCGTGAGACGTCCGCCTTTTCCAACAAATGGGCCAATGGCAGAGGGCCATTCGCAGCACCGAGAATTTCGCGAACCCGCAGTTCGGCCGCAATGGTTCGGGACTCAGATTCGGCAGGCGCGGAGGCGGCTTCTGACCCCGGAAGAGAGGAACTGGGCGGTGCATCGCCTTGCGTCTTCCAGGCGACAATGCGCTGCATGCGGGATCTTCGATGCTGAACGACATCTCGTACCACGAGGAATCCGCGGCGAACCAAATTCTCGGCGGCGTTTTCACCTCCTGGCAGCCGGCGCAGGCCAGCAGAAAGAATCGGCCGTGTGCGGCTGGCGAATTCGCTAAGAAGCTGAGATTCCGGCAATTCGCTCGCGCCTTCGATACCTGTCAGGAACTGCGCGAGATACTCGCGGCCAGCGTGTGTCAACGAGTATTCGCGTTCGTGCCGAAGCTCAACATCTGGCGGCAGCATCGCGCGAAATGTCTCGCCGATGGGTGCGAGGTAGTAACGACTGACCCACTCGCCCAGCTCGATCAGCTTGAGGAGCAGAGCAGGCCGAGGGTCCATTACCTCGGCGACTTCCTTCAGGCGCAAATTTGTGCGGCTCCCAGGCTGGTTCGATTCCGCCAGTGCAACGCCGACGAGAGGGCGGCTGCGAAATGGAACGACGACGCGACGGCCGACGATGGATTCCCCGTTGAATGTGGCAGGGATGGCATACGTGAACGTAGAACGAAGAGGAATCGGCAAGGCGACTTCACAATAACGACGGGGCACGGCGACTAGTTTAGCAGCCAAGACGAGGAATGAAGGACGCTATCGACTCAGTCCGAGAACGAAATTGTGATCTAGCGGCGGCCAACGTGATCCAGCTTGTAGACGTCAACCTTGCGGCTCAGCGTATTGCGGTGAATGCCGAGGACTTTGGCGGCGCGAGACTGATTGCCGTTGGCGCGTTCGAGAACGCGTTTGATGAATTTCTTTTCGAACTCGGTGACGGCCTCGTCGAGAAGGATTCCACGCTCGACCATCATTCCGATCAAGGATTCGAGTTGATCTTTCACGGTAGCACGCTCCGCAAAACCGCCGTGTGCGCTGCGACGAGGCGGCGCACAGGACTAGATGAGTGAATGCCCAGTGATGCTCCGATACGCTTCCAGGTACTTTTCTCGAGTGGCGGCAACAACCTCGGCCGGGAGCGCCGGCGCGGGAGGCTGCTTGTTCCAGCCGGTGCGCTCGAGATAATCGCGAACAAATTGCTTGTCGAATGACGGCTGCGCCTTGCCGGGGGCATATTGGTCAGCGGGCCAAAAGCGGGAAGAATCCGGCGTGAGAGCCTCGTCGATCCAGATGAGTTCACCATTCAGCAGGCCGAATTCGAATTTCGTGTCTGCGATGACAATGCCGCGCGAAGCGGCATGCTCGGAGGCTCTGCGATAAATCGTCAGACTAACATCACGCAGTTTTTCGGCGAGTGGCTTTCCAATTCGCGCAACCGTTTCGTCGAACGAGATGTTCTCATCGTGGCCGGACATCGCTTTCGTGGACGGCGTAAAGATCGGCTCGGGAAGCCTTTGCGATTCGCGCAGTCCGGAAGGCAGCGCAATGCCGCAGATGCCACCTGTCTTTTGGTAATCCTTCCAACCGGAGCCGGAGATGTAGCCACGTACCACGCACTCGATGGGGACAGGGTCTGTGCGGCGAACAAGCATCGAGCGGCCTTCGAGCTCGGAGGCATAGCGAGCGAGCTCACCGGAGAAATTGCTGGCAGAGATGACGTGATTCGGAATTACGTCCGCCAGCGTTTCGAACCAGAAGAGAGAGAGCTGGGTCAGCACGCGGCCTTTGTCCGGAATCGGCGTAGGGAGAACAACGTCAAAAGCGGACAGTCTATCCGTCGCAACGATCAGGAGGCGGTCGCCGAGCTCGTAAATGTCGCGAACCTTACCGCGGGCACGAAGCTTTAAGCCTTCGAAATTTGTCTGCGCAATAACTGAATTCATTTGTGGAGAAGCCACGGAGTTGATTTCCTTGAGCTGCGGAAGGGCGACATTCTAGCGCAGCGAAAAGCGAAGTCAATCGGGAAGAAGAAGCATCGGTGCGAGGCTGTTGAAAATTCTGCAAGATGCACCCTAGTTGCGGGCCAGAAGAGACGTTAGGTATTCTCAACGCATGGCACATTTTGCCGCAGTTGGAGCTGGAAACCCCTTCCTCTATACTCGCCTTCTAATCCGGTAAGGAGATCTCGTGCGCAATCAAGAGGCGGCGCGCTACGCTCGCTGGGCTGGCGGTGCGGCTATTGCGATGGCGCTCCTGGTCGTTGGGATCTACGTGGAGCGCGCGATTCGAGCTTCGCGCCGACATCATGAAGGGCCGCGGGTGGTCCCTGCGGCGGTTCAGCAGCAGACCGAGACCTTCAGTTATAAACGCGTAGAGAAAGACCGTACGATTTTCACGATTCGGGCTTCACGCGCGACTCAATTCAAAGAAGGCGATCAGGCCGTGCTCGAGGACGTCTGGATCACCATCTACGGGCAGGAAGGCGATCGCAACGACAACATTCATACGCGCGAATGCAGCTATGACCAAAAGACGGGGAGCGTGGAGTGTAAAGGCGATTTGACGATTGACATCCAGGCCGCGAATTCCGGTTCCAACGGCAGTTCGAAGCCTTCGGAGCAGAGTTCGATGCAAATCAAGACGAGCAACCTTACATTCGATGGCCAGACCGGCGAGGCCTCAACGCCGGCGCCCGTCAATTTTACGTTGCCGCAGGGGCACGGAAGCGGAATCGGAGTAACGTACAGTACGCAGTCCGCGATTGTGCGTATTCAACACGAGGTGCGATTTGAAACGAGTCCTTCCGCGCAGACGACCGGACGCCCCGTAGCCATTAGCGGAAGCAGCTTGGAGGTCCGCCGAAACGATCGGCTTGTCGTACTTGCTGGCCCTGCGGCTGTCCGCGAAGATGGCCGCGAGCTTTCGGCGGGCAGGATTTCAGTCGACCTAGATGAAAATTTCCACGCGCGGCGCGCGGTTGCTGAAGGCCATCCTTCGATACACGGGCCAGGCGGCCCAGCAACATTTGCTGTGGCCGCGGAGTCGTTCGAGGGCTTCCTGAATCCGGAGGGCTGGGTCCAGCGCATCGTGGCCGACGGTAGCGTGGCCGGCACGCGGACGAGCCCGCAAGGAACGGACAATTTTTCATGCGCTCACGTCGAGGTTACGCTCGAGCCCCAGCGCAATGTTCTGCGAGAGATGACGGCCACGGGGCTGGTCACGGCAGAATCGCAAGGGGGCCCGATTTCGCAACGCCTGGAAACAAGCGCGTTGCGAGTGAAATTTTCGGAGCCGTCGCAAAGCGAAGGCCAGTCTGCCCGGCATCTCGAAAGCGCAGCGCAAAAAGAACCAAATCCTCAGCCCGAGCGGCAACGGATGGAGAGTGCCGAGACCCTGACACCGGGAAAAATCGTGTCCAAGAACGGCGATGAGACTACGGAGTTGCGAGCGCCCAGGTTCACCATGCGGTTCAAGGAGGATGGCCACGTCGGGCAATTGCTGGGCTCAGGCGGGGTCGAAGCGCGCGGTCAGAAGGGCAACTCGCCGGTTCAAGTCAGCACAGCGCAGATGCTAAGCGCGACATTTGGTCCAGATGGACAGTGGACCACGGTAGATGAGAAAGGGGAAGTTCATTTTCAGCAGGGCGATCGGCGGGCCACCGCCGCAGAGGCGCGCATCGATCGCGCCCCGGATCAGGTGGTTCTGGCTGGTTCGCCCGTCCTGACGGATTCCATGAGCCGCACAACAGCCCAAGCGGTGACGATCGAGCAAAAGTCGGGACGGATTGACGCCCAAGGAAGTGTGATTTCCACTTATCTGCCTTCGGAGCACGGCGACAGCGTGAACCTCGGTTCGGGCCCAGCGCACATCACCGCCGACCAACTCTCTGGTTCGACTACGATGGGAGAGGGTATCTATAGCGGGCACGCACGATTGTGGCAAGGGGAGTCGGTGCTTGATGCCGATCAGATCGCTTTGTGGCGCAACGAAAAGAAAATGCAGGCGACCGGGAATGTGGTTGCCGTGTTCCCGCAGACGTCTGGGCCAAGCTTAAAGCAGCCGCCCCAATCAACTGGCCGGGCTAGCAACAGCGCACCCGGCCTATGGTACGTTCGAGCACCTGCCCTCACTTATTGGAATGACCAAAATAAGGCGCGGCTCGAAGGTGGCGTCACCGCGGCCTCCCAGCAGGGATCGATCGAATCCCAAACACTCGACGTTTATCTGAGCTCGACTGCCCCGGCCGCTGGTATGGCATCAGCTTCGTTGCAACAGAGCGGCGCAGGCGGCTCGGGGCAGCTCAGCCGGGTTGTCGCGGAAGGCAATGTGAAAGTAAGCCAGAATCTCCGCATCGGAAGTGCCGACGAAGCCGAGTACACTGCTCCAGACGAAAAATTCGTTCTCTCGGGCGGCAAACCCACGCTGACTGATGCTTCGGGGAACGTTACGACGGGCCGTACGTTGACCTTCTTTGTTGCGAGTGATACGATTTTGGTTGATTCTGAAGCAGGTTCGCGCACTCTCACCAAGCACCGGGTTGAGAAATGATTGAGCATGTTGAACTTCCAAGCGGTCGACCTTAGAAAGTCCTATCGCGGCCGCAAAGTTGTTGACGACGTCAGCTTGGAGATTCAGCAGGGCGAAGTGGTTGGGCTGCTCGGGCCGAACGGCGCAGGAAAGACTACGACCTTCTACATTTTGGTTGGCCTCGCACGCCCGGATTACGGGCGAGTTTTGCTGGATGGCGAGGATATAACCGATCTCCCGATGTATCTTCGGGCCCGAAGCGGCATCAGCTATCTCCCCCAAGAGCCCTCGGTCTTTCGGAAACTGACTGTCGAAGGTAACCTGCTGGCGGTTTTGGAGACTCTACCCCTAACTCCGGAGCATAGGCGCGACCGGGTGGAGGAGTTGCTGGCACAGATGGGCCTGGAAGGAGTGCGGAGCAGCTACGCCTACGTGCTCTCAGGTGGCGAGCGACGCAGGCTGGAAATCGCGCGATCCCTCGTCCTGTCGCCCTCGTTCGTCCTGCTCGACGAGCCGTTTTCGGGAATCGACCCCCTCACGGTCGTCGATATCCAGAAGATTATCGCGGACTTGAGTGCGGCAGGTATCGGCGTTCTGGTAACAGATCACAATGTTCGGGAGACGCTGGCAGTGACGAATCGTGCTTACATCATTACGGAAGGCAAGATTTTGTTTGCGGGCACGCCGGCAGCGTTATCCACAGACGCCGACGTGCGACGCATCTATCTGGGAGAAAGCTTTCGGCTGCACTGAGTCTTATGAATTGGCTTCAGCCTAAACTCCATCTACGAGTCGCCCAAAAACAGATCCTCACGCCGGGCCTCGTCCAGATGGTTAGCGTGCTCGCCTTGAACCGACTCGAGCTGCGCGAGATGATCAATCAAGAAATCATGGCCAATCCAGTGCTGGAAGAACTTCCCGAAGAAGGCGTAGTCGCAGAGAACTACACCGACGAAGCTTTCCTCAAAAAAGAAACCGAAAAGGTACCGGAGACCGAAGCAGCGAATCCGTTCGACGAGTTCGATTTCGGGTCGTTCTTCACGCAATACCTCGACACAGGCGCTGAGAGGGCGGCTGGCAGCGAACACGAAGAAATCGAAAAGCCTTCGTTTGACAAGTTTCTATCGTCGCCAGCGAGTCTGGCCGACCACCTTACCTGGCAACTCAGTGTCGGCATTTGCTCCGAAGAAGTCCGCACAATTGCTGAGGCTATAATCGGGAATCTCGATGAAAACGGCTATCTGACGGCGACGCTCGACGAGATCGCGCAATCGGGCGAATATTCGATGGAAGATGTGGAAGAAGCTCTCGCTATGGTGCAGGAGTTCGATCCGCCCGGCATTGCGGCCCGAGACCTGCAGGAATGCCTACTGTTGCAACTGAGGGTTCTTGATCCGCAGAACAGCCTCGCGCAGCAGATCATCAGCGAATACCTGAAGTTGCTGCAGAACAATCAGCTGAAGGAAGTGGCGCGCGCCCTGAATCGCCCGGTGGAGCTGGTGAAGCGAGCCGTGGATGTAATTAAGAGGCTGGACCCAAAGCCTGGGCTTCGGTACAACAAAACGGAGCCACGGTTGGTCGAACCGGACGTCCAATTCCGCAAAGTGGAGGGCGAGTGGCAGGTTTTCATGAACGAAGACGATCTGCCGCAGCTTCGGCTGAATCCGACCTATCGAAGGCTCCTGGCGCGCGATGCCGCCGATCGAGACGTGCGCAATTACGTCAAAGAGCGGTTCACGGCGGCCATCCAATTGATGAAGAATATCGAGCAGCGCAAGCACACGATTCTCCGCGTTTGCCAGTCCATTCTCCGGCGCCAGGGAGACTTTCTCGATTACGGTCCCGATCATCTGAAGCCGATGATGATCAAAGAAGTGGCTGAAGAGGTTGGCGTGCATCCTTCGACCGTGAGCCGGGCTGTCGCAAATAAGTACGTGCACACGCCGCAGGGTGTTTTGGAGCTGCGGAGCTTTTTCTCGGAATCTGTGAACGGTCCGCAGGGGAGCGAAATGTCATTGCTCTCGTTGAAGCGCCGCGTGAAGCAAATGATCGAGGAAGAAGACACTTCGCATCCGCTTACAGACGAGCAAATCACGAAGAAACTGAGCGACGAAGGTATTCACGTCACGCGTCGCACAGTGGCCAAGTATCGCGAAGACCTGCGCATCCCGAGCACGCATCGGCGGCGCGTGAAGGGGTAGCGCGCTCAGCCGTGGCTCGCCGTCCTCAAAAAAAGCGCGATTCGCGCCAACTCGTCATCCTGACCGGTTTATCGGGCTCCGGTAAAGGCTCGGTTTTGAACACGTTTGAAGATCTCGGGTTCTATTGCGTGGATAATCTGCCAGTGGCTCTGATTCCCGTCTTCAGCGAGCTGTACGACGAGGGCCGAGGCGAAATCGAGCGCGCTGCCCTTCTAGTGGACGCCCGTGAAGGCGAGCAAATTGAAAAGTTGCCGGTTTTCTACCGGGCACTCGCCAGCAACCATCTTGCGACGCTTGTATTCATCGAGGCTAGTGACGAAGTGCTGATGCGCCGATTCAGCGAGACGCGCCGCCCGCATCCGCTCGGTCACGGTCTTTCGGTGGCGGAAGGAATTCGCGAAGAACGGCGCAGAATGGCGCCGATTCGGCGTCTCGCCGACGTGATCATCGACACTTCAAAATTCAATGTTCACGAGCTGCGCCAGTTCATCATCGACCGTTTTCAAAAGCCCGGTCGCCGGCCGTTGCTGGTGTCTGTCGTCAGTTTCGGTTTTCGTTACGGCATACCTACTGATGCCGATCTGGTTTTCGATGTGCGCTTTCTTCCAAATCCGCATTTCGTGCCGAAACTGCGACCGCTGAGCGGCAAGGACAGAAGGGTGGCCAGATACATAAAATCATTTCCGCAGACGAGCAATTTCTTGAACAAGATCGAAACTCTTCTCCGCTTTCTGATTCCCCACTATATCAACGAAGGCAAAAGCTATTTGACGGTGGCATTGGGCTGCACCGGTGGACGGCATCGTTCCGTGGCGCTCGCGGAAGAGATTCGGGGCGATCTGCAGCGCAGGGGTTTTGCAACGAAAGTCGTGCATCGCGACCTCGAGAAGTCAGCATCGTAACTGAGCCTGGAGTTGTGAAAATGGCAGGGACAATAAGAGCATGCTGACGCCCCCGCGCAAAACGCAGCGCGAAGAACTCGCGCGGCTGCTGAGCTATTTGCGTCCTTACACCCCGCTCATGGTGATCGGCATCGTTCTGATCGCGGTGATGGGGGTGATTGACGGCCTGACTGCGTTCGCAATCAAGCCGGCTCTGGACGTGGTTTTGAATCCCTCATCGACTGCCCAAAAGTTGTACCTCTTCACAATCCCCGGGACGACTCACGACATTTACTTGAACTGGTTTGCGCCGTCGCGTGTCCACCACGTGTGGTCGGTTTTTGCGATCGCGCTTCTCTTCCTTACGGTAACAAAGGCGGTCGCAGAGTTCTGCGGGGTGACGCTCATCCAATACGCCGGGCTTTCGAGCGTCACCGATCTGCGGGACCGCGCTTATCGAAAGGTGGTTCAGCAACCGGTTGGTTTCTTCGAGCACAATCCCGTGGGCCGCGTTATGTCTGCTGTCGTTACCGATATCGAGCAGATGCGGGCAGCTTTTTCCGAATATTTCGCTGATTTCTTCCGGCAGATTTTCAATCTTCTCTCGTTTGTTCTGGTTCTGCTGGTTATTGACTGGCGCATGGCAATCGGTTCCGTGGTGATTATTCCTCTCGTCGTCTGGCCGGTGAGCAACCTGGGCCGCAAGATTCGCCGCTCCGCCGAAAAGAGTCGTTCGCGATTAGCGGATATCAGTCAGATTCTGCAGGAAACAATCAGCGGTAACCGCGTGGTGAAAGCGTTCGGAATGGAGGGTTTTGAAATCCGCAAGTTCCATGAAGCTGCACGCGGCCTCCTGCGGGAGAATATGCGCCTGGTCCGCGCCTTTGCCGGTACTTCCCCTGTGATGGACGTGCTCGGCGCGGTGGTTATAGCGGGCGTGCTCTTTTTTGCGCGCGATGAAATCAAGGTAGGCCGCATGACTATCGGCTCGTTTGGCGTATTCGTGTTCGCGCTTTTCAAGGCATATGAGCCGCTGAAGCGTCTCGGGAATATCTATCAACTCTTTCTCCAGGCGGCGGGCACCTCCGCTCAAGTGTTTGCTTTCATTGATTTGCCTGAAGAACAGCTCGAAGCACCGGCCGCAAAAGCGCTGACACGGTTTTCGGCCTTGATCGAATTCGACGAAGCCAGCTTCCGCTATGAGGCCGGCCCGCTGATTCTCCGAGGAATCGATTTGAAGGTTCCCATTGGGACCGTGGTTGCGATTGTCGGATCGAGCGGCGCCGGGAAAACTACGCTCGTAAATCTTCTCCCTCGCTTTTACTTAGCCACCTCAGGAACGGTGCGGATCGATGGAATCGACATCCGCGATGTGACCTTACGTTCTCTGCGCGAACAAATGGCGATCGTGACGCAGGAAACGATCTTGTTCAATGATACGATCTGGAACAATTTGTGCTATGGCCGCCCGAATATGCCTGAGGAAAAAGTGATCGGAGCCGCAAAAGCTGCGCTGGCGCACGATTTCATTGTGCAGTTGCCGCGCAGCTATCAGACGGTGATTGGTGACCGCGGCCAGCGTTTGTCAGGAGGTCAGCGTCAGCGACTGGCGATTGCGCGCGCGCTACTAAAAGACGCGCCAATACTCATCCTTGACGAGGCCACCTCGGAACTTGACTCAGAATCCGAGATGCTGGTTCAAAGCGCGCTAAACAATTTGATGGTTGGCCGAACGGTATTCGTGATCGCACACCGGCTGTCAACTATCCGCCGCGCGGACACGATCGCCGTACTCGACAACGGCACGATTTGCGAGCGCGGCACACACGAAGATTTGCTCGCGTCCGGAGGTGTCTACGCCCGGCTCTATGAAATTCAATTTCGCGATGCGGACCCGGCTCCGCGTCCTGTGAGTTCGTTGAAATGACCGGCAAGGTGCAATCGGCTTCGGCGGCTTCCGTGAGGCCGCGTTCGACGGGGCTGAAGTCGATGACCGGCTACGCGCAAGCTCGAGCAGTGGAAAATGGATGGAGCCTCCGCGTTTCGATTCGCAGCGTGAACCACAGATTTCTCGACCTGCATTTGCGTGTCCCCGAAGGTCTCGAGCCCGTGGAGTCCACGATCCGCCAAATGATTCGCGAGCGCGTACGCCGCGGCCACTTGGATGTTGCCGTGCACTACGAGCTGGAGGGTCCTGCTGCCGTGGGCGTGAATGAAGAGGTGGCCGCTGGGTATCTGAAAGCGGCGAACTCGCTACGCTCTAAGTTTGCGCTCTCTGAAGAACCAGATATCGCAGCAATTCTGCGTCTGCCGGGCGTGATTGGGCCACCCGCGGCATCGGTAGAGGAAGAGATCGGCAAACTCGAAGGCGTCATCTCGCGGTGCGTGTCCGACGCACTCGAGAAACTGGACCGCATGCGGGAGCGTGAAGCGAGTCATCTGCGAGAAGAAATGTCCTTGCGACTGAGGAGAATCACTTCACTTGCTAACGCAATCGAAGTACTTGCCGAACGGGCGCGGCCGGCATTCGCGCGCCGACTGGAAACCCGCTTGAGGGAGTTGCTCGGCGAGAATCAATTAGATCCCGCCCGTCTTGCGCAGGAAGCTGCGCTTGCCGCCGAACGCAGCGACGTCTCCGAGGAGTTGGTGCGGCTCCGCAGCCACGTCCAGCAATATGAATCGTTGCTCGAAGGAGGAGCTGACGCCGGCAAGAAACTGGATTTTTTGCTGCAGGAAATGCAGCGCGAAACCAATACGCTGCTTTCAAAAACTCCGGGAAACGACGCGGAAGGAATCGAGATCACCAAAGGCGCTCTGGAAATCAAATCCGAAATCGAAAAGCTGCGCGAACAGGTTCAGAACATCGAATGAGCTCATCGGAGCCGCTTGTTCTCATCGTTTCGGGGCCGTCAGGCTCCGGAAAATCGACGCTGGTAAAGAAGATTCTTGAGCTGCCCGGCACGATGCTGTCGGTTTCGTGCACCACCCGCGCCCCTCGCAAGACGGAGAGCGAGGGCAAATGGTACAATTTTGTGTCAGAAGCGGAATTTCAGCGGATGGTCGAGCGGGGCGAATTCCTCGAATACGCGCAAGTCTTTGGAAAGAATTGGTACGGAACACCGCGCAAGTGGCTTGATGAGGCGCGAGCGCAACAGAAAGATCTTGTTCTCGAGATCGACGTGCAGGGCGCGCTTCAGGTCAAGCAGAAATTGCCAGGTGCCATTGCAATATTCGTTGCGCCGCCGTCGCGGGCGGATCTAGAGCATCGCATTCGAGCCCGCGGTCAGGATTCGGATGACGAAATTCGGCGCAGACTTGAACGAGCCGGGCAGGAGATGTTGAACTATAGCAGTTATGACTTCGCTGTTATCAATGACGATCTCGACCGCGCCGGACGTGAGGTGCAGGCTATTGCGCTCGCGTCGCGTTGCCGAGTGACACGCAACGAAGATAGAATTCGCCAAATTTTGAAGTCTTTTGGAGGCTGAGTTTCTCATGGCTGTTTCTAGAGAGGCACCGGATAGCCAGTTTGCCTATGTGGTAGTGGTTGCGCGGCGGGCGCGGCAATTGATGATTGGCGGCAGGGCGCTTGTCGACAATCCACGGTCGCGCAAAACGACGCGCATCGCCGAGGAAGAACTGCAACGAGGCCTCCTCGAGTACGAAACACCGGAGCGTCCGGAAGATGTCGAAGACAAGGATGGCAAACGCCGGAAGTAGATTTCGTGCCCTTCGCTAATCGCAAGTCCTATGAAGATCGCACTGGGTGTGACGGGAGGCGTAGCTGGTTATAAGGCGGCTGAGCTTGTTCGACGCCTGCAGCAGGATAAGCTCGACGTCCAAGTGATTATGACGCGCGCGGCGCAGCAATTCGTCACGCCGCTCACCTTTGCCGCGCTCACAGGTAAGAAGGTCATTACCGAGATGTTTGGCGAGAATTTGCCTGCGAACGTGGAAAGCGCAATCGAGCACATCGCGGTGGCACAGCGCATCGATCTACTCCTGGTCGCGCCCGCCACAGCCGACAGTCTTGCGAAATTTGCGCGCGGTATTGCAGACGACTTCCTCTCCACGCTTTATCTCGCGACGAAAGCTCCCGTCATAGTTGCCCCGGCGATGAATGTGAACATGTGGGAGCATCCCGCTACGCAAGAAAACATCACGACGCTTCGCGCGCGGGGTGTGCACGTCGTCGATCCAGACGAAGGTTATCTCGCCTGCGGGATGACCGGCGCGGGACGCCTTGCTGCTACGGAAACGATTGCGCGTAAGGTGCGCGACATTCTCGGCTTGCGCTCCGACCTCGCCGGCCAGACTGTGCTGATCACTGCGGGCCCGACCTGTGAGGATATAGATCCGGTGCGGTTCCTGACAAATCGCTCGTCCGGAAAGATGGGTTACGCGCTGGCCGAGGCTGCCATCCGCCGCGGGGCGCACGTAGTCTTGGTAAGTGGCCCCGTCGATTTGCCTGCACCTGAAGGCGCGGACTGGGTTCCTGTTCGTACGACAGAAGAGATGCATCGCGCCGTGCTGGACCGCGCGTCTGAAGCAAACATCGTGGTTATGTCCGCAGCAGTGGCTGACTATCGCGCCGCCGCTGCTCAGCCAACCAAAATGAAACGGGGCAGCGAACATATTACTCTAGAGCTCGAGCCAACCGCGGACATCCTCGCCGAGCTCTCGCGCGGCAAGGGCGGGCGCGTTCTCATCGGCTTCGCTGCGGAGACGGATCGCGTGTCGGAAAATGCGCGGGCCAAGCTCGCGCGCAAGGGCGCTGACGTCATCGTGGCCAACGACGTAACGCAAGAAGGCGCGGGCTTCGATACCGACACGAATATCGTCACAATGCTCCTTCGTGATGGGCGCGAAATCTCGCTGCCGAAAATGAGCAAGCTGGACGTCGCACATCGTGTTTTCGACATCGCGCTTGATCTTCAGCACGCTCGCTGAAGACTTTTCCCCAGCACTTCCGAATCATCGCTCACATCCGCATTCGTCTATGCTAAATTGGCGCGCGACTCTTTCACTTCGGAGGCTCGTTGGACCCAACCATTCGGACCCAACTCGAATCGTGGTTTCGCTACGCCGAGGATCTCGGCCTCGGCCCCTATTATCGTGACAGAATGTCGCGGTCGGTCACTGCGGCTGAAAATGCAACTCCGCGTGCTTGGGAGTCAGGTGCCGACGGGGCCGACGCATCGGGGTCCGTCATCACAGAGTCGCCACACGCCATTTTGAATTCGATGTTTAGTGTGCGGCGTGCCATTTCAGGCGGCCCGAAGCCTTCGCCTTCTATCCAGGTTGTATCCGGTCCTTCGCTCTTCGATGAACGCGTCGAAAATGACACGCTCGACCGAATTCGCGGCGACATGGGCGAGTGCACACGCTGCAAGCTCCACACGGGCCGCAAGAACATCGTATTCGGTGTAGGCAATTCGAAAGCAGAGCTAGTGTTCGTAGGTGAAGGGCCCGGTCATGATGAAGACGTTCAAGGTGAGCCGTTCGTTGGGCGTGCAGGAAAGTTGTTGACGCAGATGATTGAAGCCATGGGCTTGAAGCGCAGCGATGTTTACATCTGCAATGTCGTGAAGTGCCGCCCGCCCGAGAATCGCCTGCCCGAAAGAGATGAGATCTCCATTTGTTCCCCTTTTCTGGCTCGCCAACTAGCCGTTATCAAACCGAGAGTGATTTGCTGTCTCGGGGCGTGCTCGGCGCAAACGCTTTTGGAAACGAACCAAGGCATCTCGCGGTTTCGCGGCGAATGGTTCGATTATCGCGGCGCGAGACTGATCGCTACGTATCATCCGGCTTATCTGTTGCGGAATCCGAACGCCAAGAGCGAAGTTTGGAAGGACCTCCAGAAGGTTATGAAATTCCTCGGACTCAAACCCACGCCGCGACGATGAAGGTGTTCTGCGTCCACTTCTGCGAAGCCATTGACGGGAAAAAATCATGATGGGCATCTTTCTGGGGCTGACCGCCGGAATTTTCTGGGGCCTAGCGGATTTCGCCGCTCGCTTCTCGTCTCGGCGTGTCGGGGCTTATCGCACCTTGCTTTACATGCAGTTCGTTGGGCTGATTCTGATGACGATTTTTCTGGAGATTACTGGCGGAATCACTCGGGGTGTCGCCCCCGGCTGGCGCCCCTGGGCGCTTGCCGCTTTCGCCGGTGTCTTGAACACGGGATCTTCCCTGTCACTCTATTATTCGTTTCAAATCGGCTCGATTAGCATCGCCGCTCCAATTTCTTCCAGCTATCCGGCACTGACGGTCGCGCTTGCCCTTGCGAGCGGCGAACGCGTCCAGCCGCTTCGTGCTTTGGGACTGGCTGTTACTTTGGCGGGCGTTGTCCTGGCCGCGATTTCATTTTCCCCGAAGCCGCGCGAATCCGCAGTTTCTGCGGGTCCGAAGCGAGCTCACCTTGCTGAGGGAGTCAGTTGGGCAATTGCATCAGCAATCGGATTCGGCGTGTTGTTCTGGTTTCTCGGTTTTCATGTCGTGCCCCTCACCGGCGCGGCCTTCTCTGTCTGGATGATTCGCCTTTCCACGTTTCTCACACTCACGATTGTGGCTGGGCCGACACATCAGGCACTGAGCGTTGCCTTCGGAAGTGTTTGGCTGCTCTTCTTGGCTGTGGGAGCAACGGACACGATCGCCTTTCTGGCAATCAACTCTGCAATGCGCATTGGGCAAATTTCGATAGTGAGTGTTTTGGCGTCGCTCTATGGCGCCGTTACGGTCTTGCTCTCCGCGCTTTTTCTTCGCGAGCCTATCGATAGGACACAATGGGTAGGAATCTGCCTGATTTTCACCGGAATCGTGCTGGTGAGCCTGTAAGCCCGTGTGACGTCGAGACCGCGCCAAATGCCCTGCTTTTTGGGGAACGATTTGCTAGCATCAGATTCTTCCCGGCGAGGTGAAATCCCATGCGAAGAATTCTAGCTCTGCTTTTGGTTTCCGGGCTTGTGATCCCGGGCGTCTTTTTGCGGCTGCGCACGGTCGCGCGCGCCGATGCTTCCGGCGCCACGGGCGACCATTTTGGAAATGTGAGTTTCCCCACGTCTTGCTCGCCCCAGGCACAGCCGACGATCGAAACGGGCGTGGCGCAGCTGCACTCATTCCAGTATCAGCAAGCGGAAGCAAGTTTCACGGACGCAAGCCAAGCGGATCCTCAATGCAGCATGGCCTACTGGGGACGCGCCATGGCGCTCTACCATCAGTTGTGGGATTTTCCGGGGGCGGAAGCGCTGGCGAAAGGCCATGAGTATGTCGCGCAAGCTCAGAAGGTCGGTGCCAAGACTGACCGCGAGCGGGACTACACAGCTGCCGCTGCTGCTTTTTTTCAGGAAGGCAAGAAACTGAGCCACACATCTCGCGTTGAAGCCTACGTGGCTGGGATGGAGAAGGTGCATCGAGACTTTCCCGATGACGCGGAGGGCGCGGCGTTCTATGCGCTGTCGGTGGTCAACTTGGCAGAGCACGAAGACCAACTCGTCAACCGCAAGAAAGCGATTGCAATTCTTGATCCGCTCTTCGTCCAGCACCCCGACAATCCTGGAGTCGTCCACTACCTGATACACGCCGCAGACACGCCGGAACTTGCACCACAAGGACTCGCCGCCGCCCGCCGGTACGCGCAGATTGCTCCGGATTCATCACACGCTTTGCACATGCCATCGCACATTTTTCTGCGGCTCGGGCTCTGGCAGGAGTCGATCGATTCGAATATTGCTGCCGCGGCCTCCGCCGCGAAAGCCACGGAAGCGCATCAGGCCGACGCGACATATCAGTTGCATGCGATGGACTTCTTGAACTACTCCTATTTGCAGAGCGGACAAGAGGGCAAGGCGCGCCAGGTGCTCGCGGATTTGAAATTGGTGCCCGGCGCCAGCGCAGACGACCTTGCGGAGCACGAGGGTTGGTTCGCCTCTCGCGATGCGCTCGAGTTGCACCGCTGGACTGAGGCTGCTTCGCTCCCGATTCCGAACATCGAAATCAGCCGCGTCGACGCAACGTATTTGGTCCGGACGATCGGTGCCGCGCGGAGCGGCGATGCGAAAGCGGCCCGCGCCAATCTCAAGAAATTGAATGAAGCGCTGTCAGCTGAGCACCACGAAATGAAACACATGGGATACGGCGGTTCCTTCGGGCCATCAATAGAGCAGGAACAGGCGAGTGCGTGGGTGGAATTCGCCGAAGGCAAAATGGACGCTGCGATGAAAGATTTAAAGGCTGCCGCGGAGCGGCAGGAGGCCGAGGGAGTGGATTCGCTCGCAATGCCCGCGCGCGAGATGCTCGGCGATATGCTGCTGGAGCTGAAGCGCCCGTCAGAGGCTTTGGAAGCCTATCGGACGGCGCTGAAGCGGTCGCCCAACCGCTTCGACACACTGTGGGGAGCCGCGCAAGCGGCGCAGTCGATAGGCGACGCGAGCGCAGCGAAGAACTTCTATGCGAAGCTTGTGGAGGTATCTGGCTCGGGGGCCGACCGGCCGGAACTTCAAGAGGCTCGCGGCTACCTCGCTTCCAAGTAATTCCTATTCTGTTTTTATGATATTGCCGTTTGCATCCTGAGAGAAGCTTGCCTGTGCTTTGAGGTGTTGTTCCTTCCTATTTGCGGCGGCCACCTCTGCCAGGGTCTTTGGCTTTACAGCAAGTTCGGCCACTCCCGTAGCCACGGCTTTGTCGTAAGACATGAAAAGAGAAGGCACGAATTCCGTATCCGTCCCGCTGATAATCAACATTTGGCTGGAAGCATCGGGAAGAGAATAATGCGTCGGGAAAAAAGCCTTCGCCATCCCGTTTTGTCCACTGTTTATCGAGCTGCCGTACGCTGAGGAACTGCTTCCCACGTAAGCCTGGGCGTGCGCCGGCGACGAGGTGACAAAAGCCAACGCCGCAAGTGCGAGAAGACTCTTCATTTTGGGGCCCCCTTACAAACTCACTGTTTGCAATGGGGGCAAGAGTCTTGCCAAGCTCTCCTATCTGTATCTTGCTGTAACTATGTGGTTTACGAACTGGAGGGACGGTCGCAACTGAATGTTTGCGAACTCGTCTCGACTTTTTGTGAAAGCCAGTTCACACCGTTACCGTCTCATTTTGAGCAACTTGCAAAACCGCGCTTTACACGTCACATCCCGCATGTTAGCGTCTTTTCCCGTACCGCCGATCCGTCAGCGCCAGGCGGCAGGGCCATTGGACTATCGACCCTCCACAGTTTTTGTCCCGGTTTTACTCCGACTAAGATCAGACAGCGGCCCCTTCCTCGATTCGGGCTCGCAAAGATTGCATGTGAACGCGCGCGCTAAGCGCAAGACAGGACATGTCTGCGGCGTTCCGACGTGCAAAACTGTGTTATGAGAGGGTCGTTTGCTAAAACTCCGTAAGGTCGAGTTGCTGGGTTTTAAGTCCTTTTGCGAAAAGACGCCCATCACATTCAGTGGCAGCGGCATCACCTGCATTATCGGCCCCAACGGCTGTGGAAAATCCAACGTCGTTGACGCAATCTCCTGGGTGCTCGGCGAACAGAGCCACAAGATGCTGCGCGCTGAACGCATGTCCGATTGCATTTTTAATGGCACCGCGAAGCGGCCGCCGATGGGACTTGCCGAAGTCACGTTAACGCTGATCGATCCAGAGCTCGCCGACGCCGTTGCGAAGGTCCTCGATGGCCCGCAGGCCGTGTCCGACGGAGCAGCAGGTGGCAATGCATTGGCCAATGAAGCGTCCACCAGCCCGGCGCCAGACGCCGTTGCAGAGAAATCCGCCGATTGCATCGAGTCGGCCGAGGTAAGCGACGGCAACAGAAAACCATGGAAGAAACGCGACAGTGAAAAGCCTGCAGTTGCGCTGAGACCGGGCGAAGTCGTCGTCGCCCGGCGTCTTTACCGTTCCGGCCAGAGCGAATATCTGATCAATGGCCGAGTCGCACGCCTTCGAGACATCCAAGAAATTTTTATGGGCATGGGTCTCGGCCCGGATAGTTACGCCATCATTGAGCAGGGCCGGATCGGGCAAATCTTGAATTCGAAGCCGATGGACCGCCGCGCCATCATCGAAGAGGCGGCCGGCATCACGATGTACAAAACAAAGCGTCGTCTGGCTGAAGCCAAGCTGGAGGCTTCGAAGGTCAATCTTTCGCGCGTCAACGACATACTTGTTGAAGTCGAAAAACAACTAGCATCACTGAAGCGCCAGGCATCAAAAGCGCGCCGGTATGCTGAGCTCCGCGAGCAGATGCGCGGCCTGCTGCGCGTTGTGCTGGCGAGCAAGGCCGAACACCTCGATATCGAAGCTGCGCGACTTGAAAATCTTCTGCGCGAAATGGACGCGGTGGACGATCGCGAGTCGCGCTCCGTCCACGAAATGGAATCCGAACAGGAACGGCTCAGCGCGCGCACGTACGAGCTCGATGCCGAACTGCGTCAGGCGCAGAATTTGCTCGGGCAAACTGCGCTCGATTTGGATCGCTCAGAAAATCGCATTGCCTTCAATCGCGAGCAGGTTGCTCAGTTCGAATCGCGCGCGCGTATCCTCTCGAAAGAAATCGAAGACGCCCACCGCCAGACCGCCGATCTTGCTGCCCGTATCACTGGCCAGCGCGAGGCAGTCAGCGATTTGCGCCACCAGACGGCGGCGCTCGAGCGAGCGTTACGCACGTCCACGGAGCAATCCGCCGCCAGTGTGAGCGATCAGCACGAACTGGAAAATCGCATGGAGCAGTTGCGCCAGCTAGCGGGTCGCTTGGCGGAAGAATCGGCGAGAGAGCAGGCGGAATCGCAGCAAGCAGAGGAGGCCGCCGAGCGTCACGCTGCAAGTGAACGGGAGCGCGCTGCAGCGATCTGCGGCGTCGAAAACGAAGCTGCTGCGCTCGCTCAACGCGTCGATGCGGTCGACCTCGTATTCGAGGCCGCTGAGCTGCGTTCCGAGCAATCGGGAGCTGGCGTTCGCGACGCGCAAGCCCGCTTGGCAGAATTGCGGCGCGGGCAGCAGCAAACCTCCCAGCAGCTTGAGAAAACCCGGCAGTCGCTTTCGGCCGAACGCGCTCGCCACGCGTCCATTGAAAAGATCCTGAGCGATCGTGCATACACAGCCGATGCCGTCCAGAAATTATTCAACGCCGGAGAGCACGCCCAAATCGGAGGCTTTCGCGCCATCGGGCTGCTCGCTGACTTCGCCGAGGTCGAGGAAGAATATGAAGGCGCAGTGGAGCAGTTCCTGCGCGATGAACTTGAATATATCGTCGTCGAATCATTCGATCAGGCGCGCGCGGGCGTCGCCTTGCTGCGCAACGAAATGGGCGGCCGCGCCACCTTTTTTGTCGATGCCGCTCGAGGTCTCGATGTCGACAAAATGGAAAGCGGCTCAATGCCGGGTGACTTCCTCGCGCGGCTGGATCGCATCGTCGAATTTCGGGAACCGCTAGGCCCCGCGACTAAGTTCTTTCTGAAAAAGCTTCGCACCGCTTACGTTGTCGGCAGCGCCGAAATTGCAGAGCGCATGGCTCACGACAATCCGCACAGCTATTTCCTAACGCCGGACGGGACCTGCTACCACGGCCGTACGGTCACCGGCGGCCGGAAAGGCGAAGCCGGCCCGCTCGCGCTAAAACGCGAACTTCGCCACCACGAGACCGAGGCTGGCCGCCTCGATCTGCTCGCACGGGAGCAGCAAGCGGAACTGAACCGTCTCGAGTCGGAAATAGCTGCGAGCGAACTGGACGTCACCACCGCGATAGCCCAGCATGTGGAGGCGGAAAAGGCGCTCGTCACAGCTACACACCAGCGCGAGCAGGCTCGCAACGATTTGCAGCGCGTTGAGTCGGGCCTGGCCGCCGAGCGCGGGGAAATCGCGCGTCTCCGCGCTGCCACTGAAACCACTCGCGGGCGAGCGGAAGAAGCGCGCCGTCAGCATGAACAGGCGATTCGCTCGCGGGCCGAAGCGGAATCCTCCGCGAAGGAAGCGGCCGACCGTCTTGCCGCTCTGCGCGCAGAATTCCAATCGTTACAGGAAGGCGTTGTCGCGCGACGAGAGGAACTGGCAACAATTTCCGAGCGCCTTGTCAGCGCCGAATCCATCGACCAACGCCTCTCCGGCGAAATGGCACAGGTAAGTGAACGCACCGCTTCTCTTGAGATGCAGCACGCAGCTTTGCTCCAGGACAAGGCAAAGCTCGAGCTTGCGTGCGAGCAACTGGCGCAGCAGGCCGAAACTCTGCGAGCAGAAAAAATCCGCTGGGAGGATCGCCGTTTGGTGCTCGAAAAGGAATGGGAAGAGGCGCGCTCGCGGACGGGTCACCTTGATGAGTCCCTGCGCGGGAAGCGCCAGTCCCTCGAAGAGCTGCGCAACGAACGCAGCCAGCGACAAATAGAAAAGGCGCGCAACGATGCGGACAGGGATTACCTGCGCCAGGCCTGCCTCGCCGAATTGAGCTCTCTGCCGGAAGATCTGATGGCTCAGACGCCCCAGCTTCTTGTGGGCGAAGAACTGGTCGCAGCGGAAACGAGCTACAATGAAATGAAGGCGCGCGTCGAAGCCATGGGTCCGATCAACATGATGGCGCTCGATGAATTTCAGGAATGCGAACAGCGCGAACAGTTCCTTCGCCGCGAGCGCGACGATCTGGTGCAATCGATCGAAAACGCGCAGCTTACCATTAACGAGCTTGATCAGGTCTCACGCCAGAAGTTCGAAGAGGCGTTCAAGTTCATCAACACTCATTTCGCCATCGCGTTCCAGTCACTCTTTGGCGGTGGACACGGCGAAATGCGCCTCGGCGAGCCCGATAGTTCCGGAGAGGCCGGCATCGACATCGTTGCACAGCCCCCCGGCAAGCGCCTGCAGAATATTTTGCTCCTGTCCGGCGGAGAGAAAGCTCTCACCGCCCTCGCGCTGCTCATCGCCGTCTTCAAATACCAGCCGAGCCCGTTCTGCATTCTCGACGAAGTTGACGCTCCTCTCGATGAAGCGAACGTCGGCCGCTTCAATAAAATGCTGGCAGATATGTGCGGCCAGATACAATTTATCGTCGTCACCCATAACCGCAAAACGATGGAGATGGGATCCGTGCTCTATGGCGTGACGATGCAGGAACCCGGCGTGTCAAAACTCGTTTCAGTGAAATGGGAAGAAGCTGCGGCGGCAACGGAACACAAAGCCGCCACCGCGGCGTAATGGCAGAGAGAAACGGGGTCAGACCGCGGGAGCGGCGGGGAGAACGCCAAGACTGGCCGCAGCGACGCTGTCGCGGGTCGTGTTCTTAACTAGGTACATCGCTTCGTCGGCCAAATGCAGCAATTCCGCCTTCGTGCGCGAATCCGTGGGATAAGAGGCAACTCCGACGCTTGCCGTAATATTTACGTTTAGGCCGGGCTCCTTCAGCCAAACCGTCTCGCGAATCAGCTTGTGCAGGCGTCGCGCAACACCCAGCGCGTTCTCCTTCGATGTTTGCGGGAGCAGCACGACGAACTCATCGCCGCCGTAACGGAACGCAAGATCGATCAAGCGGCATTTGTCCTTTATCGCCTGTCCGATTTCGGCAAGGAGCTTTGAACCCATAAGGTGCCCGAAGGTGTCATTTATCGTTTTGAAATGGTCGAGGTCGATGAAGATCAGCGAAAACTCGAACGCATAGCGGTGAGAGCGGTAAATTTCGGTATCCAGCATGAAATTCAGATGCCGCGCGTTATAGAGCGCCGTGCAATCGTCCGTGATTGTCAGTTCGTGAATCCGCTGAACGTGTCGCGCGTTCTCGATCGCGATGGCCGCGTAGTCCGCCAGAGCCTCCAGTAACGCCAGGTCGCGCTGGCTGAAACCATCTTTTCCAATGCAGTTGATCAACTCAATCACACCGAGGCACTGATCCCGAAACCGCACCGGAACCGCAACAATGGAACGCGTCTCAAGGCGTGTCCGTTCATCTACCTTGGCGAAAAAGCGCGAATCTTTTGTTGTGTCCGGCACCACTACTACTTCGCCGGTCTGCGCCACCCACCCGGCCAATCCTTGACCCACCTTGATGCGCACGTCTTTCAGTGCGTCCGCGCCTTCGCCCGTAGCAATTTGGAAATAAAGCTCGTTCTTGTCCAAGTCCATGAGGAGCAGCGACCAAGTATCGGGCCGCAGGATCTCGTTGATCTTCTCCATGATGGTGCGAAGCACTTGATCGAGCTGCAGCGTCGACGTCAGCGCCTTGCCAAGTTCATGAAAAACCGTGACTTCGTTGTTAGGATGGGCATCTGGGCCTTGGCCCGGATTCCGGCGCCGTTCTACGCCATCGAAGGGCTTGTCCACAGGCCTTCGCGTCGACGGGTCGGCAGCTAGCGGTTTCGCGTCTCTGGAGTCGGGAGGCAACCGTGACATTATAGTGAACCATTTTTGTACACTGCAACGGCGGTTCAAAGGCCGATTGCCGAAAGGCCAAACGCGAGCCGTACGAGGTCCCAAGTCAATCGGTTAACGCGTGTGCGACGGATCGGGCGATATCGCGGATTCGATATCAACGTAGGACGATCCGTGGGGCGAGCCCGGAGCCATGCCTGGCGCATAGCATCTACCGTCGGCATTGTACGTTGTGCCGCAGTGCCGCGTAAATCCGCGGCGGCGCGGCGACTGTGCGAATTGCCATATGGAAGCGAACGGAACGCCGCTCGCCGATGGCTTCGGGATCGGGTTCGAGTACAAGCAGCCGGGCGACGGCGGACACGCGTCGTTGTAGACGAAATAGGTGAGTTCGCGCGAGCCCGCGTGCTCGCGAATGTAATGCGCCGTCACAGTGAACTCGCCGTGTCCTTCATTCGCTGGCATTCCAGAGCAGTAGATTCCGGCGCGAAATCCTGCGGCAACAACGCCGTCGAACCACGTAAGTAGATAAGCGAGCTGCGCTGCGCTCATCGAACCGCCTTCTTCCTGATCGACGAAGATGATCGTACCAGCGCGGAATCCCTCGCGCCCTGCCGAAAGCGAAGCAGCGCGTGCGTCGCTCGCAGCAAGAACGCGTGCATTCGTTTCGGATTTCAGTTCACGTTCCAGGCGGCCGTTGAAAAGCACGAGAAAACCGAATCCAAGCTGCGCAATTGCGGCGCGATGTCCGACCCAAGAATTGGATTTCGCGCTGGGCGGACTATTCAGCCAATAGCCCGCAAAAACGAAGGTCTTCCGCAACTCAGGCAGCGCACCCTCTCCTGGATAGTCATTCGCATCAAAGCCGAGATAGGTTGCGTGGTTATCGTCACTTTTTCCATTTTGCGTGGCAACTGCTAGGACGAAAGGGCCTGTGACAAGAAAGAATACTGCACAACGGAGGCGCACAGATCGCACATAAAACCAGACCCCCACTATAGGCTCAGAAAATTCTCAAGCAGCTTGAATCCGGGCTCCGTGAGCACAGATTCAGGATGGAATTGCACGCCTTCGACACGCAGCCGTTTATGCCGCAGGCCCATGATTGTCCCGTCGTCCGTCTCAGCGGAAATCTCCAAATCCGCAGGCAGCGATTCTCGTTCGACAATGAGCGAATGATAGCGCGTGGCTGGAAAATCTTGGGCAAGCCCTCGAAAGATCGTTTTGCCGTCATGGTGAATCTTGCTTGTCTTGCCATGCATGATTTTTGGCGCCCGAATCACGCATCCGCCAAACGCCGCCCCAATAGCCTGATGCCCCAGGCATACGCCAAGAATCGGAATTTTCGGCGCAAAGCGCTCGATCAGAGGAACGCTGATGCCCGCCTCTTTCGGGGTGCACGGACCCGGCGAAATCACGATTCTTTCCGGCGACAGATATTCGATCTCATCCAGCGTGATCTTGTCATTTCGACGCACTTCGAGTTCTTCGCCCATCTGGCCGAGATACTGCGCCAGGTTATAGGTGAAGGAATCGTAGTTATCGAGCAGAAGCAGCATCAGACGTAAGTCTATCATTGCTTCCGCGATGTAAACTCTGCCTATGACTTTCATGAAGCGGCTGCGCGATGGGGTCCGCACCGGCGAAATTACCGTCAGCGTACGGTTCTGGATGAATCCGCGTGTGAAAGTGGGTGGGCGTTACCGAATGGGAGAAGGCGAAATCCAGGTTGACTCGATCGAGCGGATCGGGTTTCCAGACATCACGCCGGAGCTGGCGCGCGAATCGGGATTTTTAGGCGTCTTAGATTTACTGAAGGTGGCCAAGCATGGTCGAGGGGAGAATATTTTTCTTATTCGATTCCATTACATACCGCCGCGTAGGAACAAGAACCGACCGAGAAAGCGATCTGCCTAGGCTCCCTTTCCATGAGCGATTTCCAGCGCAGCGATAACGGCGCGGGCCTTGTTCACCGTCTCCATATACTCCTTTTCGGGAATTGAATCGGCGACGATTCCCGCGCCTGCTTGAATATATGCGCGTCCATTTTTTGCCACCAGCGTTCGCAGCGCGATGCACGAATCGATGTTGCCCGAGAAATCGAGATACAAAATCGCGCCGCCGTATGTGCCACGCCGTGTGGGCTCAAGCTCGTCGATAATTTCCATGGCACGAATCTTGGGTGCGCCGGAAAGGGTGCCAGCCGGGAAGCAGGCCATCAAGGCGTCGAAGCAATCGAGCCCTTCGCGCAATTTGCCGCGCAGTGTCGAGACCAAATGCATCACGTGTGAGTAGCGCTCGACAAACAGCAGCCGTTCCACTTTCACGCTGCCATATTCGCAAACGCGGCCCAGGTCGTTGCGCCCGAGATCAACCAGCATGATGTGTTCGGCGCGCTCCTTTGGATCGGCCAGCAGCCTGGCCTCGAACTCCCGGTCTTGTTTTTCATCGCGGCCGCGCGGCAGGGTGCCCGCGATCGGCCGGTAGAAGACATCGCGTTTTTGCACCTTGACCAGCATCTCAGGCGAGCTGCCCACTACTGCAACGTCGTCCAGCCGCAAGAAATACATATAGGGCGAGGGATTCACCACGCGCAGCGCCCGATAAATATCAAAGGGATCGGCGCTGATTTCCGCCGAAAACCGCTGGCTCGGCACGACTTGAAAAACATCTCCTGCGCGAATGTATTCCTTCGCTTTTCGCACTCCCGCCATGAATTGGGCCCGGCTCATGTTCGACCGCACTTTCACGGTCTGCGCGCGGCGAGTGCGCTTTTGAGGCGGCGATTCGTTTTCGAGCAGGCGACGTAAGCGGGCGATTTCGCGCACGGCCGAATCGTATTCTTCCTGGAGATCGCAATCTCCATCGACGAAAACGTTGCGGGTGATCCACACGCGGTGTTGCACGTGATCGAACGCCAGTACCCCCAGGTAAAACATCATCACGCAATCATCGAGTGCCATATCGTCGCGGCCGGTGGCGGGAATTGTCTCCATCAGACGAACCATATCGTAGGCGCAATAACCGATCGCTCCGGAGATGAAGGGAGGCAAGCCAGAGACGCGAACGGGTTTGAAGCGCAGCGTCAGTCGACGCAATTCCTCGAGGGGATTGGCTTCGAACTGCTTTTGTTTATTTCCGGATTCGAGCGTGCAATTGCGCCCACGCGCCCGAAATACCTCCACGGGATTCGCGCCCACGAACGTGTACCGTGCGATTGTTTCGCCGCCTTCGACGCTCTCGAGCAGGAACGCATACCGCGCATCGCGGGCGATCCGGAGGTACGCACCTACAGGCGTAAGCAGGTCGGCCGTGAACGTTTCGTAGACGGGAACCAGGTTCCCGCGTTTCGCGAGGTGGCAAAATGTTCTGAAATCAGGCTGGATCATTCTCGGTTTTGCACTCTCTCTTCGCGCTGGAGCGCGCTCATCGCCGCTTTGCGCATAACGTCGGCGGGGGCGCGCTTCCCGGTCCAAATCTCGAATTGCGCGGTTCCCTGCGCAACAAACATTTCGAAGCCGGAAACAGTTTCGATGCCGCGAGCCGCAGCCATTTGCAGCAGCCTGGTTTCGCGTGGACGGTAAATCGTGTCAAAAATCAGGCGGCAATTCAAATGGCTCCGATCGAGTGGCGAATCCTGAGTTCTCGGGTGCATTCCAACTGGCGTGGCGTTCACAATCGCATCGAAAAATTCGTTCCGCAGCCGGCTGTGGGGAATTGCGTAGCCGCTCACCGCCTTCGCTAACGCCGCGGCGGTCTTCGGCCGCCGCGAGCAAACGCACACCGCTGCGCCTGCCCGCGTCAGAGCGAATGCAGCCGCTCGTGCCGCTCCTCCCGCTCCGACAATGAGCACACGGCTCGCGCGCAACGGAATGCGGGGCTCAAGCGCTCGCAGCACACCGATGTAGTCCGTGTTGTAACCATAAAGCCTTCCGCCCCCGCGAACGACTACTGTGTTTACAGCCCCGATCGCTGCGGCCAGAGGATCGCAACCATCCAGATGGCTCAGTATTGCCTGCTTGTGGGGAATCGTGACGCTGAATCCAGCGATGCCAATGGGCTTTATGGCCCGCAAGAAATCGCGAAGGTCGCCCACGAGAAATGGCAAGTAAACGGCGTTCATCCGCCGCGCTTGAAACGCCGCGTTCTGCATTAGGGGCGAAAGCGACTGCGCTACCGGATTGCCAACGATTCCGTAGACTCTCGTCCGGCGATTGAGTCGGTCCGCGCGGTAGCGACTCTTCACCTCCGGAAGCAAAACTTGGCCCTGCGCAGTCGCGTTTTCTACCGGCGCGTACGAGATCGCACTGCCCTCGCGCAACGCGAGTAGTCGCAGCGGCAGCACCGCATCTCCCATTGGAATGGCCACCACGTTCCGCCGGCCTCGCGCCAGCCGCAGAACTTTTAGTCCCTGTGCCAGGGAATCACACTGCGCAGCAACCTTGATCGCATTTGCTCCGCTGCGGTTCAATTCCTTATCGACGAGATTTAGATTTCTCGGCAGGCGATCAAAGAAATGCGCCGAGGCGAGCATTCGACCCTCTCCTAACAGCACATCGAGAAGCTCGGGCAGGCATTCCCGAATTGATTCGATTTCGAGGTCATACCACGAGCAGCCCGCACGCAGAGCCTCCGCAAGGTGCAAAAGCTGCTTCGCTATGGAACCACGGTACCTGCCGCCCGCGCCGCGACGACGACAGGTAGCGATCAGCGTGGCACCCAGCCGTGTGGCGATTTTGGTTCCTGACAACTGACCCAGAAAGCGTTGGATCTGGTAGTCGTCCACAAGCCAGTCCAGGCGCAATTCAGCTGTGCGGCTGGAGTGCAAAGCCTGCCTGAGCTGCCCCCACATAGAACGCGCGTCCGTTGCAGCCACGACGCCACAAATTCTGTCCTTGCCAATCACGCCAGTTACTCCACTAAGAAGAGGGAACATCCTCGCAAATCTCTGCTGTTAAAGGGCTTCCCTGTCCTTCAGTACAGGAAGTTCAGGCTTCTACCATGTGGTGCACAAAGTGTAAAGCATGGCGGACGCTTGTCTTGACGCTCCTTGGTGTGTTTGTTACGGTCGATTCATCGGCAGTCATCGATTGCATTAGGCTGTGCGGGGCGTGCGGGCGTATCGATTTACGGGGCAGGGCGGTACGTTTAAGCCCTGAATCGTGTTCAAAGGAGCAGGCATCATGCGCGGGAAAATCGTCTTCGCAGGACTGGTTCTTGCCTTTTCAGGAGCGGCAGCGTCGGCGCAGGAAGCGGTGCCAGTTCCGATTGAAAACGATCTCTACTGCTCGGGTATGGTAACCACCGAGAGCGTTCCGCGCAGCAGTTACGTAATTACGGGCGAAGGCTCGAACTACCGCATTACCTTTGACTATGGCGACTACCTCTACATCAACCGCGGCAGTAATCAAGGTGCCAAGGTTGGCGACGAATTCGCTGTGATCCGGCCGGAAATCGACCCCATCGCCATCCAGTGGGCGAAGTGGCAGTACAGCATTCTCCACAAGATGGGTACGGTTTGGGCCGACGAAGGACGCGTCAAAGTGGTCGTGGTTCAGCGCAATACATCGATCGCGATCGTGGCGCGGGCTTGCGATACGATTCAGCGCGGCGACACGATAGTGCCCTTCGAGCAACGGACTGCGCCACCGATGAAATCCGAGGCGAATTTTGACCGCTTCGCGCCTCCGAGCGGCAAAGCGAAGGCCATGATTATCGTCGGAAAGAAATTCCAACAAGAGGTCGGAACGAACGACATCGTTTATGTGAACCTGGGCCGCGATCAGGGTGTCCACGTTGGCGACTATTTCCGCATCTTCCGTTACACCGGCACCGAGCACGAAACCGCTTTTCAGACGACACGTACCGCGTTCGATGTGGAGGGTTCCGAAGGACCGACGTTTGGACTCGGCAGCGTGCCGAAGAAATGGGACTGGAGCAATACGCCTCGCGAGGTTCTGGGCGAGGGCGTCGTGGTGCGCACAGGGCCGAACTCGTCCACGGTTCTACTGACCTTCACGCTGCGCGAAATTTACGCGGGCGACTACGTTGAGATCGAGTAGCGACCGATCTAAGGCCGGAGTGAGCGAGCGCTTTCGTTATTCAGGTCGGCTTCACTGAATACTTCCGCTGTGAAAGCCTGTATGCGCGTTTGCGGATCCTTCCACTCTGCTGGATTGAGTCCGGCTTTCTCGCAGGTCTCAGCGAGAAACCGTTCCGAGCTCCAATTGAATTGAGTCGCCACCTGCGGCAGCAACACGGCCCGTCGCCAGCCGCGACTGACCACCAAGCCATGCGTTCCCGGTTCAATTTGTCGAGGCTGGATGTCCTCGAGAGCCGAAAGAACGGAAATTTCTATCTCGACATGCGGCAATTCGTCTGGCCGTAGAGCAGAGAATCGCGGATCTTCCAACGCAGCACTTGCCGCACAATGTGCAACAACGTCTGCGAGACTCTCTCGTCCTGGTAGTTGCCCTATGCACCCACACAATTTTGAGTTCTTGTGGAGTGTTACGAATGCACCCGCGGCTCGTGAGAGCGCTGGCTTTGCTGTAACGTCCGCGGGCAGTTCGCAGCCTCGAACCGCTGCGACAAGAGCCCGCCTCGCAATTTCCAGCAGAAGCTTTTTCTCGTCGTCAGCGAGTGAGGACATCCTGAGGCTTCTCGTCGGGCTCGACAATCACCACTCTTCTCCGGCGTTGCTGGACGCGCACGTTGATCTGGCTCCAGAACATCTGGAAATAATGAAAGGCGGAGGCAATCGCGCTAAGAACCACGAGCCACATCAAGACGTTCCCGAGAGACTTCAGGGCGGGATGCTTCGCCGTCAGAATCACCGCACAACCGGCGAGAACCTGCAGGATCATTTTTGTTTTCCCCAGAGCCGAGGCGGGAATGAGCAGCCCTTCGCCGGCAGCGATGTCTCGCAGCCCCGTAACCACAAACTCCCTGCCGATGATGATTACGACCATCCAAGCAGGCACCAGGTTCATTGCAACCAGGGAAATGAAAGCTGCGGATATCAGCAGCTTATCGGCTATTGGATCGAGCAGAATTCCCAGGGTCGTAATCTCTTTCCGTGACCGCGCGAAGTAACCGTCCATCACGTCCGTAGCCGCGGCGAACAGCAGTATCAAAACTCCCCACACTTCAAAGTGAATCGGCAAACCGAAAAAGGTCCAGTTCGGTTGCCGCGTGAGAAGAACCACAACCAGCAATGGGACGAAGAAAATTCGCAGGACGGTTAAGCTGTTAGGCAGGTTCATTGCAATCCCGGGAAGACTCGGTGCAGCATCACAGCCGAGCAATGTGAGTGTAGTCCCCCCGCCCAGAGCGAGTCAACGGTACTTCCCCATGGGGGTGCCACAGGGAAAACGGAACGAAATTCGACCGCCAGTTGCGGGACTGGGCGCCGAAGAATGACTATCAGCGCCGTTTTTGGCTCGAGGCAAGCTGAGTAAAAGCAGCGATTTACATGAATCCTTGCTGCACGCCTGTGCAAAACGCGAAAGGGATCAGCCCATGGTGGTGATTCCAGGCCTCGGTGGATGCGATCCTTTTAAGCCTCTGCAAACAGGCAGGTTGTGAGTTGCGCCCTGATGGAAACGGCGCTCGCAGTGCTGTTTCCCTTGCAAACCCCCTTTCCCGCGGTGCCATTTTCCACAGTTTTTCCACGTTTACCAATGAGGTACGATGAGAGGAATTGACCGCCTCGCAGCGGCGCGCCCCGAGTCTCAGCTTCCCGCTTCGATAGCATCCGTTCGCGCGGCGTCAGACGCCAGCCTGAATTCGTCGAGCCTGCTTGCTACTGATTTCGGGATCTCGGCATCAACTAAAAAGTAATCGTCGAGTACCTCGGATTGCGTCACCCGCCCGCAGGCGTGAACCAACGATAGGCTTCTTCCATCTGAGGCAGGAATGCGAAGGCGAAGCTTTACCAGCGGGTCGACCGGCATTTCCGCATCCATGCTTGCCAGCAAATCCTGCAATCCTTCGCCCGTGGAGGCCGATGTGAAGATGCGCGGCCGGCCGTTTCCGCTCGATTTCTTCAGAGCCGCAAATTCCTCCTCCGGGAGCTGGTCCACTTTGTTCAGGACGTGCAATCGCGGGCGATCCAGCACGCCCAGATCGGACAGCACCTTCAGAACTTCCGCATCTTGTTCGGCGTGGCGCGGGCTTGAAATGTCCGTCACGTGCAGAATCAGCGCCGCTTCCTGAACTTCCTCAAGGGTGGCTCGAAACGCAGCAATCAGGTCCGGGGGCAAATCGCGCAAAAAACCTACAGTGTCGGACACAAGTACCCGCCTGTGTGACGGCAGCCGAACCGCTCGTATTGTTGGATCGAGCGTCGCGAACATCTTCGATGAAGTAAGCACATCGGCGTGCGTGAGCGCATTGAACAGCGTGGACTTTCCGGCGTTCGTGTAGCCCACTAGCGCAATCATTCCCAGCGGAACTGCCTGCCGCGCGCGACGCCGCGTGGCTCGCTGGCGCCGGACGGTCTCGATCGCGTCTTTGATTTTTCGGACGCGGTCGCGAATCCGGCGGCGATCCGTTTCCAATTTCTGTTCGCCGGGTCCACGCGTGCCGATGCCGCCGCCAAGCCGAGAAAGCTCTTCGCCGCGCCCCGTCAATCGGGGCAAGAGGTAATTCAACTGCGCCAACTCGACCTGTAATTGCCCTTCGCGGGTACGCGCGTGAACCGCGAAAATATCCAGGATTAATTGCGTGCGATCAATGACGCGGCAGCCGATGCCCTTCTCCATATTACGGAGTTGCACCGGCGTTAAGTCATGGTCCACGATCACTAGAGGCACGCGCCGCCCTTGCGCCTCTGCGCGAATCTCATCGATCTTGCCGCGGCCAACTAACGTTGCTGGATCGAGCGCGTCGCGCACCTGAAGCAATGTCCCTACAATGTTCGCGCCTGCGCTTGTTGCCAACTCTTCCAGCTCTTGAAGCGACTCTCGTCCAGTTGTGGCGGGCTCAGGACCGCCTCTGCGCGACGGCTTTTTCAAGCTTACGCCCACTAACAGAACGTGCTCTCGATTATCCAGGGGTTGCGGAGTTTTCATTCAGGTATGACGCGATGGTCGGCCGCGGGAATCAATTTCGTCTAACTTGAATTATACGATTTTTCTGGATAATTCGCGACTCGCATTCTGAATTGCCGCATCGCAGCAAATCGAAGGTTCTAAGCGCGGGCACTCTGGGATGACGAGGTGGAGGCAGCTAGCAGCAGTTTCGATAGCAGATCGCCTAGGCTCGAGTTCTGCCCCTCGGAACCCGAATTAGCGGCGCCAGCTAGCCAGCCAAGCCATACGAGCAGCACTACCTTCGACCACGACTCCGACGCCGATCTCTCGAAACCGATATCCTGAAGCACGTCAGAAATAAAGCGGCGCTTCTCTTCATCGCAGATTGCCACACTAGCCGCCACTCTGACGTCCTTGCGGGCCCAACCGCGAACGCCAGCCTCTATGCGCACGCGATCCGAGCTCGAATTTTGCTCCACGAACCAAGCCCATCGGGACGCGGCTGCTTGGCTGGCCACCGAGCGCAGCCGGTCGCGTTCGTCCGTCTCCCATCTGCTCAGCATCACTGCAAGCAATTGTTCGCGGTCATGAAAGTGCCAATAAAAGCTGCCTTTGCTGACACGCAGATCGCGCGCAAGCAACTCCACGCGCACCGATTCAAATCCATCCGTGGCGAGCCGCGCCATGCCGGCATCGATCCAATCGCTTCTTTGAAGATGAGGAGCTTTCTGAGGAGTGGGGCTTGCGCTCGCCATACGCTGCCGTATGTCGAGAAGATATGCTGAAGAGTCGGCCGGAGTCAAGCCCGACTACTCCTTGGCTAAAACAAGGGCTGCAGCCAGCGCCTCTGGATCGTCTCCAAAGCATCCCAGCCAGCTGACTTTCCGTTCCTTCCGAAACCAGGTCATCTGCCTCTTGGCGAGGTTTCGGGTGGCTTGCGTGGTTTTCGCAGACGCAGCTTCGAGGGACATTTCCCCCTCCAGGTGAGCCTTTAGTTCTGCGTATCCGATGAATTGAAAAGGCTTGGCGTCCTTCGCCATTCCGGACGCGATCAGGGTACGAACTTCCTGAAGCCACCCAGCGGCCATCATTGCGTCCACCCGTGCTTGAATTCTGGCGTAAAGCTGCGAGCGGGGAGGACAAAGTCCTATTTTGATGACCTTGTAACCCGTCAATGGCTCGCCTCCACGGCCATGAACCTCAGCTACAGACCTTCCCGCTAGCAGGCGTATCTCCAAGGCACGAATTGTCTTCTGTAGATCTCGCGGTGCGATGCGGTCAGCTGCTTGCGGGTCAATACGCTTCAGTATTCTGTGGAGGTATTGCTGATTCCGCCCGTCCGCCCGTCTGCGCAGCCGTTGGCGTAGCTTTTCCGACCGCGTCGGAGCGTCTGCTAAGCCTTCCAGGATGGCGCGGAGATACAAACCCGTACCGGCGGTTAAAACGGGCACCTTTGATCGGGCTTTCAATTCCTGAAGAGCCACCAATGCATGCCGTCTATAGTCGCCAGCTGTGAACAACTCGGCCGGTTCGACGAGGTCGATGAGATGATGAGGGATTCCGCCCCGGTCCTGCGGTAGAACCTTGGCTGTTCCAATGTCAAAGTGGCAGTAGACCTGGGTCGAATCGCAGACGAGAACTTCGCCTCCAAGCTCCCTCGCCAGCGCGATGCCAAGGGCGGATTTTCCTGACGCCGTTGGTCCGAGCACTACGACGAGCCGTGGGAGCTCCGTCATCTCCCAGATTTCCAATAGCGAAACAGCAGAATCGCAAGCACAACAGCTCCGATGAGCAGAGCGCCAAGCACCTGCGTTCGATTTATCTTCACAGAGGCATTAATACGAGTTGCTGATGGGAATATTGTAGAAAAATGCGAAGCGTAGTTCGAGGGCGTCGCCCTTCCACTGCGAGGGTAGCGGCTCGAATGGGCTGGAGGTTCGAATCGAGGACATAGCCGCGGCATCCAATGGCTCTCGGCTTGAGGTCCTCTCAAGGACCGGATCGGGAAGGCGGACGCTACCATCCCGGTAAACGTGAAATGTGATGTAGACGATGCCCTTTTCACCCATGATCGCGGATTCCGGCATCACCGCGTACCAGTTTCGCTTTACGCTCGCCACCAACCGCTCCAGATACGGACCAAAGTCCACACCTTCCGTTGGGCTCAGCATCATTACGCCCGGCTGCATGCCAGGACCACCTTGACCGCCCCCGCCACCACCGCTGCCGCGGGGAATATTCCCGCCCGGTGCGGTATACAGGCTTCCTGTATCGTGCTGGTTGTAAGCGTCCTGCAGCTGGTTATCGAGTGCCCTGTTTGGTGAGGCTGAAGGCAGGTTGAGGTTCAGTCGGCCCGGATTCGTCGGTTGCGGTTTGATCGGCTCCAGATGTGAAGGCTCCAGGGGTGAAGGCTGCGCTGGGGCCGTGTTCGCGGGCCCTCGCGGGCTTGGTGCCTCAGGGAGTTCACGGGAGGGCGTTTCGGGTGGCGTCTGCGCTGGCGGCGGGTTTACCACCGGCGGCGCCGCGATGGGAGGCGCGACCTTGTTCAGTGTTTTTGGGCTGATGCGAATCTTCGGTCCAGGCGGCGCGGCAGGCCTGGGAGCCTCAGACGGCTGATATACGAAACTGAGCTGGTCGCGCGCGAGATCAATCTCTGCCTGAGTGGGCGGATGGTACGGGAAGATCTTCGGCGTGAAGATCAGAAAAATCACCAGCCCGACATGCACGATCAGCGAGACCGTCCGCACGATCGCGTCTTTTCTCGGGTCGCGCTTCGCGGCAGGCGCGATCAACAAGTTCGGGTCGCCCGTTATGAAGACATCGGGCTCTACCACTTCGCGCAGCTCCGGCGTCATCTCCGGCGCTTTTTCGAAGCTGCGAATCTCGTCCGGCGCCGGCGGTTCGACATAGGCGGGCACCACGATGCGGGAATCAAGCACAGCCACCGAAACCGCGCGGTATTCAGCGGCTTCCTGCAACTTTTCCAGGGGTTTTGCCGGCATTCCTCGCGGGACCAGCGTGCGATTGACCAAGACATCGAGCGGAAGATAGGAGGGAATTGAGGACTTTCCATCGAGGGGCGGCGCATCAGAAAGCTCCGGCGGCACCACCGTTCGATCATCCATGTAAGTGGTTGTGCGGCGGGCAGGCTTCTTCAGGTCGTCCGGTTTTGGCGGGCGCACGTCAACTGGAACGAGTGTGCGAGAAATCATCGAGTTTCCTGTGGGGTGAAGGCACGTCGCGCGTCGGACGCGCCGGACATAACTTGGACGCGTCGCGCATGGTCGAGGATGCCTCCCATGACTCGGTCGGCAAGTTCCAAGGCACGGCGCCCCGCGTCCCCATCGACCACGGGTTTATGCCGCGTTCGCACGCATTCAAGAAAGGATCGCAACTCAGCCCTGAGCGGCTCTTCCGGTGTCGTGAGCAGCTTTTCGAATTCGATTTCAGGCTGCGGGTCAGCTGGCCGAACTCGCACGCGCAGCGCGTCCTGCCGCGTGAAATCGAGCGAAATGTATTCATGTTCCTGGAAAAAGCGCATTTTGCGCACGCGCTCCGTAGAGACCCTACTGGCCGTGAGATTCGCGACTGTTCCTGTTGAAAACTCGACTCGCGCGTGGGCGATATCGATCCTCTCGGTAATCACCGGAATCCCCACGGCTCTCAGATCGACAACTTCCGCGTCCACAAGCGCCAGCAGAACGTCCAGGTCGTGAATCATCACGTCGTAAACGACGTCGATATCCAGGCTGCGCGGAGTGAAAATCCCCAGCCGATGCACCTCGAAAAACATCGGATTCGAAACCACTTTCTGCGCCGCTGTCACGGCGGCATTGAACCGCTCGATGTGGCCAACTTGCAGGACTCGTCCTGAGCGGCAGGCCGCGTCGATCAGTTGATCCGCTTCGCCCAGTGATGCCGCCATAGGTTTTTCGACGAGCACATCAATGCCCGCCGCTAGCAGCGCGCAGCCAATTCGTGAGTGTTCCGTCGTTGGAACGGCGAGACTCGCTGCATCCACCCTCTCGACGGTCAGCGCGTCAATGTCATTCAAGACCCGTGTTCCAAATTCTGCCGCGACTTGCGATGCGCGCGCGAGGTCAGTATCCATCACGCCGACCAATTCGGCGCCCTCTGTCTCACGCCACACCCGTACATGATTCCGGCCGAATTCGCCTACACCGACTACAGCCACACGAATCGGCCTTGCTGTCACGATTTAGCCACCTTCCTCGTGCCGATGTTCGCTCGTTCAGGAGTCTTCATGGGCGAATGCCTGGATCGCAAGTCCCGCTTCGTCGGCGGTTGCAATCAGTTCGTCGCGATCAAAAAGCAGAGTCCGCCGGGCGTCAATCGCAAGCGCCGTCGCGTTCGACCGCCGCATCACCTCAATTGTTTTCAGGCCGACCACAGGCACGTCAAACCGCATGTCTTGTTTTGGTTTGCTCACTTTCACCACCACGAGCTTTTGTCCACCCGTGATTCGCGCCGCGCGCTCAATGGTCTCATCCGTGCCTTCCATGGCCTCCACAGCCACGCAGGCGCGATCCCGAATGACCACGGTCTGTCCTAAATCGAGGCCGGCGATTTGCCCCGCAATTTGCCGCCCGTACTCGATGTCCGCTTGCTCTTGTTTGTCCGGGCCTCGGCGGGTAAGGACGCCTGGATTCGGCAGCAGCGGCCCGAGGAATTCGGTCGAATCTACGAGCTTGATGCCCTCGTCTTCCAGTACGCGCGCCACTGCGCCAATCAGCGAGTCCGTATTTTTTGACGGCAGCGAGAAAAGCAATTTCGCCAATCGCCAGTCCGGACGAATCGAACTGAAAATCTTGTTGTGTTTTACCTGCCCCGCCATCACCGCCCGCTTCACGCCTTCTTGACGCAAAAGAGAGAGGGCTCGGCTGAGTTCGCCCAAGCTCACCCAGTGCAGTCGCCTCGTTGCTTGCTCGAGAGCTGGAGACGCTTCCTCGCGGATGGCGATCACCGCCATATCGATGCCCCGGCTGCGCGCGCCTTCGAGTACCAGGAAAGGAAAGTCGCCGTTTCCCGCGATCAAGCCCCATTCACCGGAATTGTTCTCGAGAGTCGCCGGCACTGTTCGCCTATTTGGTTACACCGCGTTCGGCCGACTCGATGAACCGGATAATCGTTAAGACGTCTTGGGATTCTCCGAGGGTTCCGCGCATTTCGTCCAGCGCCTGAGTCGTGTTCAGTTTTGCCCTCAGAAGGAGCCGATAGGCGCTCTCGATGTGTTCGATGCGTTCGGGCGTAAATCCCTGCCGCTGAAGCCCAATCGTATTCGCGCCATAGCACTTCGTCTCGCGCGGCGACACCACCTTGGAAAATGGCAGCACGTCCTGCGTAATCACGGTGTGCGCGCCTATATAGGCGTGCTGGCCGACGCGGCAGAATTGGTGTACTGGACTGAAATTTCCGATCGTCGCGTAGTCTTCCACCGTCACGTGGCCGGCCAGCGTAGCGCCGTTCACGAAGATCGTGTAATCGCCCACCTGCGAATCGTGCCCAATATGCGCATATGACATGATCAAGTTGTGGTTTCCGACTCGTGTGACGCCGCCGCCCTTTACGGTCCCACGATTGACGGTGCAGAACTCGCGAAATTCGTTTGCGTCGCCCACTTCCAGCGAAACCCGCTCGCCCTTATATGTCAGATCCTGTGGGTCGCCGCCAACGACTGCAAAGGCATAAACCCGATTTCCAGATCCGATTCGCGCCGGCCCCTGCACCACGGCATGGTGCTCCAGCACGCAACTCTCACCCAGTTCAACGTCGTCGCCGACCACCGCGTATGGTCCAATTCGCGTGTTGGATCCGATGCGCGCCGAAGGCGAAATCTGCGCGCGCGAGTCGATTTCGCTCATTGAGTCTTCTCAGCTGATACCGGTGCCGGGGAGCTGAACATTGCGGTCCACCATCTTGCACATCAGCGTCGCTTCGGCGGCAAGCTCCCCGTTCACAGTGGCTCGGCCCTCGATTTTGCAAAAATCGCCGCGCCAGGCCACGACGTTCACTTCGATCTTCAGCTGCTCCCCGGGAACCACAGGCCTTCGGAAACGCGCATTGTCGATCGCGACGAAATATACGAGCTTCTTGTCCCGATCCGGCACTTCCTGCAGGAGAAGAAGTCCACCGGTCTGCGCCATGGATTCGATAATGAGGACTCCAGGCATGATCGGCTGCTCGGGAAAATGGCCTTGAAAATAAGCCTCATTAATCGTGACATTCTTGATTCCCACAATGCGTTTCCACCGTTCCATCTCCTCGATGGCGTCCACCAGAAGAAACGGCGGCCGGTGCGGCAATATTTTTTGGATCCCGCTTACGTCGAGGATCATCGGTTACCTCTGATTTTTGCAGCTCTCAATTGGCTTCGAGTGCGTGCGACAGGCGCGAGTCTGCGGCGCGAGTTCCGATAATTCTATACGAAACCTTCGTTCATGGGGAATCGGCGTTGCCCGCGCATGACGTGGCTGCTAGCATATCGCGCGCCATGAACGATGCTGCTTCGCCTGCCTGCAAAACGCTGCGCTATCTTCGCGCCCACACACGCGAAATGCTGCTTTTGCTGGGCAGATTGGTTCAACGCGAATCCCCTAGTCTCGACAAACGCGCGGTGGATTCGTGCGGAGAATTGGTCGCTGCAGAATGGCGGCGGCGTGGCTCGAGCGTGAAAATCTTGCACCAGGGCGATCGTGGCAATCACATCCGCGCGAAACTGTGGTTGGGCAGAGGCAACCCTGCCGGACAAATTATGGTTCTGGGCCACATCGATACGGTCTACCCGCTCGGCACAATCGCGAAAACTCCTTTTCGCATTTCACGCGGACGCGCCTGGGGTCCCGGAACCTTCGACATGAAAGCCGGCCTCGTCGAGGCTCTATTTGCGGCGGACGCATTGCGTGCCCTATCACTGCGGCCGAACAAGCGACTCGTGTTCCTGTGGAATTCCGACGAAGAGGTTGGCAGCGATTCGTCGCGCCATGCGATCGAAGTAGAGGCAAAGCGCAGCGACGCCGTCCTTGTCCTTGAGCCTGCATACGGTCCTCTAGGTCATCTGAAGACTTCGCGCAAAGGTGTGGGAACCGCGAAAATCATGGTCACGGGCCGCTCGGCGCATGCCGGCATCGATCCCGCGAGCGGCGTCAACGCCGTTCATGAGCTTGCTCTTCAAATTGCCCGCTTGACAAAACTCAATGATTCACGCCGCGGCATCGCTGTCCAAGCGACGGTGATAACGGGCGGCACGGTGTCAAACGTTGTGCCCGATCGCGCGTGCGCCGAGGTGGACGTTCGCTATTCACACCTTGCGGATGCGAGATCGCTGAATCAAAGACTACATTCCATCGAGGCGATCCTGCCGGGCGCCCGCGTGGAAGTTCGTGGCGGGGCCACTCGCCCACCTCTCGAACGCACCCCAGCCGTGCGCGACCTTTTTGCCCGCGCCCAATCATCCATGCGAGAAATGGGCTTGCCACTTGGAGAAGCTTCTACTGGCGGCGGCTCCGATGGAAATTTCACGGCTGCGCTTGGTATTCCGACGCTGGACGGTTTAGGAGCGGTTGGTGATGGAGCGCACAGTCCTCGCGAGCATGTCTTGGTCCGTGCCCTTCCTGAACGCGCTGCGTTGCTGGCGGCTTTACTCGCTACGTTGTAGGTTCAGTTTTCGTCTGTGGTTTTAGTGTCTCTACTGTAGATATTCGCGCTTCAAATAGGTTACCGCCTGCTGCTCCAAATCCGAATAATCACAGTGCAAGCTTTCCCGCACTGCAGCTTCCGTCGAAGCCGATGTTCCCACGCGATCCAACAGGCGGCTCAAATCGCCCACGCCGCCGGCCTGAATCATCGCCTCCACCACAGCCAACGACCAAGCGTACGCGAACCCCGCTGCATTGCTTGAGAGCCCCATCCAGGATCCCTCGAGCGCACTCAATGGCGGTGCGGTCCCTTGTGACGCAGCCGCGACAAGCGCACCGGCCGCAGAACTGCTGCGGCGTCCCTCCATCCATTGCGCCAGCCCCTCCTGAAGCCAGGTAGGTGCGTGTCCACGCGATTTTTGTGTAATGAAACTGTGTGTCAGCTCGTGCTTCAGCACGCGGGCAAGTTCTGGCGTCACGGAGTTCAGTCCCTGCACCGGAATTCGCAATCGGCCGTCGTTCAGCGCACCCACCCAACCGGGCGCTCGCGTAATGTCCGCAAAGGCCTGCTGCGTATACAAAATCACGCTGATCTGTTCGGACGGGGTATAGTCGAGTTGCGATTCCAAATCGCGAAAGTCTTCTTCGAGGGCACGCAGAATCCCGCGAGCTAAATCCGGCGCAGCTCCTCCGTAGTACTTGACGGAAAAGTGAGCCGTTTCGCCTTCGCGGTAGCTTTCCTCCTCGGACTTATCGCGTTCCGCTTTCGCAAGTGCCCGCTCGACTTCAGGATCGGGGCGCAAGTTCTCCGCCCGTTTCCACTCCTCGATAGCCCGGTCCATTTTGTTTGAACCGTAGTACGCCCAACCCATCAGCTTCGCTATGTTGGCGGCATTCCCTCCCGAATCGCCTTCCACCGCTCGCGCGTGCTCGAGCGGATCGAGCGCCGCCGTGTACTCGCTCCGATTCAGATAAAGGACCGACAGATTCAAGAGCAGGGCCACGTGATCCGGAGCAAAAATCAGAGCTTGCCGATACTGATCGATCGCAGCATCGATGTCGCCTTTTCCCATCAGAAACTGCGCAGCCGCATAATGGGCCGCAGTTACTTTTGCAATCGCCAGCGAGCCTCTGGAGCGCGCTTCGGTCTCGAGCTGGGCGAGATATCCGAAATCGATCGAATCATCGTGGACCGCCAGCCGCGCTACGTCTTCATATCCACGGACTGGCACCACCTGTGGTGCCGAGATGGGCGGCTGAGAACTTGCACTTGCTGCTGATGAATACGAGAAGTCGTCGTGTTCGATTCGCGCGACGATCGACTTCGGCAAGGACATCCGTCCGGCCGGCGTCTCGTAACTTACGTGCTCACTGTCTTCGCTTATGTTCGAGGCTGAAATGCGTCGGCCATTCTTAAGGACAATCGTGTCTGCCTTGGCAGACGATGCGGCCACGAGACAGACAACAGCTATGGGGAGAAAACGGCGCACGACCAATTTTAGCAGTCACTACATGACCACTTCGCCTCCGCTTGCTGCCTCTTGCCCTAAGGGGTACAGTCCGACTTATGCGGGGTTTCGTGCGGTTTTCGCCTATAGCTTTGCTTCTCCTAGGGCCTTCGCTGTGGATCGCGGCTCCTCGACGCATTGGGGTCCGCGAGTCCGCGTTTCAATCGCCGGAGACTTCGGCGGAATCGGCAATCCCCTCCGATCCGCGTTCCCTTTACCAGGCGCTCAACGCCCTACGTCCCGATCCCGCCCGCGTCTACTCCGTGAAATCGGTGAGCCTCCGTCGCGACGTGATCAACCTCACCTTTGACGATGGTAAGCTCGCGTTTTTTCAGCCTCTAGGCGGGCGCATTACGGGCGTCGTTTTTGCGGGTCGCGGCCACACCATTGCCACTCCTCACGATCCCGGCGAGCGTCGCTCGCTCGCCCAATTTGTTGGCGTCCCTATCCTCGATCAGACTTTTTCTCGCGCGTACTTGCGGTTCGACGACAACACCGCTGACGAAATCGAAAAAGACCTTCAGGACGCTGGAGACATAGCCACCACCGATTCCGCATTCGGGCAAAATTGGGACTCTTTTTTTTCTAGGGTCAACCCCTGGCATTCCCTGCGAATTATTGAGGATTGGTTTGCCACCGAGCCGATTCCATACTTTCAGGCCACCGTCCTAAGTGACACCCTCGGCACCATTGACTTGCTTCTCGACGGCCGCCAGCCAGAACAAGTCGCCTTTGGTCATCCGCGCTCGGACAAAAATTCAGATTCGTACGATGTTTGGGCTTCCTTTCGAGCGGTCGATTCAACTGACGCATCCCCCTCCGCGACAGAGGCCTTCCTGCCCATCGACTACAACATCGACACCCGCGTTGCCGACGATCTTTCTCTCGATGGAACGACGACTCTTCACTTGAAAGCCGTACGCGGCGGGGAACGCGTAGTACCACTTGAACTTTCCCGGAATCTCGCAATCACCGCTGTAAAGGACGAGGCCGGAGTACCACTCACTTATTTCCAAAACGACGAACTCAGCCAGCGTGAAATAGCCCGTCGCGGCAATGACGCTTTCCTGGCCGTGCTGCCGTCGGCGTTGCCGAATGGTGCCGACTTCCGCTTGAGCGTTTCCTACCACGGCAGTGTCATTGCCGATGCGGGAAATGGGGTCGAATACGTCGGTGAACATGAGACGTGGTACGCCCATATCGGCGGGACCGACCATTTTGCCCCATTCGATCTTTCTTTTCGGTGGCCAAAGCGCTTCGTCCTCGTTGCCACGGGCACGGAGATGGAAGCACACGATGATGGCGAATTCAAAACCGGGCGCTGGCAATCCGATGTTCCCTTCGCAGTCGCCGGTTTCAATCTTGGTGAGTATGAAACTCGAACTGCCGAGGCTGCGCATCCCAAAATCGACTTGTACGCAAACCGGCAGCTCGAAAATGCAATCCTGGCGGAGCTCCGGCAGAACAGTGGATCCCACATTCCGGCGCCGATTCTTCCACGGGGCTACCCGGGGCTTCGAGGTGATCCTCCTTCGGTTCCGCCCAGTCCGGCGTCGGTCATGCAAAGTCTCGGCGAGGAAATCCTCGATTCGATTCATTTTTACGAGAGGCTTAACGGGCCATTCCCATTCGCGAATCTCGAAATCTCTCAAATCCCGGGCAATGTCGGTCAAGGCTGGCCCGGCCTCGTGTATCTCTCAACTCTTGCCTTTCTGCCCGCTGAAGCGCAGCAGGACGCCGGAGTAGCTGAGCGCACTCAATCTTTGGCTCGCGATGTTATGCCGTTTCACGAAGTGGCTCATCAATGGTGGGGAAACGTCACCGTCGCGGCTACCTACCGCGATGTTTGGATTCAGGAAGGGATGGCGAACTATCTGGCGCTGCTTTATGCCGACGAAAGCAAGCCCGGGAGCCGTCATCTCTCCACGTGGCTCGCCAACTATCGTACTGACCTCAGCGCGCGATCGCCTCTTACCGGCGAAACCGTCGATGACTCGGGTCCGCTTACTCTTGGCTATCGGTTGAAATCCTCGAAAAACCCAGGCGCCTACGAAACCGTCATCTACGGCAAGGGGACCTGGGTGATGCACATGCTCCGAGAGATGATGCGCGATCCCTCGTCAAAAGATCCCGACGCGCGATTCCGCGCTCTTCTTCATTCGATCCTCGCTGACTACCACTTCAAACCGATCTCGACCGACGAATTTCAGCGCGCCGTCGAAAAACATATGACGCCGGCCATGGATCTCGAAGGTGGCTATTCCATGAACTGGTTTTTCACCGAATGGGTGCGCGCCGCGGGGATTCCCCAATATCGCGTGCAGTTTGACGTGAAGCCGCACGGCAACGAATTTCTCATCACCGGCAAACTCGAACAGAGTGGCGTCGACGATGTCTTTACCGCTCCAGTCCCGCTCTACGCATCCCGCTCAACTGAAAAGTCGCAAAAGCTCGGTGTTGTGGTTACGACAGGCCCAGAGACCCGCTTCCATTTCGTCTCGCAATTTCGCCCCACGCGTGTCCTCATCGATCCCCACCAAACTCTTCTCTGCCACGCCAACTGAGGTCCGCGCCTTTCAAAGTCGCGACATGTCTCGTGTTTCATCCATTTCACTTTTTCTATTGCCCAGAAATTTTCCGTTACTTCTTGCGTCCTCTCGCGTTCCGGTCTTATCCTTATGGCCCCAGAGTGGGTTGTGAGTCATCGCCTGAGTGACGGCGATTGATTTACAGTGCAGAGAAAATGGCATTCGTCATTTTGATTTTTTTTGTCGTAGAACACTCCGGGCCGTGAATCGTCGCCCCCGAAGGGGTGCAGAGGCGCTGATTCCGCTTTCCCCTGCTGCCCCATCTTCGGGTTCATTTGCATCCGTTAACGCTGCTGGTCATGTTCGCGCTTTCTGGGGTTAGTCAGTGGATCCTGAGGGTTCACAAGACCTGTACAACCAGCGACAGCAGGACCTGCTTATCGAACCAGGTCACACGCTGGCCACCGTAACCGACAAAATCAGCTCCATTGTGCTCGGTCGCGGCACGAGCAAAGGCTGGTTGACTGGTTTCGGCATCTCGTTTGCCCTCCTAATGCTTTTTAACGTGGCCGTCGGATACCTTTTCATCAGGGGCGTCGGCATATGGGGCATCAATATTCCGATTGCCTGGGCCTACGCGATCACGAACTTCGTTTGGTGGATCGGAATCGGCCATGCCGGCACGCTCATTTCCGCCATCCTTCTGTTGCTGCACCAGAAATGGCGCACTTCCATCAACCGTTTCGCGGAAGCCATGACTATTTTCGCCGTGGCTTGCGCCGGTACGTTTCCCCTGCTCCATCTCGGCCGGCCGTGGATGTTTTATTACCTGCTCCCATATCCCAACCCCATGTGGATGTGGCCACAATTCCGCAGCCCACTCGTTTGGGACGTTTTCGCCGTTTCGACATATGCGACCGTCTCGATTCTCTTCTGGTTTGTGGGGATGATCCCGGATCTTGCCACCCTCCGCGACCGTGCGAAAAATCGCGCGATGCAGATCATTTATGGCTTCCTAGCCATGGGTTGGCGCGGTTCAGCTGTGCACTGGTCGCGCTATGAGACGGCCTCCCTGTTACTCGCCGGCCTAGCGACGCCTCTGGTTGTTTCCGTGCATACCGTGGTCAGCTTCGACTTTGCCGTGGCGATCGTTCCCGGATGGCATAGCACCATTTTCCCGCCATACTTTGTCGCTGGCGCGATTTATTCTGGCTTCGCCATGGTGCTCACGCTCTCGATTCCTATTCGCAAGTATTACCAGCTGGAAGACCTCATCACTATCCGCCACCTCGACATCATGGCCAAAGTCATGCTCGCCACCGGCGTCATCGTCGCCTATGGCTACATGATGGAGACCTTCATCGCCTTCTACAGCGGGAATAGCTTCGATCGCTTCATGATCATGAACCGTATGGGCGGCCCTTACAAATTCGTCTACTGGAGCCTCATCGCGTGCAACATTGCGATTCCGCAGGTTCTGTGGTCGCGGAAAATTCGCCGGAATCCATTAATTTTATTTTTGATCTCGCTTGTTGTGAATACCGGCATGTGGCTCGAACGCTTCGTAATCATCGTTGTCAGCCTCCACCGGGAGTATGTGCCCTCAAAATGGGCGATGTACTATCCCACTCGCTGGGACTGGGCCACGTACGTCGGAACGATCGGTTTGTTCCTGACGTTGTTCTACCTGTTTATTCGCTTCTTGCCCATGATTTCGATCGTGGAGGTGCGCGCGCTCGTTCACGAGACGGAGAAGGAAGAAGGAGCATAGAAACACTCGGCAGGTTTGAAAGAAACTGACGATGGCTCAGATTTTTCATCACAGCACGAACTTCATATCGCGCATGTCGATCTATGGCGCGGTGCTTATTATCGGCGGGCTCGCATATGCGCTGTACGCCATCGCTCTTTCACCCTGGTACACCAATCAAAATGTTTCCCGTGAGCAGCCCGTTCCGTTTAGCCATCGCCATCACGCCGGCGAACTGGGCATCGACTGCCGCTATTGCCACACCTCTGTCGAAAAATCCGCCTTCGCCGGTCTGCCGCCCACTCACACCTGCATGACCTGCCATTCGCAAATTTGGACCAATGCGGGCATGCTCGAACCGGTTCGCGCCAGCTATCGCGACGATGTCTCCTTGCAATGGACCCGCGTCAATGCGCTGCCCGATTTCGTCTATTTCGACCATAGCATTCACGTGAATAAAGGGATCGGCTGCACCACTTGTCATGGCCCGATTGCCGAAATGCCGCTCACGTATCGCGCTGGCACTCTCTACATGTCCTGGTGCCTCGACTGCCATCGCCAACCCGGGCAATTCGTTCGGCCGAAATCGGAAGTCTTTAACCCGTACTATCAGCCACCGTCGCGTCAGCATCCCATCACACTCGAAGACGGCACGCAATTTTTCGATCAGAGATCGCTCGGAAGGGTTCTAGTCGCTAAATACAAAATCCAGAGTTTGCAGCACTGCTCCGTGTGCCACCGATGAGTTCTAAACCATGAGCGCTGACGCCAAAACGACGAATCTGATATCGCCGGAGTCACTCCTTTCCGGAAATGCGAAGCAGCCTTTTGACTTGGGGGCTATCCGCGCTCGCCTCGCGCAACCAGGCCGTCGACGTCACTGGCAGAGTCTGGAACAGTTGCAGGACACGAAGGGATTCCGCAGTTTCCTCGAGAATGAATTCCCCGCGAACGCGGAGGATTTAGACCCAGCCAAGACCAACCAGGCAAAAGCCGATCACTTCACTCGTCGCGACGCCCTCAAACTCATGGGCGCTTCTGCCGCGCTGGCCGGACTGAGCGCCTGCACGAAGCTTCCCACGGAAAAAATCGTGCCATATGTTCGCGCCCCCGAAGAAATTATTCCTGGCAAGCCGCTCTTCTACGCGACTGCGATGCCCCTTCAAGGTGTCGCCACGGGGCTGCTCGTCGAAAGCCACATGGGCCGCCCGACGAAGATCGAAGGCAATCCGGATCATCCCGCCAGCCTCGGCGGCACCGACATTTTCTTGCAAGCATCCATCCTTGATCTCTACGATCCGGATCGCTCGCAGACCGTCTACTTCGAGGGCCGCATCAGCGACTGGAATTCGTTCGCGCAACAGATGGGCGATCTTCGCGCGCAGATCTCTCCCAGAGGCACCGCCGTTCGCATTCTCACCGAGACCGTCACATCCCCAACGCTTGCCGCGCAAATCAACAAACTCCTGAAGCAGTTCCCCGATGCCAAATGGCATCAGTACGAACCTTGCGGCGGCGATTCCGCGCGTGAGGGCGCACGCGTGGCCTTTGGCAAGTCGATTAACACGGTATATCGCTTCGATCAGGCCAAAGTCATCGTCTCGCTCGATTCCGATTTTCTCAACTCTGGCCCTGGTCATGTCCGCTACACACACGATTTTGCTGACCGCCGTGCCGTCGAGAATCCGCAATCAGAGATGAGCCGTCTGTACGTCGTGGAGAGCATGCCAAGCAGCACCGGCGCCTCCGCCGACCATCGCCTCCCGATGCGCTCGAGCGAAATGGGGGCTTTCGCCACCGCACTCGCTTCCGCGATTGGCGTCTCGGTTCCGAATGCTGCGTCTTCTGCTCAAACGGGAAGAGCGGCGGATTGGCTCGCAGCCGTCGCGCGCGACCTGAAAAAAAATCGTGGCAAGTCCATCGTTGTTGCTGGCGAGACGCAACCGCCGGCCGTCCACGCCCTTACTCACGCCATTAACGCCGCACTAGAAAATGTCGGCAAGACCGTCTATTACACCGAGTCGCTTGAAGCGAATCCCGTCAATCAAACCGATTCACTTCGCGATCTCGTCAGCGACCTCAACAACAATCGTGTCAAGCTTTTGCTTATCCTCGGCGGCAATCCCGTCTACGATTCGCCCGCTGACCTAAGTTTTGGTGACGCCCTGTTGAAAGCCGGCATGCGCATTCATTGCGGAGCCTATCGCGACGAAACCGCGGAACTCTGCCACTGGCACGTTCCTGCCGCTCATTACCTCGAATCGTGGGGCGATGCGCTTGCCTACGATGGCACAATCAGCATCATCCAGCCCCTCATCGCGCCTATTCATGACGGCCACACCCATCTGGAAGTTGTCGCCACTCTCACCGACGACTCCGGAAAGTCTCCTCACGATCTGGTGCAGGAATACTGGCGGAACCGGCGGCCCGAAAAGGGAAAGGCCTTCGAACAATTCTGGGAGCGTTCCCTTCACGATGGACTGATGGCAAATACCGCTTTGCCGGCCATTACGGTTCAGCTCCATCCCGGGTTTTCAGATGCGAATTCCGCGGCCGGAGTCCAGTCGAATGAAATCGAACTTGTCTTCCGCTCCGATCCCACTGTCCTCGACGGCCGCTTCGCGAATAACGCCTGGTTGCAGGAAACTCCCAAGTCTATCAGCCGCGTTACTTGGGACAACGCCGCGTTGATGAGTCCGAACACGGCCGCGCAATATAAGCTCGCCCCCGAAGACTACGTCACCTTGAAAGTCGGCGGCCGCGAACTCAAAGCCGGCGTATTCGTCGTTCCCGGCCATGCAGACAAATCCGTTACCTTGCATCTCGGCTACGGACGCTGGCGCATCGTCGGCCCCCGGGGCGTCGTCGGCCCAGGCGGAAGCCCAGGCATTGGCACGACTCTGGGCTTCAATGCATACGTTTTGCGCACCTCAGCAGCGCCCTGGATTGCGGGTGGCCTGCAAATCGAAAAGACCGGCCAGACCTACGCCTTCGCTTCCGTTCAACATCAGTACGCGATTGACTACGAAGGCCATCCCGCCGAAGAAGAGAGCGTGAATGCTTTCCGCCGCGACCTCGTGCAAGTCTCCACGCTTGACCAATTTCGCAAAGATCCCAACTTCGCCAAAGTTCCCGAGACCACCGAAAATCACGACCAGACTCTCTATCCTCCGGATTTCCAGTACACCGGCTACGCCTGGGGCATGTCCATCGATTTGAATCGCTGCGTCGGCTGCAATGCCTGCGTGGTCGCTTGCCAGTCCGAAAACAACATCGCCGTCGTTGGCAAAGATCAGGTCATGCGCGGCCGCGTCATGCACTGGATTCGCATCGACACCTATTTCGACGGCAATCTCGAAACACCCGACATGTATTTCGAGCCTCTGCCCTGCATGCAATGCGAAAACGCGCCATGCGAATACGTTTGTCCCGTTGGCGCTACCTCGCATAGCCCCGAAGGCTTGAACGACATGACTTACAACCGCTGTGTCGGCACTCGCTACTGCTCGAATAACTGTCCGTACAAAGTTCGCCGCTTCAATTTCTATCTCTATTCCGATTACAAGACGCCTAGCCTCTACGGCGTCCGCAATCCCAACGTCACGGTGCGCAGCCGCGGCGTAATGGAAAAGTGCACCTACTGCGTCCAGCGCATCAACGCCGCCAAAATTCGCTCTGAGGAAGAGGACCGCGTCGTTCGCGATGGCGAAATTCAGACTGCTTGCCAGCAAGCATGCCCGGCAAAGGCCATCATATTTGGCAACATCAACGACAAGACTAGCCAGGTCGCGCGTCTCAAAGCGCAGTCTCGCGATTACGTTCTGCTTGCTGATTTGAACACACGCCCGCGCACTAGCTATCTCGCGCGTGTTCGTAACCCCAATCCGGAGATCCACGAGTCCGCATGAGACGCAAGCCCATCTACGGATTGCTCGCTGAGTTCGAATCGCCCGAACAGATTCTCGACGCCGCTCGTCGGACCCACAGCGCCGGATTCAAGAGCATCGATGCCTTTACGCCCATTCCAGTCGAAGGCCTCGCCGAAGCGGTCGGCTTCGAGGGTACTCTGCTCCCGCGCCTCGTCCTCATCGGCGGCATCCTCGGCGGTCTCACCGGGTTCTCCATGTGTTACTACGCCAATGTGATCAGCTTTCCCCTCAATATCGGCGGCCGGCCGTTCAATAGCTGGCCATCCTGGATTCCCATCACCTTCGAGCTGACGGTTCTGGGCGCCGCGCTCACCACGGTCTTTGGCATGCTCGCCCTGAACGGCATGCCCACTCCGTATCACCCGGTTTTCAATGTTGCACGGTTCGCTCTTGCATCCACCGACCGTTTTTTCCTGGTCATCAAGGCGCGCGACAAAAAGTTCGACTTGGCAAAGACAAAAGAATTTCTGGAAAGTTTGAATCCCCACGGAGTTTTTGAGATTGAAGCGTGAGACTCTAATTCGGCCGAGGTCACGTTTCGGATTGAATGGTGGCGCACGACTGCTCGGCCTGTTCGCACTAACTGCGGCTCTTCTTGCCGGTTGCCGCCTCGACATGCACCTTCAGCCTAAATATCTCCCGGAAGAGCCGACCGGCTTCTTCCACGACGGCCGCTCCGAACGCCCGGTAGTTCCCGGCACCGTCGCGCGCGGGCAACTGCGCCTCGACGAGCTGATGTACACCGGAAAAGAGAATGGCGAACTCGCGAACCGCTTCCCCTTCTCCATTACGGCTGCAGATCTGCAGCGCGGCCGCGAACAGTACAACATCTTTTGCACTCCCTGCCACGGCTACTCCGGTACGGGCAACGGCATGATCGTTCAGCGTGGCTTCCCTCATCCGCCTTCCTTCCACATCGATCGCCTGCGGTCCGCGCCCGCCGGCCACTTCTTCGACGTCATTACCAACGGTTTCGGCGAGATGTACAGTTATGGTTCTCGCGTCGATCCCTCAGACCGGTGGCGCATTGCCGCTTACATTCGCGTGCTGCAAGTGAGCCGGCACTCATCGATCCAGGACGTTCCCGCCGCCGAGCGGCGGAAACTCACGCAGCAACAAATGGCGCCCACCCCACCGCAGGATATCGGTCCTGCGGGGGAGCCGGGCACCACTCAGCAAATGTCGGGGACGCCGAAATGAGCTCCTCTCCCATGGTTCCGGAAAGAATTCGCGCGCAATTCGATCGCGTTCAGGTCTTCGCGTTTGCGGTTGGGCTGATCTGCGGCATTCTGGCCCTCATCTGCGCGGCCGTCACGGACTCCTGGGATCATTTCTTCCAGTCTTACCTTTTCGCTTTCGTCTTTTGGATTTGCATTCCTCTGGGTTGCGTCGCGATTCTCATGATGCACCATCTCACCGGAGGTGGCTGGGGCTATCCGATTCGCCGCTTGCTCGAGGCCAGCTCGCGTACATTCCTCGTGATGGCCGTGCTCTTCGTGCCGCTCTTTTTCGCTCTTTCCAAGCTTTATCCTTGGGCGCGGCCTGAAGAGGTTCGGGCCGATCCGATACTGCAATACAAACGCCCCTACATGAACCCGGCGTTTTTCGACGTCCGCACCGTGATTTACTTCGCGATTTGGATTTTGCTCGGCTACCTGCTGAACCGCTGGTCAGAGGAACAGGATCGCACCGCGGACCCGAAACTCGCGGGCAAACTCGAAGCCATGAGCGCCCCGGGCCTCATTCTCTGGGGACTCGGCGTCACATACGCTTCCATCGATTGGGTCATGTCGATCGAATCACACTGGTTTTCCACGATCTACGGAATGATTTTCATGATCATCGCGGCGCTCACAGCCATGTCGTTCACCCTGTTCGTTCTGCGCCTCTTGTCTGACGAAGAACCTTTGAAGGGCTCGGCCACTGCATCTCAATACAACGACCTCGGCAACCTCATGCTGGCTTTCGTCATGCTTTGGGCTTATTTGCAATTCTCCCAATTCCTCATCATTTGGCAGGGCAACCTGAAGGACGAAATTCCATGGTATCAAACGCGCGTGTTCGGCGGCTGGGCCCCGGTCGCCGTCATCCTGCTCGTTCTCGACTTCGCGATACCCTTTGGCTTGCTCTTGCAGCGGCCCGTCAAGCGGCGTCTTCGCGCGCTGTCGGTGGTCACGATTTGTCTCGTTTTTCTCAGCGCGCTTGACGTCTATTGGATGATTTTCCCGGGCCTCGAGCCGGACGGCCCGCATTTCCATCCCACCGATCTCCTGGTGTGGATCGCGATCGGCGGGCTTTGGCTTTCAGCGTTCTGCTGGCAGGCAAAGCGCTTGCCGCTCTTGCCTCTGCATGACCCGCGTTTTGAAGGAGTGCTCCAACATGAGCACGGTGACTAATCCGCAGCCAAACCGCGAAGAAGGCTACGAGCGTCGCGATGCGAACGTCCGCGCATTGTTCATGCTCGGCGGCGTGCTGGCTGTCGTCCTCATCGTCGTGCTCTTCGCCATGAAGTGGACCTTCGATTTCCTCTCTGCTAAGGAGCCTTTGGGGCCGCCATCCACTCCGTTTGAAGACGTGCGCGCGCTGCCGCCCCAGCCGCGCCTGCAAGTCGAACCACATCAGGATCTCAAAGATTACTGCCAGAACGAATTGAACAACTTGAATACGTACGGGTGGGTTGACCCGCAAAACGGCATCGTTCGCGTCCCCGTCGACGCCGCTATGCAAAAGGTCCTACAAGATGGTCTGCCCGCTCGGCCCGCAGGCGAAGCCGAAGAGGCAGCTGAATCAAATGCGGCGAAAGTTCGCGCGACGCCGCAAACTTCGCAAGTCGGCGGCACATGCTACTTCATCACGGAACATTCTTCGGTCGGAGCCCATGAAAATGCTTCTCAAGGCGAAGGAAATCATTAATTGACACCGCCATGATTCACGCATTCCAATGGAGAACAAGCTTTACCCCAAGAGGATCCACGTTGTTGCACACGGCGGCCCTCTTTGTGGCTGCGCTTCTCTTGCCGGCCTTGGCATACGGCCAATTAACCGATCCCATCCAGAACATAGGCGTCCGTCCGCAGTTACTGAAAAACGTCGGCATCGACCAAAGGCTCAACGATTCCATTCCGCTGGGCCTGAACTTCGTTGACGAAAATTCACGTCCCGTTCAATTGCGTCAGTACTTCGGCTCGAAGCCCGTCATTCTCTCGCTCGTCTATTACGACTGCCCCATGCTTTGCACGCAGGTGCTTAATGGCCTCGAGCGCAGTCTCAAACTCCTCTCGCTGGACCTCGGCAAAGACTACACAGTTGTGACCGTTAGCATCGATCCCTCGGAACGTCCCTCCCTTGCCCTGGTCAAGCAGCAGCTTTACACTGGGCTCTATGGCCGCCACGGCGCGGCGCAGGGATGGCATTTCCTTACCGGCACAGAAGCTCAAATCGAGCAACTCGCGCAATCCGTCGGATTCCGCTACGCTTACGATCCTGACTCAAAGCAGTTCGCGCACGCCAGCGCGGTTATGCTTCTTACGCCTGAAGGCAAGATTTCGCGCTACTTTTACGGCATCGCCTATCCTTCTCGCGACCTCCGCCTCGGTCTCGTCGATGCCTCCGAAGGCAAAATTGGCTCGCCGGTCGATTCCATTCTTCTCTTCTGCTATCACTACGATCCGGGCACCGGCAAATACGGCCTCATCATTTCCCGTGTTATTCAGATTGCGGCCGGCTTCACCATTCTCATTCTTGGCGGCCTCATCTTCATCCTCAGCCGCCGCGAACACTACGCTCTTCCCGCGAGGCGGGCATGATCGCGCTGCTCCACTTTCCAACCTATTCCGCTGCCGTCGCCATGGCCGCGTTGATCCCGTTCCGTCCGCCAGCTGCTTCCTCCATCGCCGAAGACGTCGATCGCCTCCACTACACCCTTACGGCCATTACACTGTTCTTCACCGCCGTGATTTTTTCGGCCATCTTTTTTTTCATGCTAAAGTACCGCCGCAGGTCGCAAGACGAGCAACCTCTGCAAGTTACCGGCAGCGTCCCGCTGGAAATTCTTTGGACCGCCATCCCCACGCTGATCTGCGTGGCCATCTTCATCTGGGCCTCAGCGCTCTACGTGCGCAATGCGCGTCCGCCTGCGGCCTCCACGGAGCTTTTCGTCATCGGTAAGCAATGGATGTGGCACATCCAGCATCCTGAAGGACCACGTGAAATCAATGAGTTGCACGTCCCGGTGGACGTGCCCGTCAAGGTCACCATGACCTCTCAGGACGTCATTCACGACTTCTATGTCCCCGCGTTCCGCGTTAAGAAAGACGCTGTCCCGGGCCGCTATTCTTCGCTCTGGTTCCAGCCAACTAAGGTGGGCACCTATCATCTCTTCTGCGGTCAATACTGCGGCGCTGATCATGCCGAGATGATTGGCTGGGTCTATGTAATGGAGCCGTCCGATTATGCAGCTTGGCTTACCGGCCAGGCCAAGACAGAATCCATGGCCCAGGCTGGCGAGCGCCTCTTCAATCAGTTCGGCTGCGTTTCCTGCCACACTGCTGATAACGCTGGCCGTGGCCCATCACTCCTGGGAATCTACGGCAAATCCGAAAAGCTGCGTGAAGGATCTACGCGCAGCGTTGATGAAGCCTTCATCCGCCAGGCCATCGTCGATCCCAATTCTCTGCAGTTGCCGAACTACCCTGCGATCATGCCCACTTACAAGGGCCAGATCGACGAAGAGCAGGTTTTACAGCTTATCGCCTACATTAAATCGCTGGGTACAGAAGAAAGGACCGCGAGTAAATGAGTGCGGAAGTCAAGCCGGGTCTGTCGGGAACGCATGTCAACTACTTGAACGCCACTTATGGCATCAAGTCGTGGCTCCTCACGACCGATCACAAGCGCATCGCGCTTCTCTATCTTACCTCGATCACCTTCATGTTTTTTGTCGGAGGATTTGCGGCCGTACTAATGAGGCTTCACCTCGTGGATCCACAGGGCGCTCTCGTCGAGCCCGAAACCTACAACAAACTATTCACCATGCATGGCGTGGTCATGGTCTTTTTCTTCCTTATTCCTTCTATACCGGCCACTTTAGGCAATTTCCTTGTACCCATGATGATTGGCGCCCGAGACCTGGCGTTCCCGCGCATCAATCTGTTGAGCTGGTATCTCTACATCATCGGCGCGATCCTTCTCCTCTACGCCATCATGACGGGCGGCCTCGATACAGGCTGGACCTTCTACACGCCTTACAGCACCGGCTACGCTCACACGCACGTCGTCATCGCTCTGCTTGGGATTTTCATAAACGGTTTCTCCTCCATCCTTACCGGCCTGAATTTCATCGTCACTATCCACAAAATGCGAGCGCCCGGCATGACCTGGTTCCGCATGCCCCTTTTCCTGTGGGCCATGTATGCCACCAGCGTCATCTTCATTCTCGGCACCCCTGTCGTCGCAATCACTCTGTTCCTCGTCATGCTCGAACGCCTTTTCCACGTCGGGATTTTTGATCCTGCCCTCGGCGGCGATCCCATTTTGTTCCAGCACCTCTTCTGGTTTTACTCACATCCTGCCGTCTACATCATGATTCTGCCAGCAATGGGAGTGATCAGCGAACTCGTCACCTGCTTCTCGCGAAAGAAAATCTTCGGCTATCCCATGGTCGCCTTCTCTAGCATGGCCATCGCGGTGATCAGCTTCCTGGTCTGGGGACACCACATGTTCGTCACCGGCCAATCCATTTACGCGGGCCTGATCTTCTCCGTTCTCAGCTTCCTGGTGGCCATTCCCTCCGCTATCAAAGTTTTCAACTGGACCTCGACCCTGTACCGCGGATCCATTTCTTACGACGCTCCCATGCTTTACGCCCTCGGTTTCCTCGGCCTGTTCACCATGGGCGGCCTCACCGGGCTCTTCCTCGCTTCGCTCGCCACCGACGTTCACCTCAACGGTACCTATTTCATCGTCGCCCACTTCCACTACATCATGGTCGGCGGAGCCGTCATGGGCTATCTCGGCGGCATCCATTTCTGGTGGCCCAAAATCACTGGGCGCCTCTATCCCGACCTGTGGGCTCGTCTCGCTGCCGCCATCATCTTCATCGGCTTCAACCTTACCTTCTTCCCGCAATTCATCCTCGGCTATCTCGGCATGCCCCGGCGCTACGCCGTTTATCCGGCGGAGTTTCAGGTCCTCAACGTCATGTCTTCCGCCGGAGCCTCCATCCTCGGCATCGGCTATCTCATCCCGCTCATCTATCTTGTCTGGTCCATGCGCTACGGCCCCGCCGCCGGACCCAATCCCTGGGGCGCCACCGGCCTCGAATGGCAAACGCCGTCGCCGCCGCCTACCGAAAATTTTGAAGAAATTCCTGTTGTCACCGAAGATCCTTACAACTATCCCGGAATTGAGGTGCCAGCCCGTGGCTGACATGGCCGTCCATTCGCACCTCTACGACCCAGGCGCGCCTCCGGTCGCGCATCAGTTCGAGGCTGTCGAACAGCAGCGCGACGCCGACACCCTCGGCATGTGGACTTTCCTCGTCACCGAAATCATGTTTTTTGGCGGACTTTTCTGCGCCTACATCATCTACCGCTCGCTTCATCCGCAGGCCTTTGAAATCGGCAGCCATCTGCTCGAAGTGAAATTTGGCGCCACCAACACCGCCGTTCTCATTTGCAGCAGCTTGACCATGGTCATGGCCATCCATTCCGCCCAAACGGGCAAAAGCAAATCCACCATCATCACCTGGCTCGTCCTCACGATGCTCCTCGGCCTCACGTTCATCGGCGTCAAGCTCTATTTCGAGTGGTATCACGATTACCTTGAACACATCGTCCCTGGCATTTCCTTCCAGATGCTTCCCCGCTGGGGTGCCAACGAGCCGCAAGTCGAGATGTTCATGGTCTTCTATTTCTTTATGACCGGCCTGCACGCCCTTCACATGGTCGTCGGCCTCGGCATTCTCGCCGTCCTCGTCATCATGACCGCCCGCGGCCGCTTCTCCGCAAACTACTACGCGCCGCTCGACATCAGCGGTCTCTACTGGCATTTTGTCGACATCATCTGGATTTTTCTCTTCCCGCTGCTCTACCTCATTGGCGGGCGCTATTCCACCGGAGGCCATTAATGTCCGAACCCCCCTCGCCGCCCTCATCGGGGGCTGTCGCCCAACGCTCCGCTGAGCATTCCAGTGAACACATTGTCCCGGTCAGCACGTACATTCTCGTTTTCTTCTCACTCCTCGCTCTCACAGCGCTCACCACCGGCGTCGCCTATATTGACCTGGGCCCGTTCAACACCGTCGTCGCCCTCGCTATCGCCGTCACCAAAATGTTGCTCGTTGTTCTGTTCTTCATGCACGCGAAATACGCCACTGGCATGACCAAAGTCGTCATCATCGCCGGCATTTTCTGGCTCGCCATCCTCATCACCTTCACCCTCGCCGACGAACTCACCCGCAACTGGACTCCTTCCGCCCTCCCCTGGTCCAACCCCAGCTCGATCTTGCCTCTCCTCTATCGCGCTTTTTGACAATGGGGCGACCGCCCACCAAACCTGCGACGGCCGAAGGGCCAAGGCCCAGACGGGCCGTCTCTCGTTGGTTCGTCCAAGTGTTGGGAATTGCTGCAACTCCTTTGGAATCGATTGCCGAACTCTTTCTAATCGCAACTATCTGTGCGTCAGTTGCGCTTTCGGTGTTCTCGGACAATGCGGTCGCGCAGGAGAATGGCCCGGGGCATGGCCTATGGGTATGGAAGACCGCGACGGCGCTGGCGGCACCCGGTGGCGTTGAATCGTTGCGGGATTTTTGTCGCTCGGAAGATGTGACGGAAGTTTATGTGTCATTTTCGCGAAGTGGGAGTGAGGCGGACCGAGACGAGGACCGAATCCTGGTCAATGTCATTCGAGCGCTGCACAAATCGAACGTTCGCGTGGAGGCGCTGCTGTCGAGCACGGACGCGGACGAGCCCGGAAAGCATCGCGACAAACTGCTCGAACACATTCAGGAGGTATTGGAGTTCAACCAGCGCCACAAGAATGAGGTGTTTGATGGAGTTCATCTGGATATCGAGCCACAGCAACGGCCGGAAAATAAGGGTTCAGGCAATCTGAGGTTTCTGCCCGATCTTGTGGAAACTTATCGGCAGGCGCGGCGGTTGGCGGAATCGGTCGGGTTGACGATCAACGCGGACATTCAAAATAAATTCCTGAAAGGTGATCGCGAACAACGGAGAACGTTGCTTACCGCGCTGCCACGATTCACATTGATGCTCTACGAATTGAGCAGCCCGACTGATGGGCAGAGCATAGAGCAAAAGGAAGAGAAGCTTCGCCGCGAAAGCAACAAGTTCATGGAAATGGCCTATGAGGGCCTCGACGATTCGGGACTCGCGAAACTTGGAATTGGCCTGCGGACACCTGATTACGGGCAGTCGATGCCGTCAATGCTTAAGGCGGTAGATGAGACGATGAGAGGGAATACACATTATCTGGGTTGGGCGTGGCATTCGTGGAACGATCAGCGGTAGTGTGTCGCTTACGCGGTTTAGGGCTCTTTGCTGAGTTCGCCCAAAGCTGCAAGGAGCCGATCGACTTCTTCCCGCGAATTGTAGTGCACGATTCCGATGCGTAAGAGCCCGCCATCCTTTTCGACGCCAAGGCGCTCGGTTAGGTTCAGCGCGTAGTAATTTCCGTCCCATGTGAAGATTCCACGGTCGCCGAGATACGTCGCGATTTCAAGAGGCGTGTGATTGCGCAGCCGAATCGCAACGGTTGGAACGCGCTGCGCGAAGCGGGCAGGCTCGGAAATTCCAAAGAAGCGCAAACCAGGAATTTTCAGCAACTCTTCTATCATGTACGCCGCAAGCGTCATCTCGTGCCGCCGAATCGCACGATAGGCACTCAAGATTGCCTCACGCCGAGACATCGCTTCTCCCAACGCTCCGGAATTCGAGCGGCGCCCAAGATCGGCAATATAGTCGATTGCTGCAGCCACGCCGGCAATGCACTCATGTGTTTGCGTGCCTGCTTCCCAGCGATCCGGCAACGCTTCGGAAGACGGCCTCACTTTGTACGGGCGGAGCCTGAGCAAATGTTCACGCCTACCAAAGATGCAGCCCATGTGCGGTCCAAAAAATTTGTACGGCGAACATGCCAGAAAATCGCATCCGAGCGTGCGGACATCAACTGGGCCGTGTGGCGCGTAATGAACTGCATCGACGAACGCGAGTGCGCCTGCATCGTGCGCGATGCGCACTGCGTCGCCAACCGGATTGATTGTGCCGACGGCATTCGATGCATATCCAACGGCAATGAGCTTCGTGCGCGACGTCACTTTCTGTCGCAGGTCATTCAGATCAAGGGTGCAATCCTCTTCGCGAATATCTACCTGGCGGATGATGATCCCGTTTTCTTCAAGGGCTCGCCACGGAGCCACGTTCGCGTCGTGGTCGAGTGTGGTAACCACAATCTCGTCCCCACGCTCGAGGTCACGGCCAATCGACCGAGCCAGCGCGAAAGTCAGCGTTGTCATATTCGGACCAAAATAGACTTCGTCAGCATCGCAGCCAAGCAGATCGGCCATCGCCGCATGCCCTGATGCCAGAATCGCGTCACTGCGCCTGCTGGTCGCGAACGCGCCGCCAGTGTTGGCGTTGGCTTGCTCGTAGTAATCGCGAACCGCGTTGATCACTTGTTGAGGCACTTGCGTTCCTGCAGGACCGTCCAGGAACGCGGCAGGTAGTCCGTTCACCATTTGTTTCAGCGATGGAAATTGACGCCGGACCCACTCGAGATCGAAGGCTTGGCCGGGTTCTTTCTGGAGAATCGGTGTGTTCATGTCGAAACAATTCTTTATCGAGTAAGAATCGAAGTGCAACAACAGACTAGCTTCGAGCCGAGTGACTCTCGCGCCGCATCAGCCGCGCTAACCCGATCGCCGTGAGTCCTGCCGACAAGAGCAGCACGGTTCCCGGTTCGGGGATGCTTGTAACCGGTGGCCCACCCGGCGTACCACCGGGCGGCGCCGGTAAATGAGGCGTATGGGGATGGGGCGGTCCCGGCGTCGGGGTGCCGGGAGGGGTCGGCGTCAAGGGCGGTGGAGTTCCGGATCCCCAAAAGATGGGAATCACCGGCGGGAAGAAAATGTGACCTCCGTTCGAGGGGGCTTCAGATGGGGGGCCGCTCAGCGGTCCGATCGGACTCGCTGGCAATTCTGGTGGTGGCGCGAACGCAAAGAGTTCTGGAGGCTGGAGTGTCTCCAACGCTGCCCGCTCGGGTTCACGAAGAGACGTTGGCACCTCGGCTGTCTCCGACAGCCGATTGCCGCAGCGAGTTCGCGCCAAGTGTTGGCCGTCAGTCAGAAGAGTTTCGCCCCTGGGGAGCAATAGCTTTCTTTTTGTCCAGTAAACGTAATCTCCCATTCGGTAGGAAACGTACATGGTTCGATCTCGATCGAGGCGAATTACATGGATCTTGGCCAGGTCAAACGGAAGGTAATGTCCCGCGACGACGGGATCGTGCGCGATCGCGGTTCGCAATTCGGTGCCGTCGGCCGCGCCACCCGGTATCACCGAATACGGCAGAAGAGGGCGTACCGTTACCCCACCATCCGCTAACGGGCCAACGGATGCATCGCCCGAACGTGGTAGGGACACCACACCGCTGGTCCGAGACTCCTGTGGCGGACGGGCATGCAACTTCCAGACGACGAGAGCTAGGGGGAGGATAGTCCCGATCAGGAGAATAGACTGCGTGAGCCGCCACGAAGACTGGATTAAATCTTCACACCTGTCCCATGACTTCCAATACCAGCGCCAACCCATTACAGTTCAGTTCCAATGTCCCAGGTCGAGCCATAGATGATTTAGACGGTTGCCTGACACACATCCTCATCCGAGCTCATGAAGGAACGCACTCCTTTTGCGAGGATGGCGGCAGCATACCTTTTTTTGGAGACGCGCGCACCAAAATTCTGCCGCGGCCGTGGGGCAGGTGAGTACCAGAACTAGGTGCTAGGCGACGCCAGCGTTAACTTCCGCAACTAAAGGCACGTCTTTCCTCGGGTTCCGAGGGTGCGAGCTCTGAATCCCAGGACGAGCTGCTCAGCTTTGTCCGAGCGGCAAGAAATACTGCGTTCCTTTGACCGGCTGGCGCAGTCGGCGAAGCAGTTCCTGCAGATCCTGGTTTCGCTCGACAAAGTCGATTTCGGAAGTATCGACGACAAGCAAGTTCGAGCCCGAATAGCGAAAAAAAAAGTGGTCGTAGGCGTTGGCGACGGCCTCGACGTATTCAGGTGAGACCTGAGTCTCAGCGGGATCGCCTTTTTTTGAAACGCGCTTGCGCAGAACCTCGGTTTTCGCTTGAAGGTAGATGACAAGATCGGGGGCGGTGATCGAAGGAGCCAGCATATCGAAGTATTTTTCGTACAGTTTCAGCTCCTCGTTGTCCAGATTGATATAAGCGAAGATTTTATCCTTCTCGAACAGGAAATCGGAAACGAGGGGGGCAGCCGCATCTTCAGGCCGAGCTTCGATGAGGCGGCGGTGGCGCTCGTAGAGGAAGTACATCTGAGCGCGAAAGGCGGCGCCGGGCTTCTCATCATAGAAATCGGCAAGGAATGGATTGTCTTCGCAGTCAAAGATGCGCCGCGCATGGAGCTGCTCGGCGAGAACTTTCGCCAGAGTGGATTTGCCGACGCGAATTGGGCCCTCAACGACGATGTAACGCGGTGTCTTGAACTTTGGGCTCGCCATGGGACGCGCGATTATAGCAGAGGCCTTGGCCCCGGCTTGGGACCAGACTCCCTAAGAGCGAAAGCCGAAGCGTCTACTGATTCAACGTGGGTTGACTGAACGCCACTAGAAACCCGCCAGGTTGTGGAATAATCGGGTCGGAATTATGCTCGCAGAATCAGCGATTCCCGGTCTGTGAGGTGAGAAATGGAAAAGTGGACACGCAGGAAATTCTTTTTGTCGACGCTGGCAGGAAGTGTGGCGGCGAGTGCTGGGAAACTCTTAAGTGCGGCCGAGCCGGTTCGCCCGGGCGAGCAAGCGCAAGGGGCGGCGCATTCCGCCAAAGGAACGCGGCCGCTAATTATTTCCGCGCACAATGGATTGAAACACCTCGATGACGGAATGCAAGTATTGCGCAGCGGAGGCGATCCGCTTGACGCCGTGTTGGCGGTGGTAACGAAAGTCGAAGACGATCCCAACGATCACTCAGTAGGTTACGGTGGCCTTCCGAACGAAGAGGGCATCGTCCAGCTTGATGCGTGCGTGATGCACGGGCCAACGGGACGAAGTGGTGCCGTGGGCGCCATCGAGAAAATCAAAAACCCAAGCCTTGTGGCAAAAATGGTGATGGAAAAAACAAATCACACATTTTTGGTCGGCCAAGGCGCCATGAAGTTTGCCGAAGACATGGGCTTCCAGACGATGAATCTCTTGACAGATGATTCGCGGCTCGCATGGCTTGCGTGGAAAGCGGCAAGCTCGAAGGACTGGCGGCCGGGCTTGGACAGTCCGGACTTCAATAAGACGCTGGCGGCGCTGCTGGATACGCCAGAGAAGGAAGAACTGCGGGCTTGGATTCAGGACGTGGTGTCTCATCCGCCGACCGGGACCATCAATTGCCTTGCGGTGAATGAGAAAGGGGATATTTGCGGCACGACGACGACTTCCGGCCTGGCCTGGAAGATCCCAGGGCGCGTGGGCGATTCGCCGATCATCGGCGCCGGGTGCTTTGTGGACAACGAAGTGGGTGCGGCGGGATCGACGGGACGCGGCGAAGAGAACATCAAGATTTGCGGAGGGCACACGATTGTGGAGCTCATGCGGCGGGGAATGCCTCCCACGGACGCCTGCTTGGAAGCGATGCGGCGCGTTGTGCATAACTATGCGTTTGATAAGTCGCGCCTCAAGATGTTTGATCTGCAATTCTATGCGTTGAATAAGAATGGAGAATATGGTGCGGCGGCGCTGTGGTCGACGCGCGAGAACGGGAAACCGATCAGTTACGCTGTCCACGACGGCACGCAGGCAAGGGCGCTGCCTTGCACGCCGCTCTTTCAGGGGACTGGCGGGGATTACTGATTCAGAGATGAGTTTATCGGCGTAACGGGGGGTTGCCCCCCCAAGGGTCCTAGTTGACAACAGTGGACGCGAAGACGAGGTGGATGCCGCGGGATTCCAATTGCGGCAAGGTGTCAGCCAGGGCGGCGATCGTGGCGGGATGAGGATGGCCGATTGCGATTGCGGAGCCATGACGAAGAGCATCACGAGCCGCGAGATCCAGCTGGGCTTCAATCGCTGGTTTAGTGGGGTCGTCGTCAAGAAAAACACGGCGCGAGGCCGCTCGAACCCCGCAGCGCTCTGCAGTTTTGAAGGCGACCGTATCGGGCGTCGTGCGGCTGTCAATGAAAAAGAGGTCGCGCTGGCGAAGAGCCGGCATCAATTCGTTCATCAAGGCGGCATCCGCGGTCGCAAGCGAGCCCTGGTGATTGTTTACGCCAGCCGCGTGCGGGACGGTATCGAGCATCCCTGCCAACGTGCTTTCCACCTGTTGTGAAGTCATACCAACCCGCAGTTCAATGTCCTCGTGCTTGACGCTGGCGTACTCCGATTCCATCGGCAGGTGCAGAAGCACCTCATACCCGCGGCGGTAAGCTTGATCGGCAACATCAGTGGAAAGCGGCAGATGTGGGATCACGGAAACCGTTAGAGGGAACTGCAAAGCGAAGAGTGAATCAGCGGAGGCGCGATCGTAGCCCAGATCGTCGAGAATGATCGCAAGATTTCCGGTGCCGCCGGGACGCGGAACGGGCACGGGCGGCTGCGGCGTGACCGCCGGCGTTGCCGAAGAAACAGGCTGAACAATGTGAATGGTGTGGGTCCGAACGCCTTTCAGCACAAAATCGAAGCGAACCTCGGTGCCGGATGCGGTGGCCAGAAGACGCAGATCGTGACGTCGAGCGACGTTGGCCAGCGCGTCTTCGAGCGCGGGTGTCTCAGAAGGGGTGGTGAGGGTGATGTAGATGTTGTCCGCGGAAGTTTGGGCCGGCGTGGATGTGGAACGGTCTGCCTCGGGACGAATCGTGATCTCAGCTTTACGACCCGTGACTTTTTGCGTTGCGGAGACAATCTCACTCGTGACAGCGCGCAATTCAGCTTTGGTGAGTGGTTGTCGCGTGCAACCAGAGAGCATTAGGACGAAGAGCGCGCAGGAGATGAGAAAACCGTGCATGGCCAGAAGCACTGCCGACCTGCGCAGCGCTTGTGCCGTGGGTGGTTCGAAATAAAAAATGCGACGAGACAGGTTACGCGGGAGGATCTCCCCGCGTCCCGAGTTCCCGGGCAGTCTAGGCGGCCTTCCGTTCTGGAGTTGCGCCATTCAGAATTTCGACGGCCTTTTTGAGGACTGGATCATCCATCGAAACGACTTGCCCTGGTGGTGGAGGCGGCGGCCCGGGCTGCGTCAATTCGGCGTAGTCATCGGGCGCGTATTTCACTTCGACGGTCGGGGCGACGCCGTCCGCTGGAATCGATTTACCCCCCGGCGTGTAATAGTTCGCCACGGTGAGAATGAGAGCGGAGCCGTCATCGAGTTGCAAGAGCTTCTGCATCGATGCGGTACCGTAGGTGCGCTCGCCAAGGGTTTCGCCGCGATGATTGTCAGCTATAGCGCTAGCGACGATTTCGGCGGGCCCCGCCGTGCTGTTCCCGATCAAAACGGTGACCGGTCCCGTCCATACCACTTTAGATTTGTCGGCCGAAGCTGTTTCCGTTGTGACTGTCTGCCCCTTCAGGCTGGTGATCGTGCCCGACGGCACGAAGAGTTGCGCCGTGGCGATGCCTTCCTGGACGTTGCCCGAAGCCGAATCGCGCAAATCAAGGATCAGTTTGTGCGCCCCTTGCTGATTGAACTGCGCGAGCTTGTCGTGAACCTGCTTGCTCATGCCGTCGCTGAATTCAGGCACGCGCAGATAGGCGATGTCGCCCTCGATCTTCGTCTCTACAAGTTTGGGTGTGGGGAATTTTGCTAGGGTGATATCGATGTCTTCCGGTTCCAGCTTGCCGTGGCGGATGGAAGACATTTCCACAGCGGAAACTTTCACAACAGTTCCCGACTCACCGCTGAGCAAAATCTGCGCCTGATCGATTACCATTTGGGCTGTGGTGAACCCTCCAATTTTTTCCAGGAGGTCGCCAAAATGAAGCCCCGCCTTTTCTGCAGGACTGTCCGGGAGAACCGAAAGAACTGCGATGTATCCGGAACGCTTGGTCAGCACGACTCCGGCGCTGGCCTTAGCCCCGTTGGCGCTTTTTTCCTTGAAATCGTTGTATTCAAGCGGGCTCAGGTAGCCGGACTGCGGATCGAGCGAATCCACCAGCCCATGAAGCGCCCCGGCCGTCACCGCATGCATATTCGGATCGTCCACGTACTCGCGCTGGATGTGGTTCAGCACCTCGCTGTAAACCGTTAGCGCGCGGAATGCCTGATCGTTGGAGGAGCGGGCACGCACATAACCGGTCGCGACATAGGCAAAAACCAGAATGGAAAGCGTAATGACGATTTTCTTTGCCAGCGAACTCATGAATTCCCTTTCTTGCCCCGCAACCCGGCCTGTGCGGCATTGACTGCCAAGTTCCCGCCTGAATCCGTTAGATGCAGCTTCAACAACCCGAGTGTGCAGATTCGCCAGCGAATAGCGCCGCCGAAAACCCCATTATATCATCCAGCTTGCCGCCCGTCCGCTCCAATCCCCGCTGCTGGACGCCAAAGAGTTTTGACTTGAGCCTCTCCGCTGCTATACGTTCATATTTCTGGCCCGAGCCAGCCCCTCAATGCCATCCTCACAAGCCATCGCCGGGCAGCGCGTCCTCCGCCTCAGCCCGCGCGACAACGTTCTCGTCGCGCTCACTGACCTGCGCAAGGGCGAAACCGTAGCCTTCGGTGACTCCACCTACACCCTCGCCACCGACGTCCCCGCCAAGCACAAATTCACCACCGAGCCTCTTGCTCCCGGCGCCGAAGTCATCATGTACGGCGTCCTGATCGGCAAAGCCATGGAACCGATCGCCAAAGGCGAAGTCCTCACGCCGCGCAACCTGCACCACGAAGCCGCCTCCTACCACGAAAAAACCGTGGATTATCGCTGGACCCCGCCCGACGTCTCCCACTGGCAGACCCGCACCTTCGAGGGCTACCATCGCGCCGATGGCCAGGTCGGCACGCGCAACTACTGGCTCGTGGCCCCTCTCGTCTTCTGTGAAAACCGTAACATTGCCGTCCTAAAGCAGGCTTTCGAAGAGGAGCTCGGCTTCGCGGCTCCGCAGATTTACCGGCAGCAAGTTGCCGATCTCGTTCGCGCCTATCGCGAAGGCCGCCCCGTCGCCGCGCCATCCCTCGCCGGCATCGCCCCCAGCGCCGACTCCCTTCGCTCCCCTCGGCTTTTCAATAATATCGACGGAATCAAATTTCTTATGCATGAAGCCGGGTGCGGCAGCACGAGAGAGGATGCGGAGAATCTGTGTGCTTTGATCGCCGGTTACATCCACCATCCCAACGTTGCCGGTGCGACGGTGCTCAGCCTGGGCTGCCAGCACTCGCAAACCTCTATTCTTCGCGAGCAAATCGCCAAGCGCGATAAGCATTTCTCGAAGCCTCTCCTTGTTTTCGACCAGCAGCAAAGCGGTCCCGAATTCACCATGTTGTCCGGCGCGATTCGCGCAACCTTCGCGGCCCTCGTCGAACTGGAAAAAAATTCTGCGCGCGCTCCCGCCCCGCTCGCGAAACTCTGCGTCGGCCTGAAGTGCGGCGGTTCCGACGGCTTCTCCGGCATCTCCGCCAATCCCGCAATCGGCCACACGTCCGATCTGCTGGCGGCGCTCGGCGGCCGCTCGATTCTCTCCGAATTTCCCGAACTCTGCGGCGTCGAGCAAGAACTCGTCAACCGCAGCACCACCAAAGAGGTCGCGGACCGCTTCATTCGCCTCATGCGCGATTACGCCGCCCGCGCCAAAGCTGTCCATTCCGGGTTCGACATGAATCCCTCGCCCGGCAACATTCGCGACGGCCTTATCACCGACGCCATGAAATCCGCGGGCGCCGCAAAAAAAGGCGGCACGTCACCGGTCACCGCCGTTCTCGACTATCCCGAGTACTCCACCGTGCAGGGCCTCAATCTCCAATGCACTCCCGGCAACGACGTCGAATGCGTCACCGCACAAGTCGGCGCTGGCGCCAGCGTCGTGCTCTTCACCACCGGACTTGGCACGCCCACCGGCAATCCCATCGCGCCCGTCGTAAAAATTTCCACGAACTCCACTCTCGCTCAGCGCATGCCAGACATCATCGATTTCGACACTGGCTCCATCATCGAAGGCCGCGCCACCATCGACGAAATGGCCGAGCAGATCCTCGAACTCGTCGCGAAGATAGCGAGCGGCGAAACAAAAACCAAAGCCGAGCTCCTCGGCCAGGACGATTTCATCCCCTGGAAACGCGGAGTGTCACTCTGACTGCGTCCGCGCACAATCTGCCCGGCTTTCGTCTCGACGGGAGGACCGCGATCGTTACCGGAGCCGCTAGCGGCATTGGGCGCGCCATCGCCAAGCGATTTGCTGCCGGCGGCGCGACGGTAAGAGTGCTCGATATATCCTCAAACGCAGCCGAAGAAACCGTTCAGGAAATCGCCGTCGCCGGTGGCAATGCTACCGCTCATCTTTGCGACGTGACCAATCAGGAAGAGGTGCGCTCAGTTTTCAACGAACTCGCCGTTCGCAGCCCGCTTCGTATTTTGGTTAACAATGCAGGAATCTCTCATATTGGCAAACTAGAAGGAACCAGCGAACAGGATTTTGATCGCGTCTTCAACGTGAATGTGAAGGGCTTCTACAACTGCATGTTGTCCGTCGTGGAACACATGAAAACGGGCGGCGGCGTGATTCTGAACATGGCGTCGATTGCGGGTTCTTCGGGGCTGGCTGACCGCTTCGCCTATTCGATGAGCAAAGGCGCCGTGATCGCGATGACTTATTCGGTTGCGCGAGATTATCTGGCCTCGAGAATTCGCTGCAATTGCATTTCGCCCGCGCGCGTTCACACGCCCTTTGTCGACTCATACCTGCGCAAGTACTATCCGGGACGCGAGCGTGAGATGTTCGAGAAACTCTCGCAGGCTCAACCGATCGGCCGCATGGCCGAGCCCGACGAGGTAGCTTCACTCGCGCTTTATCTGTGCTCTGACGAAGCGTCATTTCTCACAGGCGTGGACTATCCTCTCGATGGCGGTTTTTTCAATCTTCATGGATAATCGCCCGCGCCCGGCGCAAAGGGCCAGAAAATGCGACCAAAACGCGGGATGAAATAGCGTGGATCTGGGACTCAGCGGAAAGGTTGTTTTGATTACGGGCGGCGCAAAAGGCATCGGCGCTGCGATCACGCGCGCCGCGGTGCGCGAAGGGGCAGTGCCGGTAATTGTCGATCGCGACGCTTCCGCGTGCGACAAGATCATTAGCGAACTGAAACTGGCTCGCGCGCACGACCACCATGTGATCGTCGAGCTTCAATCGCCTGAAAACTGCGCCGATGCGGTGGAACGTGCCGCCAGCGCATTCGGGCGCGTCGACGCGCTTATCAACAACGCAGGCGTGAACGATACCGTGGGGCTGGAGCGCGGCTCTCCTGAAAAATTTGTGGCCTCACTACAGATGAATCTCCTGCACTACTACAACATGGCGCACTACGCGCTGCCACATCTGAAAAAGTCGCGGGGTTGCATCGTCAATATTGCCTCTAAGACGGCGGTCACTGGTCAAGGCAACACCTCGGGCTATGTCGCGTCCAAAGGTGCGATCTTGGCGCTCACGCGCGAATGGGCTGCCGAGCTTCTGTCATTCGACATTCGCGTGAATGCCGTCGTGCCCGCGGAAGTCCTGACCCCGCTTTACGAGCAGTGGCTGAGCAACTTCCCCAATCCCGGAGCGAAACGCAAAGCGCTCGAGGCAAAGATTCCTCTCGAGCAGCGAATGACGACTCCGGATGAGGTCGCAGCGATGGTTTTGTTTTTGATTTCAGGGCAGGCCTCGCACATCACGGGACAACACCTTTACGTTGATGGCGGCTACGTTCATCTGGATCGCGCTCTAACTTAGTTTTGTGAGGCGGGACGCTTCACGAACACTTTTGCCGATGCCCGACAGCTCAGCCCCGCTTACCGAACGCAAGTACATCGTTCCTTTCATTCTCGTCACTAGCCTCTTTTTTCTCTGGGCTCTCGGCGTCAATCTCAACGACATTCTCATCCCGCATCTCAAAAAAGCCTTCAACCTCACAGACCTTCAGTCCTCGCTGATTCAATCCGCATTTTTTGGCGGGTATTTTCTTGCCGCGCTTCCAGCTGGATGGCTGATGGAGCGCATCGGCTATCGAAAAGGCATCCTGGTCGGCCTCTGCACGTGCGCCGCAGGGGCGCTGCTTTTTATCCCCGCCGCATCGGTTCGCGTTTACGGATTTTTTCTTTTTGCTCTGTTCGTGATGGCCTGCGGGCAGGGTGTCCTCGAAGTGGCGGCGAATCCCTACGTCACCATCCTGGGACCTCCCGAATCTTCCGAGCGCCGCTTGAATCTCGCGCAGTCCTTCAACGCGGTTGGCGCCGTTATCACGCCCATGATCGGCCGCGCGTTCATCCTTTCAGGAATCGAATATTCCGCCGTACAACTCCGCGCCATGTCGCCCGAGCAGTGGCAAGCCTACTCCGCACTCGAAGCCAGCCGCGTGAAAGGTCCTTATTTCGTAATCGCCGGAATTTTTCTGTTCGTTGCCGTACTGATTTTCTTCGCGCATCTCCCCGAAGTCGCTGAAGCCACCGGCGCATCTCTCACGGCTCCCGAAGCCGCGCCCGTCACGCACTCGGGAATCTTCCGCTACAAGCACCTCATCCGCGGCGTGATCGCGCAATTTTTCTACGTCGGCGCTCAGGTCGGCGTCACCAGCTTCGTGATTCGCTTCACCCAGCACGCCCTTCCCGGCACGCCCGAAAAAACCGCCGCCGACTACCTCAAATGGCACCTTTTCGGCTTCATGGTCGGCCGCTTTTCCGGCTCATTCATGATGAGGCGCATAGCGCCGCCAAGACTTCTTGGCCTTTTTTCCACGGCTGCGGTTCTTTGCACCATTGTTGCGATCTTTATGACCGGCGCCGCGCCCGTGTGGGCCGTGGTGCTGCTCGGGTTCTTCGATTCGATCATGTTCCCCACGATTTTCGCGCTAAGCATAAAAAATCTGGGTCCCTGCACCAAGATTGGTTCATCGCTGCTCGTGATGTCGATCATCGGCGGCGCAGCCGTTCCGGCAATTATGGGATATATTTCTGATCGGACATCGATTCAAACAGCATTCGCGGTGCCGCTGATTTGTTACGCGGTGATCGTATACTTTTCGTTCGCCGGCTATAAACCAAATCAAGAGACAGGCACCACAGGCTAGATCGGCGCACGCCCATTTCCAAACGGTATTGCTGATTGATTCCAGAAAACAAATCTACTTGACGCCCACAAGCACGCCTTCATACTCTCTCCGAATTTCAATTTGGAGGTAGGAATGGACGCCAATTCCCACCGTGCTTTTCGCGTCGGCATCGCGGGTCCGGTCGGCTCCGGCAAAACCATGCTGGTCGACCGCCTCAGCCAGCGTCTCTGGCCCATTTACAATCTTGCCGTCGTGACCAACGACATCTACACAAAGGAAGACGCCGAGTTTCTCCTGC